>Ga0208904_1000005_pt1 | contig 325743 bp, 301 predicted proteins | sample AntAceMetag02UKB_FD_184774 | JGI IMG/M metagenome (GOLD analysis project Ga0208904, IMG submission 184774) | Saline lake microbial communities from Ace Lake, Antarctica - Antarctic Ace Lake Metagenome 02UKB (SPAdes) (version 2) | ecosystem: Environmental > Aquatic > Non-marine Saline and...
TCTCGGACACCCCGCCTTAAACTAGCTCGACCTGAACAGGGGCGAACAGGGTGTCCGAAACTTTCCGGAATGACTGTCCGAAACTTCCGGAATAACCATACTCAATTCCACTGATTAAATCCAAGCTGTGTCGAAAGGATATCCATTCAGCATTTTTCATCAATCTGGCTATCGATCGTTGCGTGACTTTATAGGTCATTTGTTTATTCCCATTTTCAACAATTTATACCGGCTAACGTCTTTGGCTTGAGCTGCTTCCTGAGAAAGCATCGCCTTGTAGATTCAGTGTATCCCTCCACATCATTTTCGACTTGCACACCTTTGCGTGTGAGTCCGCTCTAAGCCATTGTTATAGCGCCCTTCCTACCAGATAGTCTCAACTGATTTTGCGTTGATTAGGTTTGAATCAGCTGTAATCAATGGAACATTCAATTGTTGAGCTGTAGCACATATCAACCTATCAGCAGGGTCCAGATTCACATCAGTAGAAAAGGATACTGACAAATCCGCAATTTCGGGCGTAATAGCCTGGATTGAATAGTGATTTGCAGATTTTACCAGGCGGATAAATTCAGAATAGGTTGCATCAATCCGAAGACGTTTCCTTTTCATCAACATCGCAATCTCCCATAGGGAAATATCTGCAACTATTATCTCTCCCGCGTCATTTGCACGATCTATCATTCTTCGAGCTTTTTTGCTAATCTTTTCAGGTTGAAGAGCATCCCACACAATGATGTGCGTGTCGAGGACTATCATTCTGCTACCGCGCTCCAAGATTCATCAATGGGATCAATCATATTGCCTATCTTAGCATCCTCAGCCAATTGTTTTAGAGCTATCTTTGCTTGTTCCTGAGCCTCATCTGCTGGAACAAGTTGAGCCACGACTTTCCCCCGAGAGGTAATTTGGATTTGTGCTCCTTGTTTGATCTGCTCTAAAACTTGCATAAGGTTTGCCCGTAATTCGCTTACTGCTATAGTTGTCATATTCTTGCCTCCGATCTATTGTACAAATATAACGTACAGATAGTCACTTCCAAGTCTATTGTACATATTGATGGTACAATACTTATGTCGCTATAACGCTTTGCGTTTTAGCTGCACCGGACAGAGCATCGCATGCCACGGATTCTATTTATTCTGCAATTTCTCAAATTACGATTCCCCTGCGTCCACTGTCAGCTCCAAACGTTTGTTAGGTGGTTTTTAATTGGTGGTTGTAGTAAAGACCCCGAATCTTACAAGCAACAATTCCTCGAATTCCATTTCCAACCAAGTTTGTACATCATATTCTCGTTCTCCGATCATCTTTTTGGAATGCCAGATGATCGTATCTTGTTTTGTACGTGAATCTAATCCGATCTTTTTTATCACATCAGCTCTGCTCATGCCGAGCTCAACCCCGAGTTTGTTTCCAAATTTGTTAGATTTCACATCAATCGAGGACAATCCATCAGGAACATTTTTTCCAATTTCGTATCCTTCTCCCACAACATTGCTCATAACAGTTAAATATGGATTTGATCCAAAGCAGCAACCCGATAGTCCATGAGGACCATATATTCTTGCTTGGCAAAGCCCTAGTTCTTCAAGATTGGCCAACAACAAGCCTTCTGGAGCAATTCCTTTGATTGTGAGTTGTGCGAATGTTGGCATGCTAATAAAGATTGCTAAGATTATTCTAATTATGAGATTCATGTATTATCCACCTAACGTCTTGCGCTTGAGCTGCTTCCTGAAACAGTCTCGCTTTGTTCGATAATTGTATCCATCCACATCATTTTCGTCATGCACTTCTTTGCGTGTGAGTCAGCTCTAAGCAGCTTGTTAGCTGGTTATTTGTATTTCCAGGCTTTATATCCGTCTGAATTTCTCAAGAATTCCAAATCAGTATCTTTTTGAATATGGTCAAAATTATCGTATCCCAATTCGATTGCTCTTTTTAGCATCGCCAAAGATTTTCTCGCCTCGTGTTTTAACGAGAATAAACATGCCAAATTGTAGTGAGCATTAGTATAGGTTGAATCTAGAAAAATACACATTTCGTAATCTGATTGAGCTTCAGATAGTTGACCCATGTTTAGATAAACCGTGCCTCTGAGACTAAAAGCTGCTGAAAAAGTACTATCATAAAATATTGCAGAGGTATAGTCCTGTAGTGCTGCTTCCTTATCTTCTAACTTGTCATATGCAAGTCCTCGGGCAAAAAATGCATCCGGATCTTCCTCAATCACTTTTAGGTATGATGTATACATCTTCACGCGTGTTGTAGGATCGTGTGTACCGTTGGCTAGTTGGAATAATTCAATGTTTTCATCTTGTTTCCGGATATAAATGCTGCGAATAAATTTTAGAAAATCTTCCTCAACAAGATCATAAACGGAAGTTGTTGCATCACATGAGACCCATAGAACCCCGTTCCCCTTTCCATAATGTGACCAGAGAGCATACAATGGGAAATTGTTGTAATTGTATGAGTACTTGAATGTTATTGCATTTTTATATCGTAACATTCTATCGTCATAAGTCCAGCTTGCCAGATATTCCATTGGTACAGGAGCAGCCATTTTTTTGTTTATGTGGTGTAAAACTAGATCAACAGGTTCATTGTATTGTTGATAGAAAATGCTTATGGCAGGGATTATCGACCGCCCTTCTTCATCAATAATTACATCATGTTTTAGAACAATTCTTATTGAACCTTTCGAAGAGTCTACTTCAAAGTCAGTTTGGGTCCAAATATTGGGGTCTGGTTCATCGAAGTATATAACATTTTCAAATGCAAATAGGTGGGCCACACAATAAGCGGGACTAAAATTCAGCCCCAACAGAAAAGACAATATTATCAGTTTGAGATTCTTCATTCATAACCCTTTTTTATCCAGCTAACGTTCTTGGCTTGAGCTGCTTCCCGAGAAAGCATCGCTTTGTGAGTTAATTGTATCCACCCACATCATTTTCGATTTGCACACCATTGCGTGTGAGTCCGCTCTAAGCCATTGTTATAGCGTATCAATTTAGCTTCACTCCGTACCAGTCAAGTGTATAGCCAGCTAATTTTGCCGAAATATCTTGCTCCACATATGTGCTATTTGGGGCTGGTAAATAATCGCGATTCATAAACCACTTGCACACTTTTCCTAGCTCGAATACGCTATTGAGCTTTTCTATAAGATGTGATACACGAATCACAGGTACCATCTCATGCTGCACCCAACCACCACCAACAGAAGTTTCAGATGCCACTCCCCAGAAGATATTGTAGTTTTGATTGATTTTGAGAAATTGATACAAATTTTCTGGCCTATCAGCTGCTAATTGTCGCCGTACCACTATCTGATTTATTCCATGCGCAATTTCTTCAGATTTCTCTTTAAGCTCTCGCGGATCGGCGGGTCCTATAAAGGATTTTAATTCTAAAAGAAGGCAGCAGCGCTCAACATCAGAAATAATTGCAAGATCAATATCATTCGATTTACCCCAACCAGAAACCTTACCACTTTTAAATCTTAAACGATCGTTCTTCACTTCACGTTTTATGTGATCCTGAAGAAGAGTTTCCCTGTGTCTGCTGATTCGACTGTATGATTTCCTTCCTTCGGGAAACCTATTTAGAAGAACCATTAAATTTCGCTCTGCTGCCGAGGTCAGGATAAGATTTGGAGGCCAGCATATCTTTCCTGGAACAATTTCAAATAATGGTTGCAGTGGTGGGTCTGGATTGGATATACCACGCGATCCGTACGTCAAATCGTTGACTACCGATGAAACACAGGAACTTGATAGCCCTGTATATTTTATTAAGCGGTGTATTAGTTGAGATCTAGTCATTGTAACAAGCCCCTCAGAGTATCCGCATCCAATACAACCTTCCCATGTAGCCAAAACCCGCGCATAAAAGTGTATTGCAGATATTACCCAAAGGGTTCTAATTATTAGACCGTACTCTCCCAAAGAGTATTCCGTTAGTTTCCAATCAGGTGGTAGCGAGAAACGTTTTTCGATCGTTTTTCCAGCGTATTTCATTGCCTTGTTGACAATCTTTTTATTAATGCGATACGTAAAATGATTTTCCTTTACAATGACTTCATGCCGCATAATATCAATAACCTTGGTAAAGTCATAATCTACTGCCGTGTCATGTTCATCTGGTGCAATTCGGTCATAGGCATCGTACCTAGTGTCAACTCTTAAGCCAGCAGAGGCAATAATACGATTCGACTTAAGCTCTATATTTACTAAACCCCAACTCGCATATGTAAATGCGGATTCAAAGGATAGATAATTGTATGCATGCTCTAACAATCTATCCGCATGCCCATAATTTGAGGAAGAGTAGTCTGGCGAGTAGGATTCTGCTGCAGGACAATCAGTGTAAATCCACCGAACTGGCCATTTAAGCTGATTAATTAAATTGTCAGCAAGAGCTGTTTCCTCATAAAGAGATAGTGGGTTACGACTTGGGTTTATTTCCCGGATGAAGTGTTCTTCATAGGCACTTAGTAAATACCATAAAGCTTGAGGTCTGTTTAAGGTAAATAGAGGATTTGATCGATAAGAATAATCAATCTTTTCTTCAACCTTGCGAAGTTCAGTAGATAGTTTGTCATCACCCACAGGATTGCTCATTATTTATCGCTATAACGCCTCTGCGCTTGTGCTGCACAGGTCAAATGTTTGTTGTGTACTAAACTCTGTATAATAATCATCATATTTGTTTAGCAAGTCCCTTAAGTATGTCTGCACCAAGCGTTTGTTAGGAAGAAGTAGGAATTGTCGCAAGAATCCTAGCCTGTAGCTTTTGACGAAGCTCCTCTGGTGAAGAATAAACAATGTGATTATACTGTCTTGTATCAAAATGTACGTCATCGAGCTCATCTTCATGAACAGTCCAAATGACAGGAATTCCTAAACCACCGGCAAATCCAGCTTCATAGTAAACACCACCCCTATTTCCTGTAAAATCAGCAACCATGAATTTGCTTCGTTTAATTTCGATAATGATTTGGTCGCAGATTTTATTGTTGTGCTCGCTAAGGTCGATGCGGAAAGCAGTTGTTATACCATCTGCTTCAATTGCTGGTCGGACACCCTCTTCAAACACTTCGGTCATTTTTTCATCGAACCACATTGCAACAAAAGCTTGTTTATAATCGGTTGCTTTCCCGCCCTGCAATTCTTCAATTCGTTGCCATCCCCCTGATTCAATCGATAGAGTGCAAGGAACGGATGACGTTGGAGTGATATAATTCGAATTTGAAAATTGTCGAAGTATGTATAGCATGCCTTCCACTGAGCTAGAGAAGAGAACGCTTTGATCTGTATCTCTAATTGGAATCCTATCACTGGGATGCTTTGTCATTCTTGATAAATTCAATAGTGCCCTGTCAAGTATTTCCGAAGAAGATTTTGGGTACTTTCTAAGAAAAGTATCAAGCTTAATCAAGGGGATATTGTCTCGAATACCATCTACCCCATCTGTAAGTATATAATATCCTTCTGATTTTAATCGTTTCTCGGTAGCTAAATGAGCTATTTTCATTCTCGCATCAAGATACTTTGCCGATCCGAGCATTAAGTTTAGTTCTTCTGTTAAACCCACCCTGCCACATCTATCGCATAGGGTGACAATTGAACTATGCAATACATCAGATTGAATTTCTGCCATCTGCTCACATATCGGACAAACTTTTAAATTAATCATAAATGCTTTCTTCCTAACGACCCTGCGCTTGTGCAGCACAGGTCAAATGTTTGTTGTGTACTAAACTCTGTATAATAATCATCATATTTGTTTAGCGAGTCCCTTAAGTATGTCTGCACCAAGCGCCTGTTAGCCAGCTAAAAATTATAGAGTGAGTCAGTATTTTGAATGAAGATACCACCATTCTCTGAATAGACGATGCTATCGCCAGACGGACTCCATGAACCTCCACTTGGACCAGGTATTATTTTGCTTCCAGGGCTTATTGTGTCGAAAAGCCCAAGTACTGAATGGGTTCCATCCAGTTCACCCTCTTGGAAGCTGTAAATGTATTGTCCACGAGATTCGCACCAATCAAAGGAGAAAATTGATTGGTAACCAGTGTAGATTGACTTAATGTCTACCTGACCGTCAGATAAATGCAAAATCCCCAAGCCATTATATGCATTTAGCATGTGAAGAATTGAATCCCCTTGACCCCAATCATAAAGACTTTCGTATTCGAAATTTTTGTTCGAGAAATATTTGTATGATTTAGTTGTGTTTTCTCTAAAATCATAATAAGCAATACTAGAATCATTTCCGGGTGGGGAATATCCATGATAAACGATTCTGGTACCATCCCCACTCCATACACCTCGATATCCTTCGCAAAGAAAAGTCGTGTCGCCCGTCAATTTGGAAAACACAATCAAATCTCCAGATAAAGAATACACTATTGTGTTCCCGTCTGGTGAATATGATGGATGGGATCCAGGACTAATCAGCCTAATCGTATCGTTACTTTTGATATTGTACTCATAGATTGATTTATCATACTCAAATGCGATTTCATCAAAATTCGGAGACCAAACTGGATTCCGGCCATAAGTGATAAACCCATCCATGGTTGCGGGGTCTATTTCCGGAGCTTGACAGCATATCAAGATTGCGCTGATTGTCGAAGCGATCAAAAGTGCTGTTATTTTAGTATAACTTTCCATAAGTCTGGCTAACGCCCTGCGTTTTAGCTGCCCATATCTGAGTTCTTGGTAAACCACGCTAACTGTATATTTATCATCATTTTCGAGTACCATTATACCCTTGGAAGGTCAGCTACAAACGTTTGTTAGCTGGGTTTTAGCTTCAAAAGAGCATCAACTCCATTGAGATGCCGTAATGAATTCCGTTTGTGTGATCTTGGATTTCTCCGAGAAGTCTTGAATCGTGAAGTTGGTTAGATAATCTATACCCTCCTTCAAACCCAAGCCTGAATATTTTTCCAATTATTTTTGCTAATTCAATTTTGACAAAATACGAATCAATATCATACTTGTTGTATATTCCGACTCCGGACTCAACTTCACCTTGAACTGAAATACTTACTATTTCTTCATAGTTAACAATATCTTTTCTGAAAATACAACCGAGTCCGATATCGAACGAATTCATTGGAAATAGGTAGCTTACGCCCAAGCCAAAAGCTTGAATATCCCAATGATTATCCCTTTGTGTATTGTCCTCAGCTAAAGTAAGGTGACCAACACGGATATTATAATCTCTCAATCCGATAAACGGTTCTAGGCGCATTCGCGATGTTGGTTGCAGAGTCGCTTTATAATTTATCAAATTTAGAATTTCAGCAGGATACGCCAAATAATCGGTATTTGAAAAACTAATACCCACCCCGATCTTTTTAGGTTGATTATCTGCATTCACCGAACCAATGATTGATAGAGTAAAACAGAATGCAATCCATATTTTGTTCAGCATCTTTGATTCTCCCCTAATTACTCCAGCTAACGCTTTGCGCTTGAGCTGCTTCGTGAGACAGCATTGCTTTGTAAGTTATCTGTATCCATCCACGACATTTTCATTTTGCACACCCCTGTATGTGAGTCCGCTCTAAGCAGCTTGTTAGGCATTTTTATTCAACTAATTACTTCGCTTATATATTTCAACATAATTAACAGATGCACTATCAGCTTCCGCTCCTAACCCTAGCTCGGACAACCCAATTAACCAGGAATCAAGGGATGAGTCATCTTCGACAGTGAACGAAAATTCTTTACGCCCCTTTATGCCGGATTTATCCCAAACAAACTCACCAGTGTGATCGTGAATTACATATGCCAAGAAGCTTATCGGGCCTTTGAATGTCGCGGTTGTTCCATCAAAATTAAGACCCACCGTGCGTAAATTAATTTGCGGAGGCAATGATTTTGCATCCTCATCTAGAACCATCAGAGAATATCCTGGTGTCATTTTCGTGTATTCAGTGTAATCGGCATCAAAATAAGCCAAAGTGTATTGCGATAGTATTGCAAGCAATCTGTATTCTTCACCTGCTGGGACTTGCAAATCTACATTGAATTTTATATGTAATGATGAATCTAGAACAATTGATTCAGACCATATTCCCTTTTCTTGTTGAATCTTAGTTTGGAGGATGCTTCCAATTGTGATATTCTCTGCGAACATAGCCCTGGTATTGCACTTCATGGGATTTCCACCGTAGCACCAATTAAAGTAGCCCTCTCCATCTTGATCCTCGGGAAGAGTTAGAATAAACCTCAATCTATTATCTGGCATTCGCCATTTTGCAAAGAGTTGCGCATAAACATTACTCAGCATGAAAGTTGATACGATCATCACGATTAAAACTTTTCTAATCATTGTCCTCTTCTCCATCTTAAATATGCCTAACGCTTTAGGCTTGAGCTGCTTCCCAAAACAGACTCGTTTGATAAAATCAGTGTATCCATCCACATCATTTTCGTTTTCCACTCTCCAGCGTGTGAGTCCGCTCTAAGCCTTTGTTAGGAGGAATCTATATTCTCTCTAAAATGAAGATCCACCCCTCATCATCACCATTCATTTGACTTAGCGTAAGAGTATCATCAACTATCGACCAACCATACGGACCAGAGTTTAAGTTGACTAAAAACTGGCGCCCAGAACAGCCCATCTCTGTGCAATTCACCTCTGAGAAGTAAATCCTATTATCTTCTCCCAATTCATATTCTCCTGGGCAGGTGTTGCATGCATCCACTGCCCGAAGACCACTATCCACAGCCAATTCAACCCAATATTCCTCCCCCTCGGAGGGGCTAGCTGAATAGACCTCCGCACCACCTGTATTCTCGACATACCTTACTAATTGCCATTTTCCGACCAGAGCTGAACTTGAAACATTTTCCTCCGACTTTTGGCAACCAATAAGGACTAGACAAGTGGCTATAATAAAAAACCTTTTGCTCCTATAAGGGCTCAAACTTTCCCTCCTAACGACCCTGCGCTTTTGCTGCGAGGCTATAATCGTTGATATTTCTATATTCACATTTCATTTACTATGACCAATCAATCTCCGAGTCAGTAGCAAGCGCCTGTTAGGTTGCTTTCATCAGTCAACGTACTCAGCCTCTTCAAGAAAGTTGCAGAATGCTTGCCTAGCTGAATGGAATTGCTTTGTTGCGTTCTTTAACTGATCCTTGGTTGCTTTTCCCAGTTCATATTTGAGTTTTAAAAGATTCATGTGCTCATTTGCAAGAAGAGCCTGCTGCCGTAATAGTGCACCCTTAACAATACGCACACTGTTGGGGTAAGGAATACCAAAGCGTTCAGTAGCATACATTAACTCGTCAATGGTTTCATATTCTCGGAGGACTTGCCAGAGGTCATTTTCGAGCCAGTCAACAGACCCCATGGCCCTATTATACTCAAACACTGATTCGGGCATGCTAAAATCATCAGCACCATCTTCAACTTTTTGTTTGTCCTCGCACAAGTTTTGGCCTAGAAGATTAGTCGAAGTGAGAGTCCACGAACAAATGAACAGTAGAACCATAATGAGTGTTTTGGTAGGTATCTTCATTTTTACTCCTTAGTAATTGGCAAAAGTCAACCTAACAATGGTTATACGGTCTGGATAAAGTGTAGTAGGTGACACTTTTGACTGATAATACCCCGGTGTGATTCATGCAGACCCCTCTGATATACTCATTTCCCGAGCAATGAATTCTTAATTTGGAGTTTATACGGTCTGAATAAGATAATTGGATCATTCGCTCCCCGCGCCGGTTTGGAATAATCCCCGAATCTAGACTAATGGACTATTTAAACAAGCACTTAGACACATCAACCCTGTCCCAGCATCGCGCTAGCTTTAAAGAAAAATCAAATTCAAAGCATTACAATCGAAGCTTTTTTAGCTATGGAAAAAAACTTGAAAATTTAGCGCTGATGGGTTTCCAATCTCCTTCCCTACATTAAATTGATTTTCTATGAGCCTTGATACACAACTAAATGCCATCAAAGGTGTGGGCAGCCGCAAAGCCGAAGCCCTGGCGGAGATCAACATCTTTACCACGGCCGATCTGCTGGAACATTTCCCCCGGCGCTATCTGGATCGCTCCACCGTTACCTTTACCACGGACCTGCAAAAAGATGCGAAAGCCACGGTGGTGGGCAAGATCAGCGGCACCCAAATGCGTCGGGGAAAACGACGGGCTTATTTTGAAATGGTAGTGGCCGATGAACGGGGCTTCTTAAAGTGTCGCTGGTTCAATGGCGCCAACTGGATCCAGAAACGCTTCAAAAAAGGCGATATTGTGGCTGTCAGCGGCAAAGTCGATTTCTATGGCGGCTTTCAGATGGTCCACCCTGACTTTGACATCCTCTCAGAAGAAGGCACCAACCCCATCAATACTGGCATCATTGTGCCTCTCTATCCCTCGGGACAAAACCTGCAATCAGCCGGTCTTGACAGTCGCGGTTTCCGACGACTCCTGCACCCCCTTATGGAGGGCATAGAAAGTAAATTGTTGGAATTTCTCCCAGCTGAGATCATCACCAAGAATGAACTCATCGGTATCGGGCAAGCCATGAGAGCCATCCACTTTCCAGAAGACATGGACTCTCTCAAACAGGCCCGACGGCGCCTGAAATTCAATGAGCTCTTTTTTATGCAGTTACTCCTGGCCGTGCGCCGTCAGAGTCAGGCCGAAGTTGTTAAAGCAAACCGTTTCACCAAGCAGGGTGAATATCTCGCGACCCAATATGCAAAACTACCCTTTACACTCACAGAAGCTCAGAAAAGAGTGATGAATGAGATCTGGGCTGACCTCAAATCCAATCACCCCATGAATCGTCTGCTCCAGGGAGATGTGGGTTCCGGTAAAACCGTGATCAGCCTGCTGGCGGCTGCCATTGCGACTGGCAATGGCTATCAATCAGCCATTATGGCGCCCACAGAGATCCTGGCCGAGCAACATTTTAAAAATGCCGTGAAATTTTTTGAGGGCACACCCATTCGGGTGGTTCTGCTCACGGGATCACAAACTGTTGCTCAAAAACGGGATCTGCGAAAAGCCTTAAAAGAGGGCTACTATCACGTGGCCATTGGCACCCACGCTCTGATCCAGGGCAAGGTGCATTTTAAAAATCTACAGCTCGTGGTCATTGATGAACAGCATCGTTTTGGGGTACTCCAGCGCGGTGAACTTTTGGAGAAGGCTGCAGAGGCAGATGTGCTTGTAATGACGGCGACGCCTATCCCCCGGACGCTCTCCATGACCATCTATGGCGATCTGTCTGTATCCATTCTGGATGAACTCCCGGCTGGCAGACAAAAAACTCTCACGCGCAAGGTGGATGTCCACACCCTGCCCAAGGTCTACGGTTTTATCAAAGACGAACTGGCTGCCGGCAGACAAGCTTTTGTAGTCTATCCCCTTATCGAAGAATCAGAAAAGATCGATCTGGAAGCGGCAACTCAGGGTTTCGAAAAATTACAGGCTTATTTCTCGGGTCAAAAAGTGGCCCTGCTCCACGGCCGGATGAAGTCAGAAGAAAAAGATAATATCATGCAGGCTTTTTCCAGGAACGAGATCCAGGTGCTGGTGAGTACCACGGTGATCGAAGTTGGAATTGATATTCCCAATGCCACAGTCATGCTCATTGAGAATGCAGAACGCTTTGGACTGGCCCAGTTGCATCAATTGCGGGGTCGTATTGGTCGCGGGGAACACCGGGGGGTTTGTGTGCTGGTGCACCGAAGCATGAGCCCCGACTCCATTGATCGCCTGAAGATCATGGTGGAAACCAATGATGGTTTCAAAATTGCCGAAGAAGATCTACGACTGCGTGGGGCCGGTGATCTGTTTGGGACCCGCCAATCGGGACTGCCCGCGTTAAAGATCGCCAACATCCTTTATGATGGTGATATTCTAAAATTGGCCCGCAAGGAAGCCTTTGCCCTGGTAAAGCAGGACCCGCATTTGAGAAACAAACTTCATGCAGGTTTACGTAGGGTCATTGTCGAAAAGTACGCAGAGCTCTCAACCATCGCAGGTATTGGATAAACAGGATTTTAAGTACTATCTTCTTCGCTTAGCAACTGGAGGAAAAATATTGTTTGAGTGGACCCCTGACATGCAGATCGACAATGGTCTCATCGATGAAGATCACAAGCAGTTATTTATCATAGCCAATCGGGTATTTGAAATAGACCACCCCAACAAAGATGTTGAGGATCTGAAGCTAGCTATTCGTGAACTCTATGATTACGTGCAATACCATTTTGAACGAGAAGAAAACTTTATGCGCGAATCGGGCTATCCAAACCTCGAGGAACATCACAAAAAGCACAAGGTCATCATCCATGACATGAACATCACCCTTACTCAAGCTAACCATGTCAGAGATCTTTTAGATAAATTTCAGAAACTGGTCTATCTTTGGGTGGTGGGGCACATAATGAAGGAAGATAAAAAGATCCGTGACTTCATTCAGAGCCAGCAAAAGCAATAAACCTCAAGAGTATCCATGAATTCAGAGATGAACCAATCGTCTGCCATCAGGGTCGAGCTTGAAAAACTCAACCTGAGTATCATCAGAGCCAATGAGGTTGATGACTTTATTGAAAAAGCTGACCGGGTGAGTCTGCCCTCCTGGCCGGAATTCATGATGCATGATCAGATGGCCAATCAGTTCTGGTATCCCATGCATAAAAAATTCCCAGACTATCACTTTGCCCTCATAGAGAATACCACAGGAAAGTGGATTGCCGTAGGCAATAGCATTCCTGTTTCGTGGACAGGACCCTTCGAGGACTTACCCGATGAAGGTTGGGATTGGGCTTTACAGGCCGGCATGGCGGATGATGTACCCCCGCCGAACATGCTTTGCGCCCTGGCTATTCAAGTTCATCCTGACTACAGGGGAAGGGCCTTGAGTACCCTCATGATCAAGATCATGAAAGATATTGGTCAACAGTTTGGTTTTGACCAGCTTATTGCCCCTGTGCGACCCAACAAAAAGTGCGACTATCCCCTGGTTCCCATGGATGAATACATCACCTGGACCCGCGAGGGAGAAAGCTTTGACCCCTGGCTTAGGGTTCATGAACGCCTCGGTGCCAAAATTATAAAAGTCTGCCCCCGGGCCATGCTTATATCCGGCAGTATTCAGGAGTGGCAGGAGTGGACTGGTCTTTCATTTCAGGCCAGTGGTGAATACCCTATTCCCGGTTCTTTGGTGAACATAAAAATTGATGTTGAAAATGATCAGGGCGTTTATGTTGAACCCAATGTATGGATGTTGCATAAGAATGATAATTATTAGATAAGAAATTGATACAATAATGATACAAATCGAACAACTCTCAAAACAATTCAGCAGTACTCTGGCGGTGAATGATCTTTCACTACACATTGAAAAGGGTGAGCTATTTTGTTTTCTCGGACCCAATGGTGCAGGAAAGACAACCACGATCAAAATGATGGTGGGTTTGATGACCCCCAGCTCGGGGACCATCACCATGGGGGGCTATGATATTGAAAAGGAGGCCCAGCAAGCAAAAGCCATCATTGGCTATGTACCTGACGCCGCCTTCCTGTACCAGCACCTCACTGGTCTAGAGCTCATGACCATGGTGGGCCAGCTCTACTCCCTTGATAATGCAAGCATTCAGCGTGAACAGGAGCAGCTCAGCGAGCGTTTGTTTATGAATGACTGGCTGGGGGATCGGATCTCCGGTTATTCCCAGGGGATGAAACAACGCCTCGCATTTGCCTCTGCCTTCCTGCATAAACCGGAAATTCTGGTGATTGACGAACCCATGGTTGGTCTTGACCCAAAGACAGCTCGTATCATCAAAGACATGCTGAAAGAGTGGAGTCAGGCAGGCAACACGGTCTTTATTTCTACCCACAACCTGCATGTGGCTGAAGAACTCTCAGATCGAATAGCCATTATCAACAGGGGCAAACTCCTGGGCGTGGGCACAGTAGAGTCCTTCCGTTCTGTTTCTGGGGAAAAAGAAAATCTTGAAGAACGATTCCTGAGGATTGTTGAAGAAGAAGAGCAAACAAATGGACGTTGAGGCTATTTATCGGGGCGTAGTTCCAGAGGAACGAAGACCGATCGAAACGTCCACATTGAAGCTGGAGGTAGAGACTTCGAGAGCACTTCGATACCTCGACATGCTCGGTACAGGCTCTACTCAGCGTGACACCTCAGTCTCCGGTGTGCCCCAGGCAATCACGAAGGAGTTTTTAGTATAGCTACCCAACACGCACAACTGCTCTTTCGGGTAAAACGACGGAATATGAAGGGTTTCCTTGGAGACGTTTTTAAGAATAAACGTCTGGAGATACTGGTTTCCTCGCTCATCGTGTTCGGGCTCATTTTTGGCGGTTATCGGCTCTTTATGTCCGGGGGTCAATTCATGCTAAGGCAGGGAGAGCTGGGTGAGGTTTTCCTGGACCGCATGTTTTATCTGGGCTGGTCCATCATTTTTTATCTCCTGGTCCTGTCCAATCTTGTCACCGGATTTTCGACCTTCTACCGCTCCCCTGAAGTCGCCTTCCTCATGACCTTGCCGGTGGAAAACACGCAAATCTTCAGAATCAAGTTTGTGGAAAATCTGATCTATAGCTCCTGGGCAATTCTGATTCTGGGAATTCCCCTGACCCTGGCTTATGGTGAATTGCAAAACTTATCGCCACTGCAGTATGGCGTGGTTTTTCTGGCTGGGATCTTACCCTTTTTATTCCTGGCCACAGTTTCGGCGGGATTGCTGCTCATGCTGCTAGTGAAGCTTTCAAAATATTTTAAAATGCGCACCCTCTTTGTGCTCCTGGGACTGGTTTTTAGTGGTTTTTTCTATCTCTACTTTACAATGAGTCAACAGGATGCCATGTCCGGGGGACAACTGGGAAATTTTCGAGCCCTGGGTCGCTATATGGCAAACATGTCAACGAATCCCTTCCCTCTCATCCCTAGCTTCTGGCTAAGCAAACTGTTCATGGGGAGCGAAAGCTTGAAGTGGATCGAGCGCGTTTTCTTTTCAGCCGTTTTTTTATCGACAGCAGTCATTGGCTGGGAGTTGATCAACTGGGTCTCAGGAAAAATTTATTTTCAAACCTATCAGATCATGGAGAGCAACGGCAGTGGTTCGAGCCGCAAGGGCAAGAGCCTCTTTTTTAGGCTGAGCTGGCCGGGTTTATCGGGGCCGATGAAAGCCATTATCTCAAAAGACCTGGTGCAGTTTCTGCGGACGCCTCAACAGTGGGTACAGTTTCTTTTGATGGGCTTTTTCATTCTGGTTTATCTGATCAACCTTTCCCGGGGAAGTGTAAACATTGGGGAGCTGCAGTCCTTCTGGAGAACGGCTATCTATGTTTTCAATTTTGGCTTTACTGGCTTTATTATGGCAGCGCTTACTGCACGCTTTGTGTATCCCATGATCAGTATGGAAGGCCGCAGTTTGTGGATGCTTCAGGTCGGCCCATTTTCCATGAAACAGGTCTTTATAGAGAAGTTCTGGCTGGCCTTTTTCTTGCTTTTTACTCTGGCAGAAGTGGTTGCTCTGGCTTCCAATTATTTTCTGGGACAGCGCACCGAAATTGCCATTCTATCAAGTGGTTTTCTACTACTCACAAGCCTGGCATTGATCAGCATGTCCATTGGTTTAGGCGCCGTGTATGCCCAGTTCAATGAGAGTAATCCCATGAAAATAAGCAGTGGTTATGGTGGTATTATCGCCGTAGTCTTGAGCTTGATATATGTATCGTTTTCTGTCCTATCGCTGGTTTTTGTTATCAATCTATACCAGTCTAATGGACCCGCGCTTTTAATCGCAGCAACGGTAAGTTTTGTGATCGTGTTGACCGGTCTGTACACCTACCTGCCTCTGAAATGGGGTCTGCGAGCCCTGAAATCTTACGAGCCCTAGGACACCCCCCTCGTTAGCCACCAACTTTTAGTTTCCTCTCTGTCCGTGGCCTGCCAAGAAAACACTATCCGTTAGTCTTTCTAATGGAACGGAATGCAATGCAGTGAAGAATCTCACTTTGGAGGCGGGGTGTTCATGTCATTTGGAGACCCTTCATTGCATTCCAGTCTTCGCCTATTGGCTACGACCTGGAAGGCAGGATGACGCGCTCGGGATGACACAAGGCGCTAATCCGGACACTGAGTGATCGTGAAACGATCGTATCGAAGCAGAAGGAGTGATTCCTTTGTACGACCAAACGCATCAATCAACTCGCTTGTACGTTCATTTTGTAGAGACACAAAACGAACAAAAAAGTCTTTTTAAAAGCAGCCCTGAGGAACTTGATGGTGGCTTGCACCCCTCCCTCATTAGAAATTTTATTTCTCAGCATTCGGTTCGGGGGCATACCAGCCCATCAACCCCCAAGGGGCTTAACTATGGATTTGTAAGTGAGCTTGAAAGTTAATCAGACAGCCAAATTCACATCGAAGGAAATCTCACTTTGGCGGCGGGGTGTTTATGTCATTTGGAGATCCTTCATTACATTCCAGTCTTCGCCTATTGGCTACGACCTGGAAGGCAGGATGACGCGCTCGGGATGACACAAGGCGCTAATCCGGACACTGAGTGATCGTGAAACGATCGTATCGAAGTGGACGCTTCGAGAGCCTCAGCGACCAGCAGGGAATTCTATCTTACCGGAATAAGCGTTTTTTGGCTTTCGTTCCCTAATCGATCGATGGCTGTGACCGCAATGGTGTCCAAAAATTCTGGCGGAGCCATGGCGTCGTCTGACCTGATGACAAGGGGTAAAACCAGAGATTCATTGTCTGCTGTTAGGATCGTGTATGTCCAGCGTTTCTCCCTCTGCTGGTAAACAACCCAGAGATTGACATCATCGATGTCCTCATGTAGCCAATGGATGTGGATATTACCCTCTTTGGGCTCGATCTGCACCAGGGGCGCTGCCGGAGCCTTGTTGTCTAACCAGGGGGACGGGGGAATTAAAGCGGCATGAGCATAGGGTCCCTTCATCAGGATGTCAGAGATACCGCCATAATTACGCTGCAGTGCTTTCATCGAAAAATGAACATTTCCAGGTCCATCGGGGACAAAACCCCGGGTGATCATGATCTGACTGAAGTTTTCCTGAGCCCCGGCTTCATCCTCGATTCTGCTGGTAAAGAGGCCGGGCCAGATATTGCGCTTGTGGGTGTTCTCGCGGACCCACCAGCCCAGGAGTACTGGATAGCTTTGGGGAATCTGTCTTGTAGGCCAATACAGTTGGGGGGTCCAGTAATCCACCCAGCCCTGGTTCAGCCATAATTTTGCATCGGCATAAAGTCTATCGTATTGATCATAGCCGCGGATAGAGGGCGGGGTTCCCGGTCGCCAGATCCCGAAAGGACTAAGGCCAAATTTGACCCAGGGTTTCTCAGCTTTTATTCCTTCATACACACGCTGGATAAACACATTGACAGCATGTCTGCGCCAATCGTGACGACCCATGGTGCCCCCACCATTTAGATAAGCCTGCCAGGTATCGTCATCAGGAAATTCGATATCGCTGTAGGGATAGAAATAATCATCGAAATGGACACCGTCAATGTCATAGCGATCCACAACATCGATAACCACATCATAGGAATAATCCTGGGTTTCCTGCATGGCAGGATCCAGCCAGTAATATCCGCGATCAATTTCCCGAACAATATCCGGATTGGTTTTGATGACGGAGCTTTCGTTGATCTCGCCGACGGGGTGATGCGCCCGGTATGGATTAAACCAGGTATGTAGTTCCAGTCCGCGATTATGGGCTTCTTCCACCCAGAAGGCCAGGGGATCATAATAGGGATCGGGAGCCTTGCCCTGTTCGCCGGTGAGAAAATAGGACCAGGGTTCCAGCTCGCTTTCGTAGAGAGCATCACACTGAGGGCGCACCTGAAAGATGATGGCGTTGAGGTTCAGAATGACCGCACTGTCCAGGAGGCTAAGGGCTTCTGCCTGCTGTTCGGCTGTGCTGAGACCAGGTTTACTGGGCCAGTCAATATTGGCTACGGTTGCCACCCAGGCTGCTCGGAACTCCCGGGGAATCTCAAATTCAGCAGCAGCGATGACGGGAGTTGTTGGGGATTCAGGGACCACCACGGGTTGAGACGTGGTACAGGATGCAAGGGTTAGGACGATGAACACGAGAGTGCTTAAAACAAGCGGGGGTGACTTTTTTGTGAATTTCATGGCGGTAATCCTGATTTAGTAATTCTAAAGCATTGGGTGCAGGTCAATATAATTGACGACATCGTCTGGGGCTAATATTCCCTTGAAAAGCTAAGGTTTGCATGAGCGAAGTTTGTGTTGCGGAACTATCGGGTGTACTTTATCATTACAATATACATCTCTATTTAAAATATGAGCAGGAGGCATAGGCGTATTCGTCAATTATACACAATATTTTTAATCCTGATTGCCCTGTTTTCCCATGCCTCGGAAACGCCACATGTCAGGGCAGAACTCATCCCACTGACAAACACGGCCATTCCAGGAGAGATGATTGATATTGCAGTCGTCTTCAACATGAGCCCCGGCTGGCACACTTACTGGCAAAATCCTGGAGATGCCGGTATGGCGACGAGTTTTAGCTGGACTCTTCCCGAGGGCTTTGAGCTGGTCAGTATGAGAGAGCCTGCACCCGCCAGGCTCACCGAAGAGGATATCACGACCTTTGTCCATCATAATGAAGCCATCTACCTCTTCCAGGTGCTTGCACCATCCCTGATACCGGACATAAGTTCATTCGGTTTGAAGTTAGACTGGCTGGAGTGTAAAGATGTCTGTCTCCCGGGCAGTGCTGAGCTGGGATTCACACTAATAAGGGACGCGGTCGTTGATTCAGACAAAGCGCAACTGACATCACTCATTAAACGAGCAGAAAAAAGATTTCCAAACATCACCTCGACCCTGGCTGGAACAGCGAGAATCAAACAGGACCACCTTGAATTATCCATAAATCGAGAGTTGCTTCAGACAGTAAAAATTCTGGAGGCTGACTTTTTCCCTGTGGAAGAATTGATTTATGACATCAACCGGCCCGTTCGCCTTAAAAAGGGTTTTTGGAAAAACTCAATTCTAATCCCCCTTTTAAAGGGGCGTGAAAAAAACCCTGAAATTCTGGAGGGTCTCCTCGTATTAAAACTTTCGAGTCAGGATAGAGTCAAAACAACCTACTCCCTGATAAATCAAGCAGTTCAAAACTAAGGAGGCAATTATGCACTCAAGACATATCACCATTATCCTTTTCGCAGCTCTACTCCTAGGCACCAGTGCTTTTGGTGTGGGAATAGAAATCGGGAAACCAGCACCAAACTTCTCGCTTGAGGATGTCTCAGGCAAGGCCCACATGTTAAAAGACTATGCAGGTAAATATGTTGTGCTGGAGTGGGTCAACTTTGATTGTCCTTTTGTAAAGAAACACTACGACAGCGGCAACATGCAGATGCTCCAGAAGAAATATACGGAACAGGATGTGATCTGGCTGTCCATTAACTCCTCTGCTCCCGGGAAACAGGGTAATTTTTCATCCGAAGAGATAATTAAGCGCTCTCTGGAGTATAAAGCTGCCCCGACGGCCTATCTGGTGGATGACAAGGGCCGCGTTGGGAAATGGTATGGCGCCAAGACCACCCCCCACATGTTCATTATCGATCCTGAGGGTAATGTTATTTATGCCGGGGGTATCGATGACAAAAAATCGGTCAATGTTGAAGATGTGCTGGTCTCAAAAAATTATGTGTCAGCTGCCCTGGATGAGGTACTGGCAGGGAAAGAAGTTTCAATCAACTTTACCAAATCTTACGGGTGTTCAGTTAAGTATTAAGAAACAGGAACAGAGATATTAAGAAGGGCGGTCATGGCACCGCCCTTCTTGCTTACATGAAGAATCCATCCTTATTTCTAGATAACAGAATACGTCTTTGCGAGGAGTCGCAATCCCGACACCGGTGTCGGGAGGACGACGTGGCAATCTCAGAATTGAGTGGACTGGAAGCGTTCTGGATGTTTAAGTCTAATTGCCACCTAGGGTTTGTCAGAGATCGCCACGCCCTTCGGGCTCGCGAAGACGCTAAATTTTGTTTCGGCTTTAGTTTGGGATCGAGCCAGCTATACCCCCTAATGCCGTTGTCAGGGTTTGAGGCCCGACCTGGCAGGGAAAGAGGTTTCAATCAGTTTTACCAAACCATACGGGTGTTCAGTTAAGTATTAGAACGCCGACCCTAGGTTTTACCGAAAAAAGGGCGGCAATAAAGCCGCCCTAATTCACAATTCACAATTCATAATTCTTAGTGGTGGTGTCCACCGGCACCGTGAACATGACCATGTTCCAGTTCTTCTTTGCTGGGTTCACGGACATCCATAACCTCAACATCAAAATGCAGGGTCATGTCAGCAAGGGGGTGGTTCAAGTCCACTTTGGCAGTTTTTTCACCGATTTCAGTAACGGTAGCAATGTGGACTTGTTCGTCATTCTGAACTTGAAATTGAGCTCCCACAACCACCTCTTTAGGGTCGTGGAAATTTTCCAGGGGAATATCTTGCAACTTGCCTTCATCACGAATGCCATAAGCCTGATCCGGGGGGATAATGGCGACGAACTGATCGCCCCTTACTTTGCCCTCAAGTTCTTTTTCCAGACCGGGGATGAGACCACCCTGGCCGTGTATATAAGCCAAAGGCTCGCGACCTGAACTACTGTCCAGGACCTCTCCCTTATCATTGGTTAAGGTGTAATCAATACTGGCGACTTTGCCTTCTGTGATATTCATAAAATCTCTTCCTGTTGTTTTGTGTGATACTTTTCTATTCTTCTAAAATCAGACTAAAAGCCGTGGTGAGCTTTAAGACGTTTTTACTTTCTCGTTCTAAATTTGTGGCCAGTTTCTTGGCGATGTTCTCCATGACTTTCCAGCCGATGGTAGGGTTTTTTGTGCTCACTTCCTGGAAAGCTTCTTTTTCCATGACAACGATTTCACAATCAGTGGTGGCCATCACCGTGGCCGTTCTGAGAGAATCTTCCATGAGCAGGGCCATTTCACCAAAAAAGGGCTTTATCTCACCTGTCAGGGTGATAAAGGTTTTGTCTTTGGTATCACCCTCCTCCTCGTTTAAGAGGGTCAGCTTTTTGCTAATGGTAACCGTGCCCTTGATAAGGACCAAAAGGGTGTCCCCCTGCTCACCTTCGGTCATAATTGTATCGCCAGCCTTATAAGTAACCAAACGGGTGGCTGGCCGGTAAACAGCGATCTCTTCCTCTTTCAGGCCGTCAAAAAGACGGCAATTATTAAGATGTGGGATATAAGGCATAGGCTACTCGCTGGTTAATTTTACAATAGTTTTTTCTGCCATCTAAAACAAGCCAACTCTCGTCATCGCGCCTGCCAGGCCGTAGTCCTTTATGACGTAGGCTGGAGTTCCGACAAGAAGGTCGGGACGTGGCGATCTATCTATGCTAAAGCTTCGATAGATAAATCTCGAATCCGAAATTGCTTCGGTCATTCTTCCCTCGCAAAGACTAGAAGGGTTTTATTCAGATTGAAACAATTTACCCAAGGGCTTGTCATTTGAGTAATATCATCTGTTCACCGGACTTCAGGACATAGTCCTTCTCCGGATTAATACGCACTTTAATTTTTTGTCCTTCATTGACCCCCCGCCCGGCAGCTTTGAGCTTGGCGGCAATAAACTGATCGAGATAGTCACCAGAATCTGCGGCTAAAAAATCACCGATCCCGGCGGAGGTCTCTTCCAGATAAACACCCATAACCGTCGTGTTGTGCTCTTCAAAGGACCAGGTAAAGAGTTCGCCATAAGACTTGCCGATCATTCTGTCGGGTATGGCCTTGGTTTGTATACGGCTTTGATCTGCATCCAGCATCTCTGACAGAAAGGCAGGAATGCCGGGGTTGTGGAGTTGACTCGCGCCTAAAAAAGGACCGAACTCATCTGCGACGATGATCCCGTCGGCCTTGGCTCTGCGTAATTTGGATTTATTCTCATGCTGGAGGATATAGGCATATACTTTAGCCTTGGGTGCCAGGGCTTTGATAGAGTAGGTGGCCAGAGCTGTTTTCTCATCAGCTTCTGCTTTGCTTAATTTGATGAGGTTTGGCAGGATGAGAACTGCTCGAGCTTTTCTGATATTTGCTTTCTCAAGTATTTGGTCCTGAGTGAAATCTCCTCGGACAAAGCCCAGGTGGCTGGCATTGAGTTTGGAGCGCCAGGCATCGATTTCCTCTTCAGACAGCTCATTTACCAGAACGATGGGGGTTTGTTCCTCATTGTCCTGTTTCAAGAATGCGTCCAGCAATTCATCAGCCAGATCATTCCAGCCGCAGATCACATAGTGGTCTGTATAGTTAATTTTTTCCAAACCTTTACCCTCTCTGATTTTCCGTGCTACAAAGATAGATGAAATAGTAGCCGTAAAGAACGAGATCAGTGCCATGGAAAAGAACATCATTATGGATGCGGCGATTCGGGCTCCTGGTGTTGCCGGGGTAAGATCGCCAAAACCGACAGTGGTCATGGTGACCCAGGCCCAGTAGAAGGCTTCAAAGATATTGGTGATGCTGCGATTCTCTGATCCGAAGTCCAGTAAATAGACCGCAGTTCCACCAACAAGCAGGATGGCCCACAGGATGATGATAAGACCAAGAACACCTTCGTCTCGGAGTCGCCTTATCCAGCCCAGAATTTCATGGATGATCTTCATTCCTCCTAAACTAAATCAAAAGGGGTAATCATGAAGCGATAAGTTTGATCAGATGAACGGAAATACTACAAACCCACAGAGGCTTCTTTTTGCTGTAGATCCCCCGGATTTGGATTTTACACACCAGCTCTTAACCCAAAGGAAAGAGCAACATCTGGAGAACTGCCGGCCCCTGCCTGCCACGCCATAACGGTATCGCGAAGGCTGGAGTGCCGTCAGGTGTATCGAAGGGAAGGCAATTGCCAATGAAGGAATCCTTACACTTCGATACAGTCGCTTCACGATCACTCAGCGTCCGGAATGGTGCGAACTGTATCCAAAAGAGAGACGGATCGTATCTAAAAAGGAACAAAAGGCTGTCTCTTTTTGTGTCCGGGTGATCAAAAAGAGAAAAAGAAGCCTTTGTTTAACTGGGTTCCCTAGTAAGTTAGTAGAGCAGTAATACAGTTAAGGACTAAAAAACATGAAAATTCCAGCTGATCTCAAACATAAACCAGTTATCGTAGCTGAAGATTATGGCCGAATCGACGGTCGGTATAGAAATTCCGATGCAAAAGGGCTTTCCCTGGGTCTGGCTCAATGGAATGAACGAGGAAATGTGGATATTTCCGCCAAGATATGGCGCTACACTGGCGAGAAATGGTCTCGTCAATCAGAAGAAATGCCCCTGCACCGAGTTTTGGACCTGGCCATCCTCATTGTAAAGACAAGAAAGGTGTTTTTGGAGCGTTATCATAAAAATGAAAAAGATTATCCTAATTATCCCACATTGGATCGCATTGGATTACAGGGTGACGCTATGAATGTTGCCGTGTGCAGTAACAATCCCATGATCGAAAGCGATCTCGATCTATTTGAGGCGACCCTTGCCAAAGATGATGAAATTATCAGCGAACGCTTAAATATTCTGATGGGACTGCTTATTGATCTTAAATCATAACAAAGTGAGGGGCTTCTTTTTCAGCAGAAGCCTTCTGGTTCTGCTTTCTGGCCTTCTTTTAGCTGCCTGTACAGGTTTGGATGATGAACCGCTTCCAAAAGATACCGACGACAAAATATATTTTCAAGAATTCGAGCTGAATGCGGAGCTTAATTACGTCCTGACTAAGCTGATAAATGAGAGTTCATATACCCTCACCTCCTGTCGCTTTAGGGTCAATATTTATCCATCATCTTCAACAACCGACACGCCTTTGCAGCTCACCGAAGTCAAGCTGGGCGATAACATCCTGCAAGGAATCCTTCCTGCGCTGTCAGAAAGTTTCTTTATTCGAGAAACGCTGGAGCCTGGATACTCTACAGAAGTCTACTTTGAACTCGCTTTGGACAGGCTGTATGGACCAGCTGTCTTCACCAAAGAAATCGTCGAGCTCAAAGGGAGATAATCACAAGAATTGGGTAGGATTTGATTTCTATCGCGCCCTGTCTGGCTTTTGGTTAAACTATGCCAAAAACAAACAGTAAGAACACTGGAACACAAAAAGAAGGAATATAAATAAATGAAAAAGATGAGACGATCGTTCATGATATGGATGCTTGTGGCTGCAAGTCTAAGCTTATTCACACCCCAACAAACCCTGGCCCACTGTCAGGTCCCCTGTGGAATCTATGATGATCATATGCGGGTCATGTCCATGCTAGAAGACGCCGCCACCATTGAAAAGGCAATCAACTCAATAAACGAGCTGGTGGGCAAGCGGGATGCTCAATCACAAAATCAATTGGTACGCTGGGTGAATACCAAAGAACATCACGCCCAACAAACCATTGAGACTATCAGCAATTATTTTTTAACCCAACGGGTGAAAACAAGCCAGGCTGATTATATCCAACGGCTGGAGAAACATCATGCTGTCATTCTTGCAGCCATGAAGGCCAAACAGACTGTTGATATCGGCACTGCTAAGGATCTGACCAAAGCCATCAAGGCTCTCGAAGGGTATTATCCGGAGCATAAACACTAGGTGTGGCAGGATATTTAATGCAAAGCTATAGCTTTAAGGTTTCCCCACCTCCAGACCTAACAATCCTTGAAATAGTGGGTGAACGCATCAAGCTGCTCTCCATCAACCCGGCATATGCGGAAGAAATATTCAAAGAGTTTACAGCGGATATCATCCGTTATATGCTGCCCAAAGCACCGGAGCACATCAGCGAAACCGAGGCCTTTATTTCGGCCTCACAAAAAGGAATGCGTGAAGCTTACGAAGTGGTTACCATTATTGTCGACAAGGCAAGTGGAGAGTTCTTGGGCTGCTGTGGTTTGCATGGCAAGGGAAGATTAAGAACGCCTGAGTTCGGGATCTGGCTCAAACGATCAGCCCATGGAAATCATTATGGTGGAGAAGCCCTTCGAACATTGGGGTCCTGGGCTATGAAAAACATTGATCTTGATTATGTCGTCTACCCAGTTGATCGAATGAATGTCCCAAGTCGAAAGATACCCGAATCTCTGGGGGGTATCATTGTGCATGAGAAAATGGTCCCCACGATGCGGGATGGTTTTCTGGATGAGATCGTTTATAAAATAGAACCCAAAGCCTTAAAGAGAGATGATGTCTAAGTACATTTCCATCTTGCGCGGGATCAATGTCGGCGGCCACAAGAAGATCAAGATGGCTGATTTAAAGCAGCTCTATCTGGACCTGGGTTACCAAAATGTTGAAACTTACATCCAAAGTGGGAATGTGGGTTTTAATTCTCCCCATCAGAAGGCAGACGAGATCAAACAAGAGATCGAAGCGGCCATTGAGAAAGCCTATTCATTTTTTGTTCCGGTTTTGATCCGCTCAACAGAGGAGATGATCAGGGTAGTGAGTAATTGTCCTTTTGATGATCTGGACCTCGATCTGGAAGCCCGAGGAGTGCTGGTAACTTTTTTGGCATCTCCCCCACTCGCTGAAAAAGTGAGGCTTGTCCAGGCGTATGTTCATTTGCCAGAACGATTGATAATTATTGGCAAAGAAGTTTATCTCCACTGCCCGAATGGCTATGGAAACACAAAACTATCAAACACCTTTCTCGAGGCAAAACTGGGCATTCAGGCAACGACCCGTAACTGGAAAACAGTGACCACCCTCAGGCAGCTAGCTGTCGATTAAATCTTTTTGGAATAGAGAAGGGGATTGAGATGCGTTGCAGCTAGATCTCCCGGCTGAACATCAGGAATAAAGGCATCCCTGTCAATTATTTGAGTTTTGTTTAGCTCTGGCAAAAGTCTGCTATCTTCAGCCATATAGATAATGGTCATGACCTCTCTTGGCTTTGATGTGAGGTTGGGCCCGGCATAATGAACTGTCCAGCCGCTATGCACGCTAAGATCACCAAGATTGAAAGCCTCTCTGGTGACACTCAAGTTCTGAACGTTTACAAAATCAGTATAGAAAGCCTCACTTGCCTCACTGATAACCATGTCCCGACCTTCTGTGAGCAGATGGCTGCCAGCAGCGAAAGCCAGCGGCCCCATCTCCATTGAGGTGTCTTGCAAGGGGATCCAGAAGGTGCAGGTGTTATTTGTATCCACGGGCCAATAGACTTGATCCACATGCCAGGGGGTTGCTCCGCCACCAGGCTCTTTGAAGAGTGCTTGATCATGATAGAGGCGAACACCGTTCACACCCATGATATGAGCCGCCAGTTGAGCCAGTCCTTCATTAAAGACGAAGTCACGCACGACGTCTGATTTCTGCCACAGATTGGTCACCTGGGTAAAGGCGCGTTTATAGCTGCTGCGCTCTTCCATGGGCACCAGATTTGGATTCAGTTCCCTCATCAAAAGGCGAAGCTGACTGGCGAAGGATTCTAATGCAGTTTTATCTAAAATATTGCTGATTCGAGCAAATCCATCTTGCTCAAATTTTTCGCACGCTTCCCTGCTTATGTCAGTTTTGTTTATCAAGAGCGCCCCAGTTTAATTCTGAGACGAGTCGTCTTTGGAAAGCTGTGTCGATAAATTTAGCAGACGCTCTTTTTCGGTATTGGTGAGTTGTTCATAACCGACCCTGGTGATCTTGTCCAGGAGTGCATCCATTTCTTTTCGTAATTGAGTTTCATCGGGAACACGATGCCATCCACTCTGTTTTGCAGATGAAGCGGATGTACCAGTCGTTGACTTTGCATCATCACGGACGATACGAACTTTGTTAAACTTTGCGAGCCAGTGTCTCCAGGGGATATTCAAACCGCGATATTTTCCACTTCTGCGAAGATAGATCCAACCCACAATCAGGCCACCCAGGTGAGTGATATGACTAATACCGTCACTGTTACCGATGGAGGCGAAGGTCATAAAGCCCATGAAGAGCATCAGGTATTTTACTTTCACAGGCAAAACGAAATAGACCAGTACCGTGCGGTTTGGATAGGTCATGGCGTAGGCCAGTAAGATTCCATAGACAGCACCGCTGGCACCGATAATGGAAGGTATATGTCCCTGATATCCAAAAAGGACCCCAACAAAGTATGGGACGAGAGAAAAGACACCGGCACCCACACCGGTGATCATATAGTAACGAATAAATTCTTTGCGCCCCCAGACGGTTTCCAATTCGGAGCCAAACATCCAGAGCATGAGCATATTGATGGCGACATGCCAGAAGCCAGCATGCAGAAACATATAAGTAAAGGGCTGCCAGATCCGCAAGCCAAAGATCACATTGTGAGGGTTAAGCCCAAACCACTCTGCCCACACTCCCATGCCACCAAGCTGGGTCAAGAAGAATACAATGGCATTGGCGATCAAAAGCAGCTTGACGCCCTCACCCATTTTACGGGGACCGAAGCGCATCTGTGAGGGGCCGTGTTGTGGTTGCCACTGATTCATGATTTAGTATAAGAATTTTCTAAGTTATTAAAAGGGACATGCCTTTTAACAGATAAGCTTTTTTGGCCACAGATTTCCACGGATAAAAGCAGATGGTTTGGTGGTAATAAATGGTTAACCTGGACAGCGTTGTGACCTGACCATGGGTGAGTGGGTGAATGAGTGGATGGTCTCTGTGATACAACAGGCTTTAAATCCGACTAATCCACTCCATAAGCTGGGCTGTGAGAAATCCAAAATAGAGACCCAGAATATTTCCCATAACTCCCATAAGGAGTCCTACAGGCGCCATCCCTTTTTGATAGACAGAGGCCACGATGGGTGCGGTGACAACGCCGCCAATATTGGCCTGGGAGCTGGTAGCGATCAAAAACATAGGTGCTTTCAGCAGTCGACCCACCGAGAAAAGAACCAGGGCATGTACAGCGATCCAGACGACACCCACAGCCAGGAACATAGGGGCTTCGGAGATGGCTCGCAGGTCGGCTTTTGCCCCGATGGTGGTTAACAAAAGATAGAGGAAAAAATTACCCAGATGAGACGCGCCGTGTTTTTCAAGTTTGGAAACAGGCGTGAAGGACAAGCCTAATCCGATGAGGGAAACTATGATGACTGTCCAACCAAAACTGGTAACAACCTTCCCCAGATCAGGTAAAAATTCACCTGCCTTTAAACTGAAGAAACCGAGCCCCAAACCAATGACCACCATAAAGATGAGAGAAGAATAACTCAAGGGAACGGGTTGTTCGTTCTCAGGATTGTTAATGTGATCACTCAGCTCCTGGATGGGGGAGTCGGTCACCTTGTTCCATTTGTCTACCCTGCTTTGAAAGGCGGAGAGAAAAATAACAATACCCATCCAGCCATAACCAATGACTGTGTCTACAATGATCATGACGCCAAAAAGTTCATCACGAACGCCGATGGATGTTCCAACGGCCACCATGTTAGCACTGCCACCGATCCAAGATCCAGAAAGAGCACCCATCCCTTGCCAGGCGTCTTCCGGGAGCCAATGACCAAAAAGACTTAGACTTACCACGCCACCAAGAACAATTCCAATGGTTCCACCCAGCATGGTTCCCACGGCTTTCAAGCCAAGTTTTGAGATTGCTTTCACATCAGCAGAGAGTAGCAGTAAGACCAAAGCAGCCGGGAGCAGATAAGTTTTAACCCAGTTATATAGAACAGACTGTTCGGGTGTGATCCCCAGTGTGGTTGAGAGCATGGGCAGGAAGTAGACAAAGATGACCGGGGGAACGACATTAAATATCTTTTGTCCCCAGGCTTGTTCTTTGACGTAATAGATCAAACCCATCAAAAAGACGAGATAAACAAGTATGGCGGTTGGGTCTTGTATTAGAGGCATAGTTTTAACTTTGTTTTATTTGGAGTTTATAACTTTTAATATTTCATCGTCACTCATGCTGAACTCACGAGCCTCGTTGACCAGATGACGCCAAACAAGAGGTAGGCCAACAACAAGCAGGCCCAGGATTAAATAAAAGGAGAGGGGCTTCATAAAAAACAGACCAGAGAGACCAACGACACCGGCTGCCAGGGTTGTCAGTTTTCCATCTCGGTCCATGATGCGTCGTCGTTTGGCAATGGCTTCCTGGATCTTGCTGATATCCTTAAGCCGTCTATCGGTTTCATTTAATTGACCCAGGATGGGGTGTGTATCAATTGCACTCATAAGTCTATCCTATTCTTCAAAGTATACATCGGTGTAACGATTAGCGTTCGGCATGAGGTGGGGAACATAGCCTTTCAGTCTGGGCTGAACAACAGTGTAAGATGTGGGATACCACATAAAAGCATAGGGTGCTTCGTCAACCAGAACACTATCAACTTGTTTGGCCAGTCTAAGGCGTTCATCTGCATCCAGACTGCGCTGAAGCCGATTGATCCATTCGTCTACCTGGGGATTGGAATATCGATTCCTTCGGGCCGCGGTTTCCGAGTGAAACAAAGGGGCGAGGAAGTTTTCTGCATCAGCGTAGTCGGCCCACCAATTGCCCCAATAGGCGTCCGTTTCACCTTTACGCATGGCATCGCGCATCATATTCCAATCGTTTCTTACCAGGTGAACTTTAAAGCCGGCTTCGTTCAGATAGTATTGTAAGGCTTCAATAGTTTGTGAAATGGCAGCGCCAGGATCTACCCAGAGGTCGAATTCACAATCCGAATCATAGCCAGCATCTTTGAGTAGCTGGCGAGCCCGCTCTGGGTCATAGGGCAGGACTTGTCTACTGCTGTCGTGGCCTGATAGCCCCGGAGGGATGGCGCCCTTGGCAAGCGTGGCGCTGTTGTGCAAAATTCGATGAATGATCTTCTCTCTGTCGATGGCCAGGGTAACTGCCTGTCGAACCCGGGGGTCGTCAAAAGGGGGTCGGTCGACATTCATAGCGATATAGTAAAGACCCAATTCTTCAAGTTTGTGTATGTAGGGTTTCCAGGCGGTGCTATGGGTCCAATATTTAAACTCTGAATTTGGCACAGCCATAACATCCAGATTGCCAGACTCAAACTCCAGCGCGGCGGTTAATATTTCAGAAATGTTATTTAGGATCAATCCTTCTAGTTTTACATCGCCATGAAAATAGTTTGGGTTTTTATGAAACCGGATGTCCTGGTCGGGACGCCAGTCGTCGAAGATCCAGGGTCCCGTCCCCATAGGTGATTCTTTAAGGTCAGCTTCCCAGGAGCTGGAGATAATAGCAGTTGCCGGCGCACCAAGAAACCCGATCAAAGGAGCAAAGGGCGAGTCCATGTGAAGTTGAAGCTCATGCTCAGATATAATTTTAATTCCACTGATATGATCACTGTCGCCAGCCATGTATTCCCGGGCGCCTTGAATGGGGGTGAGGAGCCAGGTCTGAGGCGAGCGTGTATCCGGGTGAAGCAGTCGTTCAAATGAATATGTAACATCAGCACTGGTGAAGGGCTTCCCATTCCAGAAGTTCACATTCTGTCTTAAGTGGAAGGTGTAAATTTTGCCGTCCTCAGAAATGCTCCATGATTCAGCCAGGCCAGGAATAATCTCTGAGCCGATACCAAACTCCACCAGATTATTATACATGAGCCCGGTGAGCACAGCTGTGGTAATGTCAGTGGATAGCGCCGGATCCAGCGATTTTGGTTCAGTGGTGATGATAAGATTCAAATAGTTCTTATAGGGGTCCTCAGGGCAGCAGGTCCAGAGGGAAGACATGGTCAGCAGGACTAAGATGAGGGCTATATATTTTGCCTGATTGGAATGTTGTGGCATGCTTATTCTGTCCGATTGATCCCCGTTAATGGTTTACGATAATTGAATCAAGTTAGTATTAATTCCGCGGATGCGAAAAAGAATGTCAGAAGACTAAATATTTCTTGACTGACCGACTAGCCGGTCATATTTTCAAAGCACTAACCTTGGAGGTACAAAATGACTCCCCTGAAAAAAGATCCAATGAAGCCCGAGGCCATTATCAGAGCGGCGATACACGTCTTTGCCCGCGATGGTCTGGAGAAGGGAAAAATAGCTGATATCGCCAAAGAGGCTAATATCGGCAAAGGTACAGTCTACGAATACTTTAGCAGCAAGGATGAGATCTTCCACGCCATTGTGGAAACCATTACAGGTGACCTGGCGGATGCCTCGGAAAAGTTGATTTCCATGGATCTTAAACCAAAAGCCATGCTCAATACATTCATGCGCATGAATACAGAGATTATCTTCGAAATGGAAGATGCCATGCTGATCATGACTGAGATCTGGGCCCAGGGCGCCAGAGCAATCAGGCGTGGTGAACACGAGACGGCTGGCATATCTGCAAGCTATGATAAAATGAAATCCATTATTGTTAGCATTCTCAATGTGGGTGTGCAAACCGGTGATTTCAGACCCATGAATTATGATGGTGTGGCAACACTTTGTCTGGCTTTCATCGATGGCTTTGTCTGGCAGTTCATGCTTAACAAAGACAAAGCGGCCTTTGAAACAGCACTTATGGAGGGCATTGAAAGTTTTATGAAAGGATTGGAAGCATGAAAACGCGACTGATTATTCTAATCTTGCTGGGGATATCCAGCCTCCTGGGACAGACACCCAGCGCTGCAGAAATTATTGACAAGGTCACCAATATCATGTCACCAGAGAATTCGTATTCCAAAGGATCGCAGACCATCATTACCAGCTCAGGCAAAGAACGGATTTTTGAATTTGAATCCTGGGCTGCCGAGAAAGGAAAAAGCACACTCACTCGCTATACAAAACCGGCTGCTATCAGAGGACAAGCCTTTCTCATGCTGAACAATGCCGATGACATCTGGAGTTATTTCCCCAGAACCAAGCGGGTTCGCAAGCTGGCCTCTCACGCCAAAAAGCAAAAGATGCAGGGCTCTGACTTCACTTATGAAGACATGGGCGGCGGAGATGTTTTTCAGAAAAAATTCAAGGCAAGCATTCTGGCTGAAGAAAACAGGGATGGAGAACTCACCTGGAAGTTGGAACTCATCGGTATTCCTGATCAGAAGCCACCCTATCCGAAAATTGTCCTCTGGTCCCGACAATCTGACTACTACCCCATCGCCCTGGATTATTATGATGACAATGGATACAACTCCAAATCCCTTATCCTGTCTGACATCCAAATGATTGAGGACTATCCCACAGCCCTGTCCATGGTCATGACCGACAACAAAGAACGATCCAGCACCACCATGCAGACCCTTGAGGTCACCTACAAATGGGAACCGCCAGATGGTTTCTTCTCAGAGAGGAATTTGAAAAAATGAGAACCGCGGGTTTAGGTGAAATATTTTCGTTGATGAGAACACACGCCCAGTCCCGTCTTTGCGAGAAGCCCTACGGTAGAGCTTGGGCTGAGCGGAGTCGAAGCACTCAGGATAAACACAGCGACGAAGCAATCTCAGATCAGAGATCGCCACGTTCTGCCCTCTTGCGCAGAACTCGCGAAGACAGAAGATCGACTTACCTTGTTTGTTTGAAAATTTGTGCTGCAACGATACTTCTCTTCATGGTTCCTAAGAACCTTTTTGCCGAGACAGATTTCTTTGGTTATTTCGAAGCCGAAGGTTCCACCATGCAGCTCGGTAAAAATAATTATACCTATGGCTTTAATAAATTCCGTCTGGATGTAGAGGCGCGACCCAATGACAATGTGCTTATCGGGGCCAATGTGAATATTCAGAAATATTGGGGAAAGACCAGCTGGAATGTCTACGACTTCCTACCGGGCTATGAGAATTCTGGTCTGGTTTGGATTGAAGAATTGAAGGACACGGTTCTCATTGATAATGTATACATGCGCATCGCTTTTCCCTGGTTGGATCTGACCGTGGGACGGCAGCAAATCTCTCCTGGCGTGGGCTATGCCTGGAACCCTACGGATATCTTCAACTCGAAATCGCTCCTGGATCCCAGCTATGAACAAACCGGTGTATCGGCCATCCGTTTTGATTTTCCCCTAAATGACCGCTCTTCGTTTAAGGCCATCATTCTGCCAGATGCAAAGCTTGAAGAAAGCACACAACAGTATGCACTCAAAACGGGTGGTGGAAGTTTTGATTTTGCAGCAACAGCCACATTTCAATCAAAACAGGATTGGAATTCTACGCTCCTCGGACGTTCTGATATCATGGACCGCAATATGTTTGGTGGAAGCATAATTGGAGAATTGCTTGCTTGGGGGGTGTGGGTCGAGGGCGCCCATAACATCCTTCAGGTCGAATCACCACCCTGGTCCTCATATATGCCGCTCGACTCCGAAGAAACATTCACCGAGTTTGTAGTAGGAGTGGATCACACCTTTGACAACTCGGTATATTTGCTGGCAGAATATCTCCACAATGGTTTGGGTGTCGCAGAAGAAGAGGATCTGACACTGGGTGACTATTTTAGTGCCTTAGGTGGTGAGACCCACAGTCTTATGCAGGACTACGGTTTTCTGTATATCATGCACCCCACATTTGACTATGTGACCCTGAGCGCCATTACTTTCGCGAACTTCAATGACAATAGCGGTGTCTTTAGCCCCATCCTTGACTGGTCTATTTTTGAAGACACAAACATCTCCCTGCAGGGTAGCTACGCCTGGGGAAAAGATGATACCGAGTTTGGTCTGCAGGATTGGGGTTTGACCTTAAACATTACGAGCAATTTTTAATAAGAGGTTTTAAAGAGGACTTAGATCATGAGAGAAAAACTGATCAGAAAACTAGCCGACCTGGCGGTAAACAAAAGCAAGCTGATGCTCTGGATCATCGGAATTGTAACGGTGATAACCATGGTGCTTTCTGGTGGAATGTCCATGACCCCCAAGTGGTCAGACATGCTCCCTGAAGGAGATAAACGCACCATTGAATTTGATCGCATCCTGGAAGAATTCCAATCGGCTTCAAGTATCATTGTGGTTGCCCAGGGTGACGAGGCTGATATCAAAGCCTTCGCTGATGATCTGGCTCCCCGCGTTCTTGTGCCGCTTTCCATACCGGGCAAGGATACAGAGCCTGCAGTCTATGTGCGGCGCGTCGACTACAAAGCCGATCTTGATTTCATTCGCGAACACGGTTTTATGCTCATGAAAGAGGATGACCTGAAGAACCTGAAAGATGTCTTTCAGGATCCCGGTTTGGCAGGGCTGTTGACCAACATGAACAACTCCTTTGAAAAAGAATTTATTCAACCGGAAGAATCCATCTCCACCAGGGAAGAGGAAGATGGAGCCCTGGTCTTTCTGAATGGCATTAATAGCTGGCTGGGTGAAATGGAGCAAACCCTGGAGACAGGATCCATTGAGGCGCCTGCCGCTGAAGCTGCCGTAGACAAATTATTGCTGGGGGAGCCCTACTTCCTCTCCTACGACCGCGAAGCACTGATCATGAATCTAATCCCTACCTTCAGCATGATGGATGCCTTCTTGATCGTGGATGGCACCGATGCTGTCCAGGCAGTTCTGAATGATGTATTGAAAGATCATCCAAATGTTCAAGCCGGGCTGTCAGGCGCCATTGCTGTAGGTCGTGATGAAATGTATTACAGCACTCAGGGTCTTGAAATCTCCATGCTGCTCTCCATAATCGCTATCGGAGCACTCCTGTACATGGCTTTTAAAATGGCCGTCGCTCCTGTTCTCGCGTTGGTCAATCTGATCATCGGTCTGATCTGGGCGGCAGGTTTGGTAGCCGTCATCGTTCCGGTTTTGAATATTATGACAGCCATGTTCATGGTAATCCTTATTGGACTGGGTATCGATTTTTCCATTCATGTCATCTCAACATTTACCGAAATGCGCGCCAAGGGTCTTTCCATTGAAAAAGCCACGCTGGCAGGCCTGGAGAAAAGCGGAAAAGGTGTTTCCACTGGCGCCGTTACCACAGCGATCGCTTTTCTGGCTTTGATGATCGGGGATTCACGAGCCATGAGTGAATTGGGATTGGTGACCGCTATTGGTTTGTTAGCAGTTATGGTTTCCAGTTTTGTGGTGCTCCCCGTCTTAATGGTTATTCGCGAGCGTCGGAAAGAAAAGCGTCTAAGCAAAAAGGGTCTGCCCACGGATATCCCACCCAGGGATATCACGTTCACCTCCATGGGAAAAGTCGGCACCTTGATACAAAACAAGCCCTGGCTCAGTCTTGCTTCTGTTTTGATCGTGACAGTCCTGCTTGCTTTCACGGCCAGGAAGATCACGTTCAACCACAACATGATGGATCTTGAAGCAGAAGGTCTACCCAGCATTATGCTGCAGGATACGGTACAGGATAAATTTGACCTGAGCATGGATTTCGCTTATCTGGTTTCCGAAAGCGTCGAAGAATCACGTGCGCTAAGAAACAAGGCAAAGGATCTACCTTCGGTTGCCTCTGTGGATGACATCTCATCCTTCCTGCCCTCAGAAGAGCAGCAAGCTGAAAGAACACCACACATTAATGAGATCCATGATCTCATGACAAAGGCAAAAGTCAAGCGGCTTAAACGCGGTGATCTTGAACAGATCCGACAAGAGGTAGAACGTCTGGAAATGAATGTCATGGAGTTTCAGTCCATGGCGTTTCTAGGAGGACAGGACAAGGTCTATAATCGCTGTACGGAAATTGTTGGCAGCGTAGAGGAACCACCTGACAATACCATCTTTACCCGGCTTTATGATCTGCTTGATCAGGAAGCTGGTGAGCTGACCCAAAGATTGAATATCTTCCAAAACGCTTATGCAGACTATTTCACAGCCAGCGTTCTGCAGATGGCTAACACAGAGCCCCTCAGTTTGGAAGTCCTGCCGGAATCCATTATTGATCGCTATGCCAGCAAGGACAGATCCCTGTTCCTCACCACTGTGTTGCCTTCTGGAAATATCTGGCAAGACAAACTTTTTCTGGAGCAGTTTGGTAGTGAACTTGAAACGGTAAGCGATCGCAGCACCGGTATGCCTGTGATCATGCGCGCTCTGTTTGAGATCATTGGACGAGACGGTCGCAATGCAGCACTGTTGACCCTGGTGCTGATATTTCTGATTCTCCTTCTGGATTTTCGGAGTTTTAAATATGCACTTATCGCCATGTTGCCTCTGGGGGTAGGAGCTATCTGGATGATCGGGCTGATGCAGCTCTTCGGCTTCCAGCTGGATCTGATGAATGTAATGGCTTTGCCGCTCATCCTGGGAATCGGAATCGATGACGGTGTGCATGTCGTCCACCGCTGGCGATTGGAGGGACCGCGTTCCGCTAATATTGTGCTTTCCAGCACAGGTAAAGCGGTCCTGTTGACATCCCTGACCACCATTCTGGCCTTTGGGTCCATGATGTTTTCGCCTTTCCGGGGATATGCCAGTTTATCCTATGCTCTCATTTTTGGAGTAGGTGCCTGTTTCCTAACCACAATCATTATCCTTCCAGCATTCATGGGGCTTCTGGATAAGAAGAAAACTGAGTAGAGATTAATTACAAAACAAAGGGTTCAGTCATTGTTTGAGAGAGAGTGACTGAACCCAGATTTTTGGAGTTTTAAGAATAAAATATATTAAGCAGAGATTAATGGAATTCATCCAGAGGGCTGGAAAACTTCGACCCCAAGCCTCATTCTCAAGGTTTTGGTGGGGTTTTGTCTATTTACTCCTCCTCATGAATTTCTGGCGGATCATCTTTCTTTTCTCTCAGGCCGAGTTTATAGAAACAGTAAATTGGAGAATGTATCTCAGGTCTTTCTCTATTGGCTTTCGTCTTGATGCAGTCGTCGCCTCCTATCTGGTTATTCCCATTGGGCTCCTGCTTATCCTGAAAGCTTTCAAAATGAGGGAAGAGATATTTAAGCGAATTTCATATGTTTATTTCTTCCTTGTGTCACTGCTCATCTCCCTGGTCAATATTGTTGATATCTTCATCTTTCGTGAATTCAATGCCCATGTAAATTTTCTTACCATAAGCTCCTATGTGGTTCAGGAAGACAGCATGAGTTTCATTTTTGAAGAATACCCCATTTTTCTGGCTGTTTTATTCCTTTTGATTCTGGCCTGGTTGGGCTCCAGTCTTTATGCTTATGTTCGAAACGGGATAGCGGAAAAACCGGCCACCATGATTACAGGAATATCAGGTGTTTTTGTTTCCATTCTTGTCCTGGGGACGAGCATTCGCGGGGGGTGGCAGGAGAGACCCATCGATTGGGGACACGCCATGTTTTCTCAAGACTTTATCAGCAATCAAACCGCCCTGAATCCCCTCTTCTTTTTTGGTCGCTCTTATATCCAATTCTCATCAGAAAACAGCGCTATGAATCTGTTAGACTTCTATGATGATACCGAGGCATTTCAACTCACTCGAAGCATGCTTGAAACACCGGGAGCTGAATTTCTCAACGATGAATCCATGCTACGGCGTAATGACTCAAACGCTGAGAAGCCCTATAATATCATCCTGGTCATTCTGGAATCCCATACGGGCGCTTTCACTGGCTATATAAGAGGGGATACAGCCTCGATCACCCCAAACCTGGATCGCATGGCAAACCAGGGGATTGCCTTTACAAATTGTTATGCCAACGGGAAGCGCTCAGCCCATGGTATCAGTTCAATCCTCATGTCCTGGCCAAACCTGCCGGGTCTCCCGCTGATCTCAAGAATGGAATCTGTAAACAAGGTGCCCAGCCTGGGAACGAGTCTCCAGGGAATCGGTTATGAAACGATTTTCATGTATGGTGGAGATGCACAGTTCGACAACATGAAAGGGTTTGTAATAGCCAACGGTTTCAACCGGGTCATTGAAAGAAACGACTTTCCTGGTTCTCAAACAGGGACAAAGTGGGGCATCTATGATCACCTCGTGTTGGATCACACCTTGGAAGTGTTGGACCAGGCATCCGAACCAGTATTCTTAACACTCTTTACTACCACCAATCATCAACCCTGGAAGATCCCCCAGAGCTACGAGCAACATTTACCGACCATTTCAGACACCCTGTATCACCGCGGAGAAATTCATCGTAGTATGTCCTATGTTGACCGGGCGCTAGGGGAATTTATGGATAAAGCATCCGAGAAGGACTGGTACAATAACAGCATCTTTGTGTTCATCGCCGATCATGGACTGTCTGTTGTAAGAGACCAGTTGGAAGGCATACGAAACGCCCATATCCCCTTCGTGATCTATGCTCCCGGACTACAACTGGAGCCACGCAGAATAGATCTGCCAGTCAGTCAGGTTGATGTAACTCCTACTCTGCTTGGTCTGATCGATTATACCAAACCCTACACCTTCTTTGGTCAGGATGCACTGGCTTCAGAATCTGGATTGGCCTGTAGGATTACCGTGGACCAGGCTTTCTGGGTGGAGGACAATTATCTCTATGTAGAAATGTTGGGGCAGGATGCAAAACTGTATCGGGTGACTTGCCCCATTGACAATACAGCCGAACTGGTCTCCCCAGACATGCCGGAATTTAAACACTATCAAAAAAACTTCAGATCGTATTTACAGACAGGCGCCACTCAGTTCAGTCGATTCTCTGGATCCAGCGACAAGAATTAACTGGATACAATAAGCCTTGTCCAGGACCCCACTGGCGGGGTTCAGGCCATAAGGGGACATGCTAAGTTGCCTTCAACTTTTGCGTGGTAGGGTGTTTTGAAACCTGTTTGACTCGCCACACTCCTTGAAACAGGTTGGGATAATTCAAGCAATTTCCGATTGTGCAAAGCGAAAGCTAAATTGCTTTCAGAAGACTCATTGAAAACAGGCTTCGCGTTCACCTATTATCCTGTTGGGTTCGTTCTTGGTGAGAATAGTTTATCCGCGAAGGTTTGATATTTAGATCAATTAAAATATGAGGGAATAAAAATGTCATTACAATGGGATGCTGCACCAGAATTACAGATCGATACAAAGAAATCATATACCGCTGATATCATTACCAACAAGGGTACAATGAGCTTAAAACTTTTTCCAGAACAGGCACCAAAAACCGTAAACAACTTCGTCTTTCTTGCCCGCCAGGGATTTTATAATGGCGTCAGCTTTCATCGGGTTATCGCCAATTTTATGGTCCAAGGGGGCGACCCGACCGGCTCAGGTATGGGTGGTCCGGGATATAAATTTGAAGATGAATTTGAGAATAATCCACTGCGTCATGTTGACAATGTCATTTCCATGGCCAACTCAGGTCCCGGAACAAATGGATCTCAGTTTTTCATTACCCATGCTTCACAGCCCCATCTGGATGGTCGCCATACAGTCTTTGGTAAGCTGACATCTGAAGTCTCCATTCTGAACAGCATTCAGCAGGGCGATACCATGGAAGAGGTCATCATCAGAGAAGTTTAATCTGATGTAACTCTCCACACACCTTGGTGCATGAGTTAAGGTGTGAGATAGTATCAGTAAATTTATCCAAACAGGCTATATTCTAAGCCTGGGGATCAACAATGATATCTATCAGGCATTTAAAAAAACAATTTGGCGATCTGCTCGCCGTAGATGATCTCTCTCTGGATGTCAGAGAGAGAGAAATTCTTGGTTTTCTGGGACCCAATGGGGCCGGAAAAACCACCACGATCCGCATCCTCTGCGGTCTTCTGAAACCGGACGATGGTGATATTCACTGGGAAAATAAAAACCAGGGACCTGTCAAAGAAGTGGGCTTTTGTCCTCAGGAAAATATCTACTGGCCAAAACTCAACTGCTTCGAACAATTGGTTTTTATGGCTCAGATAAATCGCCTATCAAAGGATCATGCCGAAAATAGAGCGACACAGCTATTGAATGATCTGGGGCTCTGGGAAAAACGGGATGTTCTGGCAGAAAAACTCTCAGGGGGAATGAAGCGTCGCTTGAATATTGCCCTGGCCCTGGCTCACGATCCGGACATTCTGATTCTGGATGAACCTGAAACAGGGCTGGATCCCCAAAGCCGTGTCCTGGTTCGAGAGCTGATCAGAAACCTGGCCCAGACAAAAACAATACTATTGACCACCCATAACATGGATGAAGCTGAACGACTGGCGGATCGGGTTGCCATTATTGATCGCGGGAAATTATTAAAATTGGACATGGTAGAAAACTTGCGGAAAGCTGTTGGTGAAGGCGAGTTACTGGAGATCAAAACCGGATCTCTGGCAAACGATGACACACTCACTGAGAAGCTAAAGGCGGACCTCAGTTCAATTAGCGCCGAGGTCACATGTTTAAATGACACCCTGCGCATCAGCAATATTGATGTTTTGTCCAATATTACGGAGATTAGCAGAATCCTGGACCAGCATCATATCATCCGCGATGAAATGCATCTGAGGAAAAGCACTCTGGAAGATGTCTTTATTCATCTTACTGGCAGGACACTCAGAGAATGATCTTAATTCGTCTTTGCGGGGAAGCCCAATACAAGTATTGGGATGACGAAGCAATCTCTGAACTGAGATCGCCGCGCTCATTTATTCGCTCCAGCCTTCGCCTAAGGGCTACGGCTTGGCAGGCGCGAAGACATGTAGAGAGTGTACTTATAATTAAACAAGAATTGAAACTGGAAATTTGATACTCGATAAAACACAAATCAGAACATCAGTACTCTTCACGCTTTTGGGGTGTCTACATAAACTCTCTCCGGCTTTGCGGCTCTGCGAGGGGGCGAAATGAACTTGAGTAAATAATGATCTGGCCCGTTTTCAAAAAAAGCTTCAGGGAACAACTGCGCAATTATTGGATCCTCATACTCACAGTATCCCTGGCGCCCTTTTTTGTCTTTGTCTACTACCTTATCAATGAAGCGAGTCAGCCTGTCTATGATATTCTGATCCTGAATCTGGATGAAGGTATCGTTCAGCAAGACCAGCGTGTAAATCTAGGCGATGAGCTCCTACAGTTTATGGACTCGCTAATCCAGACAACTCCAGGAATTCCCATTAAGACGAGCGTAACTCACGATGAAAATTCTGCCCGGATACAACTGGAGCAAAAGAAGGCGGATGCACTCCTCATCCTTCCTGAGAAATTCAGCGAGACTGCCTGCAATCCGGACTCGACAAGACCAGAGCTGGAAATTTCAGGTGACCTGAGCAGTATTCCATATATGATATCAGGAATATGGTTGGGTGAGATACTGAATCGTTTCATGATGGCCGCAATTGGGCAAGAGCCCCTGTACAGCGTCAAAGAAACAGCCCTGGGTCGTTCGGGTCAGATGAGTGAATTCGATCTCTGGATGCCAGGGATGCTCATCCTTTCCATTATCATGCTCATGTTTTCAGCCACCATCGCTATTATTACTGAGGTGGATCAACAAACCATTCTGAGATTAAAATTATCAAAAATGCGATCATGGGAATTTCTCATGGGAGTAGGGGGGACTCAGGTCCTGGTTGGGATTCTTTCTATCCTCTTGACCCTGGCGGCAGCTGTGAGTTTGGGTTTTGAGATGCAGGGGTCATATCTGCTTTTTTTCCTCATCGCTCTGCTCACGAGCATCAGCATGATTGCCTTTAGTCTGATCCTGGCCGCGCTCACCCGCTCCGTTACAGACGTACTCATCGTGGGTAATTTCCCCCTCTTTTTGTTTATGTTCTTTACTGGAGCGGCTTTTCCCATGCGAGCAAAAGCCTGGTTTCAAATAGATGGTTATGGGATTTCCTGGCAAAGCCTCATGTCACCTACCCACGCTATCAATGCCTTGAACAAGGTCAGCATCATGAATTCAGGAATCGCCGAGATCTTGCCGGAACTGGGATCCCTCCTTGTTATGACCTTCGTCTATTTCGCGGTGGGCCTCTGGGCATTCCAAAAGCGCCATTTATGAACGTACTGAAACCTTAGGCTTTAAAAGATACTCGTGCGATACTTAATCAAACTCTTCGGGAGTATACTCCTCTCAATCCCGCTTGCTGGTCTAAGCCAAAGTCTTGGTGGCCGGGTCTTAGACGGTGAAACAAAAGCTGTCTTGCCTTATGTGAATATTGGGATATTAAAGGGAGAGCGGGGAACGGTTACGAATGCGGAGGGGTTCTTTTACCTGGACTTAAATGGCGTTGAGCAAGACGCCGTCATGCGCTTTTCATTTATTGGCTATGAAAGTCTTGACCTCAAGATATCGACAATAGACCAGGCATATGCTTCACCCATGGAAATAGAGCTAATACCTAAAACAATTGAAATGTCAGAAGTGGTGGTATATCCACGGGAGTATGTTGAGAAGGTCGTCGGTAATCCAAACCCACTTAGTTATGCCTTCGCAGGATTTGCAAATGATAGTCTGGGGTATGAGATGGGTGTCCGGGTTCGGCTTAAAAAGAGGCCCACGATATTAAAGGCGCTAAACCTACATGGACTCGCGACAAGCTACGACACGGTCTTTTATCGCATAAATGTCTACGAGATGATAGATGGTCATCCAGGAGGAAATATTCTTAACGAACCCATTTATGTCACCCTCACCGATTTCAAAGGGAGAGATGATATAAGCATTGATTTGAATCCATACCACATCGTGGTTCATGATGATTTTGTGATCTCACTTGAATATGTTAAAAAGCTTGGCGAAGGTCAGTTGCAGCTAAACACAGGAGTTTTGAGTGGTCGTACTTTCGTTCGTAAAACCAGCCAGGGGGAGTGGCATTCATTACCTCTGGGGCTTGGCATGAGTGTCCTCGTCCGTTATCAAAAGTAAGGTCTGAAAAGATACGTATTGAGTTCTCAATTTCTGCTTTTACAGATAAAACTTCAACACGCGCACAAAAACCTGAATAAATTGAAAGCCTTATGAAAAACCGATATAGACATCTGGGAGTCCCGCAATAAATCATGGCTAGAGGAATGAGAGTTGCTGAAGCACTCAATCAGCTTGGCCTGAGCAAAGAGGCTACTGAGAAGGATGTAAAACAGGCTTACAAGGATCTGGCCAGAGTTTGGCACCCCGATAGATTCCAGGGTGATGAGCGCATGGCCGCCAAAACAGAAGACAAGTTCAAGCAGATCAACGAGGCCAAAACAGTGGCTTTGGCGTATGTCCAGAAGCACGGTCATTTTCGTTTTGTAAAAACTGCCGGAGAGGAACCAGAACCCCGAGGTGGCACCCCTTATGAGCGCGAACCGACGCGCGGAACTCCATATGAGCCTGAGCCCAAAAAGAAAGCTAAGCCAGAACCAGAACCTGAGCCCGAGCCCAAAAAGAAAGCCAAACCAGAACCTGAACCCAAGGCAGAACCAAAACAGAAAGCCCAGCCTGAACCTGAGCCAGAACCGGAAGATGATGGGGATTATGATGAGGAGCTTTATGAGGAGGATGCTTCATACTCCGACCATTTGCCAGGGCAGAACATACTCATAGCAGGGATTCTGATCATCATAACCGTTGGATTTTTATTCGTTATGGGATCATCGTTCTCAGATTCATCCAAGGACAAGGTTGAAGCCTACCTGAAACAAAGAGAAGTTCAGATCACAACAGAAAGTGAGAGCTTGAATAAAATTCGCGAAGAGAATGCAGCCCTTGAACGAGCTGCTATTGAAGCAGAGAATGCTGGCGAAGCTGAACCGGCTTTTAGCGATTCATTTTTCACACTGGGATCAAGCAAGGACTGGGTCATGCTGGTACAGGGACCCCCTTTTCAGATCAAGGGGGGCGTATGGCAATATGGTTATTCATTCATTCAGTTTAAGGGAGATTCAGTAGTCGGCTGGACATCATCAGACATGTATCCTTTAAGCATTGGAATGCTTAAAGACACAGGGTTTGTGGAGACATTTTATTCTTTTGACATTGGCTCCAGTGTCGCCTCAGTGGTTGCCTTGCAGGGAGCTCCTGATATCATTGATGGTAGTATCTGGATGTACGGCGAAGCCATGGTGCAGTTTGATTCAGATACCGTCGTCTTTTTTGAAAACGACACGCAAAATTTATTACGGACTGCAGACCTCCAGTAAACACTTTTTTTAATGATGGAATTAAAGAGTTTCTTCCAGTTTCCCCTTACACCACCCCATACTACTGTCTAAATTCACAGCTTGAAAAGTTGTTTATGCGACAGTCTTTTTCCGTCTTCGCGAAGGAGCAGTGCGACTGCGGCGATCTCAGAAATTGAGATCGTCACGTCCCCCCGACTTGCACGTCGGGACTCCTCGCAATGACCAACTGTTGAGATATAAAGGTAAGATTTAGATATGACACAAGAATTGAGTAAACGTTACGAAGCCTCCCTGATCGAGGATAAATGGTATAAGCACTGGTTAGATCAGAATTACTTCCATTCAGAGCCAAATCCTGATAAAGAGCCCTATACCATTGTTATCCCGCCCCCCAATGTGACCGGCATTTTGACCCTGGGCCATGTCTTGAATAACACCATGCAGGACATCCTCATCAGATGGCGTCGTATGCAGGGCAGAGAAGCTTGCTGGATACCAGGGACTGATCATGCTTCCATCGCCACGGAAACCAAAGTGGTCAACATGCTGCGTGAGCAAGGCATTACCAAACACGAGATCGGTCGCGATGAATTCCTGAAACATGCCGTTGAGTGGAAAGACAAATATGGCGGGATCATCATTGAGCAGTTGAAAAAACTGGGTGCCTCTTGTGACTGGGAACGTGAACGATTTACCATGGATGAGAGCTACTACAAGGCAGTTCTCCATTCCTTTGTTGAACTCTATGAAGCCGGATATATCTATCGTGGCAAGCGCCTGGTCAACTGGTGTCCTGCTACCAAGTCTGCCATATCAGATGAAGAGGTGATCTATCAGGAGCGGAATAGCCATCTCTGGTATATGCGCTATCCCCTCAAAGATTCGGATGACTATCTTGTTGTTGCCACTACGCGACCAGAGACCATGTTGGGTGACACAGGAATCGCTGTTCATCCAGATGATGAACGATATAAAAAACTGATCGGTAAACATGTTATCCTGCCCCTGGTCGGTCGCGAAATCCCAATTTTTGCCGATGATTACGTGGATAAAGATTTTGGAACGGGCTGTGTCAAGGTCACCCCATCACATGACCCCAATGACTGGGAAATGGGCAAGCGCCATAATCTAGAATTTATCAATATTTTTAATGAAGACGCCAGCCTGAACACAAATGTGCCGGGTCAATTTATCGGCCTGGATCGCTTTGAAGCTCGCGAAGTTGTCCTCGAGCAACTCAATGAGTTGGGCCTCATGCACAAGATTGAAGAACACATTCACAAAGTTGGTTATTCCGAACGCGGAAATGTTCCTATCGAGCCCTATGCTTCAGAACAATGGTTTATGAATATGACTGAGCTTGTCAAGCCAGCCTTACAAGCTGTACGAGAGGACAAGATCAAATTTCATCCCGCTCACTGGACCAAAACCTACGAGCACTGGATGACCAACATCAAGGATTGGTGTATCTCTCGTCAGTTATGGTGGGGTCATCGTATTCCCGTTTACACCTGTCAGGATTGCGCTGAGATCATGGTTCAAGTTGAGGCACCCACGGCCTGTAGAAAGTGTAATTCAAAGGCATTGAAACAGGATGAGGACGTTCTGGATACCTGGGCAAGTTCCTGGCTCTGGCCGCTGGCTGTCCATCAATGGCCCGACGAAGACAAAGATCTTGATTATTACTATCCCACCAATGACCTGGTAACCGGCCCCGATATCATCTTTTTCTGGGTGGCTCGCATGATCATGGCTGGTTATGAATTCAAGGGGGATATCCCTTTTGAGAATGTCTACTTCACCAGCATTATTCGTGACAGCCAGGGACGCAAGATGTCCAAATCCCTGGGGAATTCACCTGATCCACTTGATTTGATCGATAAATATGGGGCCGATGCTCTACGTTTTGGTGTCATGCTCATTGCGCCAAAGGGTCAGGATATTCTGTTTACAGAAGAGCGTCTGGATGTGGCTCGAAATTTTATGAATAAAGTGTGGAATGCCAGTCGCTTTGTTCTCATGAACAAGGACTTTGACTTGAAGGCAGAGCATCTGGATCCTGAGAATTGGCAAGATCTGGAGTTAGCAGATCATTGGATACTCCACCGCCTGAACGTGACGATCGGTCGTGTGACAAAATTATTGGATGGCTTTTCGTTTGACGAGACCGCCCGTGCCCTGTGGGACTTTATCTGGAATGATTTCTGTGACTGGTATATCGAGATGATCAAAACAAGACTTTACGATGGTACACCGGCTCGGAAACAGACCGCCATGCTAGTGGCTATTTATGTTTTACGGGATGTGATGAAAATGCTACATCCCTATGCACCGTTTATGAGTGAAGAGATCTGGCAGCAGGTAAAGCTGGACAGTGAAGCGGATCTGATCGTAACGGACTGGCCTGTAGTTAATGAAAGATTTAACGCTCCGGAAGAAGCCAAACAGACAGATTTTCTCAAAAAAGTGATCACCGCAGTTCGTACCATTCGTTCTGAGATGAATGTACCGCCCTCACTCAAGATCAAGCTGGTAGGTCGTGTGCACAGTGAAGCTCAGCTGCAAATATTGATGAAGACCAAAGCAAGCATCGGGAAGCTCATCCGTTCAGAAGAGATGGAATTCGGCCTGGATACACCCAAGCCGGAATTTGCTGCTTCTGCCATGGTGGAAAAAATGGAACTATTTATTCCCCTGGAAGGCATTATTGATCTGGAAAAAGAGGTGGAACGCCTGGAGAAGGAGATCAGCACCACAGAGGGTCTCTTGAAGTCCGTGGAAGGCAAGCTGGCCAATAAGAATTTCGTTGATCGTGCCCCGGAGGCTGTGGTTGTCAAGGAAAAGGACAAGCTGGAACACTACTCACAATCTCTTATTAAACTCAAGGTGCATCTTGAGACCATGAAAGCACTGTAATAGTGCTTAAACTTCTGTGTCTTCCTGTCCGTCATGCTGCCCGCCAAGCCGACTTGTGGGGGCGTTGCTGAAAGCGACCTGTGAGATAGTAGACTCAAGACCCAAGTCGAGGGACGAAGGACAGGGCACAGGCTGAATCTCATCGAAGGATGGACAAGGAATTAATATGAACAAACCACACACAAAAGATCTGGGCTTTAACTATACCATCAATAAGAATGAGAGCGTAATCATTCAACGCAACGGCATATCAGTGACGACACTCCGTGGTGATAAGGCAGCAGATTTCATCTCCAGGGTTCAAAGCCTGTCATTTGAGCAGGAGCAGAAGTATATGGCCAAACTCACTGGGAACTATAAACGTGGTAATGAAAAACCAGGCAAGCAGAAAGAATAGTCGAACGTGTAAGAGGGGAGATGTGTCCATTTTTAAAAAACTAATCGTTGTACTCATGAGTCTAATTCTCATCGCCTGTAAACAGGACAATAAACCTCCACGTCTTGTCGTTTTGATTGCCGTAGACCATTTAGCTCATTTTACCTATAATCATTATCTTCCAGTTTTTACTGGTGGTTTTAAATGGCTGGATGAGCACGGCGTCACCTTTGACAACGCTCATCATGAACATGGATATTCTGCAACAGGTCCCGGTCATTTTGTGCTGGGCTCCGGACAATATCCTGGCCCCGCAGGCATGCTGGGCAACAACTGGTATGAAAGAGAGCTTGAGAAGAATGTTTATTGTGTGGAAGATCCCGATGCGCAAGCGCTTGATATTCCGGTATATTCTGTCTCCTACGACAAGGTCAATGCTACATCTTTTGGCGACTGGCTCAAAGCGAATTCACCTGAATCAAAAGTCTATTCAGTCTCCTGCAAAGACAGGGCGTCCGTGTTGATGGGTGGCAAGAACCCCGACCTGGCAATCTGGTACAATTGGCGGGGGGCTTTTACCACAACGGATTATTATACAGATGAAATCCCGTTATGGCTCAAGGATTTTAATAGGGAAGCCAACATATATGCCTATAAAGATTCTCTCTGGACCAGGTCACTTCCTGAGTCCGTATATGCAGAATACGCCCATGCCGACTCCTTTTATGGAGAAACCGATCGCTATCTAAAAGAAAACTATTCACCTATATTTCCCATCGGATACGAAGCTGGGTGGGATGAGAAGAAAGTCTACTCGGAGATCGCCAGCCGACCCTGGATGGATCGCATCACCCTAGATCTGGCCAGCAGGGTCATAAAAGAAAACTCCCTGGGAAAAGATGACACGCCTGATGTCTTGACCATAGGGCTCTCCGTGTTGGACTGGATCAATCACTACTATGGCCCTTATTCGCATGAGGCCATGGATCATCTGGTAAAAATTGACCAATACATCGAAGCGTTTCTTAAGGATCTTGATCAGCAGGTCGGTCTGGAAAATGTCGTCTTTGCGATGACCACTGATCATGGTGGTATGCCCCTGCCGGAACATTGGACGAAAGTTATGGGTAAACCAGGCGGCCGTGTTGATGAAGAACTATATATTGCCACACGCGCTGCTGCATATGCAAAAATTGATTCCCTATATGGGCATCATGATTACATCATCCGTCATGGTTCAAGTTATTATTATAACTTAGAGATGATGGACTCCATGGGGGTGGATCAGAATCTGGTGAGTTCAATCATCCAGAGCCACATGGAATCGGTTGAGGGCATTTATCGGGTTTATACAAAAACCGAGCTGCTTGCTGCAAAACCCAGCGATCGCAATGCCTATCGCCTGAGTCATTTTATGCATCCGGTGAAAAGTCCTGATCTATATACGCTCATTGAGGAAGGCTGGCTTTTTCGTCATCCTTATGGCACCTCACATAGTACGCCATACGATTATGACAGTCACGCTCCCCTGGTCTTCAGCCACTCATCGTTTACAAAAACCATTTTAGCAGATTCTGTAGCCACGGTAGATATTGCTGTTACTCTGGGAGATATATTGGGTGTTAAACCCACCAATAAGGTGGACGGGAAGAGTTTATTGGTGTCCTTGCCTAGAGCTGCTGATTAAGCGTAGAACTGTTTTCCACAGTTCGCGCAAAGATATTTCTTTTTGTGGGTAAATAATTTAACCAGTTTTTTTCTGTGAACCATTTGAGAGTATTCAGAATGACATCTGGGACAGAGGGTGTGATTAATTAATTCCGGTTCCGGTAATGCCCGATCATAATTACCTACCGGAATGTCAGCCTGTGTGAAAAGTACTATTCCACCGATAACATTATCAGATTCGTCAGTTAGGGTATTTATGCGATTGGAAACAGATAAACGATGTCCATTCTGGTGGTGCATGTAAAGAAGTTCCTCGCGGGGCTTCCCGTCTTGTATAGAAGCTGAAAGGGGACAATGGTCAGCGCAAAGGCTATTACCATGAAGATCAAGGTGTGATAGGATATTATCAGAACAAGATTTCCCCACGACCTCTTCAGCGCTGAAACCAGAAATTTGCTCAGCGGCCTTATTCCAATAGCTTATCACTCGGTTTTTGTTTACAAAAAACAGCCCTTCGTGAAGCTTGTCAATAATCCGCCCATATGATTCACCAGTTAAGCCCAAGAAATTTCCCCATTCATTTATTAAGAGCCAAAAATAATCCACTGAAAGCCCAGAGCAACGTCCATTATTAGTTTAAACTCTTTGATTGCCAGTCGCCCCTCCACCTTGCTATTCCCAGACAATCAGCTATATTTGTAAACAAGGGGAAGGAAGAGCAGGGGTGACCATGCAATCTCGAATAGTTTATATTTCATATCGTGTCTTAGGGCTCGTTCTTCTCCTTTCCATATTCAGTCAATGTGCCTGGTTTCAGAAAGACCCCCTTGAAACTGAGATTATTAAACCTACCCCCGTGGGTGGCTACGAAGAGCTCGGCACCCGTATTTATTATCCAAAACAACTTCGTGAAAAAGGAATCGAGGGTGAGATCGTCGTCAAGGCTCTGGTGTCCATCGAGGGGCTTGTTAGCCAAACCCGGGTCACACAGAAACTTGACCCAGAGCTGGATCGAATTGCCACCAACGCGGTTCAGAGAACCCTCTTTAATCCGGCGCTAAGAAATGGCGAGTTTGCCGAGGTGTGGATCTCCATCCCCATCCTCTTTACGCTCAAGGATTGGCAAAGGACAGAGACACCCTTTTTAAAATTCGAGATGCTGGTTCACCCCAATTCATCCTACCAGAACTTTGATGTATCCATCCACGCCCAACTGAAGCCACACATGATTCTGCCCCTGCGCTTTGAACTCCTGCTTCCCTACAATGTGGAGAAATCCTGGGTGAAATCTGGAGATAGTCAGCTTGAAGCTCTCAGAATGAGAGACCAGGAAGGCGAATGGCTTGTCTTTCAGGCCGATGATCTGACACTGGATGTGGGCTTTAATTATCGTCCTTTCAACACTCTGGATCAGCACAGCTTTGAATATAAATTCAGCATGAACCACGCCCTTCCCGACTGGGAGTTGATCATGACTTATGGCGATCAGCAGGTACAATTTGTTCAAACCCCGAATCGAGTGTCTACAGGAACTGATGGAGTCCAACGGGTTGCTTACGAGTTGAGAAGTCTGGATGCCTACGAGGCAAAATATTTGGAAGTCGCGCTCCTAAAATAAAAGAGCCTCCGCTCTAAAGTAAACCAGGATAATCAACAGGCTCGGCGGATAATCTCAAAAAATATGTCCTAATGACACTAATTGCATGGCATTTGGGATATTGACTATTATTTTGTGCTGTAGGAAGAACTCATACAGAAGTCCAGTTGAGTATGTGAAACAAATATTTGGAGACCTCCAATGCCATTTCGATTAACAAATGCCGGTGAATATGCTGTGCGCTTGATGGTCTATCTGGCGGGCCGAGATCGCAATGAATTAATCTCTGCACGCGAGATTGCCAAAAACCAGAATATCCCTCAACGCTTTTTACGCTCTATCGTTTCCCAGTTCGCTAAACAGGGTTTTATCAATTCTGTTCAGGGGAACAAAGGCGGTGTACGCCTGGCCGAGGGGGCTGAAAACAAAACGTTATTGGACGTGATTCAAGCCGTCGAAGGACAGATCTACCTGAATGTATGCATGCAGGGCGAAGATGTTTGTCAGTTCTCCGGTCAATGTGCGGTCCATCTGGTTTGGCAGGAAGCCCAGGATGCAGTTCAGCGAATTCTAGGTAGCAAAACTATTTATGAATTGGCCCATTCCAATCTTGGTCATGCTGTCAGTGAAAATTTTACAAGCACAGAACAGATGTGTGGTGTCCCTATCCTGGAGACGGTAGAAAAAGAATAATATGGCCATTAAGTTCGATCAATACAAAGCTGACAGCGCAGAGATCCAACAGGATGGAAAGCTGCTCTGTTTTCATTGCGGAGACAGCTGTGCGGATAAATCTATAGCCATTGGGGATAAATACTTTTGCTGTCATGGCTGTAAAACAGTCTATGAAATTCTCAACACAAACGAGTTATGTGAATATTACGATATAGAGAACACACCAGGGCTCTCTCCCAAAAAAGATCTGATAAGTGACCGGTTCGCCTATCTGGATGATGAGCTGGTGAGAGAGCAGGTGCTTGAGTTCTCAGAGGGAAAAGTAGAAAAAGTTACCTTTCACACACCTGCTATGCATTGCGCATCCTGCATTTGGCTCCTGGAAAAACTCCACGATATAGATAGCAGGATCAAAAAATCCGTGGTCAACTTCCCCCGTAAAGAAGTCTCCATTAGTTATGATAAAGAAGAGATGACCTTAAGTGAGGCAGCCGCTCTCATTTCATCCATGGGTTATGAACCCCTCATCAATCTGGACACAGTTGGGAAACGAGAACAATCGTCCGCTGAAAAGAAATTATACTTAAAAATTGGCTTGGCTGGCTTTGCCTTTGGCAATGTGATGATCCTTAGTTTTCCTGAATATCTCTCTCGCGCTGGAGAAGTGGATCCCATCTTCAAAATGGTCTTTGGTTATCTTAGCCTGGTGCTTTCCCTGCCGGTGTTGCTGTATGCCTCAAAAGATTATTACAGCTCTGCCTGGGCTGGCATCAAATCAAAAACGGTAAACATCGATGTTCCAATTACCTTGGGTATAGGGATGTTATTTTTCAGGTCAGCCTGGGAGATTCTCAGCCAAACAGGGGCAGGATATCTTGACTCTTTTACCGGTCTCGTATTTTTCCTGCTGGTGGGACGAATCTTTCAGCAGAAGACCTATGACATTCTGTCTTTTGAAAGGGATTATAAGTCGTTTTTCCCCCTCTCTGTTACTCGTCGAGTAAATAATGTGGAAGCTATTATCCCGGTGTCCAAGTTGATGCCTGGGGACCGAATTATTGTAAGAAACCAGGAGCTTATTCCGGCTGACTCGGTGCTCCTGAAATCTGGAACCCTCATCGACTACAGTTTTGTCAGTGGCGAATCCGATCCTGTGAGCAAAGCCGCCGGAGATTTTATTTATGCAGGGGGGCGCCAGGTCGGCACCACCATTGAGCTGGAAGTCATCAAGGAACCATCCCAGAGTTACCTGACCCAATTATGGAACAACGACGTTTTTAGCAAACCACGATTTTCACGCCTAAACAAGATGGTTAATCAGGTAAGTCACTATTTCACAATTGCTGTTGTCGCCATCGCCCTGGCTGCCTCATTGTATTGGATGCAGTATAATACAGCAACAGCCATCAAGGTTTTTACTGCCGTGCTCATTGTTGCATGCCCCTGTGCCCTGGCGCTGTCTTCACCTTTCGCCCTGGGAACAGCTCTACGAATATTTGGCCGCAAAGGCTTTTATGTGAAGAATACCGAAGCTGTTGAAGCTTTATCAAAGATCAATACTATTATTATGGATAAAACAGGGACCCTGACTGAAAACCAACAGGAAACCATAGAGTTTTCGGGAGAGTTGCTTTCTCAGCACAAGCAGGAGATGGTTAAGTCTCTGGTTCAGCACTCTACTCATCCTCTCAGCCAAAAAATATTCCAGGCTCTGGATGCAAAGACCATGCATCAGGTTGATAATTTTGAAGAACTCTCCGGGAAAGGAATACAGGGGAAGATTCAAAATCATGAACTTAGAATAGGATCTGGCTCCTGGTTGAATCTGAAGCAGGAAGATATGGATGTTGAGGACATGAAGACCAGAGTCTACCTGAGCATTGATGGGGAAATAAAGGGATCCTTCCTAATTGCCAATGTCTATCGTCATGGCTTACGGCCCATGCTGACGGCACTTCTCAAGCAATTTAAAGTCATCCTTTTATCCGGTGACACCGAAAGGGAGAAAGCCAGTCTTGTCAACCTTTTTGGCCAGGAAGAGGACCTGCACTTCAGGCAAACCCCTGAGGATAAACTAAACTTTGTTACCGCAATTCAGAAAGACGAGACCCATGTGCTCATGGTTGGAGATGGTTTAAATGATGCGGGGGCTTTGCGGGCCAGTGAAGTGGGAATTGCAGTAACTGATGATGTCACGGCATTTTCTCCTGCCAGCGATGCCATATTAACCGGGGAAAATCTACATCTTCTAGACACGTTTATTAAAATGTCAAAAGCAACCATGTCAGTTATTACGGCAAGTTTTATCATCTCGATTCTCTACAATGTCATTGGGATCAGTTTTGCTGTGAGTGGGATGCTTTCACCTCTTGTCTCGGCGATTCTTATGCCGGCAAGTTCAATCTCAGTCGTGGTCTTCACCACATTTACTACAAGCTTGCGAGCACGTATGCTGGGATTAACTTGAAGAATTACTGGGTGGTGACATGTACGTGATGTTCTTGCTTATGGGGGCCAGTTTAATGGCTTCACTAATTTTTTTAGGGGCATATATCTGGTCGGTTCGTAGCGGTCAGTTTGACGATAAGTACACCCCGTCTGTTAGAATGTTGTTTGATGATACGAAAAAATCTAAGAAAATGGACCCCGAAACTGATTCGGGAAGTAACGAGGAGGAGACGAAATAATGGAGATGGAAAAATTCCGGTACGATAATCAGATCGTCCGAATGTTTTTCTGGGCAACAGTTGTGTGGGGAGTGACTGCCTTTTTGGTTGGTTTAACGATTGCTCTTCAATTGCCTGCACCTTGGTGGAACTTTAGTACATCCTGGCTAACCTTTGGTCGGCTGAGACCACTACATACCAATGCGGCCATTTTTGCCTTTGTGGGTAATGGAATATTCATGGGCTATTATTATGCGGCTCAAAGATTGTTAAAAGCCCGAAACTTTTCAGACACCCTGAGTAAGGTCCATTTCTGGGGCTGGCAGGCTATTATTGTTGCTGCCGCCTTTACGCTCCCGGCTGGTATCACAACAGCCAAAGAATATGCTGAACTGGAATGGCCCATCGATATCGCCATCGCGCTCATCTGGGTTGCCTGGGGTGTGAATATGATCGGCACCATTATACAACGCCGTGAAAAACACATGTATGTCGCCATGTGGTTTTTCATAGCCACTTTTGTAACCATTGCCATGCTGCACATCGTGAATTCTGTTGAAGTACCGGTTGGTCTGTGGAAAAGCTACCCTCTTTATGCCGGCGTCCAGGATGCTCTGGTTCAATGGTGGTATGGTCACAATGCAGTCGCCTTCTTTCTTACGACTCCTTATCTGGGGCTTATGTATTACTACATGCCAAAAGCAGCTCAGCGGCCGGTCTATTCATATAGACTTTCAATCATTCATTTTTGGGCTTTAATATTTCTATATATTTGGGCTGGTCCTCACCACTTGCTTTATACTTCAACACCGGATTGGGCACAAACCCTGGGAACCGTTTTTTCCATTATGCTGATTGCTCCATCCTGGGGCGGTATGCTCAATGGCTTGTTGACTCTGCGTGGTGCCTGGGATCGTGTACGTCAGGACCCCATTCTCAAGTTCATGGTCGTGGCCGTTTCTGCGTATGGAATGTCCACCTTTGAAGGCCCCATGATGTCACTGAAGAATTACAATGCTATTTCTCATTTTACCGACTATACCATTGCCCATGTCCATGTAGGAACTTTGGGCTGGAATGGATTACTCACTTTTGGTATTCTTTACTGGCTGGCCCCCAGGCTCTGGAATACAAAACTCTATTCGCTTAAGCTGGCGAATGTTCACTTCTGGCTGGCGACCCTGGGTTTGATTTTCTATGTAATCCCAATGTACTGGACAGGTATCACCCAGGCATTACTCTGGAAACAGTTCACGCCTGAGGGAATACTGGTCTATCCAAATTTTCTGGAAACAGTCTTGCAGTTAATTCCCATGTACTGGACTCGCGCCTTTGGTGGAACGCTTTACCTGACAGGCAGTCTGGTCATGGTTTATAATCTGGTTAAAACTGCCAGAGCTGGTGCACCCATCCCTGATCCTGAGATGGAAGCCGCACCTCTAGAGCCAATCAAAAGTATTGAGGGTGAATCCAAGCATCGCTGGCTTGAAGCTCGCCCCGTACCCTTTATTATTCTCTCCCTCGTTGCTGTGGCAATTGGTGGCCTCGTAGAGTTTGTTCCCATGTTTGTGGTTAAATCAAATATTGCCACCATCAGCACAGTAACGCCCTACTCTCCTCTGGAATTGGAAGGTCGTGACCTTTACATAAAAGAGGGTTGTTTCAATTGTCACTCACAGATGATCCGTCCTTTCCGAAGCGAGACGGAACGTTATGGCGAGTACTCCAAAGCGGGTGAATATGTCTACGATCATCCTTTTCTCTGGGGATCAAAACGGACTGGTCCAGACCTGCATCGCGAAGGTGTTGGCAAGCTGAGAAAACCTGATGCCTGGCATTACAATCACATGGAAAATCCACGCTCCATGAGTCCTGGATCTATTATGCCGGTATATCCATGGCTTTTGGAACGATCAAATGATTATGCCAAGCTTCCCAAGAAGATCAGTGTTATGAGAACCCTGGGTGTTCCCTATCCTGAAGGATATGAAGAGCAGGCTCTGGATGATCTCAAGAAGCAGGCCGAGGGTATTGTAGCCAACCTCAAAGATTCCGGGATTGAAACGACCTGGGATAAAGAGATTATTGCTATGATTGCATATTTGCAAAAACTTGGAACAGGAATCCTCCCCAAATAGGGAGGGTGGAAAACCATGTTAAGTCGAATCTATCCCGGAGCCGAGGGTTATCAGTTTTTTCAGGGGCTGTCACTGATCCTTTTCTTTCTGGTTTTTGTAGGTGTGATCGTCTTGATCGTCACCATGAAAAAGGACCATGTCAACAAAATGAGTAACATGCCTCTTGAGATCGAGGATGACCAAAGCGCTAATTATGGAGGCCATAAATAATGGGCAAAATCACCAACGAGCTAATCGATCACGATTTTGATGGAATTCAAGAATACGATAACGACCTTCCAGGTTGGTGGAAAGCATTATTTCTGATTACCATCATAATTGCAATAATCTATGTTCCTTACTATCATTTGGCAGGAGACCTGCAGGATGTGGAATATCAAAAGGAAATGGGGACCTATGTTGGGGATTACGAGGGTCGTGGAGCATTCAGTGCTTACACATCACCTTATGCCAGTGATGGGGAAATGACCCCGGCCTTGCGGGAGCAGATCAATCTGGTTCTGGATGTGCCTTTTAATGATCAGCTCATGAGAACAATGGCGAAAGCTGATGTAGATCAATTGGCCAAACTGGAGACAGCCTTTCCAGGGGTTTATGCAGTCTATGTGAGTGGCGGTGCACCGGCAGCTCCAGAACCTGTTGCAGTTGTGGCTGACGCAGCACCTGTTTCTTCAGGCGGCATGGCGGCGCTCACGGATGAAGCCAGTCTTGCTGCCGGCAAAAAGATTTGGGATACTCAATGTTTTACCTGCCATCTCAATGATGGGGGTGGAAGTATTGGACCAAACATGACCGACAAATACTGGATCCACGGTGGCGATATGGAATCCATTATTCACATTATCAAAGTTGGCGTAATTACAAAAGGGATGATTCCCTGGGAGTCCACCCTTACCCCGGATCAGATCAATCAAGTCTCCAGCTATATCAAGGTCAAATTGGTTGGTAGCACGCCAGCTGCTCCTAAAGCACCCCAGGGCGATCTGTATGAGGGATAAATAAGCTTTAAATTGAATATTTCAGAGGAACTCAAGCGTTGGGCTTGAGTTCCTTTTGTCCATATATTTATCAAAAAACAACAGTTACATGGAAGCAAGTACATGAGTGAATCAAAGCGGAATCTGACCAACATTGATGATCCCTCCGAATTCAGAGACAGAATTTCATCGATCAACGATGAAGGTAAAAGAAACTTTATATATCCCCGCCAGCCAAAAGGACGTTTTTATAATGCTCGGACATGGCTCTCCTATCTCCTCCTGGCGATTATGTTTTCCGGCCCCTTCCTGACCCTTAACGGTCGCCCCTTTCTGCTTTTTAATATCCTCGAGCGTAAGTTTATTATTTTTGGGATGGCTTTCTGGCCTCAGGATAGTTTTATATTTGTTCTGGCAACCCTGGCCTTTGTGGTGGGCATCCTTCTTTTTACTGTGGTTTTTGGTCGACTCTTTTGTGGTTGGGTTTGCCCCCAGACAATCTTTCTGGAAATGGTCTTCAGGAAGATCGAATACCTCATTGATGGAAACGCCAACAAACAACGCAAGCTTAAAGCTCAGGCCTGGGATGCTGAAAAGATATTTAAGAGAGTCTTAAAACACGTCATCTTCTGGGGTTTGTCATTTATTATTGGAAATACTTTCCTGGCATACATCATTGGCAAGGAGGAGCTCTTTAAGATTATTACTGAACCGGTTTCTCAGCATATGTCAGGCTTCGGGATCATGGTTTTCTTTACCAGCCTTTTTTACTACACTTACGCCTTTTTTAGAGAACAGGTCTGTACCATGGTTTGTCCTTATGGAAGGTTTCAATCCGTACTCCTAGATGATAAATCCATCGTTGTGGCCTATGATTTTATCCGAGGCGAAAAGCGGGGGAATCCAAAGAAAGCCCCAAACGTAGAGTTGGGCGATTGTATTGATTGTAACCAGTGTGTGGAAGTCTGCCCCACGGGAATCGATATTCGCAATGGCACCCAGTTGGAGTGTGTGAATTGTACAGCTTGTATCGATGCCTGTGATTCGGTCATGGAAAAAACAAAGAAACCTCTTGGTCTCATTCGCTATGATTCATTTGATGGGATCAGCAAGGGGGAGAAATTAAGCTTCACTTTTCGAAACATCGCTTACTCTGCCATTCTCCTCGTACTCATTGTTTTCTTCTTTGTCCTCCTGCTGACGCGTTCAGATGTGCAGACCACTGTTTTACGTTCGTATGGAACGCTCTATCAAGACTTGGGAGATAATCATTATTCAAACCTGTATACCGTTAAAGTCTTAAATAAAACTTTCGATGAGATCCCCGTGCACCTTAAACTTATTGAGCCAGAAGGAAGTTTAAATATGGTGGGGGATAAGCTGTCCGTAGGGAGTCAAGACAAGACCCAGGGCGTCTTCTTTATTGATCTGGAGGGTGGCGTTCTCACTGGTACAGAGACAAAACTAAAGATTGCAGTTTACACTGGAGACCGATTGCTTGAAACGGTAAAAACCTCCTTTATGGGTCCGAGGAACTAATGCTAAAAACAGACCCCACTGGCAAATTATGGATGTGGAGCCTGATCGGCTCTATTGTCGTATTCATGCTTTTCTTTCTTGGCTTTGCCATTTGGACCTTCCAGACCGATGTTGAGCTGATGTATGACAATTACTACGACAAGGATGTGGTTTATGAGGAGCAGATCCGTCGCATTGAGCGAACAGATGCTTTAACTCATAGACCGATTGTCAAATACAAGCATGCCACGGAAACCATGCTGATCAACTTTCCGGTTCAACTTGGCCATGTAAAGCCTGCAGGGCAGGTCTTGTTGTTTAGACCTGCAGATTTACACAAGGACAGGACCTTCCCCCTGGAGCTTGTGGGTGACACGCTGCAAGTCATCAGCATGCCCCATCTGGAAAAAGGCTTATGGCGGGCAAAGCTGGACTGGACCAGTGGGGGGATTGAATATTATCTGGAACAGATGTTCATGGTGAATTAGACGGATATTTGAATTTCATTGTGAGGAGGGATGCAGTTCGGCAACCCTTTTATATTTAGGAAGTCCAACAATACCACCAAATAAACCTTGCCGAACATGTGAGTAGAGTTATTTTTTTCCAAAGGATCTAAGGAGATATCTTATGGGGCTGAATCGTTGGCTCATACTCGTTTTAATAAGCGCAATGGCATTATTTTCATGTAGCGAAGATCCCGATGTTTTATTCTCAAAAGCGGAGACCGAAGCAGCCCTGGGCTCCAAACAACAAGCCCTGAATTACCTCATGAAAATCCAGAAATCATCTCCCCAATACACGGAAGCATATCTCTTTGCAGCCCGATTATTCTTTGAAGACAAGAATCTTTCTGAAGCAATCAATCAATGTAAGCGAGGCCTGGATGCCAAGGCCGATTCAGCCCAGATCCTCAGATATATTGGCGAGATCTACTATCTCAGCGGAAGTATGGAGAGCGCCTATCAATATTATCGTATGGCGGTTGAAGCCGATGACAATAATGTTGAAGCCCATATCAGCTATGGTCTCGTCCTCAATCAAAAAGAACTTTTTAAACAAGCCCTCACTCATTTTGACAAAGCCCTTGAATTAGACTCGGCGAACTATGCTGCCACCATGGGAAAAGCCCAAACGCTGATCAAAACAAATAAAAACACCGAGGCCATTGTTTTGCTTGAGGCTGCCGTCGAAGATGAGCCCATGAAGGGTCCGGCCTACGGGATCTTGGCCATAGCCCAAGAGAACACTTCCATTGAGAAAAAGGCCATCCTGGATAATTATGCTCTTGCCGTAAAACTCGAGCCCAAAAACAAAACTGTCTGGAAAGCCTATGTTAGCTTCATGATAAAGGATCAGGAAAAGCAAGACGCCATACAGGTGATTAAGTCCTATCTGAATTTTTATCCCGATGCTTCAGATGCTAGACATGATCTGGCAAACCTATATATTGATCTTGCCCAGGTAGAGAGTCTGTCCTGGTTGGAAGCAGCTCGCCAGCAATGTGAACAAGCGATCATGATTAATGGCAATGACCATTATGCCCATGCACTCCTGGCTAGAATATATCTGCTTCAGGAAAAACCCAGATTGGCCACCCTAGAGGCCCAGTTGGCATTTGAGATCAACCCCATAACTGTCTATCGTGAATTGGTTGACCAGGCCAAGTTTTTCTCAAAGTAAAATCTTCTCATCAGGATTTGGAAACGATCGCAGACCTGATGCATCATTTAACAAACATAAATTCCCGGGATAAGTCATGACAAAAAAGATTGTTGTATTAGGTGCTGGTATGGTTGGTCGGACCATGGCAATTGACCTGAGTAAAGATTATGAAGTTCTCTCTGCAGATCGTGATCCTGAAGCACTGAAACGCCTGAATGGAATCGCCAATATAAGCACAAAAGTGGCAGATTTGTCTGACTCGGGAGTCATTCATGATTTAGTTAAGGCTGCTGATCTTGTTGTGGGCGCCGTTCCCGGCTTTATGGGGTTTCAAACCTTGAAGACAGTCATCGAAGCAGGTAAGAATATTGTAGACATCTCATTTTTTCCAGAAGACCCCTTTCTCCTGGATGATCTTGCCAAAGAAAAAGGTGTCATTGCCGTCATGGATGCCGGTGTAGCGCCGGGTATGAGCAACGTGATCATTGGATATCATGAGAGTAAAATGGAGGTCACAGATTTCGTCTGTTATGTGGGTGGCTTACCCGTGGAACGCAGTTGGCCCTACGAATACAAGGCGCCCTTTTCTCCTATAGATGTCATAGAAGAATATACCCGAAGCTCTCGAATGGTCGTGAATGGAAAAGTCGTTGAAAAACCCGCCCTGTCAGAGCCGGAGAAAATAGACTTTCCAGAAATAGGTGTTCTGGAAGCGTTCAATACCGATGGCCTGAGAAGCCTGATTAAAACCATGAGAATCCCCAACATGAAAGAAAAGACCCTGCGCTATCCCGGTCACATTGAACTCATGCGCGTCTTTCGGGAGACAGGCTTTTTTAATGAAGAAGAAGTCGTCATTGATGGCAAATCCATTCGACCGATCGATCTAACGACTCGTCTCCTCTTCCCAAAATGGAAGCTGGGAGAAAAGGAAGAAGAGTTCACCCTGATGCAAGTTTCTGTTAAGGGGAACGAGAACGGTAAACCGGTTAATTACACATACAAACTACTGGATAGATACGACCCTGAAACAGAGACCTCCTCAATGTCACGGACGACAGGGTATACCTGTACCGTTATCAGTCGGCTTGTTTTAAACGGACAGTATGATCGCAAGGGAATAAGCCCCCCTGAGTTTGTGGGTGCTAGTGGTAATTGCCTGGAACTGGTGCTGGAGCTGCTTGCTGAGAGAGGTGTTTTCTACAAACTGGAAAAGAGTTAAAACCCCCAATTGATATGAGCACACATAAGTCTAAATCCGCTATAAGTCTATGGACACTCGTCATGCTCATTTTTGTGCCGACCTTTGGGTTTATGAATATAACCACCAACGGTGTGGCCCTGGGTCCAGCCGCTGTACCCTCCTGGATATTGGTGTGTCTGTTTTACTTTCTCCCGCTAACTGCGATCATAGCTGAACTAGCTTCTGCAAACAAGGATAAGGGCGGTGGTATCTATAGTTGGATCGCTTGTAGCCTGGGAGATCGTTGGGCTTTTTTTGGTACCTGGTCCTATTTCATCGCAAATCTGTTTTATTTGCAATTTGTGTTTGCTCGCATTCCTGTCATGGCATCCTGGGCTCTATTTGGCGAAAATCGTTTTGGCGATGAGAATCTTGAACTGCTGCCCTATTATTCAATTGTCCTATGCATTGCCTTGACCTGGATCGCCTCGCGTGGAGTAAAAAAATTCTCGAAACTGAGTGACGTCGGTGGAAAATTTACCTTACTGGCAACAGGCTTATTCATCCTCTTTGCATTCATCGCTTACTTTACAGGGACTCCCTCAGCAACAGAGTGGACGGCTGAAACTGTGATCCCGGATTTTTCAATCAGCTATTTCGCGACCTTTTCCTGGTTGCTCTTGGCCGTCGCCGGCGCAGAAGTGGCAGGTACCTATATTGAAAAAGTCGAAAACCCAGTCCGGACATTCCCTAGGGGTGTAATAATAGCCACCTTGATGGTTGGCTTGGCATACATCATTGGTTCAATAGCGGTTAGTTTTGTTGCTTCTCATGAAGTTCTTGCGGACGCTGGTATTAAAGATGCCATCTATGTTGTCCACGTCATATTAGCTGAAAGCATTGGCTTGAATGGAAATCTAGTCGTCAGGATTTTTGCTGCTATCCTTTTGGTCACATCCATCGCGGCCTATGTGGTCTGGATTGAATCACCCATCCGAGCTATGTTTGCAGACGTCCCGGAAAACACATTCCCAAAATTCTTAACCACAAAGGATGAGTCAGATTCATTTTCAAATGCACTTTGGACCCAATCTGTGGTGGTCATCATCCTGATTGCCATCCCACTCGTGGGACTTTCGTCAATAGATGCCTTTTTTCGCCTTTTAACTGACCTGTCAGCCCTCAGCCTGGTGATTCCATATGCTATCCTGGCTGTGGCTTTTCTGGTCTTTAGGATGCAAGGACCACCCGGACCCTTCACAATGCTTAGATCAAATAAACTGGCAATCGTTGTTGCCAGTTCGACAGTACTTGTCAGTATTGCGGCCTTTTTTGGAGCTGGACTAGACTACTACGTGGACGCAGAAACTGGCCTCGAGGCAACGAAGGCAATTCTTATGACCTATGGTGGGCCCCTGGTTCTCATTGCACTGGGATATGGGATTACTCACCTTACACGACGTCACAACGCTAAAATTGGGTAGATCATAACATTTAAAAGATTAAAGATGGGATTGAGAGATTTATGAAAAATGTAATTCTTGGAAGTGGACCCCTGGCTTGGTGGGTCATGCATACTTTAGTGGACCGGAATAAAGAAGTCACATTGCTTAGCAGGAGTGGAACAACAGATAAACACTTACCAGCAGGTGTCGAGATAAAGAAATGTGATGCTAGAGATGAGAAGCAAGTCGCCAAGCTCTGTGAAGACGCAGAAACCATATATTTCTGTGCCATGCCTCCTTATACCCAATGGCCGGAGTTATTCCCACGACTTGTAAAAGGCTTCCTGGCTGGGGCAACGCAAACACAAGCCAGGCTGGTTTTTGGTGACAATCTATACATGTATGGTTCAACCAGGGGAGCGGCAATCTCAGAAACACATTTGCATGCAGCCACCGGTCATAAAGGCAAAACAAGAGCAGCAGTAGCAAAACAGTTTATGGAGGCTCATGAAAGGGGCGATAATCCCGTGGCTATTGGTAGGACCTCAGACTTTTTTGGTCCAGAAGTGGTAAATGCCGTGTTGGGTGACATGTTTTTTGGAGCAGCCTATTCCAACAAGACCTGCAACCTGCTTGGAGATATAGATCTTCCACATACATTCTGTTACATAAAGGATTTTGCCCGAGGCCTGGTGACACTTGGGACCTACGATTTAGCCCTGGGACAGGCCTGGCATATTCCCAGTGCACCAAGCCTTTCAACTCGGGAAATGCTAGGGTTTATTGAAACTGGACTGAATAAGAAGATCAAAGTGAGAACAGCCGGGAAGGCTTTGATCTCCGTGCTGGGACTTTTTAATCCCATGCTTAAAGAAGTCAAAGAGATGATGTATACCTGGCAAGAACCCTATATTGTTGACCATTCAAAGTTTGAAAAAGTGTTTGGTTTAAATGTCACAGATCATGAGACAGCCGTTAATGAAACAGTCGCATGGTTTAATGAAAGATATAGTAAACCTCAATGAAAACCCTGAGACAGACTCAAATATTGAGCTCTTTACTCTATGCTGGCGCAGGCTATTTCTCTGCGGTTGCCCTGGTCCACTCGCTAGGCCTAAAGGTTCCGGGTCTGTTTGTCTATTTTAATGTCCCTTCATATGTGTATCAGGACCGAATTATATCCTTCCTCGCTTTTGGTTGGGCGGTTTTCTTTTTTATGGCAGCCAGGAAGCCGGAGCGGGATCTGGTGCGGGCAATTCTCCTCCTTGGCTTTGTTGCCCTGGTCGCTCTAACTGTAAACACCCTACTCACAGATTTTAAGCAATTCGATGAAGCAATTCAACCTAGTCACTTCTTTCTAATTCTGTTGGCTCTTTTCGTCTACTGGCTTGCTCTCATTGTTTTCAGTAGAGAATACATAAAGCAGCCAAAACCTGATTAAGCCTCATAATGAAAATTAAACACAACGGCAAAGTTATCCTTATTACCCTGGTAGTCTTGATAGTCTTCTCAAGTCTGGTTATCTGGCATGATAAACCACCACAGGATGCCAGCGGAAAACAGGATTTGATCCAAAAGATAGCTCAGAAAAATAGTGATTTTATGAAGTTCATCGCTCAGCATGACGGCCATGAGGACAGGGGCTTTTACAGTGTCGGTATCCCAGACGCTCAACAATGGCCCCGGGATATCATGCGGGCTTGTTACTCTGACCCCCTGGCAGCAAAAGGTCAATTCTCAGGAATTTCTAAAACGGTTTCAAATGAGCTTGAGCTGATCCGTTACCGCAGTGTTATTGATCTATTAATGCTCCTGCAACAAGCAGAAAGCAGCAACCCGGGTTACCTTGCCGAGTTAGATTTTAAATCTCATGTTATGATTCAAGAAGATTCCCTTAGCCTTTCCTATAGATCTATGATGGCAATTCTCTTTGGTTTGTTGGGTCTCTTTGTGGTGGGTATGATACGACCCAGAAACTGATTTATAGCTGTGTGTCCACCATAGAAGTCTCGCTAACCCAATCCTGAAAGCAAAGCATAGCATAGCACATAAAGATATTTAAGGGGATTCATTTGGACTTGTCCCTTACCTGTTTTTCTCGTTTAAGCGCGTGGCCAGCCTTAACTTCTTCGCTTATTGATACCATCTGAATCTATCCGATGATAAACTGCATTTGAGGTATTATAAGCAAACAGGGGTGAAGCATTAAACAATTACTACTCATGTTCTTGATTTTGTCCACAAGTCAAGCTTTTGATATACAGGTTATCGACAATAAAACCGGTGAGGCTCTGCCAGGCGTCAATATTACAATTGTCGGAAGCTCTGATGGTATGAACACGGAGATCAACGGTCATTTTGAGCTTGATGATAAATATATGCATGACAGCTTGCGATTTTCCTATATGGGCTATGTGGATACAACACTCTCTTATCATCAGGTGCTAAACCTCAGGGTGGTCAGATTAAACCCGGATATCCTCAACATGAAAGAAGTTGAGGTTGTTTCGTCAAAACTTGAATGGGAACAAACAGACCTACCATCTATTGTCACTGTTTTACGAACCAAAGACCTGGTCAATCAGGGAAGTGTAGAGATCAAGGAAGCCCTTCAAAGAGATCCGTCTGTGGTAATTGACGAGAGTGCCGTAGGAGAACACGAGATATCAATTCGGGGTAGCAATGCCAATGAGGTGTTGATCATCTATGACGGTATCCCGCTCAACTCAAGCTATGCTGGAGGTTTCGATCTTTCATGGCTAAATCTAAATGATATCGAATCCATATCCATCATCAAGGGGGCGGGAACTTTACGATACGGACCGGGTGCTTTTGGAGGTGTTGTTTTACTGACACCTGTTAAATCAGGAAGCACTGGTCTCTCCCTGAATTATCAGAGTACAGATAGACATTTAAACGCTTACAGTATCTCAGATGTCTTGCGACTCGGGTCCCTGAGAACCCGCCTGACCTATTCTGGACAACAGCGTCTACCTCTGGGCTATTACAATGAGGATATAATTTCCACGAGAGCATTCATAAATTTCTACTCCACCTACGCGCTGAGAGACACCAGTAATTACTTTTCTCTAAATGTGATCGATATTTCTGAAGAAGTCGATCCTTTTCCCCTCTTTGAAGAGCAGAAGAGAGACAAATATATACAGCTCAAATATACGGGTGAAATGTTTGGATCAATGAACATTGGTTTCCAGGCCTTAAAACGAAACAAGGGAGATGAGCAGGTCAATGATTTAGACCCCATTTTAAATTATGCCAACAACTCCAAGGAGGAAACCGAGTTGATCGCCATGGAAAGCAAAATGGTGTTTAAAACAATTATTAATTACACAAAACTCGAAGCTAAAAACGATTACTTTAAGGGCGTCTCAAATACAAAAAATATTCACTGGGAGTACGATGATCGTCACGAGATCAGTCTTGAGCAAAAGTTGTATTCGTTTACTGATATATTCAAATTCAGGACAGATATAGACATTCCCTATGTGGATTTTATTGAGCTTAATGCTAGTTATCGCTACGACAAGATTCAGTTGGACAAATCCCATCAAGCGCAAAGGGACGGAAAAGTCTTTATAGATGATTTCCTGGAAGATAAATATGATCAAATCTCAAAACGCAGTGGCTTTACCATCAGTAAAACCCAAAAACATTTTCGCTATCAACTTTTCTATACCGCTGGAACAAATTTGCGCTATCCCACTATGTATGAAATGTATCTCAGAGACCAGACCACTATTGGTATCTATCAGGACAGCCCCCTATATCCAGAATTGAACTCATCTTCCGAATTTGGCCTACAGGCGAGTATAAGACCCAAAAACGAGAGATCTGTTTTTGGAACATTTGACTTTCAGGCTTCGTTTTACCGGAATAGATATATAGATAAGATTCACACCGTATCTATTCCCAGAGCATTACCGACACCTATAAACGAACCCTCTTCTGATATGACTGGCTTTGAGTTCTCGGGAATGACCTCCATGTTTGGCGATTTAGTCAATCTATATTTTGGCCGGACCGTTGTTGATATATCTTCTTTCACGGTTTTTCCCAATAAGCCGGAATTTAGGGATGTGGTGGAGAGTGAATTCCGAGTGAAATCAGGAAGCCTACGCTTGCAATATTTCCATGAAGGGAAGCAATTTTATGGAGGCACCCCAGATAACCTTATTTGGTATATATGGGAGTTACCGGGGAGAGAAAATGTAAATGTTTACTCATCGTGGAAGTTTAAAACTTCCGGGAAAGAATATGTTCTGGGAATAAGCGCCCTGAATATCCTCTCTGAAGAAAATGAGACCAATTATTTTATGCAACGAAAATGGACAGCCAGCCTGGGCATCAGTTTTAATTCTCTTTAAACTAAACCATGGGTGATGTTCGAAAAAGCGAGTTCGGGAATTTTACTTCTTAGCTCGAATAGATTTCTCGTAAGCCACAAATTCTTCCAGAGGGAGTGCCCCGATTGTTTTTCCGATCAACTCCAGGGGAAGGTCATCCAGCTTTCTGAAACGCACACATGATTTACCCACATCATAACGCTTACCGGTTTCCCTGTAAGCCGTCTCAAAACTTTTCTGTTTATCACGAAACATATAAATACCGGATAAATACACGGCCATGTGATTTTTCTGTGATGCGAGAGCTGCAAACATAAGTGGCTTTTTGTTGTAAGTATTTGGATAAACACTCAAGGGTACCTGGTAGGAGATCATTCCCCAGTTCATGATTTCCTCATATCCATCAGGTAAATTATCAAGGATGGTTTTCCTGACCTTTATCAGCTGGTCACGCCTGTCTTCGGGAAGGCCGGCAAAATATTCTTCCACAGTTGAGGCTGATGATTGCATGTGTTAAATCCTTTTCTGCGTTGATTCGAAAGGTTCAAATTCCTCCCCCGCAAAATAAACCCGCCTTGGATTTTCTTCCAATCTGGCAGATCATGTCTAAATTCATTCCCAATTCGTTCAAGGCAAGAAACTTTTTCAATTCAACGCGCCTTGAACAAGAGCTGTGGAAAATGATGAAGCGACGAATATATCTCAGCCTCCTGATCAGTATCTGGCTTGTCCTCATGGGGCGACTTGTATATACCACATACTTCCATGGTGGGTCCAGCTACATATCCCTGGAAACCGGCCTAAAGGATTTACCGGACGAATCTGAGTGGATGAATATTTTTCACGATGGCCGTAAAATGGGTCATTCGGTTTATTCTATCGAGAATAAGGCCAGGGATGGATACAGAATTAAGAGTTCCACCCATCTTAATGTGGTCTTTGGGGGGCTGGAATCGGAGATCCATCTGGAGAACACCGCTATCATGGACACCCTCTTCCGCTTGAACAGCTTTACTTTTTGGATGCAGTCTGATCAGTATTCAACCCGTGTTCTCGGCGATAAAGAGGGGAGCATTATGACTCTCAAATTCATCCAGGGGGAAGACACCAGCATCACAGAGATTGAAGTTCCGGAGGATTTATACACCTATACGGCTATACAGCCCATGGTGGCCAGCAAGGGCATCGTGAGTGGCCAGACCATCAAAGTGCCAGCCTATGATCCAATGTCAAATGAAATGGCAGATGTATTTATTTCTCATGAGGGTAAGGAAATTCAGGAGATCGCAGGAGAAAAAATGATCCTGAATAAACTGCGAATAGAATTCAAGGGTATTCCATCTATCATGTGGTTAGATGATAATGGCCTGACCTACAAAGAAGAGACCATTATGGGCATGACTATGGAAAGGACCACACCAGAGCTGGCTATGGCAAGATCTCATACTCCTGAAGTAGATCTCTTAAGTGGGTTTGCTGTCAAGCCGAGCATTCACATAAAAAACCAGAAAAACTTGACAAAACTCGTTCTGGAAATAAAAGGAATTGAAGCTGCGAATATTGCCAGCTTGAGTAATGAGAGACAGAAGATATTTCAGACCGACCCGCTCATACTGCACTTGAGCAAGAACCGCACAGACGTCGACCCAGATGATCTGAAGAATCATCTTCTTGCGAATGAAATGATCCAAAGTGATCATCCCACTATTTTGAAGCAAGTAGAAATCATTTTTTCAAAAAAGGGCAAAACAGACAACCCTGTCAAGTCGCTTAACCAGTGGGTATACGGATACCTCGAAAAACGACCAGTCGCCAGCATCTCTGGTGCAGTGGACATTCTGAACACCGGCGTCGGTGACTGTACCGAACACACCACTCTCTATACTGCTCTGAGTCGTGCTGCAGGATTTCCCACTAAGGTTCGCGTAGGACTGGTTTATCTGCAGGGTCGCTTCCTATTCCATGCCTGGCCAGTGGTTGCGGTTGATGGTAAATGGGTGGATGTGGACCCAAGTCTCAACCAGTTCCCTGCTGACCCCACACATATCGCCCTCCTTGAAGGTGACTTTGAAAACCTGACCGATCTCATACCCGTTTTGGGAAATATTGAGATCAAGGTCATTGAACAGCAATACTAAACACAAGCCCCTCCACCAGCTCTAAGAATCCTGTGTCAGAAGCAATCTTTTTAATTGATGGACCCTATGTTTCAGATTTCCTGAAGCGTACGATCTATGAGCTACAAATCCCTGTTGTTAAAACTCAAGAAGCCAAGGCGCTTTTAGGTGAAACACAAACCGCTTACTTAAGTGAAGAAGAGGCCGTATTAAAACTCAAGAAGTCTCCCGATACAAAAATATATACTAACTCAGAGAATTCGCTAGTGTGGATATACACGAGGCATCCGAATCGTGAACTAGTCGATAAATTACTCAGTACAAAAGATAAAGTCTTATTCCGAAAAAAACTGGAGAGGATCAACCCGGATTTCTATTATCGGGAGCTTAGCTCGAACGAATTTGAAAAACTGGATCCCGATCTGATCCCATTTCCCGTCATCGTGAAACCTGCAGTAGGGTTTTTTAGTCTGGGTGTTCATGGTGTGCAGAGTCAAGGGGACTGGCGGGACACAATTGCAGGAATAAAGTCTACCATACAGCAGACAAATGAATTGTATCCTGCTGCAGTTCTGGACAACACAAAATATATTATTGAGGAAGTGATCGATGGTGATGAGTTTGCAATAGACTGTTACTACGATAATTCTGGTACTCCCGTTGTGCTAAACATAATGAAACACCTGTTTGCTTCTGACAATGATGTAAATGATCGAGTATACATCAGCTCAGGCAATATCGTGGGCGAATACCTTGAGAGAATTACGAATTATCTCAATTCATTAGGAGAGATATTTAGACTGAAAGACTTCCCCGCCCATGTTGAATTGCGGATCACAGAAACTGGACTTATCAACGTCATTGAGATCAACCCGCTTCGCTTTGGTGGCTGGTGTTCCACTCCTGACCTGGCCAAATACGCCTGGGATATCAATGTGTATGAATATGTATACAAAAGCCTTGTCCCGGAATGGGGTAATATTATCAAAAAGAAAAAGGGGAGTGTCTACGCGCTGGTAGTGCTAAATAACAGCACGGGAGTGAGTGGGTCGCAGATCAAGAGTTTTAATTATGATTTACTATTGAGAAAAATTGAAACACCCCAGGAATTAAGAAAAACAGATTTTAGCAAATACCCGCTGTTTGGCTTTCTCATGTGTGAAGTAAAGGAGAGCGACTTGAGTAGTCTTTACGAGCTCCTTCATTCTGACCTCAGCGAGTATATAGAAGTTTGAACTATCTTTTTTGTTGAACCGGATAATAGTCTATCAATCTCTGTTTTTGGTCTTCGATCTCACCCGCAAGCTCTTCGTCAGAGAAGAGCTCTTTCATTTCCAGCAGGGTTAATATTCGCTGTTCAGCCAGATAAGCTTTTGGATGAACAATTTGAATGTTAAGACTTAGTCGATAAAGCAGCAAGGGTTTCTCAAAGACCGCTTCTGCTTTGGCAGAATCAGACTGTATGAGATCCTCAAGCAAGCGCTCTGCCTCATTAAAAGCCGACTGCCAGGTAGGGTATGAATTCAACTGCGCACCAGATTCAGTTAAAAAAGTAAAGGGTTTTGGATGGAGAGCGTTACCCTTTGAGTTTCGACCAAAGACCTGGAAGGAAACCTTGTCCTCATCACTGGCTATAGGCTGAGCGCTTAAAACGCCGGTCTCGACATTCCACTCTGCTGAAAGGGTGATCCCGTCTTGGACAACGAGAAATGCATTTTCATCAAAGGATGCACCTCCAAAGCCATCATCCAGTTGAAATTCGATTTCTTGGGTAAGATTTATAAAAGAGAGAGAGTCAGGTATAAGCGGCGTAGCTGAGGGTAGACCACGGTTGACATACTCAAGAACAGCTTCAAAATAGACCTGTGCCTCAAGCTCGTTGTAGAGTCGAGATTTTAATCGTGATTCTCCAAGCGGATTTGTAAAGAATCCACCTTCACCAATGACGCCTGGCATGTGATTGATGGTGTTTCGGAGGATGGATGTACCAGAACTATAGATCAGGTGATCACTGTAGACAGCACCTGCTTCTGGTTGTTCAAAGCTCATTTTTTCCTGCATGCCGGTGAAGAGAATATGGGCAAAATCCACTGATGCAGGATTTTGAGTAGCAGGTCCATAGAAATATACAAGGGGAAGATCCATTTCAAGATCCTCTGTTGAACCATTGTGATGAATGGAAATCAGGAGATCCGCATGATGCCTCCTTGCCAGGCTTGCTCGACCACCTAGACTCAAGTCACGATCGCTTGTCCGGGTGATCAAGACATTTGCCCCAACCTGAGACAGCTTTTTTGCTAAGATCTTTGCGACCCTTAGATTGATCCATTCCTCACGCTCACCCCTAGGACCGACACGAAAATCATCATAGGCTTTTGTATCCCCGTGCCCGGGATCTATAGCAATCTTGATTCCCTCTAGGGGGCCGGATTTCCCGGAAAGATATTGGGGACCGCTACAACTGTTCATAAGCAGAGCAACAAGGGTGATAATTACAAAATTTTGACTCTTGGTAGCCTCTATATAGGTAATTGATATTCGTGTTTGTCATGTGCTTATAATATGGTCGTGAAAAGGGAAGACGTAAAATTAAAATCCCCGCTGGTTGATCAACGGGGATTGAAAGTGTTGAACCAATACTTTGGCCTAGATCTTGGCCAGGGCTTGCTCCAGATCAGCCTGTAAGTCCTCCACATCTTCGGTCCCAACAGCCAGCCGGATCAAGCCATTAGAAATCCCCGCATCTAAACGTTCATGCTCAGGGATATTGTGATGCGTCATGGATGCTGGATGTTGAATGAGAGATTCGTAGCCGCCCAGGGAAACTGCCAGCTGCGGAATTCTCACATTATTTAAAAGCGTTTTTCCGTTTTCCAGACCGCCTTTTACCTCAAAGCTGATCATGGAACCAAAACCCTTCATCTGGCGCTTGGCTAGATCATGCTGAGGATGAGATTCCAAACCGGGATAACGCACCCAGACGATTTTTGGGTGAGCTTCCAAATACTCAGCGAGTTTCTGAGCATTTTGCTCTCCTCTTTCTACACGTAAAGAAAGTGTTCTCATTCCACGCAGGACCAGCCAACTCTGATGAGGATCCATTGTACCCCCCGTTGAGATCACCACGTCTTTAATTCGATTAAATTCTTTTTCTGTTTTGGTGATCACCACACCACCAACAACATCTGTATGTCCATTGATATACTTTGTGATGCTGTGTAAGACGATATCAGCTCCCAGGTCTAAGGGGTTTTGCAGTACAGGACTCATAAAGGTATTGTCAACCACCAGGATCGCGCCATGAGCGTGGGCGATTTCCGCACAAGCCTTGATATCTGTAAGTTTGATGGTTGGGTTGGCAGGTGTTTCAATGTAGAGCAGTTTGGTATTGGGTTTCATGGCCTGGCGAACGAGATCCAGATCAGCTGTATCTACAAATGAACTCTCAACCCCAAAACGGCTGAAGTCGTTTTCAATCACCATTCTGGAGGAGCCATATACGGCATCAGTTCCTACCATATGTGCACCAGCTTCAAGAAAGGTCATATAGATACTTGTGACTGCTGCCATCCCGGTGGCAGTTGCGATACCTCCATATCCATGTTCGAGTAAAGTAACGGCCTCTTCAAAGGTATTGATGGTTGGGTTGCCAACCCGGGTATAGATATACCCCTTTTCTTCTCCATTAAAGCAGCGTGCTCCATGGTCCGCATCCCGGAATTTGAAGGTGGAGGTCTGGTAAATGGGTACGGACACACTTCCGTGAACAGAATCGGGGTTCTTGCCACCATGGGTAACCTGAGTGTTAATCCCCTTATCCTTTAAATCTAAACTCATGACGACACCTCACTGTTAATGGTCAGTAGATCTGATAATATTGCATAGCCAGTTTCAACACTACCGGCTCCTGGTCCTGAGATACTTATATCCCCCAGCAGGTCTGTGGATAGTATGATGGCGTTGGTGGTGCCCATAACATGAGCAAGCGGATCCTTAAGACTAAGCCTTTCAGCTTTTACTTTGGCCTGAACAGAACCTTCCAGGACATCTATGGTAGCGACCAACTTCCAGCGTTCACCCTTATCCCGAGCTGATTGAATCTCTTGAAAATCAAGATGACTGATGCCTGATCGTTCGACATCCTTTAAGCGAAGGGGAACACTCATTAGAATATTGGCAAGAATTACCAGCTTTGCCTGCGCATCATAAGCTTCAATATCTGCTGTGTGATCGGCTTCCAAATAACCCAGTTTCTCGGCATCACCCATGGCAACCGAGTAAGGAGTGCCTGCTTCCATCTCACTGAGAATGAAGTTGGTTGCGCCGTTTAGAATGCCACGTATGCGTTTTATTTTTACTCCAGCCAGGGCGCTTCGGGCCAGACTAAAAACAGGCGTGCCACTCAGGACAGTTGCTTCATTGAGATAGAGTTTTCCGTGTTTTGAAGCGATAGTTACAAGTTCATGATAGCTTATGGCTGCAGGACCCTTATTGCCAGACACCACATGCTTCCCTGTTTCCAGAGCGGTACGGCAATAAGTGAGGGCTGGCTCTGCGGTCTCAAGGTCCGTATGGCTTAACTCAATAATAATTGTAGCGTTTGACTCTCGGATCATCGTTTCCACGCTCCACTCTTTCAGGTGCTTTGTAAACGGATCGCTTGACTTGCCCAGAGAGAGAAGCTCATCCAGGGGTAAGCCGTCAGGGTGATACATCGTTCCTCGTGACCGAGTGGCTACTGCAACAATGTCAAAATTGAAGTCCTTGTTCTCATATAATTGATTGCGCCGGTCATGCAGAATTTCAATGAGTCCATGAGCAACAGTACCAAACCCAATGAGCGCGATCTTGTGTTTGTCATGACTCATACGAGGCCCTCATAAGCAAACTCACTCCGGTACTCATTTCTCACCCGCTTCAAGAGATATAGGTAATTTGGTTTCATGTTTGAGCGTGGATAGCACAACCATGGTTTTTAGGTGCTGAACCTCCGGCAGAGCGGTCAGTTTATGTAAAATAAAATTCTCATAATCTGGGATATCGCGACTGGCGACTTTGATCATGAAATCAGCACCTCCAGTGATATGATGACACTCCATAACCGCATCAAGCGTTGTTATGGCTTTCATAAAACGTTCGACATTTTCGCTTCCATGGCGCACCAGGGTGACCTCAACATAGGTGAAACAGGTAAACCCCATTTTTCCAGGATCAATCAGGGCTACATATTTTTTGATCAAGCCGCTGCGCTCAAGCTTTTTCACGCGCTCTAAAGTGGGAGGTGGCGTCATTTTTATGCGGCGGGCGAGCTCAGCATTCGAAATTCGTCCATCCTTTTGGAGTATATCGATAATCAATTCATCCGTTTTGTCCATACTCGAATTTACCTTATATATAAAATGTATGTCTCCAGATAACATTATCAATATAATGATACATAAACAAATTGCAATTGATATGGAATGTTACCTTTGGCTCTCAAAAGGGAGGGTCTCGAGGTCCTGTCCTTAGGTAGCTCTTTATCTTTGTGATATTTGGGCTAAATTCAACTTCTATTTACAGGGCGGAATAATTTGGAGGAGGGGTGTTGAAAATGAGAAATCATTTGTCAGGCTTAAGTCTACTAATATTGGTCATGCTTGTCTCGTCATTGAATGCTCAGGGACTCGCGCAAAAATACGCCGAAGGAAAATTATTCCTGGCCAACGGTATGAATATTGAAGGGAAAAATTTGCGCATGACCATGGAATCTGCCACAATCGAAATTATGGGGCAGGACCAGACTTTTATGTTAGCAGACATCGTTCAGGTAATGGCGAAAAAGGGAAAAGGTAAAAGCTATGGAAAGATCTGTGCCGCCAGCTGTGTCGCCATAAATTTGCTGTCATATCTTGCAGGACCTGTAACGACAATTGATGAAAACGGCAATGAAGTTACGACAGAGCAAGATCCAGGGTCTTTTCTCATCGGTGCGGCCTTACTGGGGGGGATATCCTACGGCATTGGCTATCTGGCTGGGCAGGTGAATGATGACTGGGAAATTGTTTACTTAAATAGAAATTGAAAGGATAGTCGTTGAAAACGAAATTGCTTTTCCTGTGTACGGGAAATTCGTGTCGCTCACAGATCGGTGAGGGCTTGCTAAGAGATCTGGGGGGAGATAAATATGATGTATACTCTGCTGGTGTTGAACCCAGTCGGGTCCACCCCATGTCCATCCTGGTTATGGATGAGATCGGTATCGACATTCGCGATCAAAGTTCAGATGATGTAAATGATTATCTCACAGCCGGGATTGATATTGTAATCTCAGTATGTGACCATGCCGCTCAAACCTGCCCCACATTTCCAGGTGATGTTCAACGCATACACTGGAGTGTTAAAGACCCCTTCCATGGTTGGGATGTCGATGAATCAAAACTGCCCGATTATCGCCGAACCCGGGATGATCTGAAGAGACGAATAGAAGACTTTCTACAAAGCGAGGATTCAAATCCTCGCTCGTATAACGAATAAGCCCATTGGCGTTTCTATATACTGCAACTGAATCACCCCTTGGACGTCTCTATTTGGCGATCCTTGATGACAAACTCTGTGCCCTGAGTTTGGGTCAAAATGCCAAAGAGAAGCTATTCAAACAGTTGGAATCCATGGCTCCCCAGGCGGAAATAAAAGCCTCTAAGCCCGCCTTTGGCATTATCATAAAACAGTTGAATGAGTATTTCTCAGGACAGCGAACAGAAGTTGAAGTGCCCCTCCTTATAAAAGGAACAGACTTTCAGGAAAGCGTTTGGAACGAGTTGCTGAGAATCCCATATGGTAAAACCATTTCATACGGAGATCTCGCGGAACGATTAGATAATCCTGGGGGTATGAGAGCCGTTGGAGCTGCCAATGGTCAAAATCCAATTCCCATTATTGTCCCATGTCACAGGGTCATTGCAGCCGATGGTTCTCTGGGGGGCTACACAGGTGGATTGGAGATCAAACACAAATTACTGGAGCTTGAGCAGCAGAGGTTCACACCGACATTATTTTAATTGAGATGGTTCCAGGTTGGGATTGGAATCCCAACCTGGTATCTTCCTTGTCGAAGTGGATTAAATCAGAGCGGTTTTACAGGAATACAGATATCAACGATATGTTTGTTTTTGGGGTGTTTATTGGGGTCGTTAAGATTTATTTCAAAACTTAGACGATCATCAGGTTGATATCCGCTTTGAGGTAGCCAACCACCCATGACATGATCCCAGGCTTCTCCATACTCATCTACATTGATTTCAAAATGTCCCACCGCGTAATCCCCTGCTTCAAGGGTCATTTTACCGATCTCACCATCTACTGCCATGTCTGCAGGAATAGTAATACAGGCACTGGTGCGCAACTTGTCCTCATCAGTTAGTTTGGGATCATCATGATAAACGGTCATCACCTGAAGATCAGGGCGACTCATTAGTCCTCGGGGACCAGCCCAGCGCATTAATTTTTCAAACAAGCTTTGAAACAGGGCGGAATCGCCGGCATAAGGACCTATATGTCGCACATACGCTACGTGGGTTTCAGAGAATTGTTTTACTTCCACAGTAACATCCTTCATCTTGATCATCTTCTTACTCCATTTTAAGGTTCGGGTTGCTGGATCCATTTCCATCAACCAATCACCCTTAGAATACTCAGAAGGAGAGCTTAAAGATTTCCATTGATTGCCAAGCAGATGATGCTCGTTGCGAAGCGCTTTACCATCCTTGCTCTTTTTAGCACTTTCGCGATCTCGCCATATACTGGCGCTTACTTTAAATCGTTGTTTGAAAGCTCGAGCAAAAGCAGCAGAACTGGAGAAACCACAATCTAAAGCGATGTTTGTAATAGGTTTTCCTGGGCGCTCAATTAATTGACATGCTGCTTTCTCAATTCGAATACGCTGAATGAATTGATTTAAGGGCTCGCCCACCATGGCACTGAAAATGCGGTGAAAATGAAATCTGGAAAAATTGGCGACCCTGGCCAATTCTTCAAGCTGCAATTCTTTGTCCAGGTTACGATCTATATGATCAAGGACTCTATTGATGCGAGCCGTGTACTCAGCGCGCTGATTTGCTTGACTACTCATTACAATAAGTTTGACGCCAATTCAGCCAGAGCTGAGCGTTCCCCTTTTTCCAGATTCATGTGGGCGTACAAGCGTTGTCCCTTAAAACGATCAATGAGATATGAGAGTCCATTGGATTGACTGTCCAAAAAGGGATGGTCGATCTGGAATATATCACCCGTGAAGACCACCTTGGTTCCCTCCCCCGCTCTGGTGATGATGGTTTTGATCTCATGGGGAGTAAGATTTTGAGCCTCATCCACAATAAAAAAGATCTTCTGGAGGCTGCGTCCACGGATATAGGTCAGGGGAGCAATGACGATCTTCTCTTCTTCCACCAGCTGATTGATCTTTTCAAACTCTGAATTGTTGTTGAGGTATTGATTCTGAATCACCTTCAAATTGTCCCAGAGCGGCTGAAGATAGGGATCGATCTTTGACTTTATATCACCAGGTAAATAACCGATATCCTTGTTGCTGAGAGGTACAATCGGTCTGGCAATATAGATCTGCCGATAAGAGCGTCTTTTCTCCATGGCGGCTGCCAGCGCCAGAAGGGTTTTTCCTGTTCCGGCCTTTCCTGTGATTGAAACCAGGGGGATATCATCATTGGTAAGAATATCCAGGGCAAAAAGTTGTTCCGCGTTCCGGGGAGAGATACCGTGAGCGGGACGTTTATCCAGTCGCTGCAGCAGATCCTGATTGGGATTAAAGACGGCCAGGGCAGATTTTTGATCATTTTTCATGATAAAATGGTGCCAGGGGGCAGGACCGGCTTCGATGCCTGATTCATCAAAAGGAATTTCGTATGGTGTCTTGTATAGCTTATCAATGAGTGCCGAATCCACATGTTCCAAGGTAGACTTGCCGGTGTACAATTCATCAACACTGGCGATTTTATCTGTAAAATAATCCTGGGCTTCCAGACCAAGGGCCTTGGCTTTCATCCTGAGATTCACATCCTTGGAGACCAGCACCACCCGCTGTTTATCAATTTTGGCCAATTCATATGCTGTATAGAGGATACGATGGTCTGTGATATCCTCGGTAAAAACGCCAACGAGGTCTTCACTCACAGAATTGATCTCTACACGAAAGAGCCCCTGCTTTGGGCCCAGTTTGACTCCCTCTTTGAATATTTTCTCTGTGGAGAGTTCATCAATGATCCGGACAAATGCTCGGGCGTGATAGTTGAGAACGTCATTTCCTTTTTTAAAGTGATCTAATTCTTCTAATACCGCCATGGGGAGAATGATGTCATTGTCTTCAAAATGGTAAATGCAGTCACTGTCATGGAGGATGACATTGGTGTCCAGAACGAGAGTCTTCTTCATGGATGCTCCTTCTCAGATTTGAATTGACTGAATTTAATATGATAAGGGGATCAACACACGGACGTTTTCTTCCCCGAAGCCTACAAAAAAGCGACCCATTGATTCATGTGCTGGTTATTTTAGGACTTCTATTGGAAGCAAAGAGACCCGGAGAAACAAGATGAGCGCAAAACCCTACATAAATCGTTCTGAAATAAAAGAGTATCTGGCGGAAGTTGATCCAGATGTTTTGGATTATATCCAGCAGTGCGAGATTCAGATTGACAAGCTGGCTGAAATTGGATTTCAACTCTCTGCAGAACGTGACCTGCCCACATTGCTCAATCTGATCATTGAAGAGGGCATGCGTATCACAAATTCGGACGGGGGCACGCTCTATTTAAGAACTGAGAATGATCGTCTGGCATTCGAGATTATGAAGACCAAATCGCTAGGTACTGATTGGGGCGGGGTGAGTGAAACAGCTATCCCTGATTTTATTTATCCCGTAAAACTGTATATGGACGATGGTAAGCCTAACGACCATATGATATCTGCCCATGTGGGATTAACCGGAGAGACCTTAAACATTCCTGACGCCTACGAAAATGAGGTCTATGATTTTACGGGCACCAAAGCCTTCGATTCAAAAAACAATTATCGCTCCAAATCCTTTCTCTGTATCGCCATGAAGAACCACGAGAATGATATTATTGGAGTACTGCAGCTAATCAATGCCGCAGATCCGGTTACTGGTGAGATCATTCCTTTCTCTACAGACATGCAAAAGCTCATCGAATCACTGGCCAGCCAGGCGGCTGTGGCCATTACCAATGTGCGTCTCATTGAAGGGCTTGAAAATCTTCTAGAGTCCTTCATCCAGTTGATCGCGGATGCCATTGATGAAAAATCACCCTACACTGGTGGACACTGTTCCCGAGTTCCTGCGCTGGCAATACTTCTGGCTGAAAAAGTAAATGAATGTAACACAGGTGTTTTTGCAGATGTTCAATTCTCCCAGGAAGATATGGATGAATTGCGGATCGCTGCCTGGCTCCATGATGTAGGCAAAATAACGACCCCTGAATACGTCGTGGACAAGGCCACCAAGCTGGAAACCATCTATGATCGCGTTGCTGAATTGAATGCCCGTTTTGAAATCCTGAAGCGTGATGCCGAGATCAGATATCTCAGAGCTCTGCTGGAATCGCCTGATGAAGAGACCCAGAAACAACTGAGAGACGACTATGATGCTCAATTGATTCAGCTCGAAAGTGATAGACTTTTCCTCAATCAGTGCAATACCGGTGGTGAGTTTATGGCCGACGACCTGAAGGACCGGGTTAAAGCTATTGCCACACAAAAGATCACCTTAAATGATGATGAGCAGGATCTACTCAGCGAAGACTGGGTTATGAACCTGAATATCTCCAGAGGAACGCTTTCCAATTCCGAGCGAGATAAGATCAATGATCATATTGTTGTCACCATCGACATGTTGGAAAAATTACCCTTTCCAAAACACCTAAAGCGGGTTCCGGAATTTGCCGGGGGTCACCACGAGACCATGATCGGAACTGGATATCCCAAGGGTTTGAGAAAAGAAGACATGTCCATCCAGGCTCGCATCATGGGAATTGCCGATATTTTTGAAGCGCTGACAGCCAGTGATCGTCCCTATAAAAAAGGGAAGACCTTATCCGAAGCCATGCGGATCATGGGTTTCTTTAAAATGGACCACCACATTGATGCTGATCTATTCGATGTCTTCCTTCAGGAAGGTGTCTATCAGGAATATGCCGAGGAATATCTTGATGCTAAATACATCGACGAGGTCGATGTCAGGAAGTATCTAGCAATTAAACCAAAGAGCCTGGAAAATTAGAAATATTTCCAATATGGAGGAGTAAACGATGGAATTAAAACCTGATATCAGTAAATTAATGCGACGTGAAATTTATACCTTCCTGACGATTACTCTAGCTACAATACTCTTCTTTCTGATCATACATGTCCTAGTGGTTGTTTTTGATCCTGAGGTTAGCAACAATGAGTTTATTAGGAATGTTTGGCCCTGGGTTGTGGGTTCCCTTGTCATTTTCTGGGCACTAACACCCTGGCTCACCTATCTGTGGATCATTAACCTGAAATATTCCATCGAAGAAGAACGTCTGGTGATTCATAAGGGTTTTCTCACTAAAAAGAATGTGAGCATCCCCTTTTCTGCTGTCACTGATTTTACCTTGAGCCGCTCACTTTATGAGCGCTGGATAGGGATTGGGACCCTCCTGGTGCAAACTGCTGGTCAAGGTCCCCAAGCGGCTGTCCATGAAGGGAAACTGGAAGGGTTGGTAGATTTTGAAACCATTCATGCTGACCTGAGAGCTAAAGTTAGGATTCACCGTGGCGCAGGTCCTGGGACCGCCGCATCCGATCCCAAAACGACTGGATCCGACACAGAGATATTACAATCGATTTTAGAAGAAGTAAAGCGAATCGGTCGAAAGCTGGATTAGGGCTTCGACGGGCTCAGCCACCGGACGTTGAGGTTCTCGAAACGTCCAGTGTAGGCCGCATTTAGGAGACTTCGATCAGCCTTTGCTAAAAGCTTCGGCTTGACAGTGAAGCTCAATGTCCGGGTTAATTATTTTATTAAGCGAATCCCCTTTGGCTCAAGCTTAATAAGGCGTCTCTTATAAAGCCCTCCCAGGGAACGCTTAAAGATCTTTTTACTGACCCCAAATTTTTCATAGATCACCTCAGGCCTTGTTCTGTCTGTCACAGGCAGAAAGCCTTTGTTGGCCTTAAGTTGATCCAGGATCTTCTGGCTGGCAGCATCCAAATGAAGATTGCCATAGTCCTGAATGCTGAGATCGATCTTGCCATCCGGGCGGATCTGTCTGATAAATCCCTTTAGACTTTGTCCCTGCTCAAGGGTTTTAAAGACCTGATCTTTATAGAGCAGACCCCAGTGTTCACCATCGACGATACACTTGTAACCAAGATCAGTTTGGGTGGCAATGAGTAGATCAACTGCAGCACCATCTTTATATTTTGGTGCATCCTTACTTATAAATTTGTCTAATTTGGTACTTCCAACGATACGATTACTTGCCCTGTCCAGGTAGATGTAAACCATATAGCTACGGTCGTTGATCATTTTAATTTTTTGCTCACGAAAGGGAACGAGTAAGTCTTTTGGTAAGCCCCAATCCATAAAGGCACCCATCTTATTATTGTCCACAACTTTCAGATTGGCGAATTCACCTACTTGGGCGATGGGTGTTTTTGTGGATGCAATGATAATATCGCTAGAGTCGAGGTAGACAAAAACCTCCAGCATATCATTGACCCTAGTACCTTTAGGAACCTGTTTGATGGGCAGAAGAATGTCGCCCAACTCTTCACCATCCAGATACACACCGAATTCAACTTCGCGCATGACATGGAGGGTGTTCATTCTACCTATCTGTGACATATTATTCACCTTCTTTTCTGGAGGTTGAGCTCGTCGAAACCCCTGAATCGACCAGTTTATGATAAGCTATCGAAAGCTGGGGTAGATCATTCAATTTGTTATTCATCAGAGCTTCTTTTTTCTTTCGGCTCCAACCCTGTACTTGTTTCTCACGGTAGAATGCTTCATCAATTCGTGGGAACTCCTCGACATAGATCAGTTTTACGGGGAGACGACGTTTTGTATATAGGGATCCTTCTCCTACCTGGTGTTGTTGAAACCGGAGGTCGATATCTTTCGTGCTTCCAGTATAATAGGTTCCATCAGAGCATTCGAGAATGTAGAGATAGCCAATAGACATGTCCTATTGATCCTATTTTGACATTGACCGTTTCGACGGGCTCAACGTTTGGAATCTCTTGGAAACTTTACCGTGCTATCAAGTACCATCGTAACCGGGCCCTCATTCATGATATGTACCTGCATATCAGCCCCAAATTCCCCTGATTCAACCTGGATGTCCTGCATCCAGAGCTGGTCCATAAAATGTTCGTATAGGGGTACCGCTTTTTCAGGTTTTGCTGCATGGGTAAAACCGGGTCGACGACCTCGTTTATAGTCTGCCAGAAGGGTGAACTGTGAGATAACCAGGGCCTTCCCGTTGATATCTTTAATTGATAAATTCATTTTTTCATCGCTATCTTCGAAAATGCGCATACCGGCGATCTTTTCGGCCAGCCAATCAGCATCCTGTGTATCATCATCTTCGGCAACACCCAGCAGAATGACTAGTCCCTGACCGATTTTGCCCCGGATCTTACCCCGAATCTTAACACTTGCCTCACTGACACGCTGGATGACGGCGATCATGGTTTAAATAATTTCGGGAAATGTTTTATTTGTCTTTGCGAGGAGGGCACCGACGAAGCAATCTCTGACTTGAGATCGCTCGCCTGCGCACACGTGCTTCGGCGGAGCAGGCCGCGTTCATTGCATTCACTCGCTAAGACGATGTCTGGAGCATTCGCCATTTGACTTCTATTTGATCCAGACATTATCTGTTCCAAATGACTCTCGAAGAGATCGCAGAAAACTCCGGTTTGCAGACACCCTCATGCTGCGGGACACCATACGGCGTTCCTGTTTGCCCTTTTCCCTTAAATGGAAAATCAGATTACAGGCACCGGAGTAGCGTCGAGCGAGCTCTTTTGCGGTTTGAAGCACATCACCACCGATGCCTGCCGGATCAAAAGCAATATGGACTTCCCTGGCATAGTCATTTTGGGCTTCTTCAAGCGGGAGAACCTTATTCACCAAAACCTTCACATCTTCATTACTACGTTTTGAAACACGACCCTCAATAAAGACCAGGCCATCATTGATGATATAATCTTTGAATCTGGAATAAGGATCGGAGAAAGTCAGGGCTTCCACTGAACCATCTAAACCGTTGAGGGTGAAAAAGGCCATCTGATTATTACGTTTATCATAATGGATCTTCAGGGAGGAAACAATACCACCAACGCGAACCTCCTGCTCATCTCTGACAGCGCTGAGATCAAGTAGATCCATGGTGGAAAATGACTGGATCTCACTCTCAAAACCCTGAAGTGGATGACCCGTGAGATAAAAACCTACATATTCCTTTTCACGATTGAGCATGTCCATGTTATTCCAGGCTGGAGCCTCGCTCAGATCCGGTTCCCTGATCATGGCAGATTCTCCACCCCCACCACCAAAAAGATCGGTCTGATTGGTATTTTTTAGGGTTTGAACACGCTGGCCGTGTAAAACAGCGTCTTCTACACTCATAAATTTTTCCCAGCGCGCTCCAGGAAGCGTGTCCATGGCACCGCTACCCACCATAGCTTCTACAACGCCTTTGTTGACATTGTGGGAATCAACTCTGGAACAGAAATCAAAAATACTTTCAAAGGGACCACCTGCTTTGCGCTCCGCCACAATGGCTTCCGCCACTTTGGATCCAACCTTCTTGACGGTATTTAAACCGTAGACAATGCTTTTCCCCTCACCGGGTGAGAAGCGAACAATACTTGTATTTACATTTGGGGGAACAACTTTAATACCCAGCTTGCGACATTCAGCCAAAAGCATTTGGACCTTGTCGGTATTGTCCTTTTCCGAGCTCAAGTTAGCCGCCATGAATTCAACCGGATAATGGGTCTTCAGATAAGCCGTTTGATATGCGATGACAGAATAGGCAGCAGAGTGACTCTTGTTAAAACCGTATTCAGCAAACTTTTCGATCTCATCCCAGATCTTTGTGGACTGCTTTTCATTAATGTCGTTTCGTTTCGCACCGGAAATAAATTCACCCTTCATTTCATCCATGAGGGCTTTGATCTTTTTACCCATGGCCCGGCGCATCAGATCGGCTTTGGAGAGTGAGAAGCCTGAAATCACAGAACCCAGTTGCATGACCTGTTCCTGGTACACAATAATGCCATAGGTCTCTTTTAGAATCTCCTCCATGAGAGGATGCAGATAGCTAACCTTCTGCTCGCCATGTTTACGGGCGATAAAGTCGTTGATATTGCCCATGGGACCCGGTCGATACAGGGCATTCATGGCAATAAGATCGCCCAGAGCGGTTGGTTTGAGTTTCTTCAGGTATTCACGCATACCAGTGGATTCAAACTGGAAAAGACCGATGGTGAGTCCATCAGCGAAGAGCTGATAGACTTTTGGATCGTCCATGGGGATGTTTTCGATATCAATTTCATCACCCTTGAATTCTTTGATGAGATCTATGGCTTCCTGAATAACTGTCAGGGTACGTAGACCGAGAAAATCAAATTTGATGAGACCCACATCCTCGATAGCCTTCATGTCATATTGGCTGGTAACACTACCGTCTTTGGCAGACTTATAGAGGGGGATGTAATCCGTTAGTTTCCCCGGGGCAATAACCAGACCGGCAGCATGCTTACCAGCGTTTCTATTCATGCCCTCCAGCACCTGAGAATAATTAAAAAGTTTTTCGTGAGTTTCATCCATTACCGAAGCTTGTTTCAGCTCAGGGCTTTTATGCAGGGCCTGGGGTAGTTTGATACCCAGTTCTTCTGGCACCAGCTTGGCAATACGATCCGTTTCTTTGATGGGTACTTCCAGAACACGACCCACATCTCGAATCACAGCTCTTGCCTTCAGCTTGTTAAAAGTGATGATCTGCGTGACTGAATCATGCCCGAAGCGATCACGCATGTAATCGATGACCTCTTCACGTCTATCATAGCAAAAGTCGATGTCAATATCAGGCATGCTTACACGGTCAGGGTTCAGAAAGCGCTCGAACAGTAAGTCGTATTTAAGGGGATCAAGATCAGTAATACCTAAAGAATACGCCACCAGACTACCGGCAGCTGACCCACGTCCGGGACCCACAGGAATGCGTTGCGTCTTGGCATATTGCACGAAATCGTGGGTAATGAGAAAATATCCTGGGAAGCCCATTTTTTTGATCACATCCAGCTCGTAGTCAAGACGTTCAGTGTAGCTGGAATCAATATTTTTTACACGACGCTCCATCCCCTCTTTGGTGAGATTATCAAGATGGTCGTTGAGAGATAAGCCAGGGGGAATGGGAAATTCCGGCATGTGGTTCACACCGGTTTCAAGTTTGAATTGACACATCTCATCAATGCGTAAAGTGTTTTCGATGGCTTCAGGAACATCTTTAAAAAGCTCCACCATCTGTTCAGCACTTTTGATATAGATATCTTTGGTATCGTATTTCATCCGTTTGGTATCGCTGACATATTTCCCACGACCAATACAGATCAAAGCATCGTGAGCCTCATGGTGGGCAGCATTGACATAGTGTGCATCATTGGTGGCCACCAGTGGTATGCCAGTATCTGCCGATACCTTGCGTACGACTTCCCGGGCAATGGCTTCCATTTCCATTTCACGACCATCCAGGGTAAAATGGCGCTGGAGCTCTAAAAAGAAATTTCCTCGGCCAAATATATCATCGTATTCGAGGGCCTGTTCTTTGGCGCGTTCATAATCTCCGCGGGCAGCATGGTAGGTCACCTGCCCACTTAAACAGGCTGACGTAGCTACTAGACCTTCAGAATATTTGCGAAGCAGGTCTTTGTCCACTCGCGGGGTAAAGTAAAAACCATCCAGATAGGCTAGAGAGGTCAGTTTTAGCAGATTTCGGTAACCCGTTTCATTTTTCACCAGGAGAACGAGATGGTAGGCACGTTTGCCTTCGGAATAGGTGCGTTTTTCTGTGTGGGCACCGGGAGACACATAAGCTTCCATGCCGAGGATGGGTTTGATTCCGGCCTTGGTGGCCATTTTATAAAATTCCACCGCCCCGAACATGTTGCCATGGTCTGTCAGGGCAAAACTCTTCTGCTCCAGTTCCGAAACCTTGGAGATGATCTGGTCAATACGAGCAGCACCATCCAGAAGTGAATAGTGTGAATGATTATGTAGATGAACGAATTCGGCCAAAAGTGTTCCTTAATGCCCCCGTTGCGTACATTTCGAGAGCCTCAATGTCCGAAAGGAAACAGAGGCTGAGGTTCTCGAAGCCCCGTCAAAAAAATACTTATATCGGCCGCCCAAGATAAATGGCAGCCAGCCCAACAAAAATATTGAGTTTTAAAAATAATTGAATCCGGCTGTAATTTTTTTTCTTCGGAGATCTACACAGCAGGATCATGAAATAGAGCATGGGCAGGTCAATTCCAACGAGGACGATCCAGTAGTAGAACTCATTATATACACCAATTATTGCAGGGAGGAGAAAGAGAGGCATGGTGAGCATCATCAAAGCCGATGTGAATTTGACTGTTGCCTGTTCTCCCCAGACCAGAGGTAGGGTTCGGGCGTCTGATTCGCGATCGCCCTCCATATCCTCCAGATCCTTAACTAGCTCGCGGATAAGGGTAAAGCCGAATGCCAGGGCTGCCATGACCAGAGTGATCTTAATATTGCCAAAGGCAGAGCCCACATAGATAAATGCGAGACCCAACATGAAGGAGACAGTGATGTTACCGATAAGCGGTAGACGTTTTAATTTAGCACTATAGGCGATGAGGACGGGCATGGCAATGACGGTGGCGATGTAGAATGTGACCATGGAAATAAGTGAGGCGGCCAGAATGCCGAACAGAAAGAGATTGGCTGCATATTTCTTGGCAGTGGAAACCTGCATTTTTCCGGCGGGCAAGGGTCGATCCGGGCGATTTATCTTATCGATTTCCAGATCATAAATATCATTGACCACATTCCCGGCCCCATTAACAAAAATGACGGATAGAATGAGTAGCAAGAAGGTGTTGGTCTGATCCAATTGTCCCAGGATAGCCGTGGTTATGAGCACCGCCAGCGCAGCTTGCAAGAGGTTCAAAGGACGTAGAATAGTGATGAAAGCCGGCATGTCTGAAAGTAAGTGAAAAGTTAGGAGTTAGAAGTTAGAAGTTAGGTGTTTTGACCCAGACAAACCTGAAGACCTAACACCTATTCTCTAACCAGAAATGGATTGTCATCCTAGCCCCCACGCTAGATTTGAAGATTCAAGAGGGAAAGAAGAAGAGAAATTGAAAATTCAGTCCAATTACGATACATAAGGAATTGACTTATTTTCAGGATGTTTCGATCCTGCCTGCGGCTATCAATGGTATTGTTCTTTTCTTGTCGGTGTCGTTAATTATGGTAGCCATTATCGGAGCTTTTTCAGAAAGTGTAAAACGACTATGGGATCACACAAACAGGAACATTCTTGCAGGGGAGACAGACAATTAATGAGCGTTGTGAACTATCAGCAAATCAGTGAAGCCAGTATCCGGCTCAAAGGCTATGCCACCAGAACACCCATCCTGACCTCCAGAACCCTGGATGCTGAGCTTGGTGCCAAGGTGTTTTTCAAGGCAGAACCATTCCAGAGAATTGGCGCCTTCAAATTTCGCGGGGCTTTTAATGCTATTTCCCAACTCAGCGCTGAAGAAAAAGCGCGGGGAATCATCACATTTTCTTCAGGGAATCATGCCCAGGCCGTAGCGCTGGTGGGAAAGCTGTTGGATGTGGAAACCACTATTGTGATGCCCAATGATGCGAGTCGGACAAAACTGGCCGCGACGCGTGGTTATGGAGCTACGGTGGTAGAGATAGACCCACTGCAAACGACCAGGGAGGCCAGGGCCAATGAATTAGAGGCTGAATATGGCTATACGATGATACCCCCTTACAATCATAAGGATGTCATTGCTGGTCAGGGCACCGCCGCGCTGGAAATGTTTGAGGAGCTTGGAGAGCTGGATATCCTCATGACACCCTGCGGTGGTGGTGGTTTACTCAGCGGATCAGCCGTAACGGCGAAAGCAATGAGTCCGCTGTGCAAGGTTATCGGAATAGAGCCCGAATGCGCAGATGATGCGAATCGTTCGTTCCACAGTGGTCAACTCCAGTCTGTCAGCAACCCACCGACGATTGCGGATGGCGTAAGAACACAGCATCTGGGTGATCTGACTTTCCCTCTGATTCTTTCTAACGTTGATGAAATGGCCACGGTAACAGAAACATCCATTATCCAGGCCGTTCAGTATCTGTTTAATCGCCTGAAAATAGTGGTTGAACCATCTGGTGTTCTAGGACTTGCCGCATTAATGCAGGGTTCGGTTCAAGCTCAGGGTAGAATTGGGATCATTCTCAGTGGAGGTAATGTGGATGCTGCAGTGATGGCCGGGATACTGGAGACTCAAGTTTAGCAAGTTGGATCTTATGTCATCAGACAACGTCGATAGTCTGCTACTTCTTAAATGACAGGGCCAATAAATGGGTAATTTCAAAAAATATACACAAGCCAATCGTGAAGCCGAGAATGAGCCCATGCCCCATCACAAAAAAGCAAAGGGGGATAAGCGGGATAACGCATTTGCTACCCCTGGTTTCTCTGAATACCCAGATGATATTTCAGCCCTTCATGGTAAAGACCAAGAGCATGGGCCAGATATCGCCCTTAGCTACATATTAATTGCCGAAAAAGAATGAGAAGATATGATATCTTCAATTCATAAAGCGACCAACTATTTAAGCCACGATTCCCTGGGTGGACCCAGGGTGCTAGGTTTTAATTGGGTTATTAATTTCCAGAAGGGTATGACCCTCTTCTGGGTCTTTGGATTAATGTTCTTCTACGATAATTTTTCCATCCAGGCCTGGGTTTATCTGGCTTTACATGGGAGCTATGGGTTGATCTGGATATTGAAGGATATGATTTTCCCTGACCAGAAATGGCAGACAAAAATCACCTTTGCCGGAGCATTGGTAGCCATTCTCGCCGTTCTGGGACCTTATTGGGTGGCTCCTTATCTCTTAATCTCTCCAGTTTTGGGTGAAGCGCATGTTGGAGCAAACCAGTTCTGGATGTCCATAGCAATTTTTATGTACGCCATGGGGTTGACCCTCATGTTGACGGCAGATGCCCAAAAATATTACACGCTAAGAGTTCAAAAAGGCCTCATCAAAACCGGCCTCTTTCGATATATCAGACACCCCAATTATCTGGGTGAGATGATGATCTATGGCTCCTTTGCCCTCCTTGCCTGGCATTGGATCCCCTGGGCGATTCTGGCCTGGGTCTGGTTGGGTTATTTCTCCATTAACATTATCATGAAAGAAAGGTCCATGTCTCGTTATGAGGAGTGGGCTGAGTACAAAAAGAAATCGTGGTATTTGATTCCGTATATTCTCTAAATATAGACCACTCCCTATGCACTATCATTAAAACTCGAAGCACGCTGCAGGCACATGTTAGGAGTTAGGTGTTTGAAGTTAGACAAAGCCTGATAACCCCAACACATAACGCCAAACATCTATCGTGGAATATCCATTGTCTTCCTAGCCCAAAACCATAGATTTAGGCATTCAATAGGGGGTAATATCTTGGATATTCTACACAGTCAAAGAAAACTCAAAAAGCCCTTAAAAAGACGTTCATTGGCCTTCAGAATTATGAAATATGTCCTTTTAGGGCTAGGCTCAACATTGCTTTTACTCATTCTGTTCGCAGGATGGATATATTTTTCATTATTTTATGGACCAGACCCAATGGAGATGAATGCGTTTCATCCATTCAGATCTGAAAAAACAAAAATGCAGTACTCTGCTTTTGAAGAGCAAATGGAAAAATCATGGCCTATCCAATCAGAGGAAAGAATGGTGGAAACATCTCAGGGGAAAACCTTCATGAGAATAGGTGGTCCAGAGAATGGTCCGACCTTGATTCTTTTACCCGGAGGAGGGGCAAATTCTATCATCTGGCATGCTAATATTAAAGCCTTGTCTGAGGTGTACCGAACCTATGCTCTCGATAATATTTATGATTATGGCAGGAGTATTTATACTCAAAAACTAGAAACTGGCCAAGATTTAGCCTCCTGGCTTGATGAGCTTTCAGATTCACTTCATCTTGGCGAGGATATAAGAATTATTGGGTATTCTTATGGTGGGTGGGTCGTAAGTCAGTTTGCACTTTATCATCCTGAAAGGTTGAAAAAAGTTGTGCTCGTGGCTCCTGCCGCTACCGTTTTACCTCTTCCCAATGAATACATTGTTCAAATGCTCAAAACGATGATTCCGCTAAGGTATTATAAGAAAAAAATCATGTATTGGGTTTGGAAGGATTTAGCCGAAATGGGGGAATGGGGTCAGAATCTTGTGGAGGAGCGAATTGACTACTATCAACTCGCTTTGAAGTCCTTTAAATTTAAACAACTTGTTAATCCAACCGTGTTAACAGATAAAGAATTTGGCGAAATCTATATACCTGTACTGTTCTTGGTCGGTGAAAATGAGACCGCCTATAATGCGCAAGATGCTATTGCCAGAATAAAGGATGTTAATCCTGCAATAGAAACCGAGCTGATTAGGAATACTGGACATGACCTCATGTTTACACATACAGATATGGTCAATTCAATTCTATTGGATTTTATGAGGGATTGAAAAAACGGATTCAACGGGGGTATATATGAAAGCCATTATTTGTACAAAGTACGGTCCACCTGAAGTCCTTCAGATCCAGGAGATCGAAAAACCAACACCCAAAGACAATGAAGTCCTGGTGAAGGTACATGCAACCACCGTTCATATTGGGGATAGCAAAGTCCGTAGACTCGAGCCCGGTATGGGACCTGTCAAAGATTTTTTCTTTAAACCAATGATGCGCATCATGCTGGGTTTCAGAGGACCGCGGAAAAAGATCCTGGGTATGGAATTATCTGGAAAAATCGAATCCATAGGGAAGGTGGTCACCCATTTTAAACCGGGGGATGAGGTCTTTGCTTCCTGTGATATGAATTTTGGTGCCTATGCCCAGTTTGTCTGTTTGCCTGAAAAGGGGATCATCGCCCATAAACCGCAGAATATGAGTCATGAGGAAGCTGCCACTGTATCAAATGGCGCATTGACAGCTCTCTTGATCCTTAGAAAAGCTAAAATTAAAAGTGGCCAAAAGGTTCTCATTTATGGAGCATCAGGCAGTGTGGGTACCTTTGCTGTTCAGCTAGCAAAATGTTTTGGCGCGGAAGTTGTGGGTGTTTGCAGTAGCTCGAATCTGGAAATGGTCCGATCCTTGGGCGTCAGTAAGGTTATTGATTATACCCAGGAGGATTTTGCACAGATGACCGAGACCTATAATGTCATTTTCGATGCTGTTGCCAAAGTTCCACCTGCTCTGGCAAAAAAGGCACTAAAGCAGAAGGGCGTCTATCTGAATGTTCTGACCTCTTCGACTGGCATGAAGCTAAAACAGGAAGATCTGGTTTTTCTCAAAGAACTTATCGAGAAGGAACAGCTGAAAACCATCATCGATAGAACGTACGAATTCGATGACATCGTTGAGGCTCACAGATATGTGGACCAGGGACATAAAAAGGGAAATGTGGCTATTACAGTCGTCTAGATTAAGAAGGGAATCCGGCATGCACTACCTGGAATTTGAAAAGAAGGACCTTAGAAAGCTTTACAGAATTGGCGCCGTATCCTCCCTCTTACAATTAGCTGTCATTTGTATCTACATGCTGGTCGTAGCAACCCTTGGTCCTCGAATAACAAGTGCTGAAGAATTCTTTCTTGCCATGGAAACTAGCTTTTGGAGTAGTCTTTTTCGAGTAGATCTCATCTTACTGATCCTGGTCGGGCTCTATCTCGGAAATTTCCCCGCCTTGCTGGTTTCACTCTGGCGTGTCAACCACGTCACCACTTTATTTGCCTTCATGTTCACCATCATTGCGGTGGCTCTGAGTTTGGCCGGTGAATCCACCTTCGCACTATTTTATCTGGGGAAGCAGTATTTAGCCTCTAGCAGCGAGGTAGAGCGTTCGCAATTCATGGCTGCCGGGGAAGCCATCTATGCCAACGGCTGGTGGAACAGTACCGGTTCCTACATGACAGGTGTTCTATTGCAAGGTGGTGGCGTCATGATCTCACTCGTCATGCTCAGAAGCCACAATTTTAGCAAAATTACCGCTCTTGCTGGACTCATTGGAAACAGCTTTGATCTTTTACAGCACCTGCTGACTCCCTTCGTGCCTGAAGTCGCTCAATATTTGTCCTTCGCTATGGTGGCATATCTTATTTGGTACCCAATGCTAGCTCGGGATTTGTTTCGTCTGGGACAGGTCAAACAAATGGAAGCTTAGATAAAAGTTAAGAATCATATCCGAAAGCAGTTGAGGTTTAATAAATGAGGGCAGTAAAGAATTTCTTTTGGAACAGTGAAGAAGCCCGTCTTCGAGCGGGATACAGAATCTTTTTAGTGATAATTTCATATTTTGTAATTATGGACGTCTTATATGCTTTATTAGAATCTCCTCGAGATATAAGTGGTAATTCATCTCAATGGATATTCTTAGCTATTGCAGGAATCAGACTGATAAAGGGGCTGGCAAGTGTCTGGTTGGCAGGGCGCTTTTTAGATTATCGTCCTTTTTTGGATTTCGGAATTTATTTCAATAAAGAATGGTGGAAAGACTTTGGTTTTGGGCTGGGATTGGGAATCCTGTTAATGGGCAGTATTTTTCTGATCGAGGTGTGCGCAGGGTGGGTCTCTATTTCTGAGACCTTACATACGGCCAAGACCGACCAATCTTTCACTTTTTCCATTATCGTTTTTATTGTTTTGTTTGTCTGTGTTGGTTTTTCTGAAGAATTATTCTACCGAGGTTATCTCTTGACGAATCTTGCTGAGGGATTCAACTTTAAAACTATCACCCCCAAAACCGCCATTTTGATCGCAATAGTATTTTCATCAGTTTTCTTTGGTGCTTTTCATATGGGAAGTCCCAGCGCCAGTTTAGTGAGTACCACCAATATTATATTATCAGGAGTTTTACTGAGTATTCCCTTTGTTCTAACGGGTAACCTGGCAATCCCAATTGGCATACATATCTCGTGGAACTTATTTCAGGGCAATGTATTCGGCTTTCCTGTGAGTGGTAATACCTTAGCCTTAGAAGCCGTAACCTTTTTCTCGATCGAACAGGGTGGCCCAGAGCTCTGGACAGGTGGATCATTTGGACCCGAAGCAGGACTTTTGGGCCTTGTTACTTTGTCTGTAGGAATCTTATTAAGTTTTGCCTGGATTCGACTTAGACAGGGTCATATTAATTTGTACACTCGCTTAGCTCAGGCCCCCTATGCTAATCACTCTAACTGACACCAAACGAGAAGAGGGTAAGATGGAAAAGCATAAACAAGAAAGATTTCCTTATAAGTACTTTGTCATAACATTTTTATGGTCCTGGGCAATCTGGATACCTTTGAGTCTGGTAAGTCGAGGTGTTATTCAGATTGATAAGGAGTTGTTGAGTGTCGTGATTCTTCCCCTATTAATTGCAGGCGCCTTTGGACCGATGGTGGGTGCTTTTTACTGTTTGAGAACCCTGCAGGGTAAGGGTGCTATCACTCAATATCTCCGTGGCCTTCTGGACTTTAACCTTGGTTGGCAGGCCTGGATATTACCCATGTTCCTCTTTGGGTGTATCACATGGTTCGCATGGATCCTGCCGGAATTTTGGGGCGAACCACGTCTGGAAATGCTTTTGCCCTCAGTATGGATCTTCCCGCCTTATGTTATTCTCATTATCCTCCTGGGTGGCGGACAGGAAGAGCTTGGTTGGCGCGGGTATATACTTGACCCGCTGGAAGAAAAGCTTGGTGTTTGGCTGGGTAACATTGTCTTAGGTGCTGTTTGGGCTCTCTGGCATTTACCCTTGTTTTTTACACCTGGAGCTCACCAGATGTTTATGCCTTTTGCAGGGTTTGTACTACTCATGATTGGCTATTCCTGGTTTTTTTCCTGGATACGCGAAGTGTCTGGAAAAAGAACGCTGGCAGGTCTCGTCGCCCATGGTTGGGCTAATGCATTTGTTCCCTTATTCCCAATTATAGTGATGGTAGAGGGGGTGGTGCAGCCACGCTACTGGATCTGGTTATCCCTCACCTTTTTACTCGGACTGGTAACGATGCTGCTACGCTCAGGTAAAGACAAGCAGACGAAAATGCACGATGAAGCAGCTATATAGGAGAAAGTACTATGCCTCGAATTATTGAATCCCCCACCATCATTGAATCAGCCGGAAATAAACCCAAACGTATCGAAGAGTATGTGGGTCTTGTGAATTCAGATCATGCTGAGATCAGCCTGGCGCGTATGGTGTCTCCGTCGGGCTGGGTAGAGCCCGGTCAACGGCCCGAATTTACAGAAATGACCCTGGTCCTTAAGGGAAGCCTCCACGTCGAATACGAAGGTGGTGAATATGATGTTTCTGCTGGTCAAGCCATCATTACTGAGCCCGGTGAGTGGGTTCGCTACAGCACACCGGAAATCGGAGGTGCAGAATATGTGGCGGTATGTTTACCGGCCTTCTCGCTCAATAATGTTCACCGCGATGCTTAATGCATCCCTAAGGCCAGACTTTTAGAGGCCCCATCACCTTTAATTCCAGCTTGTTGACCTCATTCCTTCTCCCTATCTTGGTTTACAAGGGGAAACCAATTTGATTTAGAATAAAAGATTCTGTCTTGAATCATCAGGCGGGTATGCTACCGCACACGGAAAACCTCTAGGACGGAGTATATTACCCCATGATCACCGGTCAGGCGATGTGTAAATAGAGCAAAAAGCAAGACTGGGAAACACTTAACCCTGAATGTTGAACGGGGTAGGAAAAGGTGGTGACTGGGATGTTAAAAATAACAAATCAATTTAAGCAAAGGATTTGGATCATTCTTCTGATGGTGTGGACCCTGATCACTATATTTGGATGCAGTCAAGCTACCCCTGAAACGCTACCGATGTTTGCACCAAATGTAAAAACCGGATCATCTCTGCAAATATCCGCTCTGATGAAAGCCATCGAAAACCACGACATAGAGGGAGTAAAACAAAGCTTGTCAAGCGGGATGAATGTGAACATGATTGACAAGAGCAAACTCAGCCCCCTGTCTTTGGCGGCCTCCAAAGGCTACTCAGACATTGTTGTCATGCTCCTAAAAGAAGGGGCTGATGTCCTCATGTACAATGAGAATGAACATGGTACCTTCCCGCTAGTCGAGGCGGCCGCCAAGGGTGAGTATGATACAGTCAAGCTACTGCTGGTTCAGGGAGCCGAGATCGATCAACGCGATAAATATGGTGACCCAGCCCTGAACTGGGCGACCTACCATGGTCATCAGAATGTGGTGGAGCTTCTCATCGACGAAGGGGCAGAATTAACCCTGGTTGGTTCCGGAGGGGGTACCGCTTTAGGAACGGCCATCCAACAAAAACATATCGAGATTGAAGAGGTCCTGCGCAAGGCAGGAGCTAAGGAATAAAAAAAAAGCCGAAAAGCAGGACCACTCCCACTTTTCGGCTTCTTTATATAAGAAAACTAGAGCTAACTAGGCTTCTAAACGAGCGTCCAGTGTGATTTCGCAATTCAAGAGGCGAGAGATGGGACAGCCAGCCTTGGCATTAGCAGCCGCTGTGCTGAAAGCTTCTTCACTGGCGCCGGGGATCTTGGCGACCAGGTCAAGATGAGAAGAAGTCACTGTCATTCCAGCATCCGTCTTTTCCATTCTTACCGTTGCATTTACAGTAAGACTATCTGCTTTTAGGTCGGCGGCATCCAGTTGCCCAGACAAGGCCATGGCGAAACAGCCGGCATGGGCTGCAGCAATGAGTTCTTCAGGATTTGTGCCCGGCTCATCCTCAAAACGCATGCTGAAATTATAAGGTGTATTGTTCAATACTCCAGTTGCAGTTGAGACAACACCTTTACCATCTTTAAGTCCGCCTTGCCATACAGCAGAAGCTTTTCTTTTAATAGCCATTATTTCTCCTTAATTCATTTTTAAAATGATCTTGTATATCTGGGGTGGCCGCTGAACTGAGCAAACCACTCATAATTGCGCTCAAGTATAGTTTTTTTTTAGGTGGATGCAAGTCCGCCCTGTTTGGAGAGAATGGGCAACCCTCAGGCAGGGGCAATTTTTTCCCACGCTGCGATCTCACCGGGTATAATTTTAAAAATTGGATGGGAGTCAATTTGAGTCAGCTTCCTAAACTTCAAAAACATTGCAGGATCACGCTTCTCGAGTTTCCCCATAAGATGTTTCCATTCATACTGAAATTGCCCCTCAGTAACTGTCATTCTTTGCGAGATGGATCGAGTCTCGAATTTGGAGTTATCAAAATTATATCCACGTTGAACAGATTCTGCATAAACATGAGAGAGATAAACGTTGATATAGTCTGAGGGCGGGATCATTGTTTTAAAACGATCAAGCTGAGGATGATTTTTATACCCATGAGTATTCCCATCCAGCACCTTTTTAGCCAGCAAAGTCTCCCGCCAGAGCGCCACAAGCCCTTTGCTGTCAAGGTATTTAGGATGGATAGACCAAAGTCTCATATACCTTTGCCACCTGAATGACGATTAAAACCTGAGGCGTTATTTATTATCGATCCCGGAAACAGTTTCAAAATCCGCGAGAATCTGCTGGCCATGGGTGGAGACGTCGACGTTTTCGTAAATCTTAACCAGCATTCCCTTCTCATCGATCAGGTAGGTTTTCCGGCTTGGGAAAAAGACGCCCTTTGCATCGTATGATTCAGATACTTTTTTATCCCCATCAGTGAGGAGAGTAAACGGGATATCATACTTAGCTTTAAATTTTCTGTGACTTTCTGCGCCATCATAACTAACGCCAAACACCTTGATGTTGGCTTTCTCATATAGATCATAGTCATCTCTGATTGAGCAGGCCTCCTTGGTACAACCCGGTGTGTCATCCTTTGGGTAAAAGTAGACAACGACCTTCTGACCTTTATAATCGGATAAGGTGTGTGATTTTCCATCTTGATCGAGCATTGTAAAATCTGGTGCAAGCTCACCTAAAAGTGTGGCCCCCTGTGCTCCCAGAGCCAATCCTAAAAACATGAATCCCGCTACTAGTATTTCGTTCATTGTGTTTGTCTTCCTATATTTATTATTCTTTTATGTTTGTGTCTAAAACAGCCGCTCGGTTACATTCTCTTCGGATTAAGTACTTTATTCGTGCATTATTCCAATTCCCACGACACCAATTCCATTGTGAGCGCCGATAACAGGTGATATTTCCTGGATATAGGCTGGTGCCTTTCCCAATAATTGTTCCAGGTCGGTAGCGTAAATCTCCGCTCGATCAAGTGCTCTGGCATGAACAATGGCGTAATTCCACACTTTCCCTTGCTCAGAAAAGTCTAGCACCATTTTCTTGATCTTATCCATGTTCCCCTGGCGACTGAAAGATTTTCCATATGCCACACCCTTGCCTGCTTCATCCAAGGAGATAATGGGCTTCAGGTTCAACAGCCTGGCCACCAAGCCCTTCAGGGGGCTCACGCGTCCCCCGCGAACCATGTATTTCAAGGTTGCAACGTCCACTAATACCTTGGTCTTTTCTACAAAACTGTGGGCTAGATCCGTTAATTCAGTAATACTTTTTCCAGCTTCTATTGCCAGGGCAAGGCGGTAAACAATAAGCCCCTGTGATACTGAGAGCTGTTTGGAGTCAATGACGTGAATATCATCTCCCTCATGGTTCTCAACAGCCTGGAGAGCCAGGTTATGTATACCACTCAACTGACTTGAGATATGAACACTCAAAACGGAATCATAGTGGGTCTTCAAAAAGGACAGAAGATTACTAACCACGGCCGGGCTTGGTTGTGCTGTGGAGGGATGCACAGGAGCCGCATCCAAGAGTCCATAAAATTTATCAGGCGTAATGGTCACCTTGTCCAGATAACTATTTTCTCCAAAATTGACTGTAAATGGAATCACATTGATCTGATATTTTTCAATAATTTCCTGGGGAAGGTCACAGGCAGAATCAGTAACAAGGGCGATAGGGTACTTCCGCTTGTGGCTCACTTCAAACTGTCGCAGCATATCCTCAGCCTTCATGCTGGCCAGCTCACCCTTTTCCCTGAGCCAATCAAATAGCTCGGCTGGATCATTGGTGTGTACGTGTAATCTTAAGCGTTGAGGTGAACCGGCTACAACCACTGAATCTCCAAAGGACTCTGCTTTCCGCTTTATCTCCACAAAATCGACTTGGCTATCTGTAATTAGAGCTTCTGTGCAATAGCGGTAGGGAATGTTTTCATCACCAGAAAACTGATGAACCTCTTGTGTCTCTTCAGGCTTTTCAAAAACAGGGATATCTCTCAGATTCCCTGCTCGGATAAATTCTGTGATTCCCTGTAAGAGATCAACAAAACCTTTGGCTCCTGAGTCAACGACCCCTGCTTTTGCCAGTACTTCCAACTGCCTGGGTGTTTCCTTTAGAGCTTTTTCTGCCGCCTCCAAAGCATTGTGCAAAAGAATCTGAAAATCATCTGTGGTCGCACTGAATTTTTTTAATGCTTCTGACCAGGCTCGCATAACCGTAAGGATAGTGCCCTCAACAGGGTTAAGGAGAGATTTATATACATGCTCCACACTCTGTCTGGCTGCCTCAACAAATTTTGGAGGCGCCACGAGTTTTTCGCTTTTTAGGGAGACGGACAAGCCATAGAGAAATTGAGCGAAGATAATCCCAGAATTACCCCGGCTCCCCATAAGGGCAGCATCGGCTGCACCTGATATCACTTTCCCCAGAGATGGGTCGGTGGGAAGTTCCGCTGCTATCGCCTGTACGGTTGAAGCCAGGTTGGTTCCTGTGTCTGCATCCGGGACCGGAAAAACATTTATCTTATTCAAATAAACACGATCATTTATGATCGCTTGAGCTCCGGCAATAAAAGCAGCTCTAAATCGATACCCATCTATGTATGTTACGCCCTGGCGCACAGCTAGCTCACTCATCGAATCCTCGTTCTCTCATTTGTTTCATTTTGTCTCTATGGCCAGATTTGTGGGACCATCTGGATTTTATCCAGGTCATACCCCTGTTTTTCAGCTTTATCTAAGATAGTTTGGTAAAGACTGTCAGAAAGACTGGATTCTCTTGCCATGATCCACAAATATTTACGATTTGGTACGCCAATCATGGTGTAACTGTAATCTTCAGCCAGATCAATGATAAGATAGCCAAGCTTCAGGGGCCAGAGGGGTTGAACCCGCCACTCCGCATTGGTTTCTTTGTTATAGATGAATCCTTTTTGGGTCATATGTTTGGGTTTTCCCTCTGGAGAACCCGCCCGATAATCAAAGCTTACCTCAACGATTTCCTTCTCTGGATTCCAGGTGTAGTTCTCAATGGCATTGACAGCTCCTTTTTCAAAAGGAGTCGGGATGTTGGCGATAACATACCAATCGCCCATAAATCGATCCAAATCTACATAGTCGACAAGTTTCTGTGCTTGTTGTTTATCTGCAGCTGTTAGCATGGTCAGTAATCCTATCAATAGTAAAAGTGTTATGTTAAAAATGGTGTGCTTTTTCATTTTCTTTTCCCTGGGAAAAATGCATTGGTGTTTTCAATATATTCCACGTAACCAGGCTTGGTCTTTCTCAATAGATCATCCAGCATGGTGACGCCTGAGACTTTCATAAGCAACCAGGTCATTATTACGGGACTGATTAAAATCCAGAGAGTGCCTAACTGGATGGCAATAAGAGTAAAACCCCACCAGAGCAATGCTTCACCAAAATAATTGGGGTGTCGCGTCAGGCTCCAGAGTCCAGTATTGAGGACCTTCCCTTTATTGGCTGGGTCCTTTTTAAACTTTCGCAGCTGCCAATCTCCAATGGTTTCAAACAGGAATCCTGTTGCAAAAAGGAGTATTCCAACCCAATCAAACATTGATAGCTGTGATTTGTCCTGTAAACCGAAGAGAAGTGGGATGGAGACAATCCACATCACCGCACCCTGAAGAATGAAAACACGTAAATAACTGTACCACCACCATTTTTTGCCAAATTGCTGACGCCAATTGGCATAACGTGCATCCTCGGCCTCACCGAGATTCCTCACGCCAATATGCAGTGTGAGTCTGAGACCCCACAAGAGGACAAGAAGGTACAAGATTCGAGGTTGCCAGGCGCTGCTATAGTTGGCAGAGAGATAAATAAATCCGGCAACAACAAATCCTAGGCCCCAGAAAATGTCCATGATACCGGCATCCTTTTTTAGGAGGCTGACGATCCAAATTACGCTTACATATATGAGGATGGCCAGTCCACCCTGCAGAAAGATTTGTCCAGTTTCCATTTAGCTTTTCCCCTTTGCTGTGCGTCGTTCTGTTTCTATAAGTGCATCTTTGAATATACCCACAATGGATACCCGGTTAAAGTAGTCACTGATAGTATCAGGAATCCAGCCACCGGGATCCATCACCAGGCGGTAGGAAACATCATATTTTCCATCGGGTCGTTTATTCATGGACCAGGAACCCACACCAACATCGATATAAACCCCTGATCTCTCGTTGACAGTAAAGCCACCCAGGCTGTTTTGTGGCATAAGCTCCCAATCGACGCGGGTTTCTGATGTATCCGGTCTAAACATTTTAAACGCATAGACTCTATCAGATATTAGCGGTACGTCAACATACTGATAGCCAATTATATGGTTTTCGTTATCAGCAAGTAATGTCGCTTCCATCCCTGGCGCACTTTTCAAGAACTGTCCATAATTGCTTATATCTTCAATAACCCGGGCCAGTGTTTCTGGGTCAACATCTACAACCTGGCTCACTTTAACAGCTTTAACCGAGAGTCCAGGTATTTCCTGTTCCGCCACAATAATACCATCGATCGTGGATTTAACCTGGATCCAGTTTTCCTCGGTATATAATTTTTCAGATAGCACTGAGGGCGATGCAAACGTTATCGTGGGCACTAAGAGTCCTAATACAATTAATTGAGAGAAGATCAGATTTTTCATACTGATTTCCTTTCAAATAGACCAGAAAGTTTCACCAGTCCGGGAATCGCCAAGCCCCAGAAAGTCCCGAGAACAATCACAGAGATCGTCAGGTCTTGATTAAACATGATAGTATCGAATTTCGATCCCGCCATGTATGAAAGGGGTCCAAAAATAGCTCCCATAAGAAAAGCGAGCAAGGTTCTGTTTTTTAGCCAGGCCAAAGAATGGTTGAGGGTTGCTGCAAAACCACCCCACATGGCTGTGATCCAAAGGGGCGCGATAGCAGGGGCAAAAGAGTATGTTCCTGCGTAGCTTAGCAAGCCTGAATTTAAGAAGATGGTATCAGCAATAGTCCCAACGGCCATAGCGGAAAGTATCAACAGTGTCTCAGATCTGCCTTTGGTAAATGAGTAGTGGTCGGCGACCAGGTAAAGGGTCATGACCAGAGGTCCCAGAAAGGGGTAGCCGGTAACAATTCCAAGCACGCTCAACCACCAGGCTGACTGGAAGCCCAGGGCGTTAAATCCTATTTTTAGTGTTTCACTCTTTGTATTCATTTCAAATCCTTCCTTATAAATAACGCACAATTCGCGCATGCCATAATTAAAACGCGCAAAACGCGCATTCCAAGAAATTTCTGTGATTCTGAAAAAAAATATTTCAGCACTATTTAACTATAGGTAGGTGAAAGAATGAATCGATGCACAGTACAGTCAATCATTCAGGCTTGTGAAGCCCAAACTTTCTGACCATTTTACAATAAATTATGGAATAAAATAATTGGATTATATGGTTAGATTCGAAAGAAAATGTTAAGCACACTTCAGGTGGCGAGTACTGGGTATACAGTTCCTTCTCTTGAACTATTAAAGAAACATCAATAACACAGGAAACATAAAATGAAATCACTTGATTATAGCGACGTCTACTTGTCTCCGTCCTATTCTGAACTCGAGAGCAGAAGTCATGTCAACTTATCGGTTGAACTCTTCAGACACCCCGACTTCCAAACACTTGGTATGCCAGTGATTGCTGCAAATATGAAAACAGTGACTGGACCGGAGATGGCGGTAAATTTGCACCGCCATGGCGCTATGGGAATTCTACACCGATTTCATCAATCTATTGAGGAGTACAATCAGGATTGTCAGTTTATTATCTCAAAAAAATGTCCGGCCGATATTTCTATTGGTGTAAATAATCTTGAGCTATTGAAAATGTTTGAGCGAGAAGAAAACAGGCACAGCCTGAGGAGTATTACCATCGACATAGCCCATGGTCACCACATTAAGATGAAACAACAGATTAACCGCCTCAAGAAATGGATAAATAAGCACGGCCTGTCGGAGCGAGTGGATATCATCGCCGGGAACGTATGTACAACGGAAGCAGTGGAGGATTTGGCAGCTTGGGGCGCGCATCTTATTAAGGTTGGTATTGGACCAGGTTCAGCCTGCACTACCAGAATCATGACAGGCTATGGAGTTCCACAGTTTTCTGCCGTTCTCATCAGTGCGGAGCGAAAATCTAAGCTTGGAGTTAAAATCATTGCAGATGGCGGAATTACCTCTGTAGGAGATATAGCCAAGGCTCTGGCAGCTGGTGCAGATGCAATCATGACAGGAAGTCTTTTCGCCGGGACAAAAGAAAGCCCCGGTCCAAAATTACGACGAGGAAACTATCCCAATGAAACCTTTTACAAAAGCTACATGGGAAGCGCTTCATACGAATCAAAATTAAACACGGGCAATAGCGGGAAGCATAATGAAGGCGTCAGTATGGAGATACCCTACAAGGGTGCTGTTAAATATGCGATCAAGGATATTCATGACGGCCTGTGCAGTGCTTTGAGTTATGCAGGTGCTGCGAATCTGGATGAATTCCATGCTAAGGCTAAATGGACCGCTTAAACACGAGCACAAAGTGTTGTATTGGCAATAATTTCCAAACATCCAGAATTGATATGCGCAAAAGTTATAGTGATAGAGAATTAAGCCATAAATGCAGGCTGTCCCAAAATCAACCTGCAAATAAGAGACACAAATACAGAGGCTAAAACCTTTTACCAAAACCGTGGCTATAAGATGGATCGTGTTGTCAGCTTTGGTAAACGCCTGGAGGACGATGAATAAGATGAAAATATTAAAAAAGATCACAGTCTGCCGGATATATCGGGCCGCGGGGCATTACGTCCTCTCTGCTTTCATCCCTGTAGATCACAATATCCATCCACTCGATTTAATAAAGAGAATAAGATGACACGAGAGAGAAAAATTCACAAGACGACACAAGTAAAAATACACTACTCCTTTTTGAAGATTCTGACAGGCTCAGATTTATCCCAAAGACGACTACCGCTGATGTCTGCCAAAAGTGAAAATCCCGGACCTCTTGTTTGGCTTACAGCATGCGTTCACGGCGATGAAGTGAGTGGTATCGTGGTTGTCCAGGAGATATTCAAGTACATTCGTAGCCGTCTGTTGTGCGGTACCATTAAAGCCTTCCCGCTTATGAATCCACTGGGATTTGAGATAGGATCGCGAAACATTACCCAGAGCAGTGAGGACTTGAATCGCTCATTCCCGGGTAATCCAAATGGTTCACTTGGAGAGCGCATTGGCCACCGCATTTTTTCAGCAATTACAGAACAAAAACCGGATGTTGTTCTAGACCTGCATAATGATTGGATCGAGTCCATACCGTATATTTTGGTGGATCAAGATTCCGAGCATGTACATCACACCACCTATAAAAAAACACTATCGGCGGGAAAAAAAGCGGGCTTATGTCTGATTGTTGACTCAGAGAGTATGAAAAGAAGCCTCTCCTATAATCTTCTTTTACGAGATGTGCCTGCATTAACACTGGAACTGGGGCAACCACATGTAGTGAGTGAGGCAAATGTTACGTATGGAGTTGAAGCCATCTGGAACATTCTCGCTCACTTTGGAATGGTGGCGAATCGAGAAAACCCATTTCAATATCCTTTGGCTCCTGGTTATGGCGATGGACGACTGCTTAAATATTCAGATAAACCTTACGGCTCGCGAACAGGCATTCTAAGATACGTCGCCAAGCCTGGGGATGTTGTCAAAACGGGTCAACGTTTAGCGAGAAACGTCAATGCATTCGGTAAGCTTCAGGAAAATATAAATGCAATCAATGATGCTATTGTTCTGGGTCATTCCGATTCCTCAGCTGCCTTTCCAGGCATGCCTATCATGGCTTTCGGAATTCATTCTGACCTCGACCCAGACGAATTGGGCTTAGAAAGGACTAAAAGTAAATGAATAAGATGAAAATATTAAAGAAGTCAAAGGCTCCCCGGTATATCAGGGAGGAAGGCATTACATCCTATCTCCTGGCTTCACCCAACACTTCTGGTGCGGTGCAGATGACCACAACCTTGGTTGAGATTCAACCAGGTGGAAAGCAGAGAATTCATCAGCATCGGCCGGAACAGATCTATTTTATTATTGAAGGATCAGGGAAAATGACCCTGGGAAATGAAAGCCGACTGGTGGAAAAGGACGACTGTATTTTTATCCCATCAAATGAGCCCCATGGCCTGGAAAATATCGGTCAAACCTTGATCAAATACTTTAGTACTGCAGCCCCTTCTTTCACTAGAGAAGAACTCTCAGAATTATGGCCCTTAGTAAGTGAGTCCGATTCGAATGAGTAATTAGCCGCCATTTATGAAGATAAGAATAGCACAAATAAATGACCTCCCCGCTCTCGTGCGAATATATAACCAGGCTATCCAGGCCCGAAAAACAGCTGATATGGAACCCTTTTCCCCGGCAAAGCGAATCGCCTGGTTTGAAAACCATGACCCGGAGAAATATCCCATCTTTGTAGCACAAGAAAACGCAGAAATTAGGGGTTATTTAAGTATTAGCGCCTACCGCCAGGGTCGCCAGGCCCTTCAACAGACTGCAGAGGTCAGCTATTATATCCATCAGAACTATTTTCGCATGGGGATCGCCTCGGCCCTGATGAAGTATGCCCATCAAAGCTGTCCTGGTTTGGCATTAAAAACACTTATTGCCATCCTGCTTGAGAACAATGAGGAAAGCGTCAGTCTGCTTAAAAAATTTGGCTATGTTGAATGGGGCAAATTTCCGGCTGTTGCAGATTTTGATGGTGATGAAGTCGGTCAGCTGATCTATGGGAAACGGATTGTTGAACTTTAAATTGGAATTGAATATGAAGAAGATTTTGAAGGAAATTCCCTTAATACTATTCCTGGGCAGCTCGGCTTTTGGGCAGGCAGCATTGGAACAGTTTTTTGAGGGCTATCCCGGAACCATGGTCATCTATGATCAAAATGAACAAAACTATATTATTGTAAATGAAGCAAGAGCTACTACACGCTACACTCCCTGGTCTACATTCAAAATCCCTAACTCTGTCATCGCTCTTGAAACCGGAGCCGTATTAGATGTCGATGAGGTCATCAAATGGGATGAGAAAAAGTATCCGAAAGAGGATTGGTGGCCGGCTACCTGGGAAGGCGATCAAACGCTGAGAAGCGGGATTCAGTATTCAACAGTTCCCCTTTATAGAACAGTGGCCGTTCGTGTTGGTGCAGAAAAGATGCATGCATATATCCAGGATTTTAATTATGGAAACATGGATGTCTCCTCTGGTCTTGATGATTTCTGGCTGAATGGCAGCATTCAAATCTCTGCCATGGAGCAGGTCACCTTTCTAAGAAAATTTTATAATCATGATCTTGGGGTGTCAGCGGGTTCAATTGATGCTGTGAAAGAAATTTTGCTGCGAGAGAGTACGGATAACTATAGCTTTAGCTACAAGACCGGAGCCGGGTCGATAGATAGAGAAAAGAACCTGGCCCTGGGTTGGCTAGCAGGCTATGTGGAAAAAGAGGGAAATGTCTATTTCTTTGCTTCAAATGTTGAAGGCCAGGGCTTTAATAGCATCTTAAAACCCAGGTATGAGATACCCATCAGCGTATTAAAAGAATTGGGGATGCTTGAATAAACCGGGGGAAATAGTATCTGGAGTAATGAACGAATGAAAAGAACAATCATAATATTTGTCTATGTCATTTCCCTTTTGCTTTCATCCTCGCTGTATTCGAAGGAGAACAAGCCTGATCGCATCATTTATCTAAACTTAAAACTTATTAATGGCCAGGTGTCTCTTGCGGATTATAAAATTGTTGAGGGGAAATTAAAACAATCCAAGACCGCATCATTCAATCATAAGGACATTTACTTAAAGGTGATCAATAAGGAAAATGTCCAATTGTTTGAAGCTGGAATATATGATCCATCCCGGCTTCGTTATGAATATGGAAACGAAGAGGGACAGCTTGAAAACATAAGAGTCGTTCAAGACAGTGTCAGTTTTACGGTTCGAATGCCTTATTACCCCTCCATCCATGAAGTGCAATTCTTCAGGATTCAAAAATCACCGCTGAGAACAAGTGCTTTGATGAAATTAGACCAAAGCATGGGCTCCATCATACTCAGTCCGGGAATGGAAGATGCTAAGAAGTAAGCTCTTCATTATCGCTTTGCTCTTGTGGCAAGCATCCAATTTGTCAGGGCAAATATTTCCCGTGAACGAAGTGTTGATCCATGGGGACAGAGACAAGCATGTTAATATTGTTTTCCTCGGTGATGGCTATACCGAAACGGAGATGGGCCAGTATGTCACCGATGTGCAGGGTGTGACCAACAAACTTATGCAGGAAACGCCCTATCTGGAATATCAATCCTATTTTAACGTTTACGCCATCTCGGTTCCCTCAAATGAATCAGGAACCGATCATCCCGGTGGTCTCGATGACTGTGGTCCCTACATAAATGATGTATTTTCTGCTGACACTTACTTTGATAGCGCCTTTGACCTCTATGGAATCCACAGACTATTATCGGTTCAAAACCAAAGCGCAGTATACTCTGTTCTGGCAGACAATCTACCAGAATGGGATGTTGCTTTTGTGATTGTTAATCACACTATGTACGGTGGTTCAGGGGGGGCGTTTGCTGTCTTCTCATTGGCCAGCTCTAGTGCAGAGATTGCCATCCACGAGTTGGGACATTCCTTTGCGAATCTGTCAGATGAGTATTGGGCAGGAGATATCTATGCTGATGAAAATGTCAATATGACTCAAAAATCCAATCCAGAAGATGTACGATGGAATCCCTGGTTGGGTGAATTCGGAATTGGTATCTATCCCTACGAAATCCCAGATGATTCCAATGAGGATCCCTGGTACAGACCCCATCAGTCCTGTAAGATGCGCTATCTGGGTGTGCCCTTCTGCGCTGTCTGTAAAGAGCAATCTATCAAATCCATGTATGATCTGGTGAATACCATAGAATCCTACCAGCCTCTAGAAAATTCAATAGAATTGACTCAGGATGATTCACTGGTATTCAGGATCAATACCAAACAGCCCCAGACAAATAGTGTCATTAGCGAATGGAAACTGGGTGGTAATACAATTCAAATTAATTCTGACTCGCTCATGTTCAGGGCTGCCAGCGTGGAACCCGGGATTCATGAGCTTGTGGTGGTGGTGACAGATACATCCAACCTGGTAAGAAAGGGTCCCAACGACCTTTTAAGCTCCTCCATGACTTGGGATCTCTTGGTGAAACCAGGTTTGTCTGTTCATGAGGTAATGAATGCTCCATCAGAATTTCAGCTCCACCAGAATTTCCCCAATCCCTTTAATGGCGTCACAACATTCTCGTTTTATTTACCGAGCCAAACTTATATTGATTTCTCCATTTATAACATCCAGGGACAACTTGTTGAAAGTTTAAGCTCGCGAGTCATGTCTCCAGGCGAACATAAACTCTATTGGGATTCAGGGGACATCAGTTCGGGAGTTTATGTTTATAAAATCACTTCGGATAAGTTTTCATTATCAGCAAAGTGCTTATTGCTGAAATAAGACAATCTTCTAGTTGACCCTGAAATCTTTTAAACTTAAAGAGTGTTATGATAAATAAATATGATACTGAGCTATCCCGTGTTTTATATCTGCCCCATGGCGGAGGTCCATTACCACTTCTGGGGGATAACCAGCATGAAGCCCTCATCAATTTTTTAACAAACATTGGAAGTAAACTGGGAACACCCTCAGCCATTCTTATCATCTCCGCTCACTGGGAAGAAGAACAGGTGACGATCACAAGCGCGAGTCACCCGGAACTGATCTATGATTATTATGGTTTCCCACCGGAATCGTATTCGATCAAATATCCAGCACCTAGTCACCCCCAGCTTGCTAATGATATCCATGAACGAATGGCAGCTGCGGGTATTAACTCAATTCTGGATGAGCGACGAGGATTTGATCATGGTATGTTCGTGCCCCTTAAACTCATCTTTCCAGAAGCTAATATTCCGTGTGTGCAGATATCCCTTGTCAGAGGTCTGGACCCAGAAACTCATATCAAAATTGGTAGGACTCTGGCGCTGCTAAGAAAGCAGAATGTGCTCATCCTTGGCTCCGGCCTTTCCTTTCACAACACGCAGGCTTTCATGTCATCGAGTATGGGGGTGGATGAAAAAAGTGATCAATTCAATGATTGGCTGATTGAAACATGCACCAGTCAGGCCCTGTCAACGGAGGAATGTGAACAACGGTTAACTCGCTGGGAAGACGCACCCCACGCCCGCTATTGCCATCCTCGCGAAGAACATCTAATTCCCTTACATGTCTGTTTTGGTGCTGCTGCGGATGATTCAAAGGCTGAGCTAGTGTTTCATGCGAATCTTATGGGTAGGAAACCTGTTGGACTACTTTGGTGAAATGTTGATTGACCTGGGTCTGGAACAGATTCAAATATACGCAGGAGGCTAAATGCCAGAAAAACAAGGAATGATAAACCTCTATAATGACATGCTTGCTTCTATCCCTGAAGCTGTGCGCAAAGGGAAGACCACACCTTACACCTCCATGAATGGGAATATGTATAGTTTTGTCAGCAAAGAGGGTGAAATAGCTTTGCGCTTTGGGAAAGAAGATTTGGAGAAATTTGTAAAGGAATACAATACAAAAGACTGTATTCAATATGGTGCGGTCATGCGAGGATATGCAGAGATTCCTGAATCTGTCTACTCAAATAAAACGGAGCTGGAAAGGTATTTCCGACTCAGCTTTGAAAATGCCACAACCCTCAAACCGAAACCTACAAAACGACCTAAGAAATCTTCTAAGTAATTACTGTCAAAGCTAGCTATCTTCACGGAAGAGAGAAGGAACCCCTTGTGAAATGTCCATATTGCGCTGAAGAGATACAGGATGAAGCCATTGTTTGTCGATACTGCTCAGCTATCAAAGAAAATGGAATGTGGAAACCCCCAGTCAGGGAAGCAGTTGAATTGCCTGACAAATTTAAAAGTGTCAGGAGCACCACTCGGATCGCTTCGGCCTTTTTTCTTATCTCCGGATTAGCGGAGAGCGTTTCAATTGGAGCTGGAGTGCAACTTTTTGGTACTGTTCATAGCGGTACGATTGCCTCTCTCTATCACCTGCTCTTCATGGCTGTCTACTTTGGAATGGGAGTCAGCCTCTGGGTGGCAAAGCCCTGGTCCTTTCATGTTATTTGGATCGGGACGGTAATCTATTCCTTGGATAAAATCATGGCTCTTTTTGCGAATCAGGAGACCACAACCCTGCTGTCAAAATACGAATCTATTCTAGGCTCCGGCGCTCAAGAGACCATCAATTTGATTGTATATGCATCCATTCTTGTCAGCCTGGCATCCTGGTGGGGTTTCATGTTATACATCTATATCAAGAGAGATTATTTCCTGGGGTCTGCAGGATCCTAGATGAGGTCAAGGACCAAACACTTTATACCGCTTATCATTTTATTGGGACTGTCTGTCAGTCTCAAGGCTCAAGCTGTTACACTAAGCTTTCTGGTGAACATGAGCTATCAGATCGAGCAGGGGAATTTTAACCCCAGCTCAGATTTTGTAGATATAGCCGGGACCTTTAATGGCTGGGGATCTACCCCCTTGATCAAGTTGTTCGATACAGATGCGGATCAAATTTATGAGATCGATCTCCAGGGCTATACTCCCGGCTCAAGCATAGAATTCAAGTTCAGGATCAATAGTGATTGGGGAACGGCAGAATTTCCCGATGGTGGCTCCAACAGGGTGTATACCATCCAGGCAGACAATAATGTAATTAGCGTCTGGTACAATAATGAGACCTCTTCAACCGGACCTCCTGTGGCGGATTTCGCGGCCAACTCAAGGTCCTTGTTTGAAAATGGAATCGTGAATTTTGAAGATCGATCAGCAGGGGCTATTGAACATTGGGAATGGATCTTTGAAGGTGGTTCTCCAGCCAAGTCAGATCAACAAGAACCTATCATCGTTTACCCCTCAGCGGGTGATTTTGATGTCACTCTGATCGTGAGTAATGCTGATGCAAGTGATACGCTTATCATAAGTGATTTCATTCATGTCAATGAGCGCGACCGTAGCGAAGCCTCATGGTGGAATAACACGGTCTTCTATGAGTTATTTGTACGTAGTTTTTATGATAGTGATGGAAATGGGAAAGGCGATTTTAAGGGTATCACTGAGAAACTTGATTATTTGAACGATGGTGATCCAGACACAGATACTGATCTGGGGATCACGGGAATCTGGCTTATGCCTATCAATGAGTCCCCATCTTATCATGGTTATGATGTCGTGGATTATCGCTCCATAGAATCCGACTATGGAAACATGAGCGATTTTAAGGAATTCCTCAGCGAGGCGCACAATCGTGGTATCCGGGTGATCATCGATTTTGTCATGAATCATAGCTCCACTCAGCATCCCTGGTTTCAGCAATCAGCCCAGAATAATGCTCAATACCGTAATTTCTATCGCTGGTCTGATACTGATCCTGGCTATACAGGACCCTGGGGACAGGATGTCTGGCACTCTAATTCCGGCGGCTATTATTATGGTCTTTTCTGGGGGGGCATGCCGGATCTGAATTATGTCAATGATGCGGTAAAAGACAGCATGTTCGCTGCAGCAGATTTCTGGCTGGATGACATTGGGGTTGATGGTTTCCGACTGGACGCAGTAAAATATATCTTTGAAGAAGACCAAAATCTTGAAGACACAGAATCCACCTTTCAATTTTGGAATGAATTCAATGGGCATATTAAACAAACGGCTCCCGATGCCTTCTCCGTCGGTGAAGCCTGGACCAATACAGAAACCGTTTTAAAATATATCACAGATGACAGACTTGATTATTGCTTTGAGTTTGATCTGGCCTCGCACATGTTGAATGCTGTGGACAATGGAGATGCCAGAGGCCTCTCCGCCCAGATGCAAAAGGTTTATAATCTCTATCCACACCTGCAATATGGGACCTTCCTGACCAACCATGATCAAAACCGTGTGATGAGTGTTTTTGGTTCTGATCTGAACAAGGCAAAAACAGCTGCAGCACTTTATCTGACACTTCCAGGTGTACCCTATCTGTACTATGGGGAGGAGATAGGTATGACGGGAAGCAAGCCGGATGAATATATCCGAACACCCATGCAGTGGTCTAATTCCGCAAATGCCGGGTTTACATCAGGCTCACCCTGGCTTCGTGTAAACAGTGACTATACAACGAAAAACGTCTTGGCTCAGCAGACAGATCCAAACTCGCTGCTCAACTGGTATAAAAAACTCATTTCAATTAGAACTCACACTCAATCCTTACGGTTGGGAGATTACAGTAGTGTCGAAAGCTCAAGCACCCCGGTCATGGCTTTTTTAAGGTGGCTTGGAGGGGAAAGAATGCTGGTCATTGTAAATACAAGCCCTGATGAACAAGCAGAGTTCAAATTAACCTTCCCGGGAAATCTCGTGGAAGAAGGATCGTACTATGTTGCTAACTTTATGGGCCGCGATGAGGTAGAATCCATTTCTATAAATAATATGGGAGAAACGGAATCTCTGTCAATAGACGGCTATGGGGTCAATATCTATTCTCTTGCTGAATTTCTTGTCTCTGCTCAACCTGAAAACAATGATGCGATCAATGCTTTCCAGCTCCATCAGAACTTTCCCAATCCCTTTAATCCCTCCACCAGGATCGCTTATTCACTCGCACGGTCTGGTCAGGTCGATCTACGCGTCTTTGATATCCGGGGTCGGGAGATCGAGGTCTTGATCAATAATTTCCAGCAGGCCGGATTCCATGCAATCACTTTTGATGGCAGCGAGTTGGCATCAGGAGTGTATTTCTACAGTCTTCAACTGGGACAGACATCCATCAAGACCCAAAAGATGATGCTCATCCGATAGAAGATATTTTCCTGCAGCAAACCACCGGGTGCTGTTATTTATGAGCGCAGAAGTGATGAAATATTCAGAAAGAACAGCGCGAGTTTGGGTCGGGTGACCTTTACTGTTCCATGTGGGGTTTATTGGGTTTGGCGAGTATGGGTGAAGCGGAGTGGACGCCCCAATACAATTACTGGACACGTCCTCAGCGTTTAGATGATGGCGGACTGAATGGTTTGGAATAATCAGGACAATTTAAAAGTCAAGCGGGTGTACTGGGTGTCATCTTTGTGAGCCAGAACTCTTTACTGCTGAGGAGTAATGCCGTCCCGATGCTGATGTCCAGGGCTGCTACAGAGATGAGTGATATATAATTACCCTGTGCAATTCTTGAGAGAGTAGCCCCCAGGAGTATCATTAAAAACAGGGCCACAAAGAAGCCGCGGCGATAAAACTCCCAAATCTTGGGGTCTTTTAAATCAACGATTCTAGCTAAATTTTTCTGGCAGCTTTTTATGAATATGTATCGGGTTTTGATTACTCCAACGACAATACCGATGATCCAGGCCAATCGCTTCCCCATTCCTTCGGGTTCAAGATCATGCGCATCTTGAGCCAGCTCTGCGCCTTTCGTTAAGAGGATTAGCACACCAATATACCATGTTATGGCAGCCAGTATTTTCAGGGTCATGTGAGAAACGTTCATGCTTCAACTTAAACAGACAATTCAGTGAATAAAGAGAATCTGGGGCAGAATTTGTTTCATTTAGCCACCCCTCTTCGCTCTCCGAGCTACGTCGGGCGGGCGGATTACCACAGATACAGATTTTTAAGAAAAATGCTTTGCACAAAGTTGAGTCACAATCGGGATTAGGTGATTGTGTCCTTGGAACTGCTTGGTTTGAGATTCCGCTGAAATGAGCGCCAAGAAATATTTTTCTCGCAAATGAGGTGTGAATCTCACCAAATAGTTCCAGAGACCTGCTCTTAAAGGACTTTTTGGTTCTTTTGGGTCAGCAAAAGAACGTATAAAGCTGGCTATTATACAATATTAGAGTTTGGAGTTGAAATTATAGGAAAGGAGGTTTTCGAGAAAACTACAGGCTTAATACCGCTTTATACTGAGTCATTATTTCAGCTACAGATTGAATCTTGTGAATTTCCTCTACACTCTTCCCCGCCTGAAGATAGTGGTGATAGATACCAGCCTTAGCGGAGTCCCCCTTGAGGGTTCTAAACGAGCGGAGCGTGTAATACATCCGCATATACTTCTTCGTTCTCGAACCCTTCAGCATCCAGCGGCTGAACATCCCGGCTTTTGCACCACTACGCTTGATGAAGTCGTTCTCAATAACAGAAACAGGTACTCCAGACAATTTATCAGTTAATACAATCTGATCCTCGCGGGCATCCAGAATTGCCTGTTTGTAATCGGGGTGAGCCGAACACTCCACACTGGCAATAAATCGAGTACCCATTTGAACCCCAGCATAACCCAGATCGATCATGTCAACCACCGCTTGTGGATCACTGATCCCGCCAGCACAGATTAGGGGTTTTCCAAAACCAGCGAGAGAGTCGTAAAGATTATGGGCGCTTTCGGTTCCGGCGTGACCCCCGGCATGGTCATTCACACAGACCATCCCATCCACGCCACCCTCAAGCGCTTTGGCTGCCCACTTTTCATTGGTGGTGTTGTGATAGACCAGACCTCCCTGTGCATGGACCTTTTCAACCACAAAGCGGGGATTCCCCAGAGCAGTCACATAGAAATTCACACCTTCTTCAAGGGATATATCAAGCCACTCTTTGATGCGGTCTAGATAGCGCTGAGAACTTTTTTCCACCAGCAGGTTTACCCCGATGGGCTTGGAGGTGAGACTGCGAATATAGCGGAGACCCTCGCGAAAATCATAGCCATGGACATAGGTCAGACTAAGAGGTTGAACAATGCCGATGCCGCCTGATTCAGAAACAGCGGCTACTAATTCAGGGTTTGAGCAGGGGTACATAGCCCCGCCAATGATGGGCAGATCTATACCAAGATCATTGCAAAACTTATTCGTTGCTGTCTTCATCTTTCCCCGCTGTGTCAATTTCAAAACCATAACGCTCTTTGACCCGTTTGGACATGAGAAAATAGCCACTGAAGGCCGAATAAAGGGCAACTGCCATCATGATGATCAATAAGCGCTGCCAATCATCTCCATCTGCAATCCGAATCAGGATGTAATCATAGGCTGCAAAGATCCAGACCAGCGTGGCCAGATAGGCGACTCCCTGGAGAACCTGGATCACCCAGCGCTCTTTAATAAAAAGCAGAAAAGGAATGACCAGGATGACAAAGGCCAGGAGATTGTTATTTGCCCTGGAAAAATGAGCAGCCAGAAGCAGGATCATAAAACTGTAGGTAATTATTTGTGCTTTCACCTCTAGATTCCTCTATGGTTTGTAGCGACCGGATATCACCCGGGGGTCGCCATTATAATCTTGAATAATTTCCAGGTCATGATAACCCTTTTCCATAAAAATATTAAGGACTGCCTTTTCCTGTGGGGAGCCCCCAAACTCAAAGAGAAAGGAGCCATTGGGGTTTAACAATTCAGGCAGGATCTCAGCATATCTCCGATAGAAAGACAGCCCATCGCTATCATCAAACAGGGCTTGATGCGGATCAAAGTCCACCACCTCCCTTTGGAGCGATGCCTTCTCGTCTGGAGCAATGTAGGGCGGATTTGAAACAACCAGGTCGAACCGCTGTCCGATCTGTGGCAGATGTTTCATAATGTCTACTTCTTCAAATTTCACATCGGTTCCATTCAAAACCGCATTTTCTTTGGCTTGTTTCAGAGCATCAGAAGAGATATCTATCCCCAGTACCTTTGCACTTTTTAAATCCTGTGCCAGGGCAATTGCAATACATCCCGATCCGGTTCCGATATCTAAAATTCGGGCATTCTCTTTCTTGATCAGGGGAAGTGCCCTTTCCACCAGGATTTCCGTTTCAGGTCGGGGGACCAGAGCGGCTGGTCCTGTCTTCAGGGTCAAATGCATGAAGCCGGTTTCACCGAGAATGTGCTGCAGCGGTTCCCGGGTCCCCCGCCTTCTGATATGCTCTCGGTAGGTATCCAATTCAGCCTTATGGAGAGGTCGGTCAAAATACAAATACAATTCCAGGCGATTCTTTTTTAGGATATCACCCAACAGGGTCTCAGCATCCAAACGGGCGTCTGGAACCCCTTTCTTTTCGAGAAAATCAGAACTCGACTTAATAATGTCTACGACACGCCAAACAGTCATGTGATGAACTTAGTTTTAAAGGGTTAATTGTTAAGAATAAAATAAGCGGAGATATTAAAAAGAAGCAAGCTTTTTCTCTTTCACAACGAATCAAACGAAAGGAACGAAATCAATTGGCGGGGAAACCTCACAGAATGATGATTTCATTTTCGTAATACAAAGCTTAAAACAATCAAAATTCGTAGAATTCGTCCTGTTCGTTGTAATATAAATTGATCGACAATTTCTCTTCCGCACGAATAAGTTAACTACTATTTTCATTGAAGATGAAGCTTTACAAGGGAGATTCTCAGATTATACTATAAAGATGATAATAATTGTTATATATAAATTAAAACAAAGGGGATAAACAATGAAACACGAATTACCTGCATTACCGTTTGCAAAAAATGCTTTAGAGCCGGTTATTTCAGCCGAAACTTTAGATTTTCATTATGGTAAACACCACAATGCCTATGTTACCAACTTAAATAACTTGATTCCCGGCACTGCTTTTGAGGACTCATCTCTGGAAGACATCATCATGAATTCCTCTGCTGGCCTCTTCAATAATGCCGCTCAGGTTTGGAACCACACCTTCTACTGGAACTGCCTATCACCCAAGGGCGGTGGTGCACCTGCTGGAGCTTTAGCAGCTGCTATCGATGATGAGTTTGGCTCTTTTGAAGGATTTAAAGCCGAATTCACCAAAGCTGCGGCAACGAATTTTGGATCTGGATGGACTTGGTTGGTAAAAAATGAGAAGGGTGTTCTGGAAATCGTTTCAACCAGTAATGCCGGTACACCCATGACATCAGGACTGACAGCCTTGCTCACAGTTGATGTTTGGGAACATGCCTACTATGTGGATTATCGGAATGCTCGTCCAAAATATCTGGAAAATATCTGGAATATCTTTAACTGGGATTTTGTCGCGAAGCAATTCGCAAAATAAGTAGTGCTACCTGTTGGTTCATAATATACCAGGCTGAGATTTGAATCTCAGCCTGGTTTACCGCATTCCATGTTCAGCGGTATTCAAAAACTGGGGCTTTATCCACAAAACAAAACTTATTACTCCTTAAGCTGTGTTTTACATGCTGCTTTAGTATATAATTCACATGATTGTCAAAATCTCGTTTTGAGCTTATCAAATGTGAGTGATAGGAATATTGCCATTTGAATTTATTCATTCCTGCCAGGCGAAGATTCAAATCTTTGCCTGGATACGCATTTGCCACATCCTCTTGAGATTTAAAATTTCTTTCAATAATCACATTTGCCTGTCTTGAGAAATTTCGCTTCATTGATCCCAAATAGTCTGAAATAGTCCTTCTGGAACCAAGCTGAACAATCAGGTGGACATGGTCAGCCAGATGAATGGTGTGCGCAAGCAAAAAGCCGAAAATATCAGTATCTAGGAGTACAAACCCCTCACTTACATTTGTAGTTATGAAATAATATCCAAACGGACGATAGGGTCGTCGCTGAGAATTGCGGTGCATAAAAACATCCTTGATGATTTGATTGGGTTGGCATGAATTTATGGAGAAATTGGAATCACGAAATATCTTTCTCATTACAAAGCGAAGATTCAAATCTTCGCTTTGTAAATCCCCCAACTCAATCCTTGCTCGAGAACCATCGTGTCGCATATTTTCAGGTCGCAAGAAAAACAAGGGGCAGCTAATGTTTCAAACCATAAAAACGCTAACACTATTAATGCTGGTCACAACTGGCCTTTTAGCAAAAGGAATCTACTATAAACTCTCCATGCCGGAGCCCCATACCCACCTGTTTAAAGTGGAAATGAGATTAGACGGCGCAAAAGGGAAAGAGATCATCGCCATGCCGGTCTGGACACCGGGATCCTATCTGGTTCGCGAGTATGCCAGGAATATTCAGGACATCAGCGCCCATAGCGAAGATGGATCAAAACTTAGCATGGAAAAAATTGATAAAAACCACTGGGAGATTCAGGCAAAAAGAGGACAGGATATCATTGTTGAGTACCGCATCTATGCCTATGAACACAGCGTTCGCACCTCATATATGAATTCTGACCATGCCTTGGTGGTTCCTGCCAGTGTCTTGATGTATTGGGATAAGAACGAAACTCGCCAGCACAAGCTTCACGTGGATTTACCTGAGACCTGGTCCACAATCACAACCTCCCTGGAACCTTTCAATAAACCAGGGAATGTGGATTTTGTCGCTGAGAATTATGATGATTTGGTGGATTCGCCCCTGGAGCTGGGCAATCAAAAAGTCATTGAATTTGAAGTGCTGGGTAAACCCCATGTGATGGGTATCTATGGGTTTAGCAATTATATCGATTCAGTATTGGTGGCAGACTTTACACGAATCATGGAAGCCGAAGCGGAGATCTTTGGCGGACTTCCTTATGATCACTATGCCTATATTCTCCACGTGGAAGAGGGTCGGGGCGGTCTGGAACATTCCAAGTCCTCTGTGAATTTTGTTCCACGCTGGTCTTTTAACGATACCACGCGCTACCATAGTTTTATGTCCCTCATCTCCCACGAATTCTTCCACACCTGGAATGTGAAACGTCTCTATCCCCAGGGTGTGGCTACTTTCGATTACGACAATGAAAATTATCTCCACGAGCTCTGGATGGCAGAGGGTTTTACCAGCTACTATGACGAACTCATTCTCCAGCGCACAGGTATCCGCAACAAAAATTCATATCTCAAAACCCTGACAGGTGAAATGAACACTCTGGAATCTCGACCTGGCCGGTTGCATCAATCTGTATCTGAAGCAAGTTGGGATACCTGGATTAAATATTATCGACCCAATGAGCATTCCAGCAACTCTACTATCTCCTATTATAACAAGGGGCTTCTGATTGGTCTGCTCCTGGATCTGAAGATCATTGACGCCACACAGGGACAGGCAAATCTCGATGATGTCATGCGGGATCTCTACCAGAGCTTTGCTGTAAAGCAAAAGGGTTACACCTCTGATGATGTAAGGAAATCCTGTGAAAAGATAAGCGGGCTGAAGTTGAGTGGGTTTTTCCAAGATTATGTGGACGGGGTTGAACCTCTGCCCTATGCAGAGACATTTGATCTTGCCGGGATCAAGATCGACTCTACATCTGAAAAGAGTGCCTACCTGGGGGTTGATTTAAAAAGAACTGCCGGGAAGACCATTATTTACAATGTGGTTGAAGATTCGCCAGCCTGGGATGCCGGTCTCAACGCAAACGATGAGTTGGTGGCCATTGATGGATTTAGAGTTGAATCAGCTACACCTCGATATTTCAATGAAAAGATTCCCTGTGATCGCATCGTCTGTACCCTTAGCCGCAATGGTGTCCTCCGAGATATTCAGCTTACTGTTGGTTTTTCGCCTACGAAAATCGAAGATCTAACCCAGATAGCTGACCCCACAGAAAAGCAGATAAAGGTCTTTGAAAAATGGCTGGGTATTCCTTGGGTTCAAGCGTCGACCGAAGAATAATCATTTCGTCTTTCTGAGCAACGCGAAGAATCTCGCCACCAATAGATCGGGATGCATCGTCCTTCGCACTTCTTTCCTTACCCCCCCCAATTAATCCGAGTCCTTAAGTGTACCCTAGGGCGGTCGCTGAGGTTCTCGAAGCGTTCTCGCCCGCCTGCAAAGCCGAAGCATGTGTCCTCCTGAGTCTGCCTGCCCTGCGCACCCTGTGGGGGCAAAGCTGAATACGGCGTCCCAGGTCCCAGGGAAACAATCTCAAACACATATGCTGGAGATCCTTCACTGCATCCCTCCAGAAAAGTCGGGATTCCGTTCTAGGATGACAAAAGGAAAAGAATACAGACATTTTGAGAGCATTTCGTCCCTCGACTCCGCTCGGGATGACGGGCTCAGTATGACACATCAATGTCCGATAGATACAAAAAAACCCGAGATAAACTCGGGTTTTTAATTTCATCTAGCGTCGTGGCTTAGCTGCCGTATTTGCTAGTCTGTCGACTGCGTTTAGCTGCTTTAGCACGACGCAAACGGCGGTCCTCAGACGGTTTTAGATAGAAAGAGTTTTTCTTTACGTCTTTAAGAATGCCGGCTTTTTCATATTTTTTCTTGAAACGCCGTAAGGCTTTCTCAAAAGGTTCATCCCGTTTTACGGTGACCATTACTGACATAGTGCGATCTCACCTCCTTCTAAATTAACCTAAATAGGTCTGCAGTTTGCGACTACGGGATTTGTGCTGGAGACGCTTGATAGCCTTCTCCTTGATCTGACGCACACGTTCCCGTGTCAGATTAAATTCTTCACCAATTTCGTTGAGCGTCAGTGCGTACTCACGATCAATTCCGAAATACATACGAATAACCTCACGCTCTCTGTCCTTTAAGGTATCGAGAGCTGAGCGAATTTCTTTTTTAAGGGAATCAGACATGAGATCGAAATCGGGGGCATCTTGATGCTCATCCTCGATAACGTCCATGAGTGAATTTTTTTCTTCTTCCTGGAATGGCGCATCTAGAGAGTGGTGACGCTTGGAAATACGAATGGCGTCAGCTACTTCTTCGGGAGCCATATCCAATTCTTTGGCAATCTCGCGTTCTGTTGGCGTGCGTTCCAATTTCTGCTCTAGACGATCTGAGGTCTTGGAAATTTTTGAAATAGTACCCACACGATTCAAAGGAAGACGCACAATACGTGAATGCTCAGCAAGTGCTTGGAGAATGGATTGACGGATCCACCAGACGGCATAAGAGATAAATTTGAAGCCACGTGTCTCATCAAAGCGCTCAGCTGCCTTGATCAAACCCAGGTTGCCCTCATTTATAAGATCAGTCAATGGTAATCCCTGGCCCTGATAATCCTTGGCCACAGAGACTACAAAACGGAGGTTGGCTTCAGTTAGTTTTTTGAGCGCGAGACGATCACCCTGCTTAACACGCTGGGCTAATGAGATCTCATCTTTTGGGTCTAGTGGTTCGTACTGACCGATTTCCTCAAGATATTTACTGAGGCTGCGATTCGTGTCTCCACCGATCCGTTTTACTTTCTTTGCCATAGGCTCCTTCTTCGTTTGCTTTGATCCCATTAGATGCAAAGCCAGTGAAAATAATTTTTGACCCTAGACCTGTCAAGCTAAAAGGCTGTTATTATTAGATAAATAAATCCCCCTAAAGTATCAAAATATTTTGATATACAGCAATATTGAGAGACTCGATGTGGATGTTCTCTGAAAGAAAAAGCTTTAATGAGTGGGTGAAGCCTCCCATTTTGTTTTCATGTCAGCGAACATTAAAGCTCAGAATCATTTTTATGACGGTTGGATCTATCGGATATTTGTTGATCCGTCCCTGGGCGGAATTCGAAGACGCATTGCAAAAATTGTCCCTGATGGTAGCCGTGTTATCGATGTGGGTTGTGGTACAGGCGATCAACTCTTATTTATTGCCGACAAGATCAGCAAGGGGGTCTGTATTGAACTCTCAGAAACCATGGTTAAGACGGGAAAACAGCAAGCCAGCTCGAAAGGAATAAGCAACTGTGATTTTCAATTAGCAGACGCTACTGACCTGTCCCACCTGGATGATCAAAGTTTTGATTTCGCCATGTGCAGCATGGTCATTCACGAGATGCCCCTGGATAAAAGATTACCGGTCCTGAATGAGATGAAACGTTTAGGGAAACAGATCATTCTGGTGGACTGGATCCATCCCCATGCCTCTATTTGGAAAAAACTGGGAACGAATAGTATAGAGTTTATGGCGGGTTGGGAGCACTATTCTGGCTACCGATCATTTATAAAACACGGGGGAATGCCTGAGCTCATCGCCGAGGCGGGGCTGGATATAGTGGAAACTCAAATCACAGGCAAGGGCACCATTCAACTGTGGCTGTGTCATCCTGGAGCCTCAATATCTTAGCATGAATTATCTTGCCCATCTTTGCCTGTCACCAGATGATGACCTTTCCCGTCTGGGAAATATTATGGGAGATTTCACTCGCGATCTGGACCGGGAAAAGCTTCCGGGGCCGGTACTGACAGGCATCCAAATGCATCAATCGGTTGACGGTTTTACCGATTCCCATCCTGTGGTGAGAGGATTAAGAAAAAAATTTAGTAAGGATAGACGCCGCTTCTCCGGTGTTGTGTTGGATGTGGTTTTTGACCATTTTCTGATCAAACACTGGCATTCCTTCATGGATGTTGAGCTGGATGATTTTGTGAACGACTGTTACCATTCACTCTGGCAGAACCGAACCCTTATGCCGGATAGAATGGAAATGGTGGTTGGCTGGATGATCTCCAGGAATTGGATAAAAACTTATACCGAGCTTGAAGGCGTTGGGCGGGCTCTGGATGGCCTGGCGGGTCGCTTGAAAATAAAACATAATTTTCACGGTTCCATTAGCGAGGTTAAGCAGATGTATAGCACCATTGAGCTGGGGTTTTTGGAGTTTTTCCCAGAGTTAAATGAACATAGCCAAAGCTTTCTGGAAAATACTGACCAGGGATTGGATATTAGCTAAAATTAATCCTGAAAGTGGGGTCGAAATATTCTAATATCACAGGCTAAAAAATTTGAGAGGAATCAAAATGCGTTTTAAGATAATCACCATCATCACTTTAGTAGGCCTAAGCTTTTTTGCCTGTGATTCAAAAGAGCGAGTCAAAGCCGGTTCACCCAAGCAAGCCATGCAGGGTCAGCAGCAGTCAAGCACAATGAGTCACGTTGTTAAAGTTGAAGAAGCCATTCACGCCCAATCCTATACTTATTTACGGGTCACTGAAGGATTGGCAGAATACTGGATCGCTACTGCCAAACAGCCCATTGAAGTGGGTATGACCATGTCATACGATCAGGGCATGGAAATGAAAGATTTTGAGAGCAAAGAGCTCGAAAGAACCTTCGACTCCATCTGGTTTGTGGGCAAGATGTCCGGGAAAAGCAGCAGAACCTTGATGGGTGAATCCTCAGGATCCATGGCGGGCAGCAATCAAGCAGCTGCGGACCAAGCGATTTCTGTCGCGAAACCGGCAGGCGGGCTGAGCATTGCGGAACTGTACGCAGACATGGCCAAATATGAAGGTAAGACTGTTCGGGTCAGCGGCCAGGTCACAAAATTCAATACGGCTATCATGGGTCGCAATTGGGTGCATATTCAGGACGGAACCAGCACAGGAAAATATTTTGATGTCACGATCACTACCATGGATATGCTTGCTAAAGGTGATATCGTAACCTTTTCAGGAAAAGTTGTCCTTAATAAAGATTTTGGTGCGGGATACAAATACGACCTGCTCCTGGAAGAGGCTGTTCTAGCTAAAGAGAGTTAATACGTTTTAAATAACTCTCATAGCAGTGTAGACTATGTTTAAATTATTGATATGACTAAGGATTCGAGCAAAACCCAAGCTGATAAGCCACGGATATTCATTATCCATGGCCCCAATCTAAATCTTCTAGGGAGTCGGGACCCGGAACAATATGGAACCCTTACCCTGAGCAAGGTCAATACAGCTATTCGCAAGAAGGCTCGGAATCTGAATCTGGAAACCAGGATCATTCAGACCAATCATGAGGGTCGCATCATCGATCTTTTTCATAGACGTCGGAAATGGGCTGATGCTTTCATCATAAATCCAGGTGCTTTCACCCACTATTCATATGCTATCAGAGATGCCATTGATGCCATTGATGCTCCTGTGGTAGAGGTGCACTTATCAAATATTTATGAGCGTGAAGATTTCAGGAAGACCTCGGTTACTAAAGAGGTCTGTGCCGCTCAATTCTATGGGAAAAAGCTAGACTCTTATCTGGAAGCCCTGGACTATCTCAAAGCGACATTGGGGGTTTGAGATCCCCGTCCTCGTCATCCCGAGCGGAGTCGAGGGACACAAACTATAGAGATAAGGTTTCGTTGGGGCGCTCCCCAAATAATGACTTTATATTTGCGTTGAACCATATGCCTCGACTCCGCTCGGCATGACGAAAAAGAGTTTTATTTTATAATTACCAGCTAAGGACAAAACATGCTCTCAAATCTGGACTTCAGTATTATCATTCTGTTCCTGGTGGGCATCTCCGCCTATGGGATCTATAACTCTCGCTTTAATAAAACTTCAGAAGATTATTTCCTGGCGGGACGTGACATGCCCTGGTGGGCGGCCATGCTCTCCATCGTTGCGACAGAGACTTCGGTATTAACCTTTATCAGTATCCCCGGCTTGGCTTATCGTGGAGATTGGTTCTTTTTGCAGTTGGCTCTGGGCTATATCCTGGGCCGCATTCTGGTGAGCATCTTTTTACTCCCGGCTTATTTCAAAGGCGGGATAACATCTATCTACGAAGTTTTGGGAAACCGTTTTGGCATAAAGATCCAGAAAACTGCTTCAGGTGTCTTTCTTATCACGCGCATCTTGGCTGATGGTATTCGCTTCCTGGCAACTGCGGTCATCGTGCAGGTCGTCACTGGTTGGTCACTTCCCGTGGCAGTACTGGTGATAGGTTCTGTAACTGTGGTTTATACCCTTATGGGTGGGATTAGAACCGTAGTCTGGGTGGACAGCTTTCAGTTTGTTCTTTATCTGGGTGGAGGACTCCTGGCTGTGTTTTACATCCTGGGGCATAGCGACGCCAGTTTCGGAACCATGATCTCCCAGCTCAATGACCAAGGCAAACTGGATATTGTAAGATGGGGTTGGAATCTATTTAGCGATCCCTGGCTATTCTTCTCAGCAGTCTTTGGCGGGATGCTGCTCTCTTTTGCTTCACATGGTGCAGACTACATGATGGTTCAGCGGGTCATGTCCTGTCGGGATCTACCTTCGGCAAAGAAGGCCATGATCGGCAGCGGATTTTTCGTCTTCCTGCAATTCACAGTATTCCTGCTGGCCGGTTCCTTGATCTATCTGTATCTGGGTGGAGTTGATATCGATATAGACCGAGAATTCTCTACCTTTATCGTGAATGAACTCCCGGTCGGTCTTAAGGGCTTACTCCTGGCCGGCGTGCTCTCGGCAGCAATGTCCACACTGAGTTCATCTATCAATTCACTAGCTTCTTCAACCAGCACGGATTGGTTCGGTGGAAACGTCTCAATAAAGAAATCTCGAGTGATCAGCCTTGTTTGGGCAGTGGTGCTCATTGGTATCGCCCTGGTCTTTGATGAATCTGATAAAGCTATTGTCGTTATGGGACTTCAGATTGCCTCATTTACCTACGGAGGATTACTTGGATTATTTTTACTGACCAAGATCAACAGAGATTTTTCACAGATCAGTCTCATCGCAGGACTCATCGCATCCATGCTCATTGTTTTTGTACTGAAGGAATTGGGCCTGGCCTGGACCTGGTTTATCGGTTTCTCCGTGCTGACAAACCTAATCGTTGTTTATGCTGTGGATTGGGGTCTAAAGCTGCGTTCAGAATAGGGGATGTAAACCAGGCAAGGATTTGAATCCTTGCCCAGATAAATAAGAAACCGTTTAAACGGTGTATTTATCAAGATGATGCTTTCATACATCCTACTGACGTCGGGTGTATGAAAGCTTCTATTCAGAACTATCCAGAAATGATAGCAAAGATCGCAATGACAATGGTCATTAACCAGGTGTTGATCCAGTGCTGAAGATGCAAACCCAGTAGAATGAGGATATCCCTTTCCTCGGCTGAGAGATCTTTCGAATTATTTTCAATCTCGCCGGAACGATGAAAAGGTGAATCGACCCGAAAGAGGAACTGTTCCAGAGGTGACTCCTCTTTTACCCAACTCCAGACCCCACGCAAAATATCATAAGACCTGAAATAAAAGACCTTGCCACTTTTAAGCTCAAGTTTGCTGCGCTGGAAATCCTTCCAGTAGAAATTGATCTCTGCGAGAGATTTTTCCGTGGAGCCATCATAAACGGTCCACTGTTTGTTGGCTGTCCCATTTGATCTGAGAAGGAATTTTCTGTCGCCGACCTCACCCGAGCCTTCAGCGCTCCACAAGCCCTTGCGTTTAATCTTTCCAGAGAGTTTTTCGCTTAGTTGAAACTTAAAACTCCGGGCAACAGACTTCTCTTTCTTCCAGGTGATCCTTGATTCTTTTGGCATTGTTAAACTCCTCGATAACTAAGTTAATTTTTGTTACGTCTTTGCGAGACCCGACCAAAGTGTCGGGGCGTGGCAATCTCAGAATTATTTCGATTATCAAAAGTTTGAGATCGCCGCAGTCGTACCTCCTTCGCGAAGACTAGCGAAGATGTTGAACGCGCTTCTATCCTTTGGTCATCCAGCGCATAATATTGGAAAACTTTAAGGGCACGCCCTGCATCAGTATGGCAGCCCGGAAAATGCGTGCGCCAGCCCAGACAACCAGCAAAGTGAACAGAACGACACCGACCAAACCAGCCCAGGGATGCCAGTGCGGAATCGTAACTGGTGAAGCCAATCTTAGGGTCATGACCATGGGTGAAAATGGCGGGATCAAAGACATGACGGTGGCAAAAGTCGACAGAGGCTCTTTCAACACGGGGATCATAATAAACATAGGGATCATCATGGGAAACATAGCTGGAAAAGATAAGGACTGGGCATCTTTCGCATCATTGGCAACGGAACCCAGACTGGTCATCAGAGCGCCCAACATAAAGATTAGAACGATGAGATTGATCACAAACCAGGGTAGAATATCATAAGGGATATATGATTCAAAGCCACGGTGTTGCATAAACGCAATACCTCCGCCCACATAAACCAGTGTACTTGTTAAAGCCACTGCCAGACCACCAAGAATTTTACCTAACATGAATTGAAAGGGTGTGATCGACCCGAGAATAACCTCGACGATCCGCTGTGTCTTTTCTTCCATAACCGCGCTTAGCTGAGGCATGGCGCCCATCATTGACATCATAAACATGAGCATCATCATAACAAGGGGAACAATAATAGCTCTGATCTCATTACTGGCACCAGCATCAATTATATTTCCCTTCTCATCTACAGTAAGTAGCCCCTTGGCAGTGACCCATGACCAATGAAAGAGATCCGGAATTTGGGACTCATCAATACCTGCATCTTCAAGTCTGAGACGACGGAGATGATTATTAATGGGGTCACGCAGCCAATCTCTAATATCATCCAGTGCTGCACTCTCAGCGTGGTAATTCAGGTAGGCATTCTCAGGGTCTTCCGAAGGGTGAACCAGTGATGATCCGATGTGAAGAAAGGCGTGGATCTCTCCCCTGCGAACACGATCAGACAAGGCCCCCATTTGAATAATTGTAGCGGCAGTATCTACATCAACGAATTCAATTCGATAAACCGGTTGAACCTGACTGCTGTCTTCAGGGTCAAAGATTTGGTTTGAATTTCGATATTCAGCTGCTTCCTGGAGCATGTCTTTGAATTCCCCAGTCTCATCAAGAACGACAATATTACGTTCACGAATATCCACCTGATCCTTGAGAAGAGCCATGGCAATCATACTCCCACTCATCAAAATTGGAAGCATGACCAAGCCGATTATAAAGCCCTTGGTCTTTACAGCGGCCACATACTCCCTTAACGCTAAGCGAAAGACCTTATACATCTGATACCTCCTTAGCGTCAGCTATTCGTACAAAAATATCGTGAAGTGAGGGTTTGATCATTTCGAAACTCAGTAGGGTATTGGAGGCCATAACTTCTTTTAAAACTTTCTGGTGGTCAACCCCTGGGGTCATTCTCAGCTCCTGGATTTGCCCAAAATTATGGACCTTCTCAACCCCTGAAATAGCTTCCAGGCCGGTGGCCTTACTCTCGCACCGGATCCTCAAGGTATCCGTTCCGTATTTGTTTTGGATTTCATCCAGAGTGCCGTCCAGCACCTTTTTACCTTTATGGATCATGAAAATATAATCGCAGACCTTTTCAGCTGTGGCCATGTCGTGGGTGGAGAAAATGATGGTTGCGCCATTTTTTTGGAGCTCTAGGATGGAGGACAGAAGTGTATTTGTATTTACTGGGTCAAGTCCACTGAAGGGTTCATCGAGAATGACCAGTTTTGGTTTTGAAATGACTGCAGAAATAAACTGGACCTTTTGGCTCATACCCTTGCTCAATGTATCTACCTTTTTATTAGCCCATTCACTCAGCTCCAGCTTCTTCAGCCAGGGGTCGATTTCAGCCCTAACCGATCTTCCGGTTTTTAATTCCCCATAGAATTGAAGGAGCTCTTTGACCTTCATTTTTTTATAAAGACCACGTTCTTCAGGTAAATAGCCTATCTGATCGGAATGTCCCCGATGTCGATTTTCACCAAAGATCTCAATCTCACCTGAATCAGGATAGAAGATGTTCATGATCATGCGAATCGTAGTGGTTTTTCCGGACCCGTTAGGACCAATAAAACCATAGATACTTCCCTCCGGAACCTTTAAGGAAAGTTTATCGACAGCTGTAAACCCGTCAAAGGTCTTGGTAATATCATTAAGTGAGATAGCATCCATTTATTGAAACCTTTTTTGATTGTTCGGTAAGCAAACTGGTGATCAATTTAATCAGAATTGACGGGGAACAGCAAAAATTCGCTAGATGGATACGAATATCGCTAAGCGACTCTCCTCAAGGCCTGGTGTGGTACTTTGGCTGGACAGGTTTTACTATAACTACTCCCGGGAGAATTGAAAATGTTATCAAATCTGAATTAAGATTTGCTTTCAGGATCGAACCAAAGGGGTATTTTAACTTCGATGACAAAATCTTATAGAACCATTTTAGCATTCACATTATCAGCGCTTTTTATCTTTGCCTGTTTCTACTACATGCTGGACATTGAGACTGATATTCCCTCCAGAAATACCAAACAGGAGGATCAACGTGAAATCGTCTACTTTGGCGTGATCTCGAGATATAGCCCAAAGCAAATCATCAGAGGTTATCAGCCCCTTATGGAGTACCTCTCCGAGGTGACTCCCTTTCAATTTGAGCTTCGTTTAAGTCGCCACTATATGGAGACAGTCGAGCAATTGGCTGAAGGAAAGGTCGCCTTCGCTTCTCTGGGAAACCTCACTTATGTATATGCCAATCGTGACCTGGGTGTCACCTGCATCGCCATGCCCCTGGATGCAGCAGGAAGCACCGAAAATTATAATTCATTTATTGTGCTTGAGAATTCAGACATTCAAAAACTGGAAGACTTGAAAGGGAAATCGCTGGCTATGGCATCCCGATATTCATTCAGCGCATGGATGGCGATGTGGCTGCTAAAGCAGGCAAATATGACAACAAATGATTTGGCAGCCTATACACATCTTGATCATCACAATCAGGTTGCTGAGAAGGTCATTCGCGGTGAGTATGACGCTGGTATGGTAAAAGCAGTGGTTGCTGAAGCATACCAGGATGAGGGATTGCGAGTTCTGTATACTTCACCTCCAATACCCAGTGTTCCTCTGGTCGCAGGACCCCAAATCTCAGAAGAGAAAATCCGTCTGGTTCGAGAAGCCCTGCTCTCCCTGCGCAGTAAAATAGATCAAGGAGTTATTAATACCGATGGTTGGGATGAGGAAATCAAGCACGGCTTTGGTCCTGGGAGCGATGAGAGTTATGAATATCCCCGTCAGATTCTAAAAGAATTGGGCGCATGGGATTAATGAGAACCCCATCCAACATCCATGATCGCCTGGTGTTTTTTATAGGCTGGAGCCTAAGCCTGCTGCTTATGCTGCTATCTGCTATTGTACTAAGCATCTCAAAAGAAGCGATCCTCAAAAGCTATACGTCTCGTGCATCAACAACGGTTCAAACCATCAGCATGGCTATTAGTAATGATCTCTATCTAATTGGGGAGAGTGAAAACGAAGTAGATGATTACTTGTCAACCTTTGTCTCTGGATTTGCCCAGGATACCGATGAGACAAGTGTGTATTTGATCGTCCTTGATGAAAATTATTTGGTTCACGCGCACACCGACATACAAGAATACGGAACAAGCTTGCAGGATCCTTATTCCATGGCTGCAGTAGAATCTCCAGAGCCATTGGTTCACATATACAAACATGAAGTGTATGGATGGGTCATCGAAGCAACCAGTCAGTTGGGGGATATAAGTCCCATTCACGGCGCCCTACGACTTGGGATAGATGCGGGGAATCTGAGACAGGCGATAAAGAACATGACCATCCTCATGTTGTTGATTTTTGGAATTGCCATTGTAACCGTGCTAACCCTTGTTTCTCGAATCAGTCGCTCAGTGACAAGAAAACTCCGTCGCACTGCAGAAGTGATCGAACAATTCGATCTTTCCACAGCATCCCCGGTTGTCTTACCTGAGAGCGAGGATGAAATTGGATTGGTGAATAAACAATTCATGCAACTGCAAGAACGCCTCATTCGTTCTCGTTCCAATCTTGAAGCCACAAACAAAAATCTCATCCACACTGAAAAGTTAGCCGCCATCGGTAGAATGGCTGCAGGCGTGGCACACGCCATTAACAATCCTTTACTAGGGCTCAAGAATTGTGTGAGACTCTTGCGCATGGATGATGATCGCGAGGAAAACCTTGAACTCCTCAGTGAAGGGATTAATCGTATCGAAGATACGGTAAAGTCGTTGCTGGGAGCCTCCAGAAAAAGAATTGTTGAAGGTGATACATTCGATATTAACGAGTGCGCCAGCAATGCTGTTACCCTGTTGAGTCATCGTCTATCAAAACAAAAGATCATTCTTAGTCTGGATCTTCAGGATGATCTTCCAAAGATTAAGGGTGACAGGCTTGGATTTGAAGAGATTCTGTTAAACATCGGAATGAATGCATTGGATGCCATTCCTGGAGCGGGTTCGATTAAGATATTTACCGAATTGCAGGGGAACTCCATCCTCGTACACCTTGATGACAGCGGTCCCGGCGTGGACGGGGCTCTTATGGAAAAGATGTTCGAACCTTTCTTTACGACCAAGGACGTGGGACAGGGGACTGGGCTGGGTTTGTATGTTAGCAGGGAGATTATTGCATCCATGGGGGGAGATATTTCTTATACCAAAAGTTCTTTAGGCGGGGCGCGCTTCACTATATTATTGCCTGTTGATACGAATGTAAGCTTGTTTGATGAGGACCCAAAAAGCTGATGCTGAATATTTTAGTGATTGAAGACGAACAGATCAACCGGGTTACTCTGGCTAAATTATTGAGACATTCAGACCATATTGTCCAGACAGCAGAGGATGGTCTGGAGGGTTTAAAGTTGATTCGGGAACGCTCCTGGGATGTTATTCTCACTGATTTACGACTACCTGGTGCAGACGGGATGGAAATCTTGCGCTTTTCAAAAGAAAAGTCAGCGCAGACACCCGTCCTTATCATGACAGCATATGCTACCGTAAACAATGCCATTGAGTGTTTAAAGCTGGGTGCCTTTGATTACCTTACTAAACCTTTTGAACCAGAAGAGCTCTTCCATCATCTCCGTCGAATACAGGAAATCAAAACACTTAATTCCGAGAACGAAGCCTTAAAAGCCTCCCTGGCGGAGCTGAAAGTGGCCCCCGATATCATTGGGCAGTCTGAACCCATGCATAGCTTGATCGAGAAGGTCAAAATGGTAGCTGATAGTGAGCATACCGTGCTTATCCAGGGCGCCAGTGGCACGGGAAAAGAAAAGATCGCCAACGCCATTCAATCTTTCAGTCAACGGAAAGAAAAGCCATATATTATCGTCAATTGTTCTGCCCTGAGCGAGACGCTTTTTGAAACTGAAATGTTTGGTCATGAAAAAGGAGCTTTTACAGGCGCCATCAAACAATCCATTGGTCGATTCGAAAGAGCAAAAGGAGGCACCATTTTCCTCGACGACATTGATGACTTGAGTCTTCGCTTGCAGACAAAACTGTTGAGAGTCATTCAGGAAGGTGAAATTGAGCGAGTCGGTGGAACAGAAGTAATCAATGTTGATGTACGTTTGATCGCGGCAACGAAGGTTGATCTAAAATCATTGCTTAGCTCAGGTCAATTCAGGGAGGATCTCTTTTACCGATTGAATGTTATCAAACTTGAAGTTCCGGAATTGCACGAACGCCCAAGCGATATACCATTGCTGGCGAGTTATTTTCTTGAAAAGGCTAATTCTGAAAAACGCCTTTCTCCAGAGCTCATTAAACACCTCACAAAATTAAGCTGGCCAGGCAATGTAAGAGAACTGGAACACTTGATTATGCAAATGTCGATATTCTCAAAAAATGATACCATCGAGCTGGCTGACCTTCCGGAATCATATCGTGAAAATGAAGGACCTACCGCCGTGCTCGCCGAGAAAGATCTCTCACTCATGGATCAGGTATCATTGTACGAGGCGACCCTCTTGAAGGATAGCATGAGAGTACACAGGGGCAAGCAACAAGAAGTAGCAGATGCCCTGGGAATGCCCCGGACAACCCTGCGCAGCAAACTCATTAAGCATGGACTTATAGACAAGACATCAGAATAGCTGCGACCTCACTTTTTATGACGAATTTTCGTCTTCTATGACGACTTCTCGTCATGCCTTTGGATTAATTAAGTGAATAAACCCGACCTGTGGTTCTGCTTGTCTTGTATTATCAAACACTTACAGTTCAACATTTAGTATGGCACAACATTTGGAATAGAATACAGTCTATGAATAGAACAATCAATACAAGGAATAAAAATTATGACAAGAATTGAACTCGGAACCATCATCCCCCGCTGGGAATGGCGAACATTCGGTGAGGGTTTTGGTGAAGCTGAAGATAGGATAAAGGCGTATGAGTGTACCCGCGAAGTTGAGAGCAGCGAAGTTTATATCCTCTCCAAGAAGAGCGGTGAAAACATCAAGGTTCGCGACACATTAATGGATATAAAAGTACTCCGTGAAGTGAATGAAGACACGCTGGAACAATGGTTCCCCATCATGAAGGCCACTTTCCCAATTGCCCAGGGAGAGATGGAAGAAGTATTCAAAGCTGCCAGTGTAGATGTAGACGTTTCTGGAGAGTCAGAACTGAGTTTTGATGAGTTTATTGCAAAACATGTTGATTCCAATCCAGATCTAAAGTCGGTTGGTGTCTTTAAAAAACGCTACGGCTATATGATCGAGGGCGCTACAGTGGAAATTGCAGATCTTACCATTGATGGAAATGACATTCGCACCACTGCTGTAGAGGATGCTGATCCTGAGTTGGTTATCTCTCTCGTCAAAAAACTGGGTCTCATCGAATTTGAGAATATCAGCTATATAAAAGCCATGCGCCGCATGGTCGGATTTGAGGACTAGAGCATGGGCCAGGAAATAGAACGCAAGTTTCTGGTTACTGCCACGACTTACCGCGAGTTGGCCAAAGGCACACACTATAAGCAGGGTTATCTCAATAGTCAAAAAGAGCGGGTAGTCCGCGTTCGTACCATTGACGAAACAGGTTTTATGACCGTAAAGGGAATCACCAAGGGTGCCACCAGGCTGGAATACGAATATGAAATTCCAGCGAGTGATGCTGATGAATTACTGGAACAACTCTGTGAACAACCCATTATTGATAAACATCGCTATAAAGTAAAAATGGCTAATTTTGTTTGGGAAATTGATGAATTTCATGGTGAGAATGAAGGTCTGACCGTTGCTGAAGTTGAATTACTCTCTGAAGACCAGGAATTTCCAAAACCGGATTGGATTGGGGAGGAAGTCACTGGAGATCCTCGCTACTACAACTCAAATCTGATCGCAAACCCATACTCAAAGTGGTAAACGCCTCTCATTAGTATATGAAACAAGTTCTCAATGACAGAAGAGTGAAAATCACTCTCCGAATAATCGGTTTGATTATTCTCATCCTGGCATTTCTGTTGATGGTGCCATCAGCCAAGGCAGCTTTTCCTGAAAAACCAATCAAGATTGTTGTGTATACTGGCCCTGGTGGACTCATTGATATCAGTGCCCGAAAATTTGCCGGGATAGCAGCGAAATACACCGATGTAAATTTTGTGGTTGAGAATAAACCAGGTGCTGGTGGCATAGTGGCCTTGAAAAAAGTTATTCAAGCTCCGGCCAACGGATATAACCTGTATGCCTGTACCAAATCCAATATTGCCAAGTTTGTTCAGGTGGGTGGGAACGATTATATAGACGCCCTTAGTTGGATAGCCATGCTCATGGCGGATCCTGAGTGCATCATTACCAATCGGAAAATGCCCGTCCATGAATGGGTAGATGTTTTAGAAAATGCCCGACAGAATCCCGGTAAGCAAAATTGGGTAGGTCCAGCTGCGGGGGGTCTCGACCACGTTACAGCCCTGAAGATCTGGGACAAATACGGCATGGAAGCCAAATGGATTCCCTTCAAGAGTGGTGGCAAAGCTTTGGCAGCCCTCCTTGGCGAACAGGGCGTAGCCTATGTGGGCAATCCACGTGATGCTCTGGGAAATCCTGATCTATTTATTGCAGCAGTATCAGCACCCCAGCGTCTGGCGGCCTTCCCCGAGGCCCCAACCTTTACCGAATTAGGGATGAACGACCTTGAGAATGAATTCATGTGGCGTGGGTTTGCCTTGAAAAAGGGTACACCTCCAGAAATTATTTCTTGGTACGATGAATTATTCAAAAAGGTAACGGCTGATCCGGATTGGGTTTCATTTTGGGCAAAGGGTGGGATTGATGTGACATACATGCCTGAAGCAGAGTTTTCCACTCTGGTAGCTGAAGATGCAAAGGTTTTCGAGTACTATTTAAAGAAGAGCGATATTTTACCCGGTGAAGCCTCAGGGATTTTAGCCAAGCTGGCCAGCGGCATCCCTTTTCTTATTCTATCAATCATACTAATTCTCATATGGATTTCAGCGTCCTACGGGATCTATCGATCTGAATATGCCGCCCTGCAGGGTCGTTTTATGATGATCGGCCTGTTCCTGATTATCAGTATCCTCTTTCTGGTGCAATCCATGAATTTCCCCAGTAGTTCGGCTGTGGGTCCTGCGGCCGTACCCAGATTGTGGATCGCCATGTTGATACCATTGAATCTCTTATTGCTGATCAAAACATTCAGAAATAATGATGGGGTATCAGAGTCTGGACCAAGAGTAGATATCGTATTGAGTTTTATAGGATTCCTTATTGTATACCTGCTGCTCATGCAGATCTTCGGATACTTTCTCAGCACATTCGCATTTATTATTGTTGGCCTTTATTACCTGGGTTACCGGAAATGGCGAAACACACTCATCATATCCTTAACCTGGATTCTCTTCTCCTATATCGTTTTTTATAAAACCCTGTATGTCCCACTTCCATTGGGTCTACTATTTGAAAATATGTTTTAGGGAATATTGTGGCAGAATTATTTAGCAATTTGGGCATTGGTTTGGCATTTGTGATGGGTGTTGTTCCTATCCTGACCATTACCCTGGGTGTGGCCATGGGTATTGTTGCTGGAGCAACACCAGGCTTATCACCTTCGATGGGTGTCGCTTTATTGGTACCTTTTACCTATGCCATGTCTCCAACCCTGGCATTGATTCTTCTCGTGGCTATTTACATTGCCGCTAATTATGGTGGCTCAATAACAGCTGTCACCATTAATGCACCTGGCACTCCTTCATCCGTCGTCACTGCATTTGATGGTTACCCCTTAACTAAGAAAGGGAAACCAGGCTTGGCTCTAGGTGTTTCTTTGGTTGCCTCTACTGTTGGAGGTATCATCGGGACACTCATCTTAATCTTCTTTTCAGGTCCCTTGGCAAGGTTCGCCCTAAAATTTCATCCCGCAGAATACTTTGCTCTCGCTATCTTTGGTTTGACCACAGTAGCCTCTCTGGGTGGGAAGAATTGGATTAAAGCCTTTATAGCGGCAATGTTTGGCCTCTTACTGAATACAATTGGTATTGACCCCATTTCTGGCGTGAGTCGTTTTACCTTCGGATTATCTTTTCTTTATGATGGATTTGCATTGATTCCTGCTCTTATCGGACTTTTCGCGCTGAGCGAGATCTTCAATCAACTTGAAGGCGGTGATTTTTCAATCCAAGCTGCTGCTTCAGGCAAACAGGAGTGGCCTACTGCAAGCGCTTACTGGAAATTGAAGACGACTATTCTGCGTTCCTCATTCTTGGGAACGATTATTGGAATATTTCCTGGAGCCGGTGCAACAATAGCTGCTTTCATTTCTTATGATGTAGCCAAGAAAACCAGCAAACATCCCGAAGAATTTGGTCATGGTAGTCTGGAGGGAGTCGCCGCAGCAGAAGGCGCTAATAGTAGTTCGGTGGGAGGGGCTTTGATACCTCTGCTCACACTGGGTATCCCTGGAAGCGCTTCAACAGCAGTTCTCATCGGGGCTTTGATGATTCATGACCTGACACCTGGTCCACAATTATTCATTTCCAATCCTGAAATTATCTATGGCTTATTGGCCAGTCTCCTGTTAGCTAATATCATACTTCTCATTCTGGGATTTTTTGGAAGCAGACTTTGGATAAAAGTGACCACCATACCTAAGACCGTCCTATTTCCACTCATTTTTGCCGTTTCTATTATAGGTAGTTTTGCAGTAAGGAATTCTTTCTTTGACGTGGCTGCCTGTCTGGCCTTTGGCGTATTCGGGTGGTTTCTCAGACGCTACAATTATCCAGTGGCACCCATCATTCTGGGTATGGTATTAGGTAACATTGCCGAAACAAATTTTATACGAGCCATCATGATGGAAGGCTGGACCGTCTTCTTTACGCGGCCATTGAGCCTGGGAATGCTGGTAGTTGCTCTAGCCAGTTTTGCTGTACCTCTCATTCAAGCACGAAAACAAAAGAATTAATAGGGGAAAATATGATATTTAGCAAAACAAAATCGCTTGAATCTAAGATGGATGCATTCTTGGATAAAATTTCTGAATCAGGAATAGTTTATCGTCGCGGTATAAAAAATTACATGAAAAATGAGAAGGAGGACTTTGACCTTCATCTGGAGCAGATAATAGCTCTTGAGCACGAAGCAGATGAACTCCGAAGAAATATTGAAACCAGACTGTATACCCAGACACTGGTGCCTGAGTCACGGGGTGATATTCTAGCCCTCATGGAAACCAGCGATGATGTCATTGGACGGGCAAAGGATACACTTGTGGAACTGTCTATCGAAAAGCCCGACGTGCCAGATGAATTCAAGTCAGGCTTCATTGAGTTAGCCAGATCGACCTCTCGCGCATTGGAGGAAATGGTTCTGGCCATGCGTGCGTTTATGCGCGATCCCATCAATGTCAGGAACTATTTACACAAAGTCTATCATTGGGAGAAAGAGTCGGACAGATTGGCTGAAAATTTAAAGCGGTCGATCTTTGCATCAGAAGATCTTCGATTAAGTCACAAGATTCACCTGCGCTACTTCACCCTGCATGTTGACACCCTGGCTGATCTGGCTGAAGATGTAGCAGACCGTCTAGCCATTTATACCATTAAGAGAAGCATCTGATATGCTGATCCTGCTTTTCCTGTCCAGTGGTCTTTTTCTGGGTTGGTCTCTTGGAGCCAATGATGCTTCCAATATTTTTGGAACCGCTGTGGGCACTCGTATGGTAAAATTCTATACAGCAGCTCTCGTGGCTAGTGTCTTTGTTGTACTGGGAGCGGTAATCTCCGGAGCAGGCACCACTCATACACTGGGAAAATTGGGTGCTGTAAATATGATTGCAGGCGCATTCATGGTGGCTCTTGCCGCAGCGGTTACCGTATTCTGGATGACAAAATTGAGCCTACCTGTCTCAACCAGTCAGGCCATTGTAGGCGCCATCGTTGGGTGGAATTTTTTTGCTGGCAAGACAACTGACATGGGCGCGCTCACAAAAATTGCCTCTACCTGGGTAATCAGCCCAATCCTCGCTGCCGGCTTTTCCTTCGTCTTTTTTCTACTATTTAAAAAGATATTAGAAGTTTGGAAGATTCACATATTTCGGCTGGACGCTTATACTCGGATCGGTTTGATTGTGGTTGGAGCCTTTGGTGCTTATTCATTGGGAGCCAATAATATAGGTAATGTGATGGGCGTATTTGTTTCTGTTGCGCCATTTGAAAACCTCAATCTTCTGGGATTCACTTTTAGTGGGGTTGAGCAACTTTTCCTGCTTGGTGGTCTGGCCATTGCAGTCGGTATCTTTACTTACTCAAAACGAGTTATGCTAACTGTCGGTGAGGGAGTGGTTAAACTCACACCTCAGTCAGCTCTGGTTGTTGTACTCTCACAGTCCATTGTGTTATTTTTGTTTGCATCCAAAGGTCTTGAAGCCTGGCTGTTATCACATGGCTTGCCCACCATCCCGCTGGTGCCCGTCTCCAGTTCTCAAGTCGTGATTGGTAGTGTCCTAGGGATAGGTCTGGCACACGGTGGACGTGGCATTCAATATAAAGTATTGGGACGAATTGCATCAGGCTGGGTAACAACCCCTGTCATCGCTGCAGTTCTCTCCTTTATATCACTATTTTTCCTGCAAAATGTTTTTGATCAACAGGTGGTCAAACCAGAAACCCTTCTTGGGATACATGAAACTGTAAATATTGAAATCAATACTCAGGTTTATTAATATGCCAATGAAATACCTTCGATATATCATCCCAATTCTTTTACTGACGTCAACCAGCTTTGCTGCTGACGGAAAAACCACGGATGAAGTCATGTGGTGGGTCATCATCATGACCCTCCTGGGTGGACTCGCACTCTTCCTTTATGGTATGGAGAAAATGAGTTCTGGTATGAAAAAAGCAGCTGGCGACCAGATGCGGTCTATCCTTTCTGCCTTGACCAACAATCGCTATATGGGGTTACTGGTTGGCGCTTTTGTCACCATGATAATTCAAAGTAGTAGCGCTACCACGGTGATGCTGGTCAGCTTTGTTCAGGCTGGTCTCATGACCTTTGTTCAGAGCCTTGGAGTGATTCTGGGTGCTGACATAGGTACCACAATTACAGCCCAATTGGTTGCGTTTAAGCTTACGGATTATGCGCTCCTGATGATTGCCATTGGCTTTGGCCTGATGATGTTTGGACGCAATGAGAACCAGAAAAATGTTGGTGAATCTATCCTGGGTTTTGGGATTCTGTTCTATGGCATGAAGCTCATGTCGGATGCCATGTATCCACTCCGAACGTATGACCCATTTATTAAAACTTTATCCAGCCTTGAAAATCCACTAATCGCACTTTTGGTTGGTACAGCATTTACTGCATTGATACAAAGTAGCAGTGCCTTCACGGGCATTGTCATTGTCCTGTCACAACAGGGTCTTTTAAGTCTCGAGGCAGGAATTCCACTGATCATGGGTGCCAATATTGGTACCTGTATCACTGCTGCTTTGGCAAGTATCGGTGCCAGCAGGGAAGCTAAACGAGTGGCGCTGGCTCATGTGATGTTCAAAGTCACAGGCGTGATCCTATTCATTTTCTGGATACCCTGGTTCGCAGATATGATTCGTGCGATTTCACCATCATCAGAGGCTGAGGGAATAGCGCAATTAAGTGCAGTCGTACCCAGACAGATTGCCAATGCGCATACCATATTTAATGTCGGTCTGGCCTTTGCTTTCATCCCATTTACTGGCTTTTTCGCAAAAATCATCCTGCGCATTTTTCCAGATGTTGAAGATACACGTGACCTTACCATTGCCACTTGGCATTTAGATGATTCAGCCGTAGAAACCCCATCTCTGGCTTTGGATCTTGCACGTTCTGAAGTAGCCCGTATGGCAAAAATAACCAACCGCATGCTTGATTCATTCATACATCCCTTTTTATCGAACGATCCAGGTATGGATAAGATTCATCCCCAGCTTACTGTGATGGAAGGTATCGAGATGCGTGAGAAAAAACTGGACTTCCTCGATCAAAAAATAAAGAACTATTTACTGCTCATTGGTCAGGAAGAGTTGTCAGACACCCAGGTGCCTGAAGTGTTCGGAATGATCACCATCTCCAGCCATTTAGAGAGTATTGGAGACATAATTGAACGTAATCTGCGGGCGTTGATCACCAAAAAGCGAGCACTGAATCTTGATTTCTCTGAAGAGGGAAAGAAGGAGCTCATAAAATATAATGTCAAGGTCTGTAAACAGATCAGTCGTTTAGAACAGACATTCTCCGAGCTAGACCCCAAAAAAGCTGAAAAGGTGATGGTCAAGGAAGAGAAATATTTGAACCTGGAAGAAAAATACCGCGAATCGCACCTGCAAAGGTTGCAGGCTTCACGCGAAGAATCTGTGGAAACGCATGCCATTCATACCGAACTCATGGAAATGATGAAACAGATCAATGTCTATACCGGCGAGATAGCCAAAATCATTATCAACCTTGCCCAAACAGAAGAAAAATGAAGGACAACAAAATGATCAAAAGTGTTAACAAGCTCGTGATAATCACACTAACTCTTGTGGTGCTATCCTGTGCGTCCAATCAGCCTGAACCCATAGCCGAGATGGAGACAGTTGAAGCTCCCAAGGCTGAATACGTTTTAAATTCAAGTGAATACAAACTCCTCCTAAATCCTGAAATGTTTACTGACTTCGCAGCTGGTTTTGCGAATTACTGGAAAATAATCAATGAGGTCGCAGTTGCTGAAGGCATTGATGTCATCGCCAAGGAAAACCCAATGAAACTCAAGCACAAAGACGTGAGTTTTTTTGATACCCCAAACCTGGATTTGAGAAAACATGGTTTTTTATTGAGACAGAAAATGAAATATAAGGACGGCGAAATAATAGCCGGCTACGAATATGGACTTAAATTTCGGAATCAGGATCCAGCAACCGCATTGTCGATGGATCTCACTCTTGCTGAAGGGTATGTTCCAAAGTTTGGAAAAATCGAGTTAGAATCTGACATCGTTTATTACTCCGTGGCCAACGGATCAACCCATACAACCTATACCGTTTCAAATTCAATAGAACTCGATGATCAGCCAAAAATGGTATACAAGTCTTTTCTGGAAATTTATCCTGCTCTGTCTATTCTGAATTTGCCTGTTGAAACCGAGTTAAAGCTCGTTTCAGGTGCCTCAGCAAATGAGTGGATGGTTGTGCCTGGAGAACTGGATTTTGGGGATGGCTTATTCGGTCGTATGGATATGACAGTATGGCTGATAGACACAGCAGAAGGAGTGTTAAGCATTCCTGAGTTTTCATTTGACCATGAGTTTTTTGAAAATCGTGAATATGATCCTGAAGCCATGGAACGTTGCAGTAGCTTCATCAACAAATTGAACGACTACAAACCAGAATGGTCTGCCGTCGGAAAACTGAAAGCTGCCTTTCTTTTCGAATAGGCAAACAGATAATAACTCACACTAATAGGCATATAGATGAATGCTCCTGAAATAAATTTCGACACCAATTTAAATGTGGTGGCAAAAAGGGAAGCTAGCAAGGGTGAAGATCTCACCCGGTATATTGGTTTTCCGCTTGGGATACTGTTTTTTCTGATCCTTTATTTAATGCCAACGCCGGACGGGTTGACTCTTGAGGCTCAGGCCGCCATCGCTTCATTTGCCCTGGCTTTGACCTGGTGGGTCACCGAACCAATCCCAACATATGCCACGTCTCTCATGCTAATGGGATTATTGACATTTTTTAATGGCTGGCCTGAGGATAAGGTTTTGGGAGTCTTTGGACTGGAAGTGATCTGGCTGAATATTCTTGCTTTTATTTTAAGCTCTACCCTGGTGAAGAGTCAGTTAGCCAAACGCTTTGCTCTCTGGATAGGTATACGATTTGGACACAGCTCTTATACCATCCTGGGCGCCTTTATCGTGTTGCAACTATTTCTTGCCCCATTTATTCCCGCTACCACTGCCCGAACGGTCATGGTCTTACCCGTTATGTTGGTTATCGCAAACATTTATGGCTCCACATCAGGGAATGGAAATAACTTCGGCGTGAATTTGTTTATGCAGAACCTTCAGGGCATCAGCATCTTTTCATCAGGATTTATTACAGGAAGTACCTGTAATATTGTCGCAGCGGCTTTCATCTTCGAAATGGGTAATCAAAAAGTCTATTATAGTGACTGGATGTTTGGAATGCTACCCATTACCATTATTGTTATGGCCATCTCCTGGTGGCTAGGCCCAAAATATCTATTCCCCATCAAACCTGAGGATCAGCAACCAAAAGTAAAAGGTGGCTTTGAGGTCATGAAGAAAATGCTGCATGAGATGGGTGGCTTTAGTGTAGCTGAAGGTAAATCTGCAGGCGTCTTTTTATTTGTTTTGTTTCTCTGGGCCACAGATCGCTTTCATGTCGGCTGGTTCGGTTTTGAAATTAGCGCCGTCATGGCAGCACTGATCGGCGTTGTTTTCGTTTTCCTGCCAAAAATTGGTTTATTGAAATGGAACGATGCTGATATTCCCTGGCATGTCATGATCTTTAGCGCAGGTGCCTATTCTGGCGGACTCGCTTTGTTTGATTCTGGAGCAGCGCGTTGGCTGGTAGGGAGTGTTTTCGATATGGTAGGTCTTAGTGCCAACCTCAGTTTTTGGAAAGTCTATATTATTATCATAGCATTTTCCATGTATGCCCATCTCTTCTTTACGAGCAAAACCATGAGATCCATTGTCATGATACCTATTATTATTGCCATTGCCCAGCAATTTGGCTTTGATCCGGTTTCTTTGGCCTTGCCAGCTGCCTTTACCCTGACTTGGGTTATCACACTGCCAACAAATGCCAAACCCAACTTGATCTTATACAGTGCCGGTCAATTCTCAATCTCAGATAATCTGAAATATGGACTCACCGTAGCCACCATCGGCGTGGTCGTCATGACTATTGCCGGATTTACCTGGTTCAGATTTTTGGGGATCACACCATGAGTAGATTAAAAAGGATCAGAAGCGTCTTGGCCATCGTTTTTATGATGTCCTTTACCATGGCTCAGGACATACGGTCCATCGATCAAATGATATCTATTGAAACCGATGGCTCAGCGTTAATCCAGATGGATATCTCCATCAATGCTGTGGATAGCCTACGATCTATCCTGATTCCTGCAGGATTCGACGCCCTTGAACTACAGTCTATTATAATGGATGAAGAAGATACTGGTTTGGTGGCGAGCCTTGTCATGGAAAGAACTTCCCCAACGCATGAAATTCTTTTTACGACGCCAATTGTCGGGACACATACGATCAAGCTAGAATCCACCATTGCCGAATTTCTTGATTGGGACGCGGCTGGACCAGAGGAGTTTAAGACCTACAACTGGGAAGTGGTTTACACCAACACTATGCCTCAGATAGTAGATAGATGTGAATTAACTATTCTCTTACCCCTGGGATGGAATTTTCACCATATCACAAGTAGTGATCCAAAATTCAAGAAGAAAGATCCCAAACCACCTTATGTATTTACTCTCATGGATGATCGGGCCAGCGTTTCTATTGCAAGATCGCCGATGCAATATATGGAAAGTGTTGCTATCGAATTTGGGTTTAAGAAAGAAGAGAAACCCAACATCCTCATTTGGGTCGGGATTCTCTTGAGCGCACTTTATTTATTCTATTTTAGACATCTCGTCCTTCGGAGAGATGCTGAAAAATCTATTGATACAAAAAATGACAAGGAGTCAAAATGAAACGGATAAAATTACTTTTAAGGGGAGCATTACTGGTGCCGCTTATCATCTTTGGACAAGGTATAACTGTCAGCACTGGCAGTGGACTGGATGTGATCCTGGGTGGAGAGGTTGAGCTTGAATTTGTGGATGTTGAGGGTCCGGGTGGATTCGCTAACAAAGATTCTACATTTCATAAGGTAAAAACACGCAGCCCTCACATGCGCATTGATAAAGCTGTCCTGGGTGCAAAAATCATTTATAGTGAAAATTTTAGTTATACACTTGAATTCCGTTTTGATGATGACGACGCAAAGATTGATAAGCATTATGCCAGATTTAATGTCCCTTCTATGAACACTCAGTTTGAATTTGGGAACAATCGACCCATGATAGCAACCAAACGCTATACAGAAGGGTATCCCCTCGTTGGTACTGCATACTGGAAGGGTCGCGAATTACATTTAACTTCAGAGAGTAAATTTGATATGGGTAGTTTAGAGCTGATTCTGGGACTTTCTGCTGCCATGAAACGAGCCCTTTCAACGGATGATATCGCCGAAGATAAATCTTTCAAAATGATGGTCTATGGTAATTATGAGCCCACAGATGGACAAACCTGGGAATATGGTTTTATGGGGGGCTTGAAATTTGCCAGTATTTTGGCTGAAGGATGGTTCTATACTGGGGAATTGATAGATGATTATGACTGGAAAACATCTTTATCCCAGAGTTTGAATGGCTATGATCAACTTGGTGATGAAGAAGATAAAACCCATTACTGGTATGGTGGACGTTTGACGGCGAGCCCGGGATCAGTGCATCTGCGTACCGAATATATTTATTCCAAAGACGGTTTGCTTCCTCGCGAAGGCGCTTATGCTGAAGCAGGAATTAAACTTCCCCAGAGCTTAACATCTTTTATCCCTGTAGAATCAGTTTCATTATATGGCCGTACTGGGTTTATGAATTTAGTTGATGTCCCCCTTAGTAGTGGAGATGATTATACCTGGGCATATCTGGCAGAACCAATGAGTTGGTCGCGAAAGATGACCACACTTTCTTCCATATTTCAAGTCAACGAGTTCATTACGATCAAAGCCGAGTATTACATCCTAAATGAAGATACTGGTGGAGACATTAAATATTTTACCGATGCAACACACAGTACTCAAGTAACAGATGGTACAACCACAGCATTTACTGATGATAGCAATACCTACGTAAGCGACAATCAGGCTTTGGTTCAAATTAACTTTTCATTTTAATTAAATAAAAACCTAAAAAAGGAGAAAAAAGATGAAGAAAATGACATGGCTACTAATCATTCTTACACTGGGGTTCTTTGCCTGTGAAGATGACAAAGCGGATGTTGAGGAAGAATATGAATCTTTCGATATCCAAACGGTAGCCTCCGTAGCGACTGCTGCAGATGCAAACCCTGAGATCGTACGTATGGTCCCTGGTACTGACGATAGAGCCGTTTTTATTGCTTCCGCAACAAAACAGCTCTTCCCAATTACCTATTCAAAGACGGGCTTTACAATCGATGCTCCCATCACGCTATCTATTGATGCATCCAATGAGGAAATGACCTCAATTGATGTATCACAACCAATTGGTGGCGTAAACTATGTTGCTGTCGTTGTTGCAAAATCGACAGACACTCCCGGTTCTGTAATCTTTGTGAATTTTCAGACTGGTGCTATTGTAAAACGTGTTGATGGTATCGGCTATGTTCCTGATGGTTGTGCCTTTACAAAGAACTCCTCTCATCTCATTATTGCCTGTGAAGATGATCGTGAGGACCATCCTCTTAAACCTGCTACTCGTCACGGTGGATCATTCTCGATTATTGATCTAAGCAATGGTGTTGCAAATGCCACACTGGCTCAGGATTATAAGGTTGCTTATGCTGAGGATTCTGAACCAGAGCATTGTGAAACAAATGCAAATGGTGATGTCGTTGTTTCCGTCCAGGAAACTTCTGATGTGCTTGTCTTCAACGTTGATGATCTTCCATTAACAGAAGCAGATGTCACCATCGTTCATCAGCCCACTGATGAAGGTGGCAATGATGCTGAACCTGATGGATTGTTTATCTCCCCTGATGGCAGTGTTGCATTAATCTCAAATGAGAAAAATGGGACTTTCCAAATGTTGGATATTGCCTCAAAAACCATGCTTGGCAGTCCTTATACGATCGAAAATGATCTTCCAACTGGATGGTACGTAGATGCAGATAAAAGTACAAAGCGTACCGAGCCTGAGGAAGCCTCACTCGTAGCACAGGACGGTAAGCTGTATGCTCTCATGGCTTTGCAAGAAGCTCATGGTGTTGTTGTTTATGATGTAACCGATCCTGCAGCTCCTGTTTTTGACTCTATTGATAAAGCCGGACTCGAGTGGGAAGATGATTTATGGGTTGATGGTGCGAAGAATGAAAGCCTAGTCGGCTCTGAAGGTCTTTCAGCCCACCCAACAAATGGTATTGTTTTCTCTGCCAATGAACGTGAAGGCAGTATCACAATGTATTCAGCAGCTTGGGCACGCTAATAATCGCCTAACTGTTTTATGTTTGAAAAACCAGCCCGGTTCTGCCGGGCTGGTTTGTTTAAGAAACAAAATTCAAGACTCACCATCCAACCGTGATGGATTTCCGTAGAGTAGGAGTAGTAAGATGCCAAAGGTTTTGTCAATCAGGTTCGCAATATGGGTTATAGGATTTATTATCATTGTATCCTATGCATTCATAGGGAAATCCTCAAAGAATGAACAAGCTGCAATAGAACCCATCAATTATTATCCCAATCCACAAAGTGGTTATGGTGTGGGAGATGATCAACTCGCACAGCCAGATGATGTTGAAGTTCTGCCACATGGTGATCTTATTGTAACCGATGTTGACAACAATCGTATTCAGATATTTCAAAAAAGTGGAAAACTACTCAAATCTATTCATGCTGAATCGCTAGGATTGGAGAATCCTGATATTGTCCCCACTGGTATTAGTCGTGATGCTGCAGGGTTCATCTATATAACGCTTGAGGGCGTTGGCTCAGTCGCTCGGTTCAATCCTGATATGACACTAGATCAATTAATTGGTTATCAGGGCGTAGTATCACCAGAAAAATATTATCTGGAGGAAAATGATGGTCTTCTCATCAAACCACAGGGAATCATCGTTTCTCAGGGCGGTGACATATATGTCGCTGATATGGATAAAACGATATTCCGCATAGATGGTGTCTATAATTTCGGGTTTAGAAAATTTAAACAAGCGGACACCGATTCTGGAACGACCTACTCCTATGATAGAGAATATGCTTCTTCTCAAGAAATCACCAAAATCATGCGGAAAAGTGAGGGGATGGCCATCTCCGAAGAGAGAGGCTTACTGTTTGTCGCAGAAGAAAAGCCGGAGAAGAGTCAATTCGGCAATTCAGAAAAATATCGATACGTCGGTGTATTCGATCTGGAGACTGGAAAATTTAAAAATCGCCTAATTGGTGTTGAGATGGTGGATGGGAAAATAGTATCAGGATATTCCAATGACTCCATTGAGGGTTTATCAGTATTTGGAGACTATCTCTTTGCTGTTGATGAAAAAGCGGGTCGGGTCGACTGTTATGACATCGATTCAGGGGAGCGAGTCGCTCATTTTGGTATCCCCGCGCCCTTTTATTGTGATGATGAATCAGATTGTGTCATCGATGGTGTGAATTATAATGAGCAAAATATAATGAGTGGTGGCGCACAGGTCCATTTACTCAATGATTGGCGTAAAAATGAGCTGGCTTCCCCTGACGGTATCTCTGCTATCGAACTAGAGAATGGTCAGAAACGACTAGCGCTTGTGGATCAGTGGAATTCCCGTATTTTACTGTATGACCTGGCCGAGATTTTGGCTGCTGCTGGTAAAGAATAGCAATCCTGATGGGCATGCCAGGAATAAACAATTTTCAGATATTTTATGTGGAGTAACATGAACAAACTAAAACTCTATTTGGGAATCTATATCCTGTTTGGGAGTGGGATCTTTGCAGCTGAGGCAGCCAAAGTAAGTAGTCTCCTGTTTATGCACTACAGCTATGAAGATACTGACAACAATGGTTTTGGCATAAAGAGAGCCTACTTAACATATGAGAACAGCTTGAATCAATCAGTCTCCTATAAATTCCAGGTCGATGTTGGGTCTACGATTACGGATGTAAAGAGTGATTTCACTCTCAAAAGACTTGATCATACGGTCTATCTAAAAAATGCAAAAGTAGACTGGAAAACAGGACTGGGAAAATTCACCATTGGTCTGCAGGGTATGAATATGTTTAAAGTCCAGGAAGCAACCTGGGGCTTTCGCTTTATAGATAAAATGGCAATGGATTTAAACGGGTTCTCAAGTTCTGCTGATATGGGTATTGCCTGGGATAATAAGTTTGGCCCCTTATCTGCGAATCTGATGATCACAAACGGGTGTGGCTACAAACAGGCTGAAAATGATGGGCACAAAAAAGTTTCCTTCCTGTTACATGTCGGGCAATCGAAGCTGAAAAAGGGCTTCAATGCCGGGATTGTCATGAGTCATGAGGGATTAGATTATGGTTCGAACTCCACAGGCTCTTCCCTTGTACTGGGTGGCTTTGGTGGATTGGTGATTGGCAACCTAAGGGCGGGTATTGAATACGAGCTTCAAAATATTAGCTCCTCACAAGAAAAAACGAGTACGCTGGTCTCAGCTTACAGCACACTAGGTTTAAGGAAAGATCTGGATACCTATATACGAATCGATTACCACGATGATGACAATAAAATTGTCAATGACACAGAGACCTACCTCATAGCGGGTATAAATTATCTACCGGAGCCGAGCTTCAGTGTTGCCCCAAATATTCGCATGAACGCCTCGGATATGGATGAAACCGAACTCAAGTACTATTTAAACTTCCAATTTAAATTCTAAATTTTCACATGCTGTCACTTTCCAGACTAGTTCTGCTTACCTGCCTGCTCGTATTCGCCTGTGAAAGTGAGATCATTCCTGAAGCCAGGATACAGATTGAATACTCCCGTAGGCTGCAAGGTTATCCAATACACATATCTGCAAGCCTGCCCAATGATATACGGGCAGATGATTTTGAATTTATCTGGGATTTTGGCGATGGTGAAACAGGTTTTGGCCCAGCACTGGCCCATACCTACTCGGAACCAGGATTCTATACCATTAAGCTTACCATAAGGGGAGATACTGGCTCCGAAACAGATGAGAGGCTTGTTGAGGTCCGCCCATCCTTAGAATTAATTGAATCGTTTAATCTGAAAGTGGATGAGCCATCGGGACTGACTTTTGGGCTCAATAAAGAAACGCTTTGGACGGTTAGCGATCAAACAGGCCGAATTTACGAATTAGATCTGGAGGGAAATGTCCTTCAAACACTTGCCTACCGAGGGGGTGACCTGGAAGGCGTCAGTTTTGATTCCAGGGATTCAACACTCTGGCTTGTTGATGAGAGTCTGGGAAGTATTATCCATGTTGATAGAGAGGGGGCTTTACTTGAGTCTAAGCAGTTCCCGGAAGTTTTAAATGGTGGTGGTCTTGAAGGCATTACACTGGATGTGATCCGATCACGCATCTTTCTGCTGAAAGAAAAAGATATCAGTGCAATTATGGTTCTCAATCAAGCCTTAGAAACAATTGCTTTTGAGAGAATAGGATTTGCGCCTGACTTTTCAGGGATGGATTACTCTAGCTCCATGGACAAACTTTGGCTCCTCAGCCATGAGGCATTCAGTATCTACCTGACTGATACATCGGGAGTCTTGATCAGCTCTCATGGAATTGATCTAGCCCAGCCAGAGGGTCTGGCTTATGATGAAATAGATAGTGTTTTTTATGTTGTAGATGATACATACGAGATACTGAATAAATATAAATTTCGGGACTAGAAATTAAGTAGCAATCGCTTTTTGTCGGGCTTCTCCTGTTTATTTCACCGCAGATATATTTGTGCATTAGCATGTATTTCCGTATATTATACCCACAGTAAGCTTCTTCTGGATAGTCTCCTGACTCACGCTCTGCTAATCTTTGAGATTATGTGCCTGACCATATGAAAGGAAGTAATTATGAAACACAAATTTCACTCTGATCTTGGTCTGGTGTTATTGATCATAGTTTCTGTGTTGATTCCTGTCTGTCTTCTTTGCCCTGAGGAATTAATATGCTGGTATCAATTTGATTAAGATCTTGTTACCTCGTAGACAAGGGCTTTAAGTTCAATCCCTAACACTGGGTGATCAAGCGATTTTTGACGTATAATGACTGACAGGTCGGCGTTAACCACCTGACGAAGCCCATCCACTTTAACCAATCCTAAGTTCAATACCTGGAAATATTATGAACGAACACAGGGTCAATTGTGCTTTTCTCGAAGCCCTGTAGCGAGCAAGTTACTAAAAATATTTGTGCGGAGAATAATGTAAAATCCTCTTCCCCGACGGTACTTTAGAAGATATCTTGAAAGTTTGAATTGAGGTTTGCATGCGTAGTGAAAAATTGATTGTCCATGGTGCTCGAGAGCATAATCTGAAAAATGTGAATCTTGAGCTTCCCAGAGACAAATTTATAGTGATCACGGGACTCTCCGGTTCCGGAAAAACATCCCTGGCTTTTGATACCATTTATGCGGAAGGGCAACGACGATACGTTGAATCTCTTTCAGCCTATGCGCGTCAATTTCTGGGGCTCATGGAAAAGCCCGATGTTGATTATATCGATGGTCTTTCACCAGCCATTTCTATTGGGCAGAAATCCGCTGGTAGAAATCCCCGCTCTACTGTTGGAACCGTCACTGAGATCCATGATTACCTGAGATTACTCTTTGCCCGTATTGGTCGACCGGTATGCTACAATTGTGCCCGCCCGATCACGAGGCAAACAGTTCAGCAGATTGTAGATTCCATCCTGAACTTAAAACACAATTCACACATTCAAATACTATCACCTATTGTTAAAAGTCGTAAGGGCGAGTTTAAAGATACCTTTAAAGAAATAAAACGAGAAGGTTTTGTTCGTGTTCGGGTCGATGGTAAAATACAGGAAGTATCCAAAGCGACAGGACTGGAAAAGAATAAACAGCATAAGATTGAAATTGTTATTGACCGCCTGGTGATCAATGAAGAGTTTAAAGATCGTCTTACTGATTCTGTTGAGCTTGCCTTAAAACATGGTTCTGGAATGGTTATGGTAGATGTTGTTGGTGAGTCAGAACATGTTTTTTCAGAACACTACGCCTGCCCCTATTGTGAGATTAGCTACCCCGATCTGGAACCGCGCCTGTTTTCATTTAACGGACCCTATGGCGCCTGCCCTGATTGTGATGGTCTGGGTATGCAGACCAGTATGGATATTAATCTCATCGTGCCTGACAAAAGGAAGTCCCTGCTACAGGGTGCCGTTGCGCCGCTAGGCGAACAACCCAGAGGAAACTGGTATGCGGCCATCCTCAAAAGCATGTCTGTCCATTACAAATTCAAATTTACACAGCCCTGGGATACCATCAGCGAAGAAGCCCAGTATGCCATCATTCGTGGGACAGGCGGTAAAAAAATCAAAATGGCCTACGAGTCTGATCGCTGGAAGGGCGAGTATGAAGGCGGCTATGAAGGCGTCATTCCAAATCTTGAACGACGCTATAAGCAGACCACCTCCCCTGGCATTCGAAAATGGATCGAAGGCTATATGAGTTCACTTCCATGTGAATCATGTAGTGGCTCAAGATTGAGAATAGAAGCCAATCATGTATTTCTTGGGGGTAAGAGTATCACAGATCTTAGCTATCTCCCCATCAAGGAGCTGCTCACATTTTTTGAGCAAGTAACACTTTCCAAAACTGAAGAACAAATAGGGAAGCAGATCCTGAAAGAGGTAAGGGAGAGATTAAGTTTTCTGGTCAATGTGGGTTTGGACTATTTGAATTTATCACGAACAGCGGGGACACTTTCAGGTGGAGAAGCCCAGCGAATTAGACTGGCCACTCAGATTGGGTCACAGCTGGTGGGCGTGCTTTATATTTTGGATGAACCTTCCATTGGCCTTCACCAGAGGGACAATCGGCGCCTCATTGAGACCTTAAAACATCTCCGAGATCTCGGTAATACAGTTTTAGTTATTGAACACGATCAGGAAACCATGGAAGAAGCAGACCTGGTTGTTGATATGGGCCCGGGTGCCGGCGAACACGGTGGGGAAATTGTGGCAATCGGAACACCAAAAGCCATACTTAAAAATAAAAATTCATTGACGGCCAAATACCTGTCAGGGGAATTATCAATTCCTATTCCGCTGCAGAGAAGAGAAGGCAAGAACAGTAAAATCACATTGCACGGTGCAAGGGGTAACAACCTGCAAAAGGTGACCATGGATTTCCCTTTAGGTAAATTTATCTGTGTCACCGGCGTGTCAGGTTCAGGAAAATCAACCCTCATTAATCAGACCCTTTATCCTGCCATGGCTCGATCTATCTACAGCACAAAGATCACTTGCCTGCCCTACGAACGAGTAGAGGGCCTGGCATATATCGACAAAGTGATCAATATCGATCAATCAGCCATTGGACGAACACCGCGTTCGAACCCGGCCACCTATACGGGATCCTTTACCTTCATCCGAGACCTCTTTTCACAATTGCCAGAATCAAAACTCCGGGGCTACAAACCAGGTCGCTTCTCTTTCAATGTCAAAGGTGGTCGTTGTGAAAGTTGTCAGGGAGACGGGATCAGAAAAATAGAGATGCACTTCTTGCCCGATGTCTATGTCCAGTGCGAAGATTGTAAAGGAAAACGTTATAATCGAGAAACCCTGCAGATCCAGTATAAGGGTAAAAACATTGCCGGTATTCTGGAAATGTCAGTTGAAGAAGGTTATACTTTTTTCAAAGCCATTCCCGGGCTCAAACGAAAACTTAAAACGCTTGTCGATGTAGGACTTGGATATATAAAACTAGGTCAACAGGCCACCACCCTTTCCGGAGGGGAAGCCCAACGTGTTAAATTGGCCAGCGAACTAAGCAAAGTTGGAACTGGAAGAACCTTCTACATCCTGGATGAGCCCACAACAGGTCTTCACTTTGAAGATGTGAAAATGCTTCTCTCTGTCCTCAACCGTTTGGTCGACAAGGGAAATACAGTTCTGGTAATCGAGCATAATCTTGATGTCATTAAATCTGCAGACCATGTTATCGATCTGGGACCTGAAGGTGGAGACGCCGGGGGTGAAGTTCTCGCAATGGGAACACCTGAAGAGATTGCCCGTGTGAAGCGCTCCTATACAGGACACTATTTAAAAGAAATGATGAAGATATGAACCAGCATGGAGCGATAAAGGCTTCCCTTGGAAACAGCCCCTATAGCCGACTATATTTGCCGGCATCTTTTGTGGCACTGTGACATCGGCTTAAACAATGGAGTATATAGGCTTTAACTAGAATTTATGAGTGATTTAACCCAGCCTCAATTATTGACTGAAGAACAGGAGTTTGACCGTGCTTTGCGGCCGCAAACCCTGGATGATTTTGTGGGACAAAAAGACACAATAGATCAGTTGAAAATATTTATCGAAGCCACTATGCAGCGCAGCGAGGCCTTAGATCACGTTCTGCTTTTTGGACCTCCCGGTCTGGGAAAAACCACGCTCGCCATGTTGGTTGCCAAAGAGCTGGGTGTTAATATCAAGGTCACATCGGGACCGGTGATGGACAAGGCTGCCGATCTGGCAGGACTGCTGACAAATCTTGAAGATCGTGATGTCTTCTTCATTGATGAGGTCCATCGACTGAACCATGTTGTAGAAGAATACCTGTACTCTGCCATGGAAGACTATCGCATCGACATTATGATCGATAAGGGACCTAGCGCCAGAAGTGTTCAATTAAACCTTGAGCCATTTACCCTTATCGGAGCTACCACTAGAGCAGGTTTGTTAACTCCGCCCATGCGTGCTCGTTTTGGTGTGGTTCTGAGATTGGATTTTTACGAACCTGAACAACTGCAGAAGATCATCATGCGCTCAGCTAATATTTTAAATGTCCCCATTGATGAAGAAGGCTCTTTTGAGTTAGCGACAAGAAGTCGAGGAACCCCCAGAATCGCCAATCGCCTCTTACGTAGAGTGCGCGATTTTGCCCAGGTAAAAGGAAATGGAAGCATTACTAAAACCATAGCAGATGAAGCCCTAGCTATGTTGAGTGTTGATGAATATGGCTTGGATGACATGGATAAAAGAATCCTGTCTGCATTAATAGAAAAATTTGATGGGGGACCAGTTGGTTTAAATTCCCTATCAGTTGCCGTTGGTGAAGAAGCCAACACCTTAGAAGAAGTATATGAGCCTTTTCTCATTATGGAAGGCTTTCTGGTAAGAACCGCTCGGGGACGTCAAGCAACCCCGCAGGCTTACCGTCATTTAGGGTTTGTGCTCAAGGCTGAGATTCCACAAACTGATCTATTTAAAAAAGGGAAAGACTAAGATATGCTGTTTGATCGTGCAAAAGCGTTAACCTTGTCAGATTTCGATTACGAACTACCGGATGAACTGATTGCTCAACATCCTGCCGCAAAACGTGATGGATCTAAGTTGCTCCTCATGGATGCGCAGTCAGGAGAGGTAGAGCATAGTAAATTCTCAAATATTGTAAGTGCCCTGAAAAAGGGAGATGTACTGGTTTTGAACAACACCAAGGTCTTTCCTTCGCGATTGTTTGCCCATAAAGATAAAACTGATACAGAGATCGAATTATTTCTCCTTCGAGAGCTGGGAAATAATCTCTGGGAGACCTTAGTTAAACCTGCCCGAAAAGTGCGAGTAGGGAATAAGCTGGTTATCGATGATAAGATCACGTGTGATGTGGTGGACAATACGGTCTCTGGGGGCCGGGTCGTACGTTTCGATAAAAATGGCGGTGATTTCTTTTCCATCCTGGATGAAGTTGGTCATTGGCCCCTACCTCCCTACATAAATCGAGAAGCTGATGCTGCGGACAAAAAACGTTATCAGACCGTTTATGCAGAACATCGTGGAGCCGTGGCCGCTCCAACTGCAGGGCTACACTTTACGGAGAGCTTGTTAAAGAAGGCAGTAGCCAAGGGCGTAGAAATCCATACGGTGATCTTACACGTGGGTCTGGGAACATTTCGACCGGTTAATGTGGAGGATATCACCAAGCATCAGATGGACGCAGAATATTTTAATGTTCCCGAAGAGACCGTAGCGGCCATCAAAAAAGCAAAAACTGAAGGTCGTCGAATTATTGGCGTCGGGACAACCGTGGTGAGAGCACTGGAGTCAGCCGTTATGTATCCGCGCGAATTGGAAGCCGGTGATGGCTGGACCAATAAATTTATCTATCCCCCCTATGAATTTCGGGTGGTGGATGGCATGATCACAAATTTTCATCAACCCAAGTCAACCCTGCTTATGCTGGTATCGGCGTTCTCCTCCAGGGAGAAGATCCTCAAGGCCTATAAGTCTGCGGTTGAAAATGATTATCGCTTTTTCTCTTACGGCGATGCCATGTTCATACGGTAGAACCCTTTAACAGCTTAACCGCAGAGAACGCAGAGGGCACAGAGAAAATTAATGTCTGAAACATCTAACATCGAACATCTAACACCTAACTTCAGGATAGGGACGGGTTATGATGTTCACCGCCTGGTGGAAGGCCGCAAACTAGTTCTTGGTGGCGTGGAGATTCCTTTCGAGAAGGGAACCCTGGGACATTCAGACGGGGACGCCTTAACGCATGCCATCGCTGATGCCATACTCGGGGCACTTGCCCTGGGAGACATCGGTCAGCATTTTCCTGATACAGATCCCGCTTTTGAGGGTGTCTACTCCATTGATCTCTTGACCCACGTGGCCGGATTGATCAAAGAAAGAGGGTATGTCGTCTCCAATGTTGATGCGACGCTGGTCCTTCAGCAACCCAAAGTTATGACCATATTAGCTGAGATGCGACAGAAGCTTTCTGCTGCTCTCGACATATCCCTGGACAGGGTGTCCGTAAAGGCAACTACCACAGAGGGTCTCGGTATAACGGGATCAGGTGATGCTGTTGCAGCTCAGGCCGTCTGTATCCTAGCGTTAGATGACCAGATTTAGGATATGGGGCTAATGATAAGTGGCAGGACAAACAATTTTGGTCTTTGCGAGGAATTCCGATCCCGACACCGGTGTCGGGAGAATGACGTGGCAATCTCTAATTTGAGATCGCCGCGGTCGTATGACTCCCTCGCGAAGACGAACACACACTTCGTGAAAAGTTTAAAGGAAGGTCTCTTTTGCCACGGATACACACAGATAAAACGCAAATAAAACGTTTGAGTCCAAAATATTTGATAATCAAATATAGCAATCCTAGAATTTTATCCGTGTAAATCAGTGAAGATCTGTGGCTAAACAATTCAAAACTGATAGTTCTCTAGTATGCTAGAAACTCTCTTTAATTTTATTGATCAAGCACCAGCCTGGCTTGTGTTTTTAACTGTTTTTCTCGCCTCTTACGTTGAAAATATTTTTCCTCCCATTCCTGGAGATACCATTTTGATCTTTGGCGCCTATCTGGTGGGCCGGGGAAACTTATCCTTCACGATGGCGCTTGTAACCACCCTGCTGGGCAGCGTCATGGGCTTTATGACCCTCTATGCTGTTGGTTTTAAGTATGGACGGGGGGTCATGTATTCTAAACAACAGACCTGGTTTTCGCCAAAAAGTCTGAGAAGAGTTGAACGACTCTTCACCAAATGGGGGTATGGAGTGGTTTTTATTAACCGCTTTCTAGCTGGCCTGCGAAGTGTCGTTGGTCTGTTCTCCGGGATAGGTAAACTGAAGGTCTGGAAGGTGATACTCCTTTCGTTTTTTTCCAGCCTCTTGTGGAATGGCACCCTGATTTGGTTGGGGAGCTCAATTGGTGAGAACTGGGAGCAGATAACGGTTTACCTGAAACGCTATAATACTGTGGTCACCATCCTGTTGGTCATTATTGTAGCCGGCTTTTTGTTTCACCGCTATGCTGTTGTAAAAGAAAATCTGGCAGATAAAGAGGAGGCTTAAGGAAACATTTATGTTTTTTAAGCCCTTTTCAATCGATGCCCACTCAAAAGTCAATCTTGGCCTGAGAGTATTACAGAAAAGGGAAGATGGATACCACGATCTGGACACCGTCTTTCAACAGCTCGACTGGGGTGATACACTTCATTTTGAGCCGGATAATGAATTCACTTTTAATATGATTGGCCTACCCTTCGATGACGGCGGTGAGAATATTTGTCTCCGTGCTGCAAAGCTGATGTGGGCTACTCTTGGCAAGGAATTGCCGGTAAAGATCACCCTGGAAAAACGGGTTCCACCCGGGTCTGGTCTAGGCGGAGGTAGTGCGGATGCGGCTGCCATCCTCAGGGGTCTAAATCAAATAAGCGGTGATTCCGTGTCACTCGAAAAACTACAGGAAACGGCGCTCGCACTGGGCGCAGACGTTCCCTTCTTTCTAAAAGGAGGTTTGCAACGTGGTCAGGGTGTTGGTGAAAAACTAGAGAGATTAGAATTAGATTTTGACCCCGTGTTCCTGCTGGTTATTCCCCCAGTTCATGTGTCGACGAAACAAGCATTTGAAGCACTAAGAATACCATTGACAGCCCCTAAAGCACCGTTTACTTTTGGCCGCCTTTTAGATAAGGCGACACTGGTACGGTTTTTTGAAAATGAATTTGAATCTGTTGTCTTTCATATACATCCAGAAATTGGCGCGCTTAAAAGCGAGCTCCTCAAGCAAGGAGCATATTTTGCCAGTTTGTCGGGTAGTGGCTCGACTGTGTATGGCATCTTTGACAGCCTTGAACAAGCAAAGGCCGCTCAATTGTTTTTTATAAACCGTTACCATACCCAGATCACCCCCCCCTTCATCTAAATATTGCCTTCCGGGATCGTTCAATGGTAGGACACCAGCTTTTGGAGCTGGTCATGGGGGTTCGAATCCTCCTCCCGGAACAATTTTTAATTCACACTCAATTGCACCCAAGCTCTGACAAAAGACAGAGACGGGGCTGTGTGAATTAAAAGCTAACTAAACATGCCAACCTAGAAACGGAAAAGAGCTTATGAAGCCAAAACTGTTTTGTGGCCGGTCAAATCCAGAATTTGGATTAGCCGTAGCCAAATATCTTGATATAGAGTTAGGCAAAATGACCATCAAACCATTCAGCGATGGTGAGTTGTGGATTCGCTTTGATGAAAATGTCCGCGGTGAGGATGTCTTTATTATTCAAAGTACGAATCCTCCTGATACCAACATGATCGAATTGCTCCTCATGTTGGATGCAGCCAAGCGGGCCTCAGCGAGACGTGTCACGGCGGTATTGCCTTATTATGGGTATGCCAGACAGGATCGTAAAGATCAACCAAGGGTTCCCATCAGCGCGAAATTGTTTGCCGATCTGATCCAGACAGCTGGTGCAGATCGGGTGGTCTCCATGGATCTACACAGCAGTCAGATCCAGGGATATTTCAATATCCCCTTTGATCACCTCTACTCGAAAAGAGTACTCGTGGGAGCTATTAAGGAATTAGGTATCGAGGATCTAGTTGTATTAGCCCCGGATATCGGGTCTGTGCCCATGTCTCGGTCTTATGCAAAACTTTTGGATGCGACTCTGGCGATCATTGATAAACGACGACCCGGACACAATGAAGCAGAGGTTATGCACCTCATTGGTAAGGTTGGCGCCAAAAATGTATTGATCATGGATGACATGATCGATACTGCAGGAACCATCGTCGCTGCGGCCAAGAAGGCCAGGTCCATGGGGGCGATCTCCGTGAATGCCGCCATTACTCATGGCGTGCTATCTGGACCGGCTATCAGCCGATTGACTGATTCGGTTATTGATAGAATCCTTATCACGGATACGATTAACATCCCTGAAGAGAAAAGGATTGATAAGTTAGTGTCGGTAACTGTGGCCTCGGTCTTTGGAGAAGCGATTCAACGGATTCATAATGAAGAATCGATTAGTGTTTTATTTGATATATAGAATAGAGATGTAAAGGGAGTAAAAATGGCTCAAGCAAAAGCTGTAAAACGTTTCGAATTGCAGGTTGAGCAAAGAAGTGAATTTGGACGGAAGGCCGTAAAGGAAATCCGTAAACAGGGTTTAGTACCGGTGAATTTTTATTCACATGGTGAAGAAGCACACACCTATGTTATGACCGAAGCACATCTGCGCGAAGCAATGCATTCAGGAGAAAAGATTTTCAATATCACCATCGATGGTGAACAACGTCGTGCCATGGTGAAAGATATTCAATATCATCCTGTTACTGACAAAGTGCTCCACATGGATTTCCTCGGTATTCGTTTACGCGATATCATCGAAATTCCAGTGCCGATCCTGGTTGTCGGATCTCCTCTGGGTGTACAAGAGGGTGGTCTGCTACAGCAACCTATCCACGAAGTCGTGGTGCGTTGTAAGGGTGAGGATGTACCTGACTCAGTCGAAGTAGATGTTACTGAATTGAATATTGGTGATGCTATCCACGCCAGTGATCTAAGAACGGATGCGTTCGAGATCCTGTTGGCTGATGATATCACGATCGTATCTGTTGTCTTACCTCAGAAACTCGAAGAAGTGGTTGTTGAGCTTGATGAAGACGGCTTGGAATTTGAGGATGAAGAAGGTGAAGAGGGTGAAGAGGGTTCTGAGAAGAGCGCTGAAGACTCTAAAGAATCTAAAGAAGGCAGTGACGATAAATAAGTCGCTTATAGAAGACGTATTATGCCAAGAGCAATCATTGGACTGGGTAACCCGGGAGATCGTTATGCCAAAACAAGGCACAACGCAGGCTTTCTGGTTATCGATGAACTTGCCAGACGCTGGCAAGTCACTTTCCGCCCTGGCAAGGGCAGCTATGTTTTTGCCAGAAGCACAAGCCGGGATGCCATTCTGATGAAACCTACCACCTACATGAATAACAGTGGGCAGGCCGTACGTCATTTGATTGATTATTTCAAAATTGATGAAGCAGAAACAATGATCGTTTTTGATGATCTTGATATACCATTCCCTGAAGTTCGACTCCGCAAACAAGGCGGGGCCGGAACTCATAAGGGCATGCAATCAGTCCTCAGACATCTGGATTCCCTGAGTTTTCCACGCACACGCATGGGAATCGGTGGTGAACAGGGTCGGCGTCTTGCTGAAGATTTTGTTTTAGAGAATTATTCTAAAGATGATTTAAATGTTCTCCCTGAGCAAGTGGGTAACGCGGCTGATGCACTTGAGTATTGGCTGAAAGATGATATTGATAATACAATGAATCGCTTCAATATCAATCCCCGGAAGGCTCAGGCTGAGGATTTAGAGGAGGAAAATTAATATGAGTGAGATGATGATCTGGGTTCCTGTCATGGGGTTTGTTGCCTTGGCGTTTGCATTCTGGAAAACAAGCTGGATCAGTAAACAAGATGAAGGCTCAGACAAAATGAAAACCATCGGAAAGCATATTTCCGATGGCGCCATGGCTTTCCTGAAGGCTGAATATCGCGTATTGGCAATATTTATTGTTGCCGTAGCAATTCTTTTAGCCATTGCCAATAGTGGGGATGGAAAAAGTCCCCTTGTGGCAGTTTCATTTGTCGTAGGTGCCCTGGCCTCAGGTTTGGCTGGCTTCCTGGGTATGCGCGTAGCAACCAAAGCCAACTATCGTACATCACAAGCAGCCCGTACTGGTTTGGCAAAAGCCCTGGGTGTTGCCTTCGCCGGTGGTTCTGTCATGGGATTGAGTGTCGTGGGCTTAGGCGTTATTGGTCTGGGTGGTCTGTTCCTGGTTTATAGAGAGATCTTTACAGATATGAGTATGGTGATGTCAGTGCTCTCCGGATTTTCACTGGGAGCCAGTTCCATTGCATTATTTGCCCGTGTTGGTGGTGGTATTTATACCAAGGCTGCTGACGTGGGAGCGGACCTCGTTGGAAAAGTTGAAGCAGGAATTCCTGAGGATCATCCACTAAACCCTGCAACCATTGCTGATAACGTTGGTGACAACGTAGGTGATGTTGCCGGTATGGGTGCTGATCTTTTCGAGTCCTATGTTGGATCTATTGTGGGTTCTATGGTTTTGGGAGCTACCATTATGGTGACTGGTGCCCTGGCCCCTGAATTTGTTTTTCTACCCTTGCTCATTGCTGCTGCCGGTATCCTGATTTCTATCATGGGTACCTTTATGGTTTCAGTAAAAGAGGGTGGTGATCCCCAGAAGGGCCTCAATATTGGTGAGTTCGGTTCATCCGGTCTTATGGTAGTCGTCATGTTTTTCATGATCACCATGCTACTGCCAGCCACATTCACACTGGGTGGTGTTGAATATACCAGTTTAGGTGTTTTCTGGGCAAGTACCATTGGTCTGGCTGCCGGTCTCGGTATCGGGTTCATTACTGAACATTATACTGGAACCAATACGGGTCCGGTAAACTCCATCGTGCATCAGTCAGCAACCGGTGCAGCAACAAATCTCATTGCCGGTCTGGGTGTGGGAATGCAATCAACAGCAATTCCAGTCCTGATTATCGCAGCTAGCATAATGGGTGCTTTCCATTTTGCAGGTCTCTATGGTATTGCCATGGCGGCCCTGGGAATGTTGGCAAATACTGGTATGCAGTTGGCAATCGATGCCTACGGTCCTATCTCCGATAATGCTGGCGGTATTGCTGAAATGGCTCAAATGCCACCTGAGGTTCGTAAGCGTACTGACAAACTGGATGCTGTGGGTAACACAACTGCTGCAGTAGGAAAAGGTTTTGCAATTGGCTCAGCTGCTTTAACAGCGCTGGCTCTCTTTGCTGCTTTTCGTACGACAGTGGAAGTCATTCGTGGGGGAGACCCAATGAGTATCAGTATTACCGATCCGACTGTTATGGCTGGTCTGTTTGTTGGCGGAATGTTGCCTTTTGTCTTTTCATCGATGGCCATGGGTGCTGTTGGTCGAGCTGCAATGGCTATGATCGAAGAAGTTCGTCGTCAATTCAAAAACATCCCTGAGCTTGCAGCAGCATTGGCTGTGATGAGAAAGTATGAAGAAGGTCAGAAAATGTCTGTAGAAGACCAGAAGACCTTTGATGCTGCAGATGGTAAAGCGGAATATGGGAAATGTGTAACCATTTCCACTGAAGCTGCGATTAAAGAAATGATGATACCGGGCTTGTTAGCCATTCTAACGCCCGTTATTGTTGGATATATATTTGGTGCCGAAGCTCTGGGCGGTCTATTAGCTGGCGTGACGGTAACAGGTGTTCTTATGGCAATTTTCCAGTCTAATGCTGGCGGTGCCTGGGACAATGCTAAGAAAATGGTAGAGAACGGAGTTGAAATAGACGGAATAAAATATGGTAAAGGTTCCGATATTCATAAAGCTGCCGTTGTCGGTGATACCGTAGGTGATCCTTTCAAGGATACCTCAGGTCCCTCACTGAATATTTTGATAAAATTAATGTCGGTTGTATCACTGGTGATCGCACCATTGATCGCAACCATAGGTCTATAAGGAGGTTCGCTCTTGAAAAAGTATGAGTGCCTTTATATTGTAAATATCAACTTCGATAGTGAGGGGATCTCCGCAGTTACTGCACGGGTGGAAGCGGTCCTGAAAAATGTTGGCGCTGAGCTTGCGAATTCGCAGCACTGGGGCAAACGAAAACTTGCATATGCCATCGATAAAGAACGCTATGGTAATTATATCCTGTTGCATTTCCAGGGTGAGAACCCAAATATTGCAGAGTTGCACAGAGAATTTGAAATCGAGTCAGGCGTCCTGCACTATATGACCATCCGTCTGGATGAGTTTCCTGATTTTGACACGCTTACTGTACCTCAAGCATTTGAAGCGGACCGTAGCAGACGTCCATCACAATATGGAGATCGCAAACCTCGTCGTTACGATAATGATGAGAATGCAGCTCCAGCGGTGGTCGAAAAGACTGAGGGTGTGGCTGAAGCAGCCGTTGCTCCAGAATCAGCCGAAGTCGTAGAATCTGATACTGATGAAACTATCGTGGCTGAGGATACTGCAGAAGTCGTTGAGGAAGTTACAGAGGAATCAGCAGATGTTGAAGAAACTGCTGAAGAAGTAACTGAAGAAGCGACTGAAGAAGTTGTTGAGGAAGCTGCAGTAATTGAAGAAGCGCCTGAAGAAGTTGTTGAGGAAGCTGCTGTTGCATCAGAGGAAGTTGTTGAAGAGCCTGAGGCGGTGGAAGAACCTGCTGAAGAATCCACTGATGAGGCAGATGAAGACGAAAAAGCTGCTGGTAAAGAGTAATCGGTCGGATTAGAGAAAGAGAGAATTCATTATGAAAATGTTCACATACAGAAAAAAGATTTGCAAATTCTGCGAAAACAAGAAAATGCAAATTGATTATAAAAACCCAGCAATGTTGCGTCGTTTTGTAACAGAACAAGGCAAGATCCTTCCTCGCCGTATCACTGGAACCTGCTCCCTTCATCAAAGAGCCTTGGTGACATCGATCAAACGAGCCAGGAACATCGCTTTGCTTGCTTACAGCAACGACGTTAGAAACGCCTAAATAAAGGAGCTGATCATGAAAATCATTTTACGTGAAGATGTTGACTCCTTGGGTCAGGCTGGAGAGACCGTTAATGTAAAAGATGGCTTTGCCCGTAATTATCTTATTCCTCAAAAGTTGGCTTATCCAGCCACCCGTAGTTTTTCAAAGGTTTTTGAAGAAGAGAAGAAACTCAAAGATAACCGCGATGCTCGCGCTACAGTTCTAGCTGAGCAAACTGCTGCGAAGCTGAGCAATCTATCCCTGGAAACCTCAGTCAAAGTAGGTGAAGAGGATAAGGTTTTTGGTGCAGTAACAGCTGCTGATATTGCTGCCTTGCTGGCAGACAAAGGGTATAAGATCGACAAGCGGGATATCCTGCTCGAAGAGCCTCTTAACGCCTTGGGTATTTACAATGTCCCGGTCAAAGTTGCTTCTGGCATCAAAGCAGAAGTTAAAGTCTGGGTCATAAAAGAATAAGCTGATCCAGCTGATCCATCCGACTTCGCAGGAAACGAAGTGCATGAACGTGAAGGAATGCAAAAAGCATCTGCTTCAGTGTGACATGCCTTTTCCCTTGAGCGAAGACGGATCATACGGGATGAAAATGAAGGTTGTTTTGACAATCATCATTTTCATCCCATTTTTTTATTGAGTCATATCCATTGAGCCGACCTCTCCATATATTCAGTAAACGAGAAGCATACTTTCTGATCGCTTCTGCCATGTTTTTGGGGCTTTCTATCAGTCTCGTATTCCAGGGTATCATTTCCGGGCTTGAGGACACGATCCTGTTGGATCGACTCATCATTATTTTAAGTGAGTTGGCGATTCTAATTCCACCCCTGCTGATTTTACGGCAGCGTGGAATTAGCGTGCTCGACATCCTGCCATTAAAACCGGTTTCTCCACTCACTTTTTTGATGGCAATTATCATCGTAAGCGGAGCCATTGGTTTGGTTACCGTATATGAAGTCATCATGTTGCCCTATTTCCCCATCCCAGAGTTCTTAAAAAATTTAGAAACAGAGTTATCCCAGGGTGGCATTTTTGATATTCTGCTCCTTATTCTGGCCGGAAGCCTTGTTGCCCCAATCGTAGAGGAATTCTTGTTCCGTGGGATCCTACAACAAAGCTTGTATTATAGATATGGCTCACTACTGCCCGCCCTCGTAGTCCCCACAGTGATCTTTGCCCTCTTCCATGTTGCCTATCTCTTTTATTTACCAGCTTTTTTTGAGTTGATCAGTCTGGCTTTTCTTTTGGGTTGGTTGATGGCGAAAACGGGAAATATTATCATCCCCATCCTGGTTCATGGATTATTTAATCTCTCTTCCTTCACCAGTCTGTTCATTTTTGAGCTGGAGGAGACCAGCACCCTGTCAGACCTGGGTTTGCCCTGGATCATTGTATCTACTCTTTTAATGATGGTAGGCTGGATATACTTTAAGTTCATGCCGCTTAGCGTGGTTGATGATGTTTATCTCATTCCACCTCTGGAGAAAAGGGAAGCTTGATATGCTGGAAATGAGCAAAGTTCTTAGTGTTGGTCTGGGGGGGTTCTTGGGAGCCGTGGGTCGATACTGGCTTAGTGGCCTGGTCCAGAGATATAGCGATCGATTCCCACTGGGCACTCTCTCTGTAAACCTATTAGGTAGTTTTGTCCTGGGTTTACTGGCTACCCTTTTTCTGGAGAAGGTCATGATCAATCAAGAAGTGCGATTATTTCTCCTCATTGGTTTGCTGGGTGCCTTTACGACCTATTCTACCTTCTCTTTAGAGACATTGAATCTCATGCGAAGTGGGGAATGGTGGTTCGCATTTGCGAATATTAGTGCCAATATCCTAGGGACACTTATTGCTGTGTGGGCAGGGGTAAGTATTGCTAAGTTGTGGTGATACTGACTGGGGGTGCTTATGAAGGAAAATTACACGGGGCAGAAACTTTGTATCTATATCGGTGAAGCCGATAAATACGAGGGTCGTCTATTGCATGAACTACTTCTGGAGAGTGCTCTGGAAATTGGTTTGTCAGGGGGGACTGTCCTGCGTGGCCGGGAAGGATTTGGAGCCCATGGAGAAATTCATTCCCTAAAGATTCTGCGTTTATCCGAAAATTTACCGCTGGTTCTGGAATTTATTGGCCGCACTAAAAAAATCGACAAATTTGTTGAACTCATTGAGCCCATGCTCAAAGAAGGCTTGATGACCAGGACGGAAGTAAGTATAAGTAAGTTTAGATCGAACGATTAATTTGGGGTTGTGCCTGAAATCACAAGCGGCTCATGTGATTGACCACCGTCACATAATTGTAATACTGACATACTAATTTTATTGAGAAATTGACACTCATTTGATGAAGGAGAAAAAAATGAAAAAGATATTAGCTACCATGGGTTTACTTGGCCTGACAACACTGGCCTTTGCGCAGCCGGATTATGCAACAAGGCGGGGGTCTGGTGCCATTATGCTTTCCGGTGCGGCTGCCTATAGCACAGACTTGAGCCAGGATCTAAGAGGTTCTTTTTGGGACCTGAATACAGATGTCGCCCTGTTCCTCTTTCCACAATTAGCTGGTGGAATAGATTTCGGATATGCCAGGCAAATGCAGGAAACAGGTGACGAGAACGAGCCAAATGTTCACAAACATGTTATCATGTCACTTGGACCAAGGATTTATTTCTTCCTGGGTGGTGAGCACAGCCAGTTGACACCTTTTATCAAGGGTGGGGCAAATTACCTTATTGATAAAACATTACTGGATGATGAAGTGATAAATCAGGAAGATCAAGAATTGGGTCTTGTAGCCAGTGCCGGTCTTCTCCTGAATTTAGCAAAAAACGTCGGGCTTTCTGTAGAAGCGGAATATGATTTCCAAAGAGGTACTGAGGTCGAGGAAATTGACACTCAACAACTCCTGGTCAAATTTGGAATTCGAGCTTTCTTAACGGACTAGTTCGATATTTTAATACAACCAAGTGGCTGCTGATCAATTCAATTGATTAGCAGCCACTTTTTATAGGAGAGAATAGAAAGATATGGTTTCAAGCTTCAATGAACTCCTAGCTCTTGTCCAAAATAAACCGACCAGACGGGTCGCCCTCGTGGCGGCCGAAGACCCGGACCTGATCAAGGCAGCGGCAAAAACTCAGGCATTGGGATTGGCTGAATTTATTCTTCTTGGTGATGCTCCTAAGATTACAGACATTCTGGAAAATACTGAATTACCATTTGAGATAATAGATTCAAGATCTCCAGCTGCTGACTCCATTAGACTCATACAGGAGAACAGAGCTGATCTGCTCATGAAAGGCAAGATCACCACAGGAGAACTTCTCAAGGAGGTCCTGAAAAAAGAATCCGGTTTACGACAGGGACAACTTCTCAATCATATCGCCGCCATCGAATCTCCCCACTATCATAAACTGCTCTTCATCAGCGATGGTGGGATCAATCTGAGTTTTGATGAGCAAACCTTTGAATACATGATCAGGAATATTTCCGACTATCTAAAACGCCTGGAAATAGCAGAGCCCCGTTTTGGAATGATGACTCTGGTTGAAAACGTCACTGAAGCAATACCAGAGACAGTTATCGCTGGAAATGTGGTTGAAAAAATGAAGGCTGAATTCCGGATCGAAGGACCCATCGCCCCAGATGTGGCATTATCTGCTAAGGCAGCAATCAAAAAAGGATTGGAATCAGATATTGCAGGTGAGGTGGATGTCTTCCTCATGCCCAATACAACAGCGGCAAATCATCTGGTAAAGGGCTTGGTCACGCTGGGGGGCTGCAAGCACGGCGGTGTAATTGTGGGAGCCAAAGTTCCCATCATTCTGATCAGCCGTTCTGATAGTGTTGAGGCAAAATTTCATTCGATCTTACTTGGCTTAGTTTAAAACCGCGAATTACACGACGAGATAGAGTAATCAATATATCACTAACACCCAACTTCAGAGGGGGGTAATCCAAAAGGTTATGGCAATTGATTTAATTTCAGTTGGAGCCACACGAGATAAGATAAGTTATCCCGTCGCCCATCTGCACAAAATGGGATACATACGAGAGACCGACTGTTCCACGGAACAGTACACTTTTAGTTAGCCACACAAGATTAGAGTGAAACCAAGAGGCCAGTGTATTGCTGACAAACAACACCGGAAAATAAATAGTAGAGTCCTGCACTACGAATTTAAGGATTTATCGTGAAAAATGAGACACAAGGGAAGCCCTTTCCTGAAAACAAGAAAAAGAACAAGCCACGCTCAAAGAGACATCAACCCAGAGGTCTTACCATTCTCTATGAAGATGATCATATCCTGGTGGTTGATAAAGCCAGTGGTCTTTTAACGATGAGTAATGCGAAAGAGCGAGACCGCACGGCCTATTTTGTTTTAACCAACTATGTTCGTAAGGGAAATGCCAAGTCACGCAAAAGAATCTTCATCGTACACCGCCTTGATCGAGATACCTCGGGTGTCTTAGTTTTTGCGAAAAGCGAGTCTTGTAAGCGTTTTTTACAGGATAATTGGTCGGGATTTACAAAAACATACTATGCTGTCATTCATGGAACGCTGGAGCAGAAGGAAGGCATTCTTTCATCTTATCTCGCTGAGAATATCGTTCATCGAATGTATACTGTAGATGATCCCAAAATGGGGAAGCTGGCTAAAACCGGATATAAGGTCATTAGAGAATCAAAATATTACAGCCTGGTGGAAATTGACCTGTTAACCGGCCGGAAGAATCAGATCCGGGTCCATTTTGCTGATATAGCTTGTCCGGTTGTCGGCGATAAAGTGTATGGCGATCCAGTGAAAGGCATCAAGCGACTGACCCTCCATGCCGGTATCATGACTATTTTACATCCCCAAACCAAAGAATGGATGACCTTCGAGGCCAAGCTCCCCGTGTATTTCAACTCACTTTTGAATAGCTAATACCAATTAAACTTCAAAAGGGTAATCAGGTGAGTACGGGAGTGTATTTCGCTCGTCTACAGGTCGTAGATCCCGGTACCCCGTTCAAGGCGGTGGCCACAGGCGGGGCTGGGGATTTTAGCCAAACCATACAAATGGTATACCTCAAATAGAGATTTATCCATCGCCTGCTGGCCGTAGCATCCTGCGGAGGCTGGTAGCTCGAATGAGCGTAGATGGATGGTGTATTTGAAGTAAAATTTGGGATACAATTGGGATACCGACTGTTTCACTATGCTGTAATTCGCTAACCCATAGCCACATACGTAGCACCCCCATTTGACTCTTAATCAATTGCCTCAATACCGGACAATCCTGTTCCCTGCACTTTGAACTGACGAATAGCTTCAGCACTTAAATCATGTCCCGACATTTGAATCAAAGTTTCATGGGGTAATGTAAGGTGTTGTGCCCCAGCGGTGAATGCCTCAAGGGCTTCCTCGGGCGATTTGAGACTGGCAGCCAGTAGTTCCGTCTTCGAACCTTCCAAAACCCTGGTGATATCCCTAACAAGCTGAATCCCATCACCCATCAGTCGCGTTGCTCGATTGACATAGACCGCAATAAATTGGGCACCACATTCCCGGGCAATCAGTGCCTGGGCTGGTGAGTAAATAGCAGTGGGGCAGCAGGTGGTTTTACTGGAGAGGTGAGAGCAGGCCTTAAACCCAAGGTCATTTGGGGGGAGTTTAACCACCAGACGGTTTTCCAGGATCTGTTGAGCTCTTTGGGCTTCATCCAGCATCTGTCCAAAAGTTTCGCTTACCAACTGATAAAAGACAGGTCCCGCAGTTAGTAATTTGATGGCCGCCAGGACCTCTTCTGCTTCCAGCTCTGACTGATTAATAAGCGTGGGGTTAGTTGTCACACCTTTCACCCAGCCAAGGTCTAGGGCAGCCTTGATATGTTTTAGATCGGATGAATCGATAAATATTGACATTACTACTCCTTGATGGCTGAGAATGTCTCATGTCAGGTATTCGAATCAAATGATTATTTGATTCGTTTTATAATGAGACAGGTCTTAGACCTGTCTTTACATTGGATTAGATTCCTGGCATGGAAGCCCTGACTCCACAAAAGATCCATACACGAAACACATTATTTAATGCCATGGGTGAGGGTCTGTGGGGCTTTGCCATGGCATTTCATAATATGAATTCAGTGATTCCCATGTTTCTTGCTCAAATGGGTGCATCTGCTTTTATCATTGGGATCATCCCTGGTGGATTCATTCTGCTGGTGGCTTTACCCCAATTGCTTTCCGCCAGCCTCTTCCGTCACGCTAGGGACATTAAAAAGCTGAACGTGGGTTTTCACTTTGCCATGGCCCCCATTGCGCTGCTCATCGGTCTGTCCTTCTACATTTTTGAGTTTAGCGGTCAGACCGGCATCATGGTCTATCTGCTTCTCTGGGTGATCTGGTCGCTGGGTGTTGGTTTCCTGGTTCCCGTTTGGGCTGATTTTCTAGCCTCTGTGACAGTTCCTGGCCGACGCGGTCGCTTTTTTGGAATCACCTTTACGGTAAATGCAATTCTCGGTATGCTGGGGGGCTATGTTCTCAGGGAGATTCTGGCCAAAGAAAGTCTGAGTTTTCCTCAAAATTTTGGCGTCGCTTTCTTGATCATGACCCTGGCCATCCTCCTGGGCAACACCTTCTTCATTTTTATGCGGGTCATTCACCCGCCAACTATCAGAGTGGATCAGTTGGGACGCTGGTGGCAACGCTTGAGGGCTGTCTATGCCGGGGATAAAAATTTCCGAAATTACATTGTGAGTCGAGCGCTTGCAGCATCCACCATGATGCCCCTGGCCTTCTATGGTGTTGATTTACAGGCACGCTTTGATCTGCCCTTGAGTGCGGCTGGGACCTTTACCTTTTTCCTGGTGGTGGGGCAGGCCATCTTCAATATTGTGTTTGGATATCTCGGTGATATCTATGGTCGAAAAATCGCGATCTCAGGGTTCTTTATTGGGCATTTTCTGGCAGCCTGTATGGCATTGATTGCCAGTGAACCCTGGATGGCCTACCTGGCATTTATCTTTGTAGGGATGGCCTTTGGATCGGGACAGTCCTCGTTCATGGTCTTCGTCTATGAATTTGCAGGAGAGGGCGGCGATCGAAAACTATACTATGCCGCCCTGGATACGGCCATTGCGCCATCTATTGTTATCTATATATCTATTGCTGGATTAATCGTAGAAAATTATGGACACAGCGTTCTGTATTCACTTTCACTCGTTCTAATTGCCATTGGTTTTGCATTTTTTGTTCTGAAGGTAAAAAGCCCGCAGCAGAACACCGTCTCCCCTATTTCCTGATCTATTCTTTGCATACACCATAAAATAATTCTCCAATGATTTACGGTACATCTACATACCGCGTTCAGGGGTATATCATTAAATAACAATACTATATATTGTTAAGACTTAATTATTATAAATAAAAACGCTCATAACGTGCATTTTCTCTTGAAGTGAAAGAAATTCACTCTATATTGGAGAAGCGTAGGAAGTGAACCACGCTTTGAAAATGAGATTTGGAGTAATGAAATGCGATATATGATAATACTAATGAGTCTAGTGATAATGACCAGCATGCTGAGTGCTCAGACAAAAGGTTCTATCCGCGGACGCGTCATTGATGAACTCACAGAGGAAGCGATTATTGGTGCCAATGTGATCATTGAAGGGTCCAATCGTGGATCAGCCACAGATGTGGAAGGATACTATGCCATTGAACAGGTGGACATCGGAACCTACCGCGTGAGGGTTGATTATATCGGCTATACCTCTCGTATCATAAGCGATGTGGTGGTAAAAACCAGTCGGCCCGCAGTCATCAATATCGAGCTGGAAGATACGGTCCTTGAACTGGAAGCCGCCGTGGTTGTTGCTGATTATTTCGCAAAGAGTCCCGATACACCCGCAAGTACACAGGTCCAATCAAGCGAGGAGATCAGAAGACTCCCGGGCGGTTTTGAAGATGTGGTTCGAGCCATCTCCATCCTCCCCGGTGTTGCCCAGGCTGATGGCGGCAGGAATGATCTCATCGTGCGAGGCGGGGCTCCCAGCGAAAATCTTTACATCATAGAAAACATTGAAGTCCCAAATATCAATCACTTTGGAACCCAGGGTGCCAGCGGCGGTCCTCAGAGTTTTGTGAATCTTGATTTTGTAGATGAAACATCCTTTTCCACAGGTGGCTTTACCGCAAAATATGGAGATCGTCTCAGTTCAGTATTGGATATATCTTTACGCGAGGGATTGAGCGATCAATACGCTTCTAAAACTACCATTTCGGCCAGTCAGTTTGGCTTCAACTTTGAAGGTGCCTTACCCCAGGATGGTAATTTTATATTCTCAGCGCGACGCAGCTATCTGGATTTTCTCTTCAAAGCAGCCGGTTTTGGTTTCGTACCTGAATATTGGGACTTTCTAGGTAAGGCGACCTATGACCTAAACCCAACAGACCAGATCACTGTCCTGGGAATTGTCGCCCTAAACAATGTGAAATGGTTTAATGATACTCAGAAGCAGATAAACTCAAATTCTCAAATTCTGGGCAGCGATCAACAGCAAGTGGTTGCTGGTGTGAATTATCGCCATCTGATGAATTCAGGACTCTTTACCACCAACTTGAGTCAGGTAAATGTCAACTATGATTTCTCTCAGCGTGATGCAGACTTGAATCCAATTTTTAGCAACCTGAGTCACGACAAGCAAACATCGCTGAAATTAGATCTGACCTGGAGAGTCAACAAAGCGATTCGATTGAGCGCCGGAGCAAAAATCAGCCGCATCGATTTTTATTCAGACCTGGTATTAAACCAGGATGATGTTCCGGGAATCGGAACCCTCAGTATAGAACAAGAATATGAGAAGATCGGCTGGAAATCAGGCGCTTATGCCCAGCTCTCCCAGCGCTTCTTTAGATTTAGTTATACGGCCGGAATGCGAGCTGATCAATCCTCCTTCCTCACAGCCGCACCGGTCGTTTCTCCAAGATTAACCATGAACTACAGCTTAACAGGAGAAGTAAGCGTATCTGGAAGTATTGGTCGATATAATCAGTATCCCAGCACCATCTGGCTGGTCGCTGAAGAAGCAAATCGTGACCTTGACCCAATCCAGGCTGATCAAGTTGTGTTGGGCCTGGAATACCTGTGGAGACCGGATACTAAAATTACTCTGGAGACCTATACCAAGCAGTACAGGAAATATCCCGTTAGCTTAACCAGACCTTATCTGGTCATGGTGAATACGGGAGCCGGTTTTGGTGGCTCTGCTGAGGGCTTTGCATCCTTTGGGGTTGATCCACTCAGCAGTGAGGGAACAGGCTGGGCACGCGGACTTGAACTCTTCGTACAGAAAAAAATGTCAGAGGTTCCCGTCTATGGGACCATCAGTTTGAGTTATAATCAATCCATGTTTACGGCTCTGGATGGAATTGAACGTCCTGGCAGTTTTGACCAGACCTGGATCACGAATCTAGGAGGTGGATATGTTTTTAACGAGAAGTGGGAAATTAGTAGCAAGTTCCGTTATGCAACAGGTCGTCCTTACACACCACTGGACGCCTCCGGAATGCAGATCACCGAAGCCTATAATAGTGTACGCCTTGATGCAAACCACAGTTTGGATATGCGCGTGGACCGCCGCTGGTCAAACAATGGCTGGGGACTGATCACCTATATTGACATCCAAAACATCTATAATCGAGCACCTTCATCTATTCCCCAGTTTGATCCAAATACTGGAGAAATATCTGAGGGCAACTCTCTGGGCATATTACCAACGATTGGAATAAGTGCTGAAATTTAAGCTAGAGAGGTTAATTTGAATTCCATAGTCAAGGAATACAGTATGCAAAAGACAGCAGACAGAGCCGCATTGATCAGCAGTATTGAAGTTGCCAGAATCCTGGGAGTAAATGTAGCCACGGTGAAACGTTGGACAGATTCGGGCAAACTAGACTGCGTAAAGACAGCCGGGGGCCATCGGAAATTTTTACTCCGTCATCTGGCGGCCTTTGCCATGGATCATGAGAAGTACTCCCAAAGACTTTCCCTACTGCCATTGGATACCAGCGGAAATCTAGAACTAAGTTCAGAAATCCTCAATGCAGATATGACCAAGTTGATCCCCCGAGTTCTCCAAGCCGCCATCGCGTCTGACCAGGAGTCTCTAAAAACCATTCTGAATGGACTCTATATGGTTCACCAGGATCTGGTCGGGATATATCAAGATTTACTTACCCCGGTTCTTCAACAGGTTGGCGAGATGTGGATGAACCGAGAGTTAAGTGTGACACAAGAACACCTTGCGTCTCAAACCATCCGGGATGGGATTGTTAAGCTTCAGGATATAGTGGTTCGTCCAGCAAGATCTGAAGGAAAAGCATTTGTTCTTACGTTGAGCGAAGAGCTGCATGATATACCAGCCAAGATGGTTCAGCATGTCATGGAGGCTCGTGGATATCAGGTGCTATTTAGCGGGCAGAAAACACCTGTCGCAGATACATCAAGTGTCTTTAACAGCTTTCATCCCGATCGAGTTTACCTCTCAGTTGTATACACGGAAAATGTCTCAAAGGCTCAGGCAGAAATATTGGAACTCCAAAATCTATGCGAGCAATACGGGGCTATCCTGTATGCTGGTGGAGCAGGTTTGGATCAACTATCCTTCTCAGAGGAAGGCGCGGTAATAAGATTAGGCTCCCTGAGGGAAGTACACGAATCCTAGATTCCTAGACGATTCCCTCAAATATCAATTCTTTGATCTGTTCTTTTTCTCTGAGATGGCAGATAAAGTTTCTGGCAAATCGGGCAAAAATGGGTGCCTCTTTGTCCCACTTTGATCTTCTCAATTGGATGCCCGCATGTCAGGCAGGGTTCTTTACCCCGACCATAGACCTGCAGAGCCATTTGATAACTTCCACTTTGATTGTCCCCATGTGAAAAATTGAGAACGGTCGTCCCCTGTGCATGAATACTGTCCTGGAGAATGGACTGAATCGCCCCATGGAGTTTATATGCACGCTCCCTTGGGATAGTTGCAGCACTACTTAAGGGGTGAATACCAGCTTGAAAGAGCGCTTCATCCACATAAATATTTCCCAATCCGGCTAGAAATGTCTGGTCCAGCAGGAGGGGTTTCACGTTTCTGCTTTTAGCTCTTAACATCGTATAAAAAGATGAGGGTGTAAAAGTATCTTCCAGAGGCTCCGGACCCAGATGCCCTAGAAATGTACCTGTATCCTCAGTATAGACCATACGACCAAATTTTCGCATGTCCTGGAAGTAGAGTGCCCCCCCAGATCGAAAATGCAGAATCACCGTCACATATTTGTCGGGAAAAACAGGGGTTAATTTTCCGGTCATCCGCAAATGAATAATCAGAGCCCCTTTATCCAGCTTAATAATGATGAATTTTGCCCTACGTGACACGCCCGTGATGGTTTTGCCTACTATTGAATCATATGCATCATCAGGCGAAAATGCTTTTTCCCAGGGGGTCTCAATATCGACCAATGTCTCACCTACAATGGTCTTTTGCAGACCCCGGACAACGGTTTCGACTTCAGGGAGTTCAGGCATTATAATGGAATTCCACGAACTACTATTTTATCGTCTTTGCGAGGAGAGAATCGACGAAGCAATCTCGGACTCGAGATCGCCGCGCTCCCAATTGTCGCTCGCGAAGACGTGATTTATATTCCCCTTGTGAAAAGTAAGAGACACTATTTCAATACCAGACTGATGGGACAATGATCTGATCCGGTGATATTGGGATGAATTCTTGAAGCTTCCACTCGATCTTCGATCTTCTCGCTCACCAAAAAGTAATCAATTCTCCAACCAACATTGTTCACCCGGGCATTGGCACGATAGCTCCACCAGGAGTAGTAGCCCTTGGCATCAGGATGCTCCTTGCGAAAGGTATCCACAAAACCCGTATCCAGATAGCGATCTACCCAGACGCGTTCTTCCGGGAGGAATCCAGAGGTCTTTTCATTGGGTTTGGGTCTGGCCAGATCGATCTCAGTGTGGGCTGTATTAAAATCACCAGTGACGATCACTGGCTTGATTTTATCCTTTTCCCGCATGTGTTCGATGAGGGCTGCATAAAAGCGTAATTTGTAATCAAGACGATCCTGATCCTTCTGACCATTGGGGAAATACACATTGTAGAGGAAAAAATTATCATGTTCAGTCAAGACAATGCGACCTTCACGATTGAAGGTCTCAGCTAGTATAGCTGTTTCCACAGACAGGGGTTCTGTCTTACACCAGGTGGTAACACCACTATAGCCTTTTTTCTCTGCGGAATGATAGTAGGCATGATACCCCAAGGGTTTGATTAAGGATTCATCCAATTGATCTGGCTGAGCTTTGGTCTCCTGCATACACATGATGTCAGGTGCTGCAAGGTTGAACCAATCCCAATACCCTTTTTTTACAACGGCACGAATACCGTTAACATTCCATGAAATAATACGCATGTGGTGCTCCTTTGTTACAGGCAAAATACTCAGAAATTAGAGGGAGGGTATTGAAATATCAAACCAAAGACCTTCGTTTCTCTTGTTCATTTTGTAGACACAAAACGAACCAAAAAGTCTTTCAAAGCCGCTCTGTGGAAGCGCTGGGTGATCTTTGTGCTTCATTCGGTAGAAAAATATTTGTTTCCGCTCATTTCAGCAGAATCTCAGTCCAAGTCCCTTCGATGTACTCAGGACAGCGGCTTCCAAGGAGATTATCAAAGAATCTCGATTTTGAGGAACAGGCTTGTTCAAAGCACGCAAAGCAAATATTTATATCCGTGTTTGATCTAGCCTGTCGCGGCGTAGCTCTGCGTAGTCGGATAGCTTCAAAAGCCTCCCTTGGGTGATTATGACCATAGGAGTATTTGAACCCATGGACCTGGAGATTATATTTGACATCCCTGGGATATCATGGAATACAAAATAATCAGAAAAAAGAAGACCCTCAAAATCAACTCACGAGCGGAGTGGCGTTCCTGGCTTTCTGATAACCAGGATAATGCTGATTCTATCTGGTTGGTTTATTATAAAGCACACACAAAAATCCCCACATTAACAAAAGCAGAGGCAAACAAAGAGGCACTTTGCTTCGGATGGATAGACAGTCTGGTCATGGGTATCGATGATGAACGCTATATGCAAAAATTCACACCCAGAAAACCTGATAGCATCTGGTCTGAGTTAAACAAGAAACGAGTGGCAGAACTGGAATCTCAAGGACTCATTCAAGCAGCAGGTCGGGCACTTATTGATCACGCCAAGGCCAGCGGCGAGTGGGACAAGGATAGAGGTACGCCAGAGGTGGTTGATGCACCCGATTTCTTTGAAGATCTGCTTCAGGCGAACAAAAAGGCGAGGGAATTCTGGGATGAACTCACCCCTGGCCAGAGAAAACAGTTTTTGCTCTGGATTACCCTGGCCAAACGTGAAGAAACCAGGCTGAGACGAGCTGAAAAGACGATAAATATGCTGACAAACCAACAGCTTCCGAGTATGTTGTGATCAAAGAGAAGGAAAATTGACATGATTCGACCAATTGTGATTGCTGCGATGATTCTGATGCTCGTTATCTCCTGTGCAAAGGATATTCAAACGAGTCCTGAACCTGTTATGGGCACACCAGAAGAACAAACCTTGAAAATGGTTACGCGTGCTGAATGGGGCTGGGTTCCATTAACAGATAGCATCCCTGAACATGAGATCAAGTATGTCACCATTCACCATGGTGGCGAAGATTTTCCTGAAGATAAAGATGTCATCAAATATTTAATCGGACTTCAGTCCTGGAGTAGATCAGATAAAAACTGGATCGATAATCCGTATCATTATATGATCGACCTCAAAGGCAATATTTATGAGGCCAGACCCATAGAGTTCCCCGGGGATACAAATACAGATTATGACGTAAGGGGTCATGCCCTGATCTGCGTCATGGGGAATTATGAAAATCAGATCCTAAGTGAGACCCAGTTCGAGCAACTCGCAAAGCTGACAGCCTACCTCGCTGACAAATACGATGTCTCTCAGGATCTCATCAAGAGCCATAAGGACTATACCGAAACACTTTGCCCAGGGAAAGATCTTTATCGGTATCTGGAGGACGGAAGTCTGTTGGCCAGAGTGGCTGAGTTGAGAAAATAGTCCCAGACCCCTATTCTTTTTATAAAGTTGAGATAAGACCTTATGGCATCAAGTACGAAGATCAAGTATTTCAAGCAATCCGGCGTCATCCCTGTTTACAAGGGGAAAGTTGTTCTCGTTACTGCCCGGGGCAGCAAGCGCTGGATCATCCCCAAAGGCTCTATCGGCTGGGTGCTTAGCGCCCAGGAATCTGCGGCAAATGAAGCCCTGGAAGAAGCTGGCCTCAAAGGAGAGGTCTTACCTGATGAGATTGGCACCTATACCTATGAAAAACTTGGGGGTCGCTATAAAGTCAAACTCTACTATATGGAGGTCACAAAGCTAAAAGACAAATGGGATGAGATGCATTTCCGAAAACGTAAACTGGTCTCTCCCAAACAGGCGGTAAAAAAAGTGGTTCCCGCTGCCGTCTCCAAGATCATGGCCAAGTTTTTCAATGAAAATCGACATCTGATCAAAAAGAAACAGAAAAAATCAGCCAAGAAAAAGAAGGGCTAGTTTAACCTTGCGAAGGTTCTAAACCTTGTGAAGGTTAAAGACAGCAACCTTCACAAGGATCATCAAGTATGAATAAAGAGAATAAATGGGAGCGGATCTATTCCGTGGTGAAGCAGATCCCTTGTGGGAAAGTAGCTACCTATGGACAGATCGCCACACTAGCCGGTTATTACCGTCAGGCCCGGCAAGTGGGATACGCCCTCCATGCTGTTCCCTCTGATGATATCCCATGGCACAGAGTGATCAATGCCCAGGGCAAGATCAGCCTGAATCTCGAAATGGGCGGTGCCGTCCAGCGGAAAATGCTGGAGAGTGAAGGTGTCTTGTTTAGTCCAGCAGGGATTATTCCCTTGAGGCAATTTCAATGGACTCCCAGCATGGATCCCCTTAAGAATTTGGAATAAAAAAAGCCCCACAATTATTGCGGGGCTTTTTATTAATGGCGTGAGCTTATTTACTTAAGAATCTTCAGGCGCTGTTTTCATTTGCTGGATTAGACCTCTCAGCACGCTTGTCTCGCGAGCTGTTGGTGCCAGGGCAGCCAGACGCTCTACCCAGACTTCACCCTCAATCACATTTTTGTCTTTAACATAGGCTCTGCTCACCTCGTAAACAATCTGAGCGCTATTGGGTGCTTCCTCATACAAGGGCAGGAGAATTTTCAGGGCTTCTTCAGTATTGTCAAACAGGTCATTCCAGATTGAAGCTACTTTTACTCTTTCCATAACAGGCATTTCATCCCGGCCGTTCTCCAGCGCATTCTCCATATATTTGTAGGAACTTGAATCATCTCCTAGCTCATGATACATCTGAGCTATCTGCAGATATAGATCCATGAAGGTGATGGGAATTGTGTTATCCGGGAGAAATTCATCCATCTTGTGGAGCACATCCAGAGCTTTTTCACGACTCTCTACTCCCGTGAGGCCATACTGATAGACCAACTGGAGGAAGCCCTTCCGATAGTTCTGAAGCAGGCGCTGAACATTTGGCGGATAATAAACATCGGGATTGTCCAGGTTGGTATAGCGATAGGTATTAATGATTTTATCGTACATGATATCTTCATCAATGTTTAACTCAACCTTGTAAGGCATGACCTGATAGGCCTGACCATCCATACGTAGATATTCCTCTAAACCGATCTGATTGCTCGGGGATACAGTAACAGCAAAATAGACTGGCCGCTTCCACCGATTCATTCTGATTATATCGAATACCATTATATCCTGTACTCGTAAGCCACCGTAGAGCTTACCGGTTTCAGGATTTGTTTGTCTTGATACAGTTGGTCTTAAATTCCAGCGCAAACCAGTTGATTCAGGAGCCAGTGATCCTGATTCAAGCTTATCATAGAGCTCTGTGTTTTCTGGACCCAGGATAAACATTTCTCGCTCTTCATGGGGAATGAGACCTAAATCATCAATTTGGTCTTCCTTTAAACTGATAGTAATGCTCTTTTCACCTTCTGTAAGTTGCTTGATATACCAGGGTGTGTTCAAAAGACTAAGATTGACCACGCTGACATCCGTACGGATACCCTCGACTTCCTGCATATACCATAAAGGGAAGGTATCGTTATCGCCGTTGGTAAAGATGATGGCATTAGGACCACAGGTATTGAGCAGATTATAGGAATATTCCCAGGCTACATAGTTTCCTTTACGATCGTGGGTATGATAATTCGCACGCAGCATATTCAGTGGAACGGCCAAAAGCATGACTGCAATGGCAGCACTAAATATTGCCGGTGAATCCTTGCGCCAGTCTTTGAGTTTTTCCAAGGCGGCTGCTGCACCGATACCGATCCATATAGCAAAGGCGTAAAACGAGCCCACATAGGAATAGTCTCGCTCCCTCGGTTGTGGGTCATCCTGATTTAAGTAGAGCAGGATGGCAAGCCCCGTTAGAACAAAAAGAGATAGAACTGCAAATGCCCGGCGTGAATCTTTGGAAAAGTGATGCCCCATACCCAGCAAACCCAAGAGGAATGGCAGGGCCCACAGTTGAGTTATATCACTATTGTCACCCTCTCGTCCCCAGAACTGCCATTTAAAGTAGCGAATGTACATGTGATTGATCTGGTATCGCCAAAAGAACTCAGTTTTGGATCGATAGCCATTCACGATCACACTTAGATTGGAAATTCTTTGATTTACTTCTTTACCATTGATATCCAGGATCACCTGATCGTCCTGAACTGAGAGGATCTCACCAATTTTTCCGTTGCTGTTTACCTTCACAACTCTACCAACGCTTGCATTCCGTTTGTTAAGCGGATTCTCACCCCAGCGATCCCGATAAAACATGGGATAGCTACCATATTGTTCGCGTTCCAGATAGGAAACGGCACGGGCAACAGTTTCCGGGTCATTCTCATCGATATTCGGGTCCTGTGAGGAGCGGATAAAGATGGTCTCATAGGAGGTGAAGCCAACCAGGACCATGAGAAAGGCCATAAGGGAGAGACGAATTTCAGTTGCTCTCGAACGATAGATACTTGGCGCAAAATAGATCAATGCCATAAGGATCACGATGCCAACTGAGAATGTGGCTCCAATAGCTGTAACCGCACTATCGGTATTTATCATATCACCCATGAATTTACCCATTTTTGACATCCCCTTGATGATGCCAAGGTAGATAGCCAGATAAGCTGCTCCGGCAGCACCCATGAGCAGGGCGTGTCTCCAGAAGCGATTACGTCGCTCCCCTTTAAATATTTGAGAAACCCCAAAAAGTCCACCGGCGGTAATGATAGAAAAGATAATCACGAGGATCATAAGCTTTGACCCCCTATCATCATCTGCAAGTCTCAGATACTCGTAAGAGGTTGCCGGTAGAGCCATTTCGATAGCGATGAGGATAGATACGGTCATAATGGCTACAACAGACAGCATGTTGACCATCATCTCCACGCCATCTTCTTTTGGATTAAGCTTCATATACATAATGAGTGCGATAAATGGAATAGTCAGGAGGTTTAACATGTGCACCGATATGGCAAGACCCATCATATAGGAAATGATCAGAATGTAGCGGACACCACCGCCGCCATGATCGACCTTTTCTGACCACTTGAGGATCAGCCAGACCACGATGGCGGTAAAAAAGATACTCATTGAGTAAACTTCAGCTTCAACGGCGTTGAACCAGTGACTGTCAGAGAAGGCAATGGCAAGTGAACCCACCAGAGCACCGCCGTAGGCGATCCATTTGTCTGTGTTGTCTTTGATGGTACCTCGCCATTCAACTACCAGACGAACGATGATGAGAAAGAGAAACATGTTGGCAAAAGCGGTTGCAATGGGTGACAGCATATTTATACGATAGGCGATGGTATGAAATTGAGCTTCATTCAGCAAGGGATCCAGAGCAGCGCCTCCGTTAAAAGGCAGTATGGAGATTACTCTTCCCAGCAGGAGATACAGAGGTGAACCAGGAGGATGAGGTACACTCAGGGTATGGGAAACGGCGATAAATTCACCACAATCCCAGAAGGATACCGTGGGGGCCATGGTATTCAGGTAGATAATAAATGTGAAGACCAGCACGAACGCTGCAAGCAGAGTTTTCACCATATCTCGGGGTTTAAGAAAATCCATTGTCAGTCCTTTTTGTCATAGCTTTGTGTTGGTCACACAAAATAAAATTGAAACAATCAAGTTTGTTTTTTCAAAGAGGAGATAAACCAGATGGTTAAGCCCTCAGCGGCCGAGGATTAAGCATACATAAACCAGTATCTTATCCTATGGCCGGCCAATATATGTTTATTGAAGTCTGATGCCAAGTTGATGTTCCTGACAGAAATGAACTCTATTCTTCAGAATTTAAATCGGTATTTTCCTTTTTATTGAGAAGGAAAAGGCTGTATTCTCGAGAGATTCCAGCCAGGCCAATGAACACAAAGAACAGGTATTTATACATATTGTCTGGATTCATTACTGCACTAATGCTTAAAACCAATGTGATGACTACACCAATAATGATCCTGAATAAACTCCCCCTTTCAAGAGAAAACTTGAAATTTCCCATGTCTCAACTTCTGTTTAAGGCGAACAGAGCGATTCCAAGCGCCATCGCGGCGTTCAATGATTCACCCTGCCCAAAATAAAAGTAAACAATTATGCTTGTATATAAATACAGAACAATTGTATATTATAACAGAACAATAATAGAAATGAGTTTACTAGCTGAAATATTATCATCTCGAGTTAGAGCGGAATTTTTCCGGCTCTTTTTTGGCATGGAATCTCAGAGACTCCATCTACGTGAAATTGAGCGGAGATCTGGTTTTTCAATTGGGGCAGTGCGGCAAGAAGCCTCAAAACTTGTGAGGAATGGATTGCTTCACAAGCAAACCGTCAGCAATCGCACCTACTATAGCGCTAATACAAATAGCACTATATATCCTGAAATTCATTCACTGGTGCTGAAAACGATAGGACTCTCAGATTTATTAACCAATATCCTGGACATTTCTGCTGTTCAATATGCCTTCGTTTTTGGTTCTGTTGCCAATGGTACAGCAAGATATGGAAGTGATGTTGACCTGTTTGTGATTGGAGAACTTGGGCTACGAAAGATGAGTAAACTCCTTATGGGGGCAACAGACAAGATTGGCAGAGAGATTAATGTTCATACCATGACCTTAGAAGAATTTCTTGAACGGAGGAACTCAAAAGAACACTTCATAAGCTCCATAGTCGCCTCACCAAAACTAATGTTGATAGGAAAAGAAGATGAGCTTACAGAACTGGCTTGAAAATGGGTGGCTTCGGACTCATCAGACCAGTAAGCAGGAAATATCGAACCTGCTGGGGATTGTCAATAGAGACCTGGCGGACGCACAGCGGCAAGAAATATCCAGTGATTGGCAATTTGGGATTGCCTATAACGCCGCATTAAAACTTTGTACCTGCCTCTTATATGCTGAAGGATTCAAGCCAGAGCGAATCCTTGCACACTACCGGACATTACAGTCATTACCAATAGTACTTGGTGAGGAAAGAAGAGATGAGACTGCTTATCTCGATGCTTGTCGGATGAAACGAAATTCACTTGAGTATGATAACGCAGGCGTTACTTCTACAGGAGATGCCAGTGAACTACTAGATTATGTTTTAGAGCTTCGCGATGCAGTTATTGCCTGGCTTAAGAGCGAGCATCCAGATTTGATGGAGCGATAAACCAGCAAATTCTCTGAGGCAATAAGCCATCGATTTTTAATCCCTTTTCAATTCATACAACGCGATTCCAAGTGCCATGGCGGCGTTCAATGATTCACCTTGCCCCAGCTTTTTAATTGAGAGGGGAGTGGAAAGGGACAAAAGCTCCTGTGAAACACCATGAGCCTCGGAACCAATAATCAGAAAAAGACCATTGGCGGGTTGATATTGGTTCAAATCAGTTCCAGTCATATGTAAAGCAGCGAGCTCCCCCTCGCTTGTTTTCCAGTCTAAGGCATTCGTGACAAGATTATCGCTCAGATGAATATTCAAGGAAGCGATAGCCCCCATGCTCCCGCGAACGACCTTGGGGTTGTAGGGATCCACACAATCGGGACCCAGGAGGATATCTTTTACCCCAAACCATAGAGCGGTTCGAAGGATACTACCTAGATTCCCGGGGTCAGAGATCCGATCTGCGACGATCAATATTTTTGTTTCTTGAGGAGCGGGTAAAGGAGTGGCTTCAGGAATTTTTGCTATAAAGATCACACCCTGTGGGTTTTTATTGTCACTGATCTGCTCAATTTGGGTTTGCGAGGCTTCAAACCGAGATAGATGTTCAGGTATGACAATCTTATCATAATTCTTCGCTGTAATACAAGCAGTGATCTCAAGGTCTGAATTGAGGGCTTCCTCACACAGCCTGAGACCTTCCAGTAGAAAGAGCCCAGTCTGTTTACGAAACTTGGACTGCTTTAAATTCCGGAATGAAGCGGTTTGGGATTTAGATAGATTTTGAGGGTCATGGCTCATAATTACTTGATAGATTTAACCTGACTGGTCTTCGCGAGAGAATGAAATGAACGTGGCGATCTCAAATCCGAGATTGCGTCGTCGATTCTCTCCTCGCAAAGACACAATTGGTTCATTTTTGTTGAATCGTTTCAACTACCTTATCAAAAGCGACTTCCGCTTGTTCACCCGTTTCAAAATTCTTGAGTTGAACATTTCCCCGGGAATACTCATCTTCACCCAGAATAGCGACAAATTTAGCTCCCTCTCGGTTGGCTTCCCGCATTTGAGCCTTCATGCTGCGTTGCATGGTATCAAAATCACAGTTTAACCCTGCAGCCCTCCAATTCTGGACGATTCCAGGCGCTGACATTCGTAGCTCATCCCCTGAGACAACCAAATAGAGATCCAGGACTGCTGCCACGTCTTCAGGTTTCAGAGCTTCGATCACCAGCAGTAGTCTCTCAATGCCGGCGGCCCAGCCGATGGCGGGAACATCAGTGCCGCCCAGTTCCTTGACCAAATCGTTATAGCGACCACCCCCGCAGATGGCATCCTGGGCACCCAGGGCATCACTGGTAAATTCGAAGATGGTGTGGGTGTAGTAATCCAGCCCCCGTACAAGCAGATCATCCTGGACATAGGGGATATTCATTGCAGAAAGCATGGCTAAGACATTTTCGTAGTGTTTGGTAGAGGCTTCATTCAGGCAATCCAGAATTTTAGGTGCACCGATTACCAGCTCTTTGTCATTGGGTGCCTTGCTATCCAGAATTCGGAGCGGATTGGTTTCAAAACGCTGCTGACTGGTTTCAGTGAGTTCACTCAAATGAGGTCTTAAAAATTCTTGTAAGGCAGAACGGTATGCCGCTCTACTCTCCCTGTCACCCACACTGTTGATCTTTAGGGTAACCGAATCATTGATCCCAAGTTCCTGGAGAAGTGCATAGAACAACGCAATGATCTCCACATCCTGTTCCGGGTTAGGGGAGCCGATGGCTTCGGCACCAAACTGCCAGAACTGGCGATATCTTCCCTTTTGGGGACGTTCCTGGCGGAACATGGGACCTTCATACCACAATTTCTGAACGGGAGAAATCTGGCCCAGATTATTCTGAATATAGCTGCGGACCACTCCTGCTGTGAGCTCGGGTCTCAAGGTCAGGGATGAGCCACCCATATCTGAAAAAGTATACATTTCTTTCGAGACAATATCGGTATCTTCACCAACACCGCGAGCAAAGAGCTCAGTCTTTTCAAATATTGGGGGGCGAATCTCACCATAGGCGAAACGCGTCATCACATCTCGAACAACTGATTCCAGATATTGCCATTTCGCAGCTTCTACGGGAAGGATATCGTTTAGACCTTTTACACGTTGCACTTTATCAGGCATGGATCAATGAACTTTCTTTTTTTGTCTATCTGAACGAGGCATTAATATAGAAAGGAGCTTAGCGATAGGCATTCTTTCTGTGTCTAACTTTTACAACAATAATAAGCAGTACATGATCCCTAATTTCGTACAGAACCCTATGCTTCCCACATTTCAAGCGATACCGATCCAAACCCACCAGCTTTTTTGATTGAGGGGGTTGGGGTTGACTTGCTAGGCTTTCTATTGCATTCAGAATCTTTAGAATATCACTTTTGGGTAATTGCCTAAGATCCCTCTTAACTGAACGCTTGATTTCAATCTTATATGATGCCATCATGCTTTAATTCTTGCACGAAGGTCTGGTAATCGACAGAGGGCTCGTTAATACGGCTTTCAAATGCTTCCAGGTCTTCCGCATCTTCTAATAAATCAGCACGTAGTGCCTCATTGATCAATTGCGATATTGACTGAGATGTTTCAAAAGACTTTAGTCGCAATGCTTTATGAATACTTGGCTCCAAATATACTGTAGCTCTATTCGTAAGTTTTTTCATAAACCCTCTCTCTGATGATTTAATGAGGAAGTATAACGCTATAACGTTGTGACGTCAAGACGTTTTAATTGCCCCATGATTGAATTCATGGGTTTCTCAGTGATGATGGATAGGGTCAGGGCAACCCACGATTTCAAATCGAGGGTTGGAGGTGGAAGATTTTTACGAGGGCTAAGCTTTATTCCTCGGTACCAGGTTCGAAATCGATGGCTTCGAGCACAGCCTGTGCTTCTTTCAATTTGTCTGGTGGTACCAGCAAGGTGGCCTGATTCCCAGCCAGCGATACAGAATGTGCGCCCAGTCCTGAAGCCAGCATACTACGCTTAATCTCACAGGGGACATTGGCATTTCTAAGGGCTTCACAAAGCATATCAGCGGTGATATCACCTTCTACCTTACGCAAGACAACCCAGGATTTATCTTCAGATTTATTCATTTTAGCCTCTCTGCTAGTGATTTTTTCCTAATTTAATCAAATGTGTTCAGAATCCTTATGAATAAGAAAGATATGGATTGATGGTGTAATACAATAGGCGGAGATTCAAATCTCCGCCGGAGATAACAAATAATCACTAGAGTGCTTCATTATTGTATGTAAAGATGGATTCTCTTAAAAAGTAAATTATAATCGGGGGCTGGACGGGGGTATTGAAAGGATTATTGGGTGCAACCCAAAGACATAGAACATATTTTACACACCCGGATACTGCCTAAAGTATCCAAGCCCGGACGATATCTGGGAAACGAACACAATATTATCACAAAAAACTGGGATGATATTGATGTCTCCATGGCATTAGCCTTTCCCGATGTCTATGATACAGCCATGCCTTACAATGGGTTTCAGATCCTCTATCATATTCTAAACAGGGAAAAGGACATTGTGGCAGAGCGCGTCAATGCACCCTGGCCGGATATGGAAGCACTGATGCGAGAGCACGAACTTCCCATGTACAGCCTGGAGTCCAAGCACCAGTTATCCGATTTTGATATTGTTGGCTTCTCCCTGCCCTATGACCTGCTTTATACGAATATTCTCAATATGCTTGATCTGGCAGATATTCCCATCTGGACCAAAGACCGCAAGGATGAAGACCCTTTCGTCATCGCGGGGGGTACAAATGCCTACAATCCAGAACCTGTGGCTGATTTCTTTGATCTGGTTGTCATCGGAGATGCCGAAGAAATCCTGGTAGAGTTGGTGAGGCGGATTGGCAAAGGTCGTCGTGAAGGAAAAAGTCGCCGAGAGATCCTCGAAGATGTGGCCACCATGCCAGAGGGTGTCTATGTACCGGCCTTTTACGATTTTGAATATGATGAGGCTGGAAAACTAGCTGCGATCAACAAAAATTTTGAATTTGCTCCTGATCGCGTAAAATCTGCGAAGATTCCCACCCTGGAAGCATCTAATTATCCCATAAAACCGATCGTCCCTGTTGTGGAAACGGCTCAGGATAGGTTTGCAGTGGAAGTGATGCGTGGTTGTACTCAGGGTTGTCGCTTTTGTCATGCCGGAATGGTTTATCGCCCCATCAGAGAGCGCAAACCGGATGAACTCATCGAATCATCCAAAGCCACCCTGGCAGCTACCGGTCAAAAGAATATGTCCCTGCTTTCATTGTCTACCAGTGACTACACTGGACTTGGTGAAGTGGTTGAGGGGATGAAACCCTATCTCAGGGAAAATCGTGTGTCCGTCTCCTTCCCCTCCATGCGGCTGGATAGTTTTACCAAGGAAATTGCCAGCATTGCCGCCGAAGAACGCAAATCGGGTCTAACTTTTGCTCCAGAAGCAGGCACCTGGCGCATGCGACGGGTGATTAATAAACTGATCAGTGATGACGATCTCTATTCCTCGGTGCAAATCGCTTTGGATGGAGGTTGGAAGACCCTGAAATTTTATTTTATGTTAGGTCTGCCTACAGAAACGCAGGCCGATCTACAGGGAATTATTGATCTGATCAATGATGTTCGAAAAATGGCTCAACCTTTTGGCAGAATTAAGATCAATGTGACCCTGTCAACCTTCATTCCCAAACCCGAAACCCCTTTTCAGTGGGAAGCTCAGGATAGCAAAGAAGTCATTCGAGAAAAGATCGATTTCCTCATGAAAAACCTGAAGCACAAAAATGTGAGAGCCTCCTACCGCGAGCCCAAATATTCTGAAATTGAGGGTGTTTTATCAAGAGGGGATCGCAAAATAGCCAGGTCTATCTATTTAGCGTGGGAAGATGGCGCTCGTTTTGATAGTTGGGGCGACTACTTCCGCTATGAGCGCTGGATGAAGGCCTTTAAAGATGCAGAGATCAATTATGAAGACTATTTGCTGGAGAGGGATGATCAGGATCTGCTCCCCTGGGATCTAGTAGACAATGGGATACTCAAGAAATTTCTCCGTCGAGAAAAACGGAAAGCCTACCAGGAAGCCACAGTGATTGATTGTCGCGATGGCTGTCTTGCCTGTGGTGTCTGTGACTTCGATGAATTGATCATGCGGGTGGTCAAAGATGGAACCGTGGCTGATTCCAAGATCAAGCCTGAGGTATTCACCGCGCCTGCAGCTGAAGTCTTACCTGAATTGACCAACACTACTCCGGTATTCACTGCGAGGATGAAATTCTCCAAGGAGGGTTTGGCCAGCTATCTGGGTAATCTTGACATCCAGAAAGCCTTGATAAGAGCTATAAATCTGGCCAAGATTCCCGTGGTCTACTCTCAAGGCTTTAACCGTCGACCCAAGATCTCTAGCGGTCCAGCACTTCCTTTAGGCTATACCTCTACTACAGAATTTATTGATATTCTCACATATCGAGAGGTAGACACCATCATTGAGGACTTGAATACTCAACTTCCACCCGGCATAGAAATTCTAAATGTAGAGTGGTTTGCTGGCCGTATTGAAGCCCTATCCGGACAGATCAAAGCGGTAAAACAGCGTATCCTTTTCGAAGATCCGGAGCTTGAGACCTCCCTAGATGAAATGAAACAAAACTTTGAACAGAGAAAAAATGTGTATATTGAGCGCGAGCGAAAACGCCGCAAAATATCTCTGGATGTAAAAGCCTACATTCAGTCTATTGAAATAAAGGGCAATAGCCTCGAGGTGATAAGCCTCGTTAAAGACGGCAAGGGGATTCGCCTCAATGAATTCCTGCCCTCGTTTTTTGAAGTACCGGTCGAAGGCCTACCCATTCATACTGTTCACCGTGAAGCGGTGTTTTTTTAAGGAAGCAGTATAGGGGTTTATAACGACCGGAAAAAAGAATGGTGTGAAAAGAACCTTCTCGAGACCACGATACCAAGCTGATTCGCGGTTTATCCATGTATGCTCTCTTTAGGAGCAACCCCGGCATCAGTTGGGTGGGATATGCTGACAAACTGTATTCTGAACGAGTTTTGACCAGGTCAACACGTACCCGCTATCATAAAGTTAAACATAATCCGGGATACGCTTTTCATAACATTTATAGCAGGTAGATACTGATTAGGATACTTGCTGGCAGTAATGAGCGGTTAAGTCGCCAAAACCGGAATGGTAAAAGAATTTACTCGATTCATCAAAATGATGACAATCGGGATTGCGCAAGATCGTATAGGTGTGGTTCAAATTAGACCCTCTCACGTTTAGCAAGCGCAGAAAATATTTGTGAAAAGCTCATTCAACGGAATTGAATGAGACCTCGTTGAGAACAATCATCTCAACCTTCTTCTTTTACTGATTCCACATACATACAAGGATTGGATATGAAGAAGGATATCTTTATAAACCAAACTCATAAGGAAACACGGATCGCCATCCATGAGGATGACGTATTGGTGGAACTTTATGTTGAAAAACCGGAAAATATCCGGATTGTGGGCAACATCTATAAAGGTGTTGTGGAAAATGTGTTACCCGGAATGCAGGCAGCATTCGTAGACATTGGGATAGGTGCCAATGCATTTTTACCCTTTTCAGAAATTGAGAGTGATTCACTCCTCCTGGATCAGGATGACGATGATCATTCCGATTCCAAATCAAAGGATCAACCAAAAGGACGTTCACAGGGTCGCCATCGACGAAAAGATACAAGAGCATCATCTTTCCCTAAACTGAAAACCGGCCAGGAAATTCTGGTTCAGGTCATTAAAGAACCATACATGGGCAAAGGTGCCAGAGTCACCACCAATATTTCTCTTCCGGGACGTTTTTTAGTTTTAGTCCCCAACGCGGACTATGTGGGTATCTCCAGAAAAATATTTAATAATTATGAACGCAGACGTTTGCGTAAGAGTTGTCATGAGATGAAGCCTGATGGGTTTGGACTCATTGCCAGAACAGTGACTGAGGGCAAGGATGACGAAACGCTGGGTGCCGATCTGAATAACTTGATGGATTCGTACAAACGTATGGAAAAAGCCATCAAACAGAAACCAGGTCCTTCTCTGGTTTACAAGGATATGGAAACAGTTTCCAGTCTGATCAGAGATCTATTTACCAATGATGTCCAGCGTGTGATCACAGACAGTAAGGCAATGCACAAACAGTTAGTCACCTATTTAAAGGGTGCCGCTCCTCAATTGTACAATCGCCTGGAATTTTATAAGAAAAAATTACCCCTATTCGACGCCTACAACGTTCAGAAGGGGATTGATATCTCCATGTCTAGAAATGTGCGGCTCAAGAGTGGTGCATCTATCGTTATTGAGCAGACCGAAGCTCTGGTTTCCATCGATGTGAACTCCGGTAAATTTATCGGCCGGAAGGATCACGAAGCAAATGCGCTAAAGATCAATCTGGAATCAGCTCGGGCCATTGGCCAGCAGTTGCGTCTGCGTGATCTTGGTGGTTTGATCGTAATCGATTTTATTGATATGTCCCGTGAGGATAATAAGAAAAAAGTCTATTATGAGCTTCGCAGAGAGCTGAGAAAAGACCGAGCTAAGGTAGCCGTTAGCTATATATCGGATTTTGGACTGCTTGAAATGACCCGCCAGCGGATTCGTTTAAGTCTGCTTCTTTCTGCCACAGAAGAATGTTCTGTTTGCAAGGGACGTGGTCGCATCATGTCAAAGGCTGCTGTAGCAACTCAGATCGAAGGTTGGTTCAGACGCTTCCATTCCAAAAAACGTGAGTTTAGGCTTCAATTGATCGTAAACCCTGAATTGGCTAAGTTTTTGCGCTCAGGTCGGAAGAGCGTTGTACGCAGTATTCAGTGGCAGCATTTTATCAAAATTGACCTGGTGGAAGATGAATCTAAGAACATGGATGAATTTAGAGTGATCAGTAAAAAAATTGGGGAAGATATTACTGACCAGTATTAATTTTCATTAGGGAGCTTATATGAAAAAAGCAGAGAGTTTAGCCCGTGAGATTTTTAGTGACGAGAGTCTGGAGGAAATTTCTCAAGCGATCAAAACCTTCGAAAGCCAAACCAGCGGCGAGATTGTGATCAGTTTCAATACAAGCTCACATAAGCAGCCCTATAAGGCGACACGTCGTATCTTCGAGAAGGCAAAACTTCACGAGACAAAAGAACGCAATGCGACTTTGATCGCCCTGTTTTTGGTTGAGCATAAATTCGCCATTTACGGTGATGTTGGCATCCATGAAAAAGTGCCAGCGGATTTTTGGGAGACGACGATAGCTGAGATGAAGAATCACTTCGCTGAGGGTCGGATGCAGGAAGGTCTGCTGCACGGTATAAATGAACTCGGTAATAATCTTGCGAAATATTTCCCTGTTTCAGATGATGATGTTAATGAGCTAAGTGATCAGATAAATTTTGAAGACAGCTCTAGTGAATAATCAATGCTCCCTTACCCACGTGTTCAAGCGAGATGGTTCTCATGTACCATACTCACGACAGCGTATCACCAATGCTATTTATCGTGCTGCTGTTGCCATAGGAGGTCGCGATAAAGAAAAAGCGGAGGAACTAGCGCTGCTTGTTGAAGCGATCATCTGTGATAATTATACCAATGAGCACCCACCCATGGTGGAACAGGTTCAGGATATTGTGGAGAAGGTTCTCATTGAAGAGGGTCACGCTGCAGTGGCTAAGCATTTTATCCTATATCGAGCAGCCCAAAACGATATGCGCAAGGCCAAGCTAAGCAAAAGTACGGTTCATCAGGGAAATATTCCCTATCAGAAAATATATGAAGTCCTGGTCTGGGCTTCTGATCACAATTTGAACTCCGTTGAAAAATTGAATGCTCGTATTGCCAATGGCGAATTCAGGGATATTTGTCTGGAGTCTGATGCTGCATATGAAGACGACATCCAGGCGGCAGCAGAATTAATCGCTGAGAGAAAAGTTGAAACGCGTATTGTCGTTGTTGCCGGACCGTCATCATCAGGAAAAACGACCACCACCAGAAAATTGGCCCATTATCTATCCAAAAGAGGGATGGGGCTGGTTGAGCTCAACATTGATCACTATTTTTTTGATCTGGAATTACACCCCGTGGATGAATTTGGAGATCATGACTTCGAAACACCCCAGGCCCTGGATCTGGCTCTGATCAATAAGCATGTAAAACAATTATTGGCTGGTGAAGAAGTACTCATTCCAAAATATGATTTTAGCACGGGTACCAGAGCCTTGAATCAAACACCCATGAAGATCAAATCCAATGATGTGATCCTCATTGATAGCCTCCATGGTCTCTATGGGGAAATGTTGGCTGGCATCGACGAAAAAAGCATATTCAAGGTCTATATCGAGACCCTTTTACAGATGAAGGGCAGTAATGGAAAATTTATCCGCTGGACAGACCTGCGCCTAATGCGCCGCATGATCCGCGATGAACAGCATCGAGCCTATGATCCTGGACAGACCCTAACCCACTGGCATTACGTTCGAAACGCAGAACAGAGAAACATATTACCCTATATAAATACAGCTGACTATATCATTAATGGTGCGGTTCCTTATGAGCTGCCTGTGATGAGAAACCGGCTTTATGATCATTTTGTGCAATGGGAACAGGACTATAAGCATGATCCACGTCGGGTTGACGCCTATCTCAGGGCCAAGAGGGTCAGGGAGATGCTTGAATCCATAAGCCCGGTGACGGATGAATCTCCTATACCAGAAACTTCGCATTTTCGGGAGTTTATCGGCGGAAGCATTTACGACGTTCACTAAGCTGACGATAGTTCTGCCATGAAACTCAAAGCACTCTTCTTCATTCTCCTTCCTTTACTCGTGTTTTCCAGGGAAAGTTATAAGCTTTATGATGATAGCGAGGTCGCTGTGATCAGGATCGAAGTTGCGGAAGAAGATCTTGACTGGATCTATGAAAACGTGCAAAGCGATTCGCTCCATCCTGCGACGGTTCATTTCAAAAATGCCCTCATCGATGAGACCATTGAGGATGTGGGATTTCGAATCCGGGGTAATACCTCTCGTGTCTCTCAGAAAAAATCTTTTAAACTTTCGTTTAACACCTTTGTACCGGGTCGCGAATTCTATGATGTGGATAAGTTGAATTTGAATGGTGAACACAACGATCCATCAATCATTCGCAGTAAACTGGCCTGGGATCACTACGGGACAATCGGGATGGTCGCTCCCAGAGCTGCCCATTGTGCTGTCTACATCAATGATGTTTACTATGGTCTCTATATCTCAGTCGAACATATCGATGATGAATTTGTAAAGACTCATTTTAAGGATGATTCTGGAAATTTATGGAAATGTATCTGGCCGGCTGATCTGACTTATCGTGGGCAAGGAAAGCCAGACGACTATCATCCCTGGGAGGGCGAAACAAGGCCTTATGAACTAAAGACCAATGAATCCTCTTATGATTTTAGTAAACTCGCTTATCTGATCAAAATTATCAATAAAACTCCTCTGAATGAGTTTCCCGACTCTATTGAGCAAATATTGGAAGTGCCGGGAGTACTCAAATACGCGGCCATGAACGTGCTCATGGGAAATTGGGATGATTATTGGTTCCTCAAGAACAATTACTATCTCTATCATGACCCCTCCATCGATCGCTTTCATTGGATCCCCTATGATTATGACAATAACTATGGTATCGACTGGTTTGATACGGACTGGACTTCCGTTAATCCATATACTTATAAAACGATTGATGGGGGAGCGCGACCCCTCATGGAAAAGATCATGGGGGTTGATCAATATCGGAACCTGTACTCCCATTTTCTCCAATTCTATGCAGAAGAGGTCATGGAGCTCCAACTGTGGGAGTCACGTCTGGATTCTTTGAAAACCATGATTACTCCCTTTGCTGAAGCAGACTCTTTTAGAACGCTGGACTATGGATTTACCATCCCAGATTTCCATCAATCATATTCTCCTTACCATTACAATAATACACCCATGAATCCAAATGATAGACCACATGTAAGAAGGGGATTGAAGGAATTTGTAATCCTTCGCAGTGCCTCCCTTCCCGATCAGATCCAATGGAATGCAAGTCCTCCCATGATCTATGACCTGGAATACTGGCCGGAAACCCCGGGACCGAATGACAGTATTTATGTGACCACCTCAGCATTCAGCCACAGAGGGCTCAAAGAATTGACGATTGCTTTTAACCCTGGTGATCTTGCGGTTGTTGAATCTTATCCCATGAATTTTGACCCGGTCCCATTCACTCAAGTAGTGGAAGAAACTGATCGCTGGGTAGGTGTCATTCCCCCTATGGGTGTAAATGGACATGGCCGTTTTCAAGTCGCTGTCAAAGATCTGGATGATCAGAGTATGCTCTACCCCAGAAACCAATTTGTATCCATATCAGTGGCTGGTTCCGACACTCAAACACTGCTCATCAATGAATTTCTAAGTAAGAACGATAGCGCCAATGTGGATCAAGAGGGGGAACATGATGATTGGCTTGAGATCTACAACTATGGAGCTGAAGAGTTGGATCTCAGTGGAATGTACCTAAGCGATAATCCTTCCAATCTCATGAAATGGCAATTCCCTGAGGGGGCAGTAACAATCGCCCCGAATGATTATTTATTGGTCTGGTGTGATGAAGATGGAAATCAGACAGGCCTGCACACCAATTTTAAACTAAGTGCTGCTGGAGAATTTCTGGCACTTACAGGACCTGATGGATCCAGCATTTATGATTCTCTGACTACGATTCCATTAACAGCAGATATTTCTTATGGTCGAAGCCCGGATGGCTCCGACAATTGGGTAACATTTACTGATCCCACGCCGGGGACTTCTAATGTACCAAGTGGAATCGAACCTGAACAATTTATACCGGACAATTTTAGTCTTAACAATTTCCCAAACCCCTTTAATGCTGAGACAATTATTCACTACGATCTCCCCCGAAATTCTCAGCTCAGGATGTCCATTTTTGATATGAGGGGACGGCGGGTTGTGGATCTGGTGTCTGAATTTCAGCTAAAAGGTCAACATCAAATTTTCTGGAATGCTGAGGATAAGTTTCTCAGAGTTGTTCCAGCGGGAATATATATTGTCAGAATGCAAGCTGACGGGCTCAGTGGTGCCCATAAAATACTGCTTATAAAATAATGGTCAGAAAAAAAATATATGAGATAAGATTTTTAGGATGGACAAAGCCCTATATTGAAATAGCTAAGCGGGTGTCTTTTCCTGGATTTGACAAAGTCCCCATTTTTAATGTAGCACTATTTTTTATTCGGGGTGTTCGGGATGGGGCAACCATCACCAGAGCAGAAGCAGTAGCCTTCAATTTTATTCTTGCTCTATTCCCCACCATCATTGTCATTTTCACCATTATTCCCTTGATTCCCATCGAGAATTTGCAGGAACAGATCCTTTTATTGATCCAATCTATTGTCCCGCACAGTACTTACAGTGTAATCCAGAAGACCATTGAAGATATTATCATCATCAAGCATGGAGGTTTGTTCTCATTTGGTTTTGTGTTTGCCCTGATCTTTTCCACAAACGGAATAGTCTCTCTTATTCAATCATTTAATGCATCCATCCATGTGGTTGACACGAGAAGTTGGATCAAGCAGAGAACCATTGCCCTCATGCTTGTTGCTATTCTTTCCCTGCTCGTCACCCTGGGCATCATGATGATCACCTTTACTCACACACTTATGGATCTGTTGGTACAGAAGGGTTTCATGCAGCAAGGCTGGACCTACTATTTGGTCCGAGGGGGGAAATGGATTGTCATTCTGGCACTCTTTTATTTTGCCTATTCTTTTGTGTTCTATTTTGGCCCTGCCAGGAAAAGTAAATACAGATTCATTTCTGTTGGGGCGACATTGGCCACGGTATTGACTATTTTGGTAACTGTAGGGTTTGGATTCTTTATTGATCATTTTGGCAGATATAACGCTCTGTACGGCTCTATTGGAACATTGCCTGTTATCATGTTAATGATATTCTTTACCAGTCTGTCGATGATTCTAGGATTTGAATTGAATATTGGGATCGTGGCTGCCCGAAAAGTTCATGCTACAAAATTAAAAAAATAAGACAGGTTCTCAGGGATACTCATTTCTCCTACCTTATAAAAGGACGCTCATGAATAACAATAAATTCACAAATGTGTTTCCTGATTCAAAACCTTTGATAGCGATGATCCATGTCCAGGCGCTACCGGGGACACCAAAAAACAGTCTCACAGTGAATCAAATCGCAGAGCAAGCAAGCAAAGAAGCCAGGATTCTGAGTGAATCCGGTGTCCAGGCCATTATGCTGGAAAACATGCACGATGTGCCCTATCTCAATCGAGATGTGGGTCCTGAGATCATTGCAGCGCTGACACGAATTGCTTCAGAAGTTAGAGCCGTCTCAAATCTCCCGCTGGGAATACAGGTGCTGGCAGGTGCAAATAAGGCCGCCCTGTCAATCGCACTCGCTTCAGACCTTCAGTTTGTCAGAACGGAGGGCTTTGTTTTTGCTCATCTGGCTGATGAAGGATTCATGCAGTCGGATGCCGGTGAACTATTGAGATTTCGCAAGACTATTGGTGCTGAACACATTCAGGTCTTTACAGATGTTAAGAAAAAACATAGCAGCCATGCCATGACCGGAGATGTACCGCTGGTGGATACAGTTGAGACGGCTGAGTTTTTCCTCAGTGATGGCGTTATTATCACGGGGACGCATACAGGAAAAGCCGTGGACAAGCAGGAATTACAATCGGTCTATGATGCTGCAAATTGTCCAGTCCTGGTTGGGAGCGGTGTCACTCCTGAAGGCCTTCCCAGCATCTGGGAGTATGCCGATGCTTTCATTGTAGGCAGTTATTTCAAGAAAAATGGGAACTGGGAAAATGAACCGGATCCCAAGCGTCTTGCTTTGCTGCTGAAATCCCGAGTAGAGTTACTGTAGTGGCTCAGAGTCACGCAGATATCATCTTTATCAATGCTCAGGTGCTTACACAAGACCCGGAAAATCCACGAGGGACACAACTCGCCATTCAAGGGAATAAAATTTTGGCCGTGGGGGATGATCTTTCACATCTGATCACTGAGAAAACAAAAACAATTGATTCTAAAGGCAATGTTATCACGCCTGGCTTTGTTGACGCCCATTTACATTTTCTGTGGGGTGGCGGGAGTCTTTTAAGCATTCCCGGGAATCAAGCTCGCTCCAAACAGGATTTCTTTCATATTGTTGCCGAATTTGCAGAGGATCGACAAGCAGGTTCATGGTTACAGGGGAGTGGCTGGAATGAACATCTCCTCCTGGAAAAAAGTCTCCCCCATAAGAGTTGGTTGGATGAAGCAGCACCGGGGTACCCAGTAATTCTCCATCGTCACGATGGTCATTCCGCTGTTGTCAGCAGCAAAGCTTTGGAATTGGCAGGAATCACAGCCAACACCCCTGATCCTGTAGGGGGTCTTATCGATAGAGATGAGAAGGGTGAACCCACCGGAATTTTGCGAGAATCAGCCATTCACATGGTTGATTCATTGATTCCCACCGAATCTGAAGCTGAGCTGGAAGCGTATTTTGATGCTTCACAGAAACATCTACTGGATAATGGGGTTACCGCCATTGGAGATATGATCTACGATCTGAAGCATTTTTATTTTCTCCAAAAAATGGCTCGTCAGGGGAAAATAAAAGTTCGAGTCAATGCCTACGCACCCATCCTGAAATGGGAAGAGGTAAAACGCCTGATCAAGGATGGTATTTACGAGGACGAATGGTTTCAATTCAGAGGCTTAAAGGGCTTTTCAGATGGGAGTTTGGGTTCCCGTACAGCTCTCATGCTTGAAGCATATGAAGGCACACCTGAGGACTTCGGTATTTATGAGACTGATTGGGAAAATGTTGAACGGATCAGAGGAATCATGCTAGAAGCTGACCAGATGAATCTCCAGGTGGTGATTCATGCCATTGGTGACAGGGCCAATAGAGAAGTTCTGGATATGTTTCAATCAATCATTCAGGCGAATGGAAAGAGAGATAGGCGGTTCCGTATCGAACACGCCCAACATATTCATCCTGATGACCAAAAACGGTTTTCAGAACTGGAAGTTATTGCCTCGGTTCAACCTGCCCACTGTGTGGATGATGCGCGCTACATTTATAATTTGTTGGGTGCTAGAAGTCGATATGCCTACCCCTTTTATTCTTTGCAGGAATTGGGGACAAAAATGGCTTTTGGCTCAGATTGGCCAGTATCACCACCCGACCCTATCAATACAATCCATGCCGCGATTCATCGGGCGACATGGCACATAGAGGAAGCGCTTGATTTTGAGAATGCTTTACTGGCTCACACAACAGGTGCTGCACATGCTGGATTCAGAGAGCAGGATTTAGGAATGCTGAAAGCTGGGCAGCTAGCTGATCTTGTGGTTCTGGAACCCGAGTTTCTTGAGTTGGCTTCGATGGAAACAGCTCCAGAAAACCTAGTGAGAAATGTCTACGTCAATGGAGAGAAGGAGAGGTAAAGCATGATCTCAAAACCGCTCATCGGGCTGACCCCTTCCTATTATGAGCACGAAGAAATGGATCGAAGTATCCTGGGCAAATCATATACGGACATTATTCAAAAAGCCGGAGGGCTACCTGTTATCATTCCTCCGATTCTGGAAAGAGCTGATCTTGAACAGCTCTTGAAACATCTGGATGGGATCGTTCTAAGCGGTGGAGATGACATAGACCCGGCGTATTATGGCGAATCTCCGGAGCCCCTTACACCCAAAAAATTCCATCATCGTCGAGGTCAGCACGATAAGCAGATCTTTGAATATGTTTGGGAACATAAGCTCCCCACGCTGGCGATTTGCCTGGGTATGCAAGAGGTGAATGTGTTCTTGGGGGGGTCTCTATATCAGGATATTCCTAAACAGCTTGAAAGTGCTCTAACCCATAAAATTGGTGACTGGTTTGAAGCTCGGCACATGGTTCGCCTGGAGGAAGACTCAATACTTAGAGATTTGACTGGATTGAGCGAAGTTGAGACGAATAGTGCACACCACCAGGGCATCAAGAATGTAGCAGATGAACTACGGATAGCTGGACGTACAGAAGACGGCCTCATCGAGGTGCTGGAACCCCATAACGCATCAATTCCCCTCCTGGCAGTGCAGTGGCATCCGGAATCAGAGACTAATGATATGGTTGGGATAGATCTGCTCAAATGGTTGGTAGCCCAAGCTTCATCCTGAGGTACCTTGAGCACTTAAATTACCTTATGAAGTATATTCTCTATTTGTTCATGTTGGTTTTGATAGGATGTGATTACAATTCACAAAAGAATCAGATGAACTCAAAATATCCAATTTCAATTGTTTATATTGATTCACTCACAGAGAATACACTTGGTAGTTTTCCAATTAATAGAAGTTACTATGCTCAATTAATAGAAGTTATAGAGAAGCAAAACCCCCGATACATTATTCTGAAATTCTTTTTTACAGACTCAACCAGAAGCGATTTACCTTTAATTGATGTATTACAAAAATACGATAATATTCTGACACAAGCGACAGTAATTTCTGGTCAAAGTGATTCTGATTTTGACATTTTATCTAAATATATAATTGCTAATAATAATTTTAACTTCCCTAATTATATGGATGCATGGTTACCCTATCCCGAATTAGGTAAATATTTTAGTGGTATCGGATTTGTAAACATATTTGTTGATGGAAATGTTTTTGAAGAATTCAATCTGTTCAATAGCCTGAATAACAAAATCTATCCCTCTTTACCATTGTTAATTCTACAGATGGAGATAAGGGAAGAAACTTTAATTAAGAAAAATGAAATTGAAGTTGGACCTGCAATTATTCCAATAAACTCAAAGGGAAGCTTCCCTGTTGATTTATCCGTACCAAATGAAATGTACAAGTCATATTCATTTGCAGAGGTACTATACAATAACGTGGGAAGTCAGGCATTTAACAATAATATTGTGATTGTGTTTTTAGGTACGGAAGAGGCTCCCAAATATATAGCAGGTAGCGAAGAACCACGTAATGTCGCTGAAATTCTGGCTGATGCGATTAATACAGCCTTAAAGTACTTAGACTAGCATACCATTATTTAATATTTTAATACCTGAGCACTGATCCATACGAACACTGAGGTCCTTTATCGGGGCGAAGTTTCAGAGGAACGAAGACCGATCGAAGTGTTCATATTAACAAAAGAATATGATAAAAGGCTTCGAGAGCCTCAGCCTCCAGAGACAAGAAAAGTTCGTATTCGCATCCTCACATCTTAAACTGCACGGCTATTATTGATTAATTACAAGGGAGACACAAATATGCCGCGTCGAGGATTCATCTTTTCTACACTGATACTCTTATCACTACTGCTGTCTGCCTGTGTATTTACCGGTCAGGAATCTAAGGCCGGAATAGAGATGGAATCAGCGTTACCTCTGGATCCCAGCCTCCTTCACGGTGAATTAGAAAACGGCTTAAAATATTTCATTAAAGAAAATCATAAACCTGAAAATCGTGCCGAACTCCGCCTGGTGATCAATGCCGGCTCCATTCTGGAAGATGAGGATCAACTCGGTCTGGCTCATTTTCTCGAGCACATGTGCTTTAACGGGACGGAAGATTTCCCAAAAATGGATCTGATCAACTATCTGGAGTCTATAGGGATGAGCTTTGGGGCTGACCTCAACGCTTACACAAGTTTTGACGAGACAGTGTATATGCTCCAGGTTCCCACTGATAGCGTTGATCAGTTGGATAAGGGTTTCAAAATTCTGGAAAACTGGGCCCATAAAGTCAGCTTGGAGGAAGATGAGATAGACAGCGAACGAGGGGTTATCCTTGAAGAATGGCGTTTGGGACAGGGTGCTGGTCAACGTATGCGTGACAAGCAGATTCCCATTGTTCTGAAAGATTCTCGCTACGCAGAGCGGTTACCCATTGGTTCGGTAGATGTTATTAAAAATGCCAGTTATGAGTCAATCAGGCGTTTTTATCGGGAATGGTACCGACCTGATCTCATGGCCATTGTTGCTGTTGGAGATTTTAATGCTCAGGAGATAGAAGCTAAAATTCAATCCCTATTTAGCACGCGTGAGGCCAAAGAAGACGTTCGGGAACGACAGCTTTATGAGGTACCAGGTCATCAAGAAACATTATTCGCTCTGGCCTCTGACCCTGAGGCGACACGTTCCGACATTAATGTTCTATTCAAACACCCCTCTCGAATTGACCGAACTGCAGGACAGTATCGTGATAACATCGTTGAACAGTTATATCATGAGATGTTGAATGCTCGTTTTTCTGAGATTTCTCAGAAAGCAGATTCTCCCTTCCTGTATGCGTACTCTGCAAAATTTGCCTGGACCAGAACCTCAGAGATGCTGGCACTGGGAGCTGGGGTTGCTGATGGAAAAATATTACAAGGCCTTGAAGCGATTCTTATTGAAGGAGAACGTATTCGTCAGCATGGGTTTACTGATACAGAGCTTGAAAGAGCCAAAAAAGAAGTTCTCCGCAATATGGAAAAGTATTATCGGGAACGTGATAAGAGGGAGTCCAGCAGCTTTGCCTCTGAGTATATCAGACATTTTTTGGAAGAGGAAGCCGTCCCAGGCATTGAATTTGAGTTCCAGATCTATCAGGAAAGCATTCCAGGTATTCAACTGGACGAGGTGAATAATCTCGCTGAGACCTTTATCACCAAAGAGAACCGGGTTCTTATGGCATCGACACCTGAGAAAGAAGGTCTGGTGAATCCCACTGAAACTGAATTAGCTGCAGTTCTGGAGAAAATTTCTTCCCTCACTATCGAGCCATACATAGATAAAGTGATCACTGAACCTTTGATATCTGAACTGCCCAAAGCTGGTACCCTTGTTTCTCAAAAGCATTACGATGACATAGATACCGATGAGTTGGTGTTAAGTAATGGCGTGAGAGTCATTCTCAAGTCAACGGATTTTAAAAATGATGAAATACTCTTTCAGGCCTTCAGCCCGGGCGGATTTTCATTGTTTTCTGATGAAGACTTGATCTCCGGAAAATTGGCTGCAAACATCATGGATTATAGTGGTCTTGGAAACTTTAGCCTTATGGATCTGCAAAAATTATATGCAGGAAAGAACCTTTCGTCAACCCCTTATATTAACGCGCACTACGAGGGATTAACTGGCTCAGCATCACCAAACGATATTGAAACCTTGTTACAGACGATCTATCTGCAGTTTACTGCAAGCCGTCAGGATCGTGAAGCATTTACTTCCCTGCTTACAAAATATAGAGCCCAGTTGCAGAACAAGAGTTTGAACCCTGATGCTGTCTTTAATGATTCAATTCATGTGATCCTTAACAATTATCATCCCCGCCGTAAGCCCATGAATGTGGAGATCCTGGATCAGGTTGATTTGGTAAAAGCACAAGCATTGTATGATGACCGGTTTGCTGATGCCAGCGACTTTACTTTTCTTTTTGCAGGAAATTTCACAAAGGAGGAGATCAGCCCCCTAATTCTTAAATACCTCGCATCATTACCCACGACCAATAGAAAAGAGAACTGGGTGGATGAAGGTGTGTCAACACCTGCTGGAATAATCAATAAAAAGGTCATGCGTGGTCTTGAGCCCAAGAGTTCTACCCGTATCGTATTCAATGGTAAGTTCGACTATGCTCGTCAGAATCGCTATGAGATGAACGCCATGATGAAGATCCTGAATATTCGTCTGCGTGAAGTACTGAGGGAAGACCTGGGTGGTGTTTATGGCGTTGGCGTCTGGGCAAGCATGTCCAAATATCCCACGCCGGAATACTCATTGAGTATCAGGTTTGGATGTGATCCGGAGCGAGTTCAGGAATTGACGGATGCTGTCATGCATGAGATAAAAGCGCTCATGACACAGGCACCTGATCAGTCCAATGTGGACAAGGTAAAAGAATCCCAGCGTAGATCACATGAGACCAGCATGAAAAATAATAGCTACTGGTTGAACTCATTGGCTGTGTATTATCGTGAGAATCGTGATCTATCAGATTTTATGAAATTTGATGAACTCGTGGATGGTTTTACTGCAGAAGCCGCCCAAAGCGCCGCTGCCAGATATTTTGATCTGGAAAACATGATCCAGATAACCCTTTATCCAGAGAATTGATCAACTGAATTGAGGCTATTGATACCTGAGAGGCTGCATGCAGATCATAGATGACTCAAATCTATCTGCAGCGGTGGCTCATCTCTGCGCGATCGAGCCAAAATTCGCCTCAGTAGTCGCGAGACATGGTGAACCCCCGCTCTGGGCAAGAAAACCTGGTTTCCCCACACTTGTCCATATTATCCTTGAACAGCAGGTATCTCTGGCTTCTGCCAAAGCATGTTTTGACAAGTTGAATGCCCGACTTCCATCTCTGACGCCCCGCGAGTTTTTAAAACTGGGAGATGAGGAGTTGCTAGACTTGGGCTATAGTCGACAGAAGACCCGCTATACACGCATCCTGGCACAAGAGGTCGAGAATGGATCGTTAGACCTGAGTGGGTTCTCTGAGCTTCCAGACGAAAAAGTATTCAAACGATTGGTCTCTTTGAAAGGTATTGGCCCCTGGACAGCAAATATTTACCTACTTATGGCTCTTGGTCGTCCTGATATCTGGCCGGCGGGTGATCTAGCACTTGTTGTAGCATTAGAAAAACTTTTTAACTTAGATTATCGACCCGGCGAAAAACTATTCAATGAGTATGCTAAGAAATGGCAACCCTTCCGGTCGGTAGCTGCCAGAATCCTATGGCACCATTATCTTTCAAGTTGAATCAAACATATCAAGGGAAGCATATGTCTGTAACAAATCTAAAAATCGCACCTATTGTACCCATCAAAGATGGTGAAAAAACTTCAAAGCAGGTTCTGATATCTAGGGAGGAAGCTCCAAACTTCGCCATGCGCCGATTTATTATAGAGGCGGGTGGGTTTATGCCCTTACATACTAACTCGGTGGAACATGAGCAATTTTGTTTAGCAGGAGAAGCTGAAGTGATCATTGGTGATGAAACAACAATTGTGAAAAAGAACGATGTGGTATTTATCCCCGCCGGTGTCTCTCATTCATATCGGACCATAAGTGAGGAAGCCTTCGAATTCCTGTGTCTTGTCCCGAATCAGGAGGACACTATTGAAATTAAATAGTGACCCTGTATCAAAATAAATATCGCGTTGAATCAACTCGTATTTCTGGACGCAATTATTCGTTGCCTGGGTTTTATTTTATTACCACCAATATTGCCGACACCCGAGTATCTCTAGGTGAGATTATTGATGGTAAAATGAAGCCAAATACCTTTGGCAAGATTGTCCATGATTGTTGGAAAAATCTTCCAAATCATTATCCCAATATGACATGTGATTCGTTTGTGATCATGCCGAACCATATCCATTGTATAATTCAATTACACGACCGCGGGAATATTGTGGAGACAGGTCATCATGTAGAGACAGGTCATCATGTAGAGACAGGTCTTAGACCTGTCTCTAACAATGAAGGAATCAACAAACCCGCATCCGTTTCAGAAATCATGCGTGCGTTAAAATCATTTTCTGCGAGACAGATAAATATTTTACGTGAATCCACCGGAAGTCCTGTTTTGCAAGCTCGATTTTATGATCGGATTATCAGGAATAAAAAGGAATTGTGGGCCACCAGAAAGTACATTGTAAATAACCCCGCGAATTGGAAGACCTAAAATGAAGATCAAACAAAAAACAAAACACCCATTCTATCTTGCCATGATTATTTTCATCTCCATGATGACTTCATGCGCCATCGACAATAACATTGAGACTGAAAAAGCCCGTCTTTTAGACACGGATAAACAATTCGCAGTCCTGTCTCTGGAAAAGGGCGCCGGTGAGGCATTTAATCATTATCTCACTGAAAAGGCAATGGGACTGTCCCATGGACAACACCCAGTTATTGGTCGTGATAAGATCTATGCTAAGATGAAAGAAGGTCAGGAGACTTATACCCTTGCCTGGGAACCGCAGCGAGCGGAGGTGGCAGCCTCAGAAGACATGGGCTGGACCTGGGGCACATATACGATGATATTTGTAGATGATGAGGAACAGATTCAATACCGTTATGGTAAATATCTGAATATATGGGAACGCCAGGCTGATGGTCAATGGAGAGTCTCTGTGGATATGGGTAATTCAAGTCCTGGACCAGCTGAATAATTTTAATTAACTAGTATAAGGGATTTACACAATGGATATCAATGGCATCATTGAGCAAATAACAACTTTCGTGAGTGATTACACCTGGAATATCCTCGGTGCAATTCTCACTTTTATTATTGGTAAATGGATCGCACGCAAGATTACATCGCTCCTGGCAAAGCTCCTGCGCAAACAAAACATCGATGAGACCCTGGTTGTCTTTTTGAATAATTTCAGCTACTATGCACTTCTTATAGTCGTACTCATGGCTACAGTTGACCAGCTTGGTGTTAACACAAGTTCATTCCTGGCCATCTTTGGTGCTGCTGGATTAGCTGTCGGTCTCGCACTAAAAGACTCTTTGGGAAACTTTGCCAGCGGGATTATGCTGGTCTTTTTCCGCCCGTTTCAAATTGGAGATGCCGTAATTGCTGGTGGAGTAACTGGAAAAATTGAAAAGATCAGTATTTTTAACACGACTTTTCTAACATGGGACAACCAGGTTATGATTGTGCCCAATGGTCAAATTGCCAATGGTGTAATTACCAATATTACCGCGAATCCAACACGACGTCTTGATCTCGTCTTTGGTATTAGCTACGGAGATGACATTAAAAAGGCAAAAGAGATTTTTAGCAGCATTCTGGAATCTGAACCAAGAATTTTAGAAGAACCAGCCCCCCTCATTGCGGTTTCTGAGTTGGGAGACAGTAGTGTAAATTTCAATGTGCGTCCCTGGGTAAAAACTGATGAATACTGGGCTATAAAATATAGTCTTATCGAACGGATCAAATTGGCTCTGGATGAAGCCGGGATCACCATTCCATTCCCCCAAAGAGATGTACATCTGTATAAAGAAGATTAGTGCTAAGAATGCTGGCAATAAACCATAAGATACTGGTCCGCATTTTTCGGATTCTATTTGTTCTGACCCTGGTCACCATTGTTGGGATGCAGATCACTGGCGCTCCTTTAGTAACTGAAGCTGCACCGGGTGGGATCATCACCTTTGAGTTAATCGGCACCTTTGAGGGAAGTCAGGATATCATAGCTTCCTGGCAGGGAGAAACCATGACCTGGGCCGGTGTTAACATGGGTCTGGATTTCCTGTTCTTAATACTCTACAGTACGACACTGGCTTTGGCCTGTCTGTTGATCTCAGAAAAATATCGATTGCCGTTTTTGAAACAATTAGGTGGCTGGCTGGCCATAGCCATTTTATTCGCTGCCCTTTTAGATGTGATCGAGAATATCGCGCTGGTAAAATTACTGCTGGGTTCACAAAATGAATTATTACCGCTACTGGCAAAATGGTGTGCACTACCCAAATTTTCCCTGGTATTTGTAACACTGTTTTACGTGATCTCGGGTATTTATCCTCTCATGATCAAGGGGAAGGGCGACTAGGATTTAATAATAGCCTGCTGTAATTCGGACCTGAGTTCAAGCACCACTCTCACGTAATTCTTCGAGGGGTTGTATTTGTAAACCGCATGCCAATTCGCTGAATTTTCGGAAAAATCCAAGCTGTTGACCTGATATTTCCCGCGTTTAAGGAGATAATTTGCGATACTTCCGAACACATCTGCCCACTCAAAAGGATCTCTCGTCCCATCTCCGTCCATATCAACTGCATATTGTTTGAAGCTGGTCGGCATGAATTGACCATATCCGAAGGCGCCGGCATAGGAGCCCTTGACGTCATGGGGACCCAGACCATCAATACGACAGATCATAAACCAGGCCACCATTTCATCTTCAGCCCATTTTGCACGACGGGGCAGAGTATGGATAATGGTATGGAGGGAATTGAAAACAGGATAGGAAGAGGAGTATAGACCGTATTGGGTTTCCACACCCACAAAACTGAGAATGAGGTAAGGGTCGACGCCATATTTATCGGCCACAGTTTGGAGCAGATCCTTGTGCTCCGCGTAAAATTTTACACCACCGTCAATGCGTTGGGTGTTGACAAAAATGCGACGATAATCGGTATAATCCATTCTCTCAGCGGGTTTCGAGAAACGTTTTGAGATCGTGGAATCGATTTTAATCCCTGAATTAGTGAAAACCTGCCAGGCGTAGGTAGCCGGTACTCCACTGCGGCGTAAGCGTTTTACGACTCGACCATACACCTGTCGTGCATTCTCGTTCTTGGCGATGAGGGAGACCAGATCCTTTTCCACCTGATTTGACCAACTGGCTGGAGCGGACCCCTGTTTAGAGTCCCTGTCCGCTGAAAACAGAGAACAGGAAACAATGAGGATCAATACGAATCTAGTCAACAGTATCTTCATCTAATTATCCCAGATTCACTTCTTATTATTTCAGAACCGTGATTTTTCGGGTGATCAATTGATCAGCAGCCTGCATTTTTATCAAATAAATTCCTGAAGAAACATGTGCTGCATTCCAGCGTGTCAAATGCTTTCCGGCCTCAAAGGATCCTCTCAGGACATGGTCCACAAGTTCACCCCTTAGATTGTAAATATCCACGCTCACATCAGATCGCTCCGGTAGATTGAAAGGAATGTTTGTCCAGGGGTTGAAGGGATTCGGATAATTGGGCAAGAGGGCAAAGTCGGCTGGTAACATCTCTTGAGCCCACTCAGTAGCGACAGTGTTAATTCGGGCAATGCGTAAATCATCAATATAGTAGGTACCATATACGCCCGCTTCTGAGGGATGCATAAATTGAAAACTGTCCATGCGTAGTGATCCATCAAGGACACCATCACCGATCCAGGTGCCGGTGCCGTCCGTGCTCATATCCCAACTGACAAGGTTCCAACCATACCAATCAATAGTATACCAAGGGCTGACTTCTGAACTTGTGGCATCATCAACAGCAAAGCGTATGCTATTTCCTTGACCATCGCCGTAGATAAAGGCCTGTAGCATGTAACTATTATCAAAACCAACAGCTTGTGGAGACCCGCCACTGAGATACAGACGGAGAAGTCCGTTCTCTACGTCCGTGTCCCAGCCATAATCCAGCTGCATGGATTGGGCACTTCCTGTATTCTGCGTTGTGAGCAGAGCGTTTTTCCAGTAATTGGTGCTGTCATTTACTAGGCCAACTGTACTCCCGCTGTATCCATTTTTTGGCGACCACCAGTAGGTGTTAAAATCCCCCTCGAAATCATCGATCATGCCGATATTATAGGAAATATCGGTGGTGGTAAAATTGATGTATTTAACATAGGTAGTGGCGTGCCCAAATTTGTCCTCCAACCCGGGTATTATCCGTACCTGATGATACTCATTGGGATTCAATTCTTCCAGGACATAAATACTGATCAGGCTATTTAAGCCAACATGGCTCAGTTCAGCATGTGTATTCATCGCCTGACCATTGGAGTAACGTGAAACAATCGCCATGTCACTGTTAAAACTGGAAGGAATGATTCTTTCATTGTAGACAATTGTTATTACAGGCGTTTGAGATACATCTCGCAGATTATTTGTGGGATAGGAATCAATAACTGCAGGTGGGTCCATATCCTGCATGCCTGTGTGGAATTGGATTGTCCAGGCATCACCACCTACACCATCACCATCACCATCGATGGGGTGATTGTATTGATCAACTGCTGTTCCGGCAATGGAAACTGTATACTCAGTTAAATAGCCCAATGTATCAGCCGGTGTAAAGATTAGGGTCTTCAAGTCACTACTCCACACAAAGCTACCCGTATGCGGAGGGCTTAAACTCAATGCGTTTTGAACAGAGCTTGTATTCATAGGCCGGTTAAACCTGAATTTCAGATCGTTCCAGGAAGGGACGAGAGTGTCTCCTTGCCCTGGCGAAGAAGAGATAAGGTATGGAGGTGTATTTAAAGTTAAATAGACATCTTTGAAGGTAGCAAATCTGTCTACCATATCAGCTATCTGAAGTGTGTCCGTATAATATCCAGGGGCTGAGACAATTATTTCGTGGGCTTGATCGGGGAGCCCTTCGAAATAATAAAAACCATTATTTAACTTGTCAGGATTGGTAGTGTATTTATTAAAAAGTGATTCAAAAGTATCAGTGGTATACGTTCTACCAGCGACCTGAATAGTGGCACCATTAACAGGAATATTATTTTCAGAATTTCGAATAATTCCACTGAGGATACCAGGATAGGGTCTGGCAATACTATGAAGATCAAGAACAGACCAGAATATGCTATATGCTATCAGCCGTGCATACTCATAATTCATTTGCAGATTGTTTTGCCAGGGAACGGTATGATGTCCAGATTCACTTAATTCACTGGCCATGTTGGTCCTTCGATTTACTGAAAGATAAGGACCAGAGGAGACACCATAGAACACACAATCACCACGGGCACCCTGTCCACCTGCTTCAGGAATTCTCATGGCGGCAGACATGACATCTGTCATAATAAAGCTCATGGCTTTTCCCCCATTGGGGGCTTTTTCTACACCGGGACTGCTTTCACCATAAAGTAAGAGCACCGTTGAATTTGTTGAGGAGGGAGCATTACTATGGATAGAGTGAAACCAAGCTGCGTTCAAGTTGTTAGCCATTGTTGAACGATCAGAAAGACCAACGAGTTGTAAGTTATTTGTCCGTGAGGTCCAGGTGGCGCCAATGTCTGTCTGGGAATCAAGCAGATATTTAAGGTGAAGTGCAATTTTTAAATTTGATTCTGCCTCTGAGTAGCCGTTTACGCCCATATTGGCTGTCTGACTATGACCCGGATCAATAAAAAGATTCCAATTGGACAAGCCGGAAACTTGGGCGTTTAAAACTGAAGCAAGGAGAGTTAGAAAAATGAGAAAGCGCATCATGATCTACTCCTCCCCAACTTCAATAACCCAAATACGGCCATCCCGTTCGTTCTCATAAGCGAGCCACTTACCATCCGGCGACCAGTTTGGATTCATCTCGTAAACTTCGGGGGTGTTTGTAAACTGAGTGGTAGCACCTCCCGATACATCATGAATGACTATATCAGCGCCCGTAAAAACATGACCATCATCAGTGGTAACCATGGAGGCAATCCACTTACCGTCAGGAGACCATGCAGGAGCCGTTCCCCGACCTAGTTCTCTCCTGTTTGAACCATCAATATCTGCTATCCAGAGTTGTTCACCCACTGTTGAATAAACAAACTGGCTCCCATCAGGAGATACCGCCAAGTGTAAAGCCCGTTGTCCAGCTTCAGAAAACAATACTTCAACTTCAGTACCAAGATTTCTTTGGTATACCTCTAGATTCTTGAGGTATACGATAGACCCTACGAAGGCAGCCTTTTCTTTGCTATCAACTGCATAGGCTTGGAATTTGGTCCCCGATTTTAAATAGACATGCTTTCCGGAGTTTGACCACGTCGGTACGCCAGAGATAGACGCTTGTTCCTCTGAAAGGGCTTGTTGAGATCCGTCCAGGTTAAAACGCATCAGTTGGCTTTGTTTGATATAGCCTTTGTATTCCGACACCCTGGCGGCAATTGCATCTCCAGACGGTGACCATGCCATCCCATATCCGGAACCAGCCTGATCGGTGAGGGTCTGTAAGTCACCACCAGGAAAATCAATCAGGTAGATCCCGTCATATTTAACACCACTGACAGCGATTTTCTTACCGTCGGGAGACCATTTGGGGGCCATGTATATCTGTCCCGGCTCGGTGAGCGCAATAGCTTCACCTTTTGGGGTCAATTGCTCAGCCCAGATGACCCCGGAAAGAATCATTAAAATTATTGCGGATTTCCCCATGCGTCGAATCATTTTTAACTCCATTTAATAATGAACCCTTGAGGGTCAAATTATAGTTTTCAAAAATTCTTTCCAAACATACTTGGCAAACTAGTCATAAGGTCTTTCATTAGCTTCAGTTGTTGGCTGAGCCTAATCACACTTCACACCAGGGAAAGTGCTTATTAATTTCTTAACGAGCAAAAATTTCCTGCTTCCGCTTCCTTCAACTCTGTTTTTCTCAATTATTTTCCCATAGCAGGTGATCAACAATTTTTCACCACCATCATTAACCATTTTTAGATATTCTTTTTCCAGCTTCAGATAAGCGCCTTCCATCGTGACCGGATACATTTGATTGCCTCTGTCAACATAAGTCTCGTACTTACTTGAGAACGGTCAGCTTGCTTGTGATCACATTACCCCCAGATTCCAATGAAACCAAATACACCCCAGAAGCAACCCCAGAGGCATTCCAGCGTGTCATATGTAGACCAGCATCAAAGGTTCCACTCAAAACATGATCCACAAGTTCACCCCTTAGATTGTAAATATCCACGCTCACATCAGATCGCTCCGGCAGAGTGAAAGGAATATTCGTCCAGGGATTAAAGGGGTTTGGGTAGTTCTGCAACAACATGAACTCATTCGGCTGTATAGCATGTGATCCATCCACAGCAACAGTGTTAAGCTCAACCAGTCGTAGTTCATCAATATAATAAGTACCGGAGTTAGGCATTCCATCGGTGTAGGTAAGTTGAAAGCTATCAAAAGCAAGTGCGCCATTAAGAACACCATCTGATAAACCTGCCCAAGTACCGAAACTATCGACTGACATATTCCAGCTAACGAGTCGCCAGCCGTACCAGTCAACAGTATACCATGGACTTACTTCATATAAAGCAGCATCATCGACACAGAAACGGAATTTGTTACCATTTCCATCACCGAATACATATGCTTGAAGCGTTTTGTCGCTGGTGAAACTAATATTTCGAGGGGTAGTACCAGGTTTTAGATATTGCCTGATTAGTTTAGTTCCAGAGGTGTTAACATCCCATCCATAATTTAGCTGCATGGATGTACTACTGCTCTCATTTATGGCACTGATATCAGTGCTGGTGTTGACCGATGTTATTTCTGTTAGCGACCCCACTGTGCTCCCACTTACATCTGGATCACTATACCAGCTTGACAACCCGTCCTCAAAATTATCAATATTTTGGGTATCATACCGAAAATCGCGAGTAATGAAGTTAATATATTTTGTAGTGCTGATTACATTCCCATGTTCGTCTTGCATTCCTGGGAGAATTTTGAGACTGTAAGAATTGTTTTGCAGGAGGTCTTCTAATACATAAACACTGATTAGGCTATGCTGACCGGTATTACTTAAGATTGCAGAGGTGTTAACTACATGTAAGCTAGACCTGTTTTTCATACTAAACAGATCATTTGAAAAACTTGATTGTGAAACAATTTCATCGTAGGCTATTGTCAATACTGGTCTCAACTCGATACCTGGCTGCCAATCATAAGGATTGGTCTGGACAACCACCGGTGCAGCTACATCAGCGGGCGCTGTTGAAAATTGTATCGTCACACCGTCACCCTCAATACCATCATTATTCCCATCAATGAAATGTCCATAGGCATCCTCCGCTGAGCCATTAATATTAATTGTGTAAGCGGTAGTAAATGCCAGGGTGTCCTCTGGAACAAAATACATTTTCTTGCTATCCATTGACCACGAAAATGCACCCTGTACCTCAGGATCAATACTAAAGGCGGCTTCGGTCAGAGGCCTCTTCATGGCTCGACTAAACTGAAAAGTCAGTATATCCCACGCAAGGAATCTTGCCTCCCCAATCGTGGGAGAAGAGCTTGTTAGAATAGGGGGCAATTCTGACACAAGTACGAAATCGAGAAAATTTGTTCGATTCTCAACAAGATCGATTGTTGTTGTATCACTATAATAATTTGGAGCTTCAGCAACAACCCTGTAGCTGCCGGGTAATAAACTATCAACACAAAAATAACCATTATTCATGTTATCACCCAAGTAGACAAGATCTCCGGGTGTGATACTCACTTTCATATTGTTGACGGGGGCTTTGGCATCACCGGTACTTGAAATGGCATAGTAGTCCACTTTAGAGTCAGCATCACGGATTATTCCAGCCAGCGATCCTACAGTAAATCCTGGTTTTCCGTAATATTGTAAAAAACCGCGAGCGATGGAACGTGCCTCATTCCCACAGTAATCTGGATTCATGAGTCTCCAGGTCTCTGGTCTATAATCATGGAAAGATCCTTCTGAGAGCGTGCCAGGCATTCCTAGATACTTAAAGACCCCCAAATAGGCTTTCCCTGTTCCATAAAAATCAAAGTCACCACGAACATAGTTTGAGGTGGTCCGATTGGCCGCTTGAATTTTATCCCCCAGAATATCTGCCATTGTCTTTGCGCCTGAATAGGTAGGTCCATTATCAAAGCCCTGGAAGAGAATGAGCGTATAATTGATGGTTCCTGAAAAGGCATTGCTATGGATGCTCTGAAAGTAATCCGCAGTAAAACTATTGGCGATTGCCACCCGTTGTGATAGAGAAGGATCATCAGTTGTGTTATTGTTTCCAGTTCGAGTCATTTTAACCTGGGCGCCCAGGTTTTGAAGGATTTCGTTTAATGCCAGACCTTTGACCAGATTGGAAACTGATTCATAGTATCCGACTTCCGGATTTGGCCGATCATCACTTTCGGTTCCTCCATGTCCTGGATCAATGCAGATACGAACTCCTGTGAGATCTTGTGAATAAACTAGAGATAGAGATAGGAGCATTACGATGGTAAACTTTTTCATCATAAGCCCCTATTCCACAATCCGGATTTCAGTCAGATAGATTTCACCTCTATCTGACTGATAAACAACATGTAAATTGTCAGGGGACCATTGTGGATACATCTCAATCCTGTCAGGTGTGTCCGTAATCTTCCAGGATTTTTCCCCACCAGAAGAACTGACCCATATCTCTGAATCAGTATACTGTTCACCATCATCGAAGTCTTTCATGTAGAGAATAAATTGTCCATCCGAGGACCATTTAGGGGCGCTTGCATGCCCTAGCTCTGTAATGATTTCCCCATTTAGATTGCAGATATATGTTCCATCACCGGTTTTTGTGAAAAGAATTTGATCTTTCGATGGTGACAGTTCCGCCCAGATATAATTCCCTTTACCCTTGGGCGAAAGAATGGTTACTTCCCCATTTATGATAAGCTGAATTTTCAAGTTGTCGTTTAATAAAGCGATATCCGTTGAAATACTGGTGACCGAATTGTTATTATCAATTCGCTTAAATTTAACTTCATTGTTTTCCATGAAGTGAAGTTGTCCCCCTGTCAGGGAGGGGGTGGAAACGAAGCGACCAGGATTTGAGATTAATGTTTCCTCGCCAGATTTGGAATCCAGACTTAAATAAGATGTGTATTTCAAATTATTGACATATTCATCCTGTCTATAAATAATGATTCCATTCGCAGTTGAAACAGGATTATAGCCAGCACCAGTTGTCTCAGTCAACTTGATCGTTTTCTTATTTGATAGGTCATACGACCATAGTCCATTATAGCCGCTGGAAGTGAATAAAATATATTGTCCATCTTTTGTAAAACTGGGGAAGTATCTTTCACCCTGACTGCTACTTTGAATTAACATGGTTTCTAAGACTTGAATATCTTTGGCATTCACCAAGGACAAAATACTAATAAGTAGAACAATTATTCGTTTCAAGGTATCCTCCCGGAGCTCTCTTCTCTGAATCAGTTTAGATCTTGGGGAGTCAAATAAAACTGGCTCCCTGAGGTTAGTAAAAAAAGCCTACAAACTTACCAGGGCAAACTATACGCGCCAAAGCTAAAAGCCGATGCCTATTTGGACTGTGATCTAGCGTAACGTGTATTCTGATGGGGGGTTGTGTGGTTTAGCCGATAAATCGACGCCCCTGGGGAAGTAGAGGGGCCGCAAGACCAATTTTAATGGCCGCTCCAGGGAGAAATGGATAAACGCCTAGCTGCATGACCTCTTCCCAACCCACAAAGCGAAGCAATCCAAGTATGCCGAAAGCAAAAATTATGAGGGTACCGAGAACCATGGAAAGTGTAGCGGTGAAAACATGTTTATCCCAGCCTAGCTCACTTAAAAAGCCGACGATATATGCTGCAGCGACAAACCCAATGAGATAGCCTGCAGTGGGTCCGGCAAAAACAGCGAGACCGGCACTGCCTCCAGCAAATACAGGCAAACCCAATGCACCCATGCTCAAATAGCTCACAATTGTGATTGCACCTCGATTGGCGCCGAGGAGAGCAGCGATGAATAGAACACCAAAAGTTTGCCCTGTAATGGGTACGGGTTGCAAAGGGATCTCAATTTGAGCACATAGAGCGATGAGTAAGGTACCAATACCGATGAGCACGACTTGTTGGCGAATGCCCTCACCGGGTAGGATTAGATCAGCAGTAGTGATTTTTGTTCTATTTATCTTGTACACGAAAGATCTCCTGAAATTATTTGGAAAAAAGCGGGATTATAGCTGATTGATAACCTCATCATCCGAGAGGGGAAATCGCCCTTCCTGCTTTTTCGAAAAAATGAGTTTGTCATCCTTCCAGATCTCATAAACGCCCCCACTTGAGGGGTGGATGGTCAGTGAATCAATACTTTCACCGTACTTTTCTAAAATACCGGCAACCAAACTGGTCGCTCTAGGTAGATAGTTTCAGACGACGCAATATTCAATTTTGATCTGCATGGTTGACTCCTTCTTGGATTAAACTAAAACAGAAACTGCTATTGACAACCATTGAAAAAATGAATTAGACTGCTTGGGTGACATTTCATACCAAACTGAACGAGCATCCTGTGATCCTCTTTGATGGCATCTGTAATCTGTGTAATGCCAGTGTTCAGAGTATCATCAAGAGGGATAAACGGGCACTATTCCACTTTGCCAGTCTTCAATCAGGATCAGCAGAGGAATTGTTAAAACCATACAAGACGGCTCTGGAAGGGGTCGACTCAATTGTCCTTCTGACAGATGACGGTATCTATATAAAAAGCGAAGCCGTGCTGCAAATAAGCAGGTCTTTGTCTGGCTTTGTACGCGTTTTGCCGATATTTCGGATTATTCCAAAATCACTGCGTGATGCTATCTACGATTGGATCGCCAGAAATCGATATGGCTGGTTTGGTAAGAGGGAGGTGTGTATGATCCCCACCCCGGATCTGGAAAGTAGGTTTCTTCCTTAGCTTGGGGTAGAATGAGAGCGATGCCTGATTTCAGCCTTCTGGATACTTTTGGTAATGAACTGGACCGCGACAAGAGAGATGAGACTCATTACAGCACCGGCGATAAAGGGGATGCGATAATCCACGATCCAGGCTAAACCACCTAATACAGGTATGACCACAGCTGCAATATGATTAATGGTGAAACCCATAGCCATGGTCGGTGCCATATGATCAGCATCGCCTACTTTCTGGAAAAAGGTGCGGATAGCCATTGAAAAATTAAAAAAGATATGATCGAGAATATACAAAACTGCCATAACAGCTTTCGTCTCTACCGTTGCGTAAGCGATAAAAATAAAGATCAGGCTCAGATACTCAGTTGACAGTACCTTTTGTTCTCCAAAACGAATAATTGCTTTCCCGATGAGGGGACTAAGGAAATAGTTGATAGCATTATTGAGCATAAAGAGCATGGTGATCTCTTTGACGCTGAAATGGAATTTTTCCACCAGGAGAAACACAGCAAAAGCGACAAATATCTGTCGTCGGGCACCTGCCATAAAGGTCAGGAAATAATAGAGACTGTAGCGTTTACGATAGATCATTTTCTTCTGCTGTGGAACCAGGTCTGCCCGGGTTGGATTCTGGAACATACCCCACAGACCAGCAGCAACGATCAGTCCTCCCAGAATACCGAACATGAGTTGGTAACTCAGTATGGAAGTTGCTCCCAGTAGCACAAATCCAATCACAATAGCAGATGCTGAGGAGTAGCTACGTAATTTTCCCATGACCCATGGTGATGTGGTTTTCTCAAAGTATTGAAGAGTCAACGATTGGTTGGTTGTTTCAAAATAGTGAAAACCAAAACTCATGAGCAGGGTGGTGAAGATCAAGCCGGAAAATGATGGGAAAATACCCGTAAAGCTAATTCCAAGACCTAGTACAGCCACAGAGAGGGCCGAAAGTCGATGTTCCTTGATGATCAGAGTTACATAGACCACAAGCAAGGCTAAAAACCCTGGAATTTCCCTCACAGACTGAATAACACCGATATGATTGCCGCCCAGACCCACAACATCCACTGCATAATTATTAAAAAGTGTGCGCCAGACCTGGAAGCCCATAGTGGTCACAATGGACATGACTGCCAGAAAAATGAACATGCGATCTTTTTTTAAGTGTTCCATGAGCACTCAGGCTAATCAATAATGGGGGAGAAAGAAAATGCTTTGTTAGTGAAACTCAATCTGCTACCGCGGTGAAGCGCGGAGCAGTTTCCCCAGGGTAACTCCTTGGGCGTAATCTGGGGAAGCCAGTATTTCACCCCTACGAATTACAAATTCTGGAAAAATTGCGGGAAACTCAGAATAGGCGTTCCAATCCAGGGAGGTATGTAGGAGATTTTTCCAGTTCGTGAGGATTTGGGCAGAGTCCACAATAAGTAGGTCGGCATCTTTTTCGACTTCTATCGCTCCTTTTGAGGCATCCAATCCAAAAATTTCTGCTGCATTGGCACTGGTAAGTCGACTCAAGAGACTGAGATCCAGCCCCCGAGCGATAAATTGAGCCAGAAGCGTGGGAAAGAGGGTCTCAACACCACCCATTCCATTGGATATGTCCTGAAATGGGGTATCCTGGGCCTTATCAGCCACACAGAAGGGACAATGATCGGATCCAATGGTATGGACCAACCCGCTCTGAATTCCCTGCCACAAGGCATCCTGGTCAGCCGCTTTTCGGAGCGGGGGGCTGGCAACAAACATGCGACCATCTTCCTGTTCATATACTTCATCTGTGAGCAGGAGATAATGTGGGCAGGTCTCTACCTTAAGATTGGGATATTCAGAAGCGATTTCCAGGCCTGCTTCAGTATTGAGGTGAACGATATAGATGGTGCAGCCACTGCGTTCTGAGATCTCTCCCAAGCGTCTGATCGCTACTGATTCAGCGTCTGCGGGACGACTCAAAGCATGATATTTTGCTTCCCGGCGAGTTCTCTCGGCATAGGGCTCCGATGCCTTTGTGATCACAGTATTGTCCTCTGAGTGCACCATGAGAATGCCATCATGCTTACCAATGATCTGGGCAACTGACTCGATTTGCTCATAACTTAGCATCATCTGGGATTCTTCATAGGTGGTGAATACCTTGAAGCTGTTAAACCCCTTTTGGATCAAGGTGGGGATCTCATCAAGAATGCCTGAGTCATAGCGGGTGATATTGATATGCAATCCGACATCACAAAGAGACTCCTCAGCCGCTTTCGATCTTATCGCCAGACTTTCACTTAAGGATTGTCCGGCTTCAAGCACGGTGAAATCCAGGATGGTCGTGACCCCACCATGAATGGCGGATCGACTCCCCCTGGCAAAATCATCTGCAGAAAAACCAGATTTGATGGGAATACCCATGTGGGTATGTGGATCAATAACTCCCGGAAATATCAATTTTCCGCTGGCGTCAATCACCTGAGTCTGGGAATCGGCTTGTAAGTTTTGCCCCACCCTGACAATTTTCTCGCCCTGGATAAGGATATCTTCAGATCTTGGCCCAAGGGAGTGAATTAGAGTGCCGTTTTTGATCAGGATCGACTTCACGCTTCAATCCTACGATATTCAGCAATGATTTCCGAGAGGACACTTATGGCAATCTCAGGAACAGTTTGGGCGTCAATATTCATCCCCACGGGGGCATGGACTTTTTCAATTGCTGCCGGATCAACGCCATCCAACAGAAGACCTTCTGCCAGATACCTCCATTTGCGGGCACTACTGACCAGACCCACATAAGCAGGCTGAGCATTTAGGATTCCTCTCAGGAGTTCTCGATCATGCTTATGCTCTCGACTGGCAATGAGCACGAAATCATCGTTATCAGGACCTGAAAACTCTTCCCATATTATTGGGAATGATAATGGAATCCTTTGTGCATAAGGAAATCGGGCTGCTGTAAGTAGTCCCATGCGATCATCATAAACGGCGACCTCAAGTTCGTTGAAGTGGGCTAATTCAGCCACAGCCTGACCCACATGACCAGCCCCAAAAATATGAATGACAGGTGGCGTGAAGGGCTGCCAGATAAGGTAGTGTTTGCCTTCATGATCGAATGAGCCAGTCTTCTGATTTTCAAAAAGAGATTGAATTCGCTTCACTAACGCTGGTTCAGACGCTTGTATGTCTTTTCTGGATGTAATGATTTTTCTTTCAACAGACTCACTCTCTTGTCTGTCAATGGACAATTGGACCATGACTCTCTTATTTTGGGTCATTTGATCCATCGTATTGTCAAGGAAGGTCTCAATTTCTTTGCTGAATGGTTCGATAAGTACCTTCAGTGTACCGCCACACAGTCCCACATCCCCATCCAGATCTGTCCCCGTCATGTCAAAATCCAGGAGTTGGGAACCAGTCTTGTCGATCATTTCAAGCGCTCTTCGGGTGACTTTCAGCTCCATGGACCCGCCACCGATCGTACCTAGAATTCTACCATCTTCTAGCACCAGCATCATGGGATAATCTTTACGGGGTACCGAACCCTTCCACTCTACTACTGAACACAAAACAGCCTGCTGTTTCTTCTCAAACGCAGACCATTGTTTAAAGAGCGAATTGATCACGATGGGTTCTCCCTAAAATACAAAAGTATGGCTTCCAGTACTCCCGATGCAATTGCACGCGCCTTCTCAGAGATCTGCCTGTAATTGACACCCTCCCCCCTGGGATCCACATCACCGATCTTCATATTTTCTCTCACAGGTGTTTCCGGGGAGATCAGCCCTCGAACCATTCCCTGGAGGGGCGAAACAATAGACGTTCCATCATTCATGTGGCCCAACAAATGATCTCTGGAAACAAGATCTCCAAAATCAACATTCCAGGATAATTGACCGGCTTTAGGGGCAAGGATTATCCGTTTTGAGGTTTCTCCGCCCACGGAGCCAGGAACACCGGTATCCTTCAATGATCCCCCTGCGTGAATGACTCTCGCCAGATTGTGACCCCGCATGGTCTCAATGACGCAGTGGCAATTTTTTTCTGTATGAAATCCAGGACCTAGACCAATGACCAGTCTAGCCCAGGATCGAAAATCCATGGTAAAAGTTTTAAGCATGCGTGCATCGATGAGTATATCAGGTTTTAAACGGATTCTTAAATCATCACTATCCTCAAATACAGGAATATGAGACCAGGTAGATCCTTCAGGCAATTTAAGCTCAGAGCTATAAATACCCAAAACACCCTCAACTTCAGATTTTCCGCCAAGAATCGCATCACTAAATGTCACTGGTCGACGTATTGCCAGAGGTGGATTGATCTCAGACAAGAACACCTGTCCACCTAAACGAAAAAGAAGATGGGCTACAGCACTTCCAAGTTCGCCTGCTCCTCTCACCCAGATGAGCTTTTTATCTATCATCCTTACTTCCCAGATAATGATCCATATCAATGCCAACACCGCGATCACTGACATTCACTCCTAGCGTTTCAGAGTGATACGTCTCTAACAATTGTCGTCCTCCCGTATCTCCTGTAAGCTGCAAAAAACTTGGGGCTAGTTCGCTGGAGAAAAAGATGGGATGACCCACTTGTTTCATGAAGTAGGGAGCCAGGATCATGGGCTTCTTAAGTTCCAGCTTTCGCATCAATTCGTCCACGGTTTCAGGCTGAATGAAGGGCTTGTCTCCGGGACAAAACCCCCAGTAATCGTAGGCTTTGCCCGCAGCCTGAATTCCCGAAATCACTGAACTTGAGAGCCCGATTTCAAATTTTGAATTGTAAACAAATGAGAGATCATCGTCATAGCGAGCGCTCAGAGTTTTCTGCACTCGGTCGCTCTCATGTCCCAGGACCACATAAATATCCAGATTAAGACCTACGAATGTCTTCACCGTATGCTCAATGCAGGTCATGCCCGCTATGGTTTCCATAAGCTTATTGGGAGGAAATCTTGTTGAGCGACCGGCCGCCGTTATGATCATAGCCAGTTCCAGCATTAGATAACTTTTTCCAGCTGCTGCTTCTCAAGACTCCCATAAAAAACTGCAGAGTTGCTCACTCTGGAAATGGATTGTGCCAGCTTCAGAGCTTCAGCGGGGAAGCTATCTGCCTTGTTTACAAAATAGGAGACGCTGCATGATGCCGGAACTTTTGCCAGATAACCATATTGACTGGTGAGCACCTTGGCGATGAAGGAAGGTGTAAGCGTGAAATTTGCATTCACATCCCAGATTTCTCTGAACAGTTCCGGTCGATGAACCAGTTTGCTCTCGATTTTTGCACCAACAGCATCTGCACCAACAACAATTATGGTGTGAGTGGCGAAATGAGGAATCATAGGATCGTAAGGTTGATGCGCTTTGATGGGCTTTTTCCTTGCACCATCACACTCAAAAATGGTAAGGTCCGAAACCTCGTACAGTTTTTCTAACTGATCAGCCTCAATACCAAGTAGCTTTTCTTCGTGTTCATATCCCCCCATGATATAAAGCGGATTATTGGCAAGCAGTGTCTCACGGCTGTCCTCGGACTCAAATTCGGGATAGAGATGGACCAGATGATTGGATGATACACCCGATTTTGTCAGGGAAGAAAGGATCACCCGTGAATGGGTTTGAGCCAGCTCATCAGCCAAACTATACAGAAGTGTTGTTTTTCCACCTCCCCCCAAAATTCCAATACAGGCTTTATATGCATCAACAGGTGATTTAAATAAGATTTTAGAAAAATTCATGAATTAATATAAGCGGAATATAGTCGATATGACCCCAGTACTATAGCTTAACAACAATTTTACCTGTGCTTTGTCGTGATTCCATCAAAGCATGGGCTTCGGGCATTTGCTCAAAAGTGAATTCATGACCGACGACTGGCTTGATCCCATGCTTCATTGTGAAGTTCACCAGATCCTGCCAGATACGATTCATCCGCTGACTATCTTTGAGTAGATATCCCAGATGACTCGCACCAACTACTTGAGAAGCTGTTGCCATGTCATTAATTTTTACCCTGGGAATGTCCTTCCAGGTTCTCCACCAGGAAAGTGGGTTGAATTTGTTCAAGTTCAGGCTGGCAAATCCAATAACCACCAGACGCCCAAATGGATTGAGTAAATCGAGGCTCTTTCGAAAAACCTCACCACCCACCACCTCCAAGACTACATCCACACCCTGACCTGCAGTAACTTCATGGATGTAGGTGACAAAATCAGCTTCCCTGTAATTTATTGCATGATCTGCACCCAGGGAGCGAATCAGATCCAGTTTCTTTTCCTGGCTGGCGGTTCCAAATACCTCACATCCATGAGCATGAGCAATTTGAACGGCGGCAGTCCCCACACCACCGGCAGCCGCTTGAATGAGAACTCTATCACTGGATCGTAGCCGACATACTTTCATCAGTGCCACCCAGGCCGTCATAAATTGAACAGCAAAAGCGGCATTTTCTGAAGGGGAGAAATCATCCAGGGCAGGTAAAATTTGTGTGGCTGGAACCACGATCTGTTCGGCATAACAGCCATATTGGCCAACAACAATCACGGGCATTCCAATTTTAAGACCATCGATAGTACCACCCAATTCCTCTATCGTACCAAAAGCTTCCATCCCCGGGATATAGGGACGTTTGGGTGCCCAACCATATAAACCCTTGCGGCTTTGGATCTCAGCATAGTTCAATCCGATGCGGTTAATCTTCACCCGTACTTCTCCGGGATCGCAGCTTGGCTGCTCAATATCTGAGATTTTCAATACGCTGATGTCACCAGTTTTATTTAATATATAAGCCTTCATTAATTATCCTTTTTAAAATCCGCAATAGTTGAAAAAGACCCTGATCTTCCGACTTCAGTTGACTTTGTGACAATAATCACGTAAGGTTTTTAAGCCCCCAAACGGCCTCTTTAGTACTTGTTGACCCCTATTGTGCCGTCTATACTAGCGGCTCAAATACAATAACCCCATGAAAAAATATAACTTACAAAAAAATATCAAAAAAATCACTTCGTCTCGAGGATACATGAAAAATAAACATTTAATAACATACACATTGATGCTGCTCTTATTTGGAGCTTTTAGTGTACTGCGTGAAGTTAATCACGAAACTGAACTCGAAAATATTCTCAGCCATGAAATGCAGATCAAGGACTCACTTGGCACCTATATTGAAGAAATGGCCGCCGCCCTGGATCTGTTTACTGAGGGTCAACCCCTCGTGTTTACGGCTTACAACGCTTTGGTTGGTCAAACAGATGATACACCAAATATCACTGCCAGCAACAAGGAGATCTTTCCCGGCGTACTTGCCTTGAGTCGAGAACTCATCAGCCGCTATGGCCATGGTGGAGATATTCAATACGGTGACAAGGTCTGGGTGGTCGTACCTATGCAAGTCGAAGATACCATGAATAAGCGCTGGAGGGGTCGTGGTGATGTATACATGCTAAACTATGATGAAGCACGCCAGTTCGGAAGACGTTCCGGCATTCTATATCATGAAGGGGATGAGGTCGAATTTGCCAGTGTGATCGAAGATAATGCTGATACCTATGGTGTCATGAACTAGAAGAAGTACCAGATAATCAATTTCTAAAGGGTTCCAAGCTGGAACCCTTTTTTTGTCTAAGACTCGTATTCAAAATCTTTGAATACGGAAAACCACCATCTATATTCACTCCGCAATGAAATGGAATTGGTCATATTATTTTTTTTTGAGATCAGGGTGATGATTTAAGCTATGCTATTTGAATTCATTCACCCTCGTCAACTGGCGGGGGTTTTTTTTGTTCTCTAGCGCAGCTTAATAACAGACATGGCGACATGTGGGGACATAGCCGAGGGCGACGACCCAAGCCTTAAAGGCGAAGCCGGGTAAGGATTGAACGCTTTATGTAGGCACTGTGAAATAATAGTAAAGGGGTAGAAGTAAATTGAGCGAGTCAAAACAAAGAATTGGAATCATCGGCTACGGGCGTTTTGGCGCTCTCCTGGCAGAGTTGCTGAGAAAGGATTTTCAGCTCATTATTCATGATGAACGGCATATTGCGGATGATGTGAAAGAAAATGGCCATGAGTGGGGAGATCTTGAGACTGTCATGGCTCAAAAGACAGTTTTTCTGGCTGTACCCATAAGTCGACTCAATACGCTTCTGAAGCAAATTGCACCGCTGACCCAGGAAGACCAGCTAATTATCGATGTGGCATCCGTAAAGACTCGAATCCGGAACTGGATGATGGAAATGTTGCCGGAATCTGTTCAAGTTCTCAATACTCACCCAATGTTTGGTCCAGACTCCTACAAAAAGGATGGGGATTTGCGACTTGTCTACTGTCCGACGCGGATCAACAAAGATTCAGATACCCTCTGGCGAAATATTTTTCAATCCTGGAATTGTCGTATTATTGAACTGACTGTTGAAGAACATGATCGACAAGCCGCCCGATCTCAAGGTATTACCCATTTTGTAGGTCGTGTGATGAAAGGCATGGATATCCAACCCACTCAGGTAGACACGCACGGTTTCCGCCAGGTGCACCACGTCGTGGAACAGACTTGCCAGGACACTGAAGAATTATTCCACGATCTCCAATACTACAATCCCTATACAGCTGAGATGCTCACGGATTTTTCCCGTTCTGTTCATGCTGTAAAGGCAAAAGTGTTCAGACCGGATGCACCACCTGAGATCATTGGATACCAGGGAATCCCCGGAAGTTTCTCAGAGGAAGCAGCTCGCAGCTATATTGAATCAGAAAACCTTGGTGATATTGACATGAAACCTTGTCTTAGCAGTCGTGGTGTCATGGAGGGGCTGGCCAAATATGAGATAGACAGAGGGATAATTGCCATGGAGAATGCCCGCGGGGGTGTCGTCCATGAAAGTATTCATGCATTAGCCAAAGCTCGCTGCGCGGTGAGATCCATGTTTCACATTCAGGTAAATCAGTGCCTTATTACCAAACCAGGTATAGAAAAGGACCAGATCACTGAGGTCAGATCCCATCCCCAGGCTCTAAAACAATGCTCACGATTCTTGCAGGAAAAATTTAAGACAATTCCACACATAGAAGCTGAAGACACCGCTGAAGCAGCACGTAGATTAAGTGAGGGGGAGTATTCTGATACAACAGCTGTGATTGCCCCGGCACGGGCAGCAGAAATATACGGACTGGATGTAGCCCAGTTTGGAATTCAAGACCTCAAGGACAATAAGACCTTATTTCTGGTGGTAGAACGAACAGGGACACCGTTTTAGGTTGCAAAAACAGATTGAAAACAAAACCTTATAAGCTGATGGAAAAGGACATCCTCCTATGATTGTCATAATGAATGTAAACGCCTCTCAAAAGGCTATCGATAGAATTCAAGAAGAGATAGTAAAATTAAGCTATACTCCCCACATAATAGAGGGGGCAACCCGTGCAGTTATCGGTATCATTGGGCAAAAACCACTTCGCGGAGCACAGCACTTACGCTCACTTCCAGAGGTTTCAGATGTTCTTGAGATCAGCACGCCCTACAAGTTGGCCTCTCGTGAATGGCAGCCTACTGATACGATCGTGAACATTGGACCCGCCAGCATAGGTGGTGATTCCGTGACAATCATAGCTGGTCCTTGCTCAATTGAATCCTACGAACAGACAAAAACAGTGGGTGTGGCGGTAAAAGCAGCAGGCGGTCATATGCTTCGTGGTGGCGCCTTCAAACCCCGTACCTCGCCTTACGCTTTTCAGGGTCTCGGCGTTGAAGGGCTTAAGATCATCCACCAGGTGGGACAAGAGGTGGGATTGCCCACTGTTGTAGAGGTGACAGATACTGATGTATTGGGGGCAACAGCAGAATATGCCGATATGCTCCAGATAGGTACGCGGAACATGCAGAATTTCACACTTCTCAAGCAAGCCGCCCGAACCAATAAACCGATTCTTTTAAAACGAGGGATGTCTGCTACTGTTAAAGAAACGATCCTTGCTGCTGAATACATACTCAATGAAGGAAATAATCAGGTTGTCCTTTGCGAACGAGGTATCCGTACATTCGTTGACCACACGAGAAACACACTGGATGTAAGTGCAATACCGGCTTTTCAGCGATTATCACACCTGCCTGTCATCGTTGACCCCAGCCATGCAGCTGGTAAACGCCACAAAGTTCTCCCGTTGGCTCTAGCTGGTGTAGCTGCAGGCGCACAAGGCGTGATGGTCGAGGTTCATCCAAATCCAGAAGTGGCCCTGAGTGATGGTCCACAGCAGCTTGTTCCTGATGACTTCAAAGATCTGGTTGATCGAATTCGGATTGTTGCAAAAGCTATCGGTAAAGAACTCGACTGATCCAAAAAGGAATGTTAAATGGCTCTAAAAGGCGAGATCACATTACCCGGTGATAAATCCATCAGCCATCGGGCACTCATGTTTACTGCCCTGGGTGACGGACTCAGTAGAATCGAAAACCTAAATCCTGGTGCAGATGTCAATACCACAAAAAACGCCCTGGCCAATTGTGGTATTCATATTGAAGACAAAGCTGGCGTGATCCATGTTCAAGGAGGGGGATTAAGACCCTTTAAGCAACCAGAGCACGCTTTAAATTGTGGGAATTCAGGCACAACGGCCCGCTTGATGATGGGGCTCCTGGCAGCCCATCCCATTCACGTTCAATTCACCGGTGATCCTTCTCTCAGTCAACGCCCCATGGATAGGGTATTCAGACCTTTACAGCAGATGGGTGCCAATGTTTCTGCTCGAAATCGAAAACTACTACCGGTCATGTTAAGTGGCAGAGATCTATGGGCCCTGGACTATGAGCTTCCCTATGCCAGTGCTCAGGTGAAATCAGCAATCCTGCTGGCCGGTCTTCACGCCAGAGGAAAAACTTCGGTTAAATCTCCCGCCTATAGCCGGGATCATACTGAGCAGCTATTAGGAGCCATGGGAGCAAAAATTTCCATCGAGGGTAAAACCGTTCTTGTTGAGCAGCTCACCAAGCCGCTCAGTGCTGTTGACATTGTTGTCCCCGGAGATTTCTCTGCCGCCGCGTTCTTTATTGCAGGAGCCTTACTCGTTCCAGACTCAGATCTCATTATTCGAAAGGTGGGGGTCAATCCAACCCGGACCGCATTCTTAAACACAACAATGGAAATGGGTGCCCAGATCGATATTGTTAATAAGCAGGAGATCCATGGTGAAGCTGTTGCAGACCTGCGGGTAAGATATTCCCACTTAAAAGGTGTGACCATTCACCCCGAAGAAATACCAAACCAGATTGATGAACTACCCCTGATTGCCTTATTAGCGTCGCAGGCGGAGGGTGAAACTATTGTGAGGGGGGCAGAAGAGTTGAGGGTAAAGGAGTCTGACCGAATTCACTCAATTGTGACCAATATGAGTGCCTGGGGAGTAAAAATTTTCGAACGCCCCGATGGCTTTAGTATTGAAGGTCCTGGTACACTTAAAGGGGGAAAAGTAAAAACCTTTGACGACCATCGGATCGCCATGAGCATGGCAATCGCCGGACTTATTAGCAAAGCACCGGCCGTATTGGATAACCCGGACTGTGTGGACATCTCCCATCCTGGTTTCTTTTCTGAATTGCGTTCGCTATTGAGTTAAGACTTAGATTTAAGCTTGCGAAGGCTTTAAACCTTCGCAAGGTTGCAAAGAATAGGAGTAAAACGTGAAACTAGCAGTTATCGGTGATCCAATTAGACAAAGTGTCAGTGATTTCATGCACGGGTGGATCTACGAGCAATTGGGTCTGGAAGCTGAGTTCAAGAAGATCAAAGTTCCAGCAGATGGTCTTGAACGCTGGGTAGGATTACCTACAGCCAAAAAACTTGATGGATTCAATGTCACTATTCCACATAAGTCGAATATCATACCCTTTCTGGATATGGTAAATGTTCGTACTGCCCCCATAGGCGCTGTCAATTGTGTGAGACGTCACGATGGCAAGCTTACAGGATATAATACAGACTGGTATGGATTTGTAAAATCATTGGAAGCGGCAGATGTTGATCTGGCAGGCAAAAAAGTCGTGGTTTTGGGTAGCGGGGGCGCCGCTCGGGCGATCACCTTCGGCTTGGCTCGTATTGGAGCAGGATTGACCACAATTATCGCTCGTGATCCTGAACGTGCCGAGGTATTGATAAAAGACATGTCCGAAGCGACTGAAGGAATGAAGCTGGCTGGCTGCGCCTGGGATGAAACTGCCATAGAACCAATCGAAGACGCATACTGCCTGGTGAATTGTACACCCATAGGAATGAAGCCAAAACAAAATGAGAGTCCCCTGGATGGTGATCTTCTGGAATCTATTGATGTAGTGGTAGATACCATATTCAATCCATTGAATACTAGATTGCTCTCAGAAGCTATTTTTTCTGACTGTCAGACCGTTTCTGGCTTGGATATGTATCTGTATCAGGCCATGGCTTCTGTCGATATATGGTTTGGGCCCCAGGATTGGAATCGTATTAAAATGAATGAAATGAGGGAAGCCGTTCACAACAAGATCACTGGTTTTAAACGTAAGTTCGAATAATGAAGAGCACTTTTTATTGTCCTTGCGAGGAGAGTATCGACGAAGCAATCTCGGATTTGAGATCGCCGCAGTCAACCCGACAAGCTTGTCGGGATTCCTTCGCGAAGACGATGGTCAAAGCACGTAGAGGCGCAGAGAAGAATTAAAACTTTGCGTTTTTAGCGATCTCTGCGAGAGGGCCTTAAAAACTGATAAATTTGGAATAAAAAACATGTTAAGTAAACTTAAATTTTTAACAGCCGGTGAATCACACGGGAAAGGTCTTTCTGGTATTCTGGAAGGATTTCCTGCCGGTGTTCCTCTCTCTGAAGATCTCATCAAGCTGGATCTGATCAGACGCCAGCAGGGACACGGTCGTGGTGGGCGCATGAGCATTGAAAAAGACCATGCAGAGATTTTAAGTGGTTTACGTCATGGTAAAACCCTGGGATCTCCAATTGCTCTCTGGATAGAGAATAAGGACTGGAAAAATTGGAAAGCAGATCGTATGGCTCATGAGAAGCCTGAGATTGATATTCCTGAGGTGACTTTACCCCGTCCCGGTCACGCCGATCTGGCGGGCGTGCAAAAATTTGGATTTACAGACATCCGCAATGTTCTGGAGCGCTCCTCTGCCAGGGAAACAGCCATGCGAGTAGCTTTAGGAGCCATTTGCAGGACCTTTTTGAAGGAATTGGGTATCGAGATCGCCAGTCATGTAGTTCAGATCGGTACTGAAAAAGCAGCATCCGAGTTAAGTGGTGATCTACAAGGAATTAATCAACAAGCCGACGAGTCACCAGTCCGTTGCCTTGACCAAAAAGCTGAGCAGAAAATGATATCAAGCATCGATACCCTGCGAAAAGCAGGAGACTCTATTGGTGGCGTATTTGAAGTGCTGGCCTCTGGTCTTCCAACCGGATTAGGCTCCTACACCCACTGGGATCGGAAACTGGATTCCAGAATTGCCGCAGCCATGATGTCCATCAATGCCATGAAAGCGGTGAGTATTGGTGATAGAATAAATGTCGCAGAAGCACCTGGATCTCAGGTCCATGATGAAATTATTAAGCAGGGGAATACCCTTAGACGGGCCACCAATCACGCTGGTGGCATAGAAGGTGGTATGTCCAACGGTGAAATGATTCAGGTTCAGGTTACCATGAAGCCTATTCCCACCCTGGCTCGACCTCTCAGATCTGTTGATATAAAGACTGGGATGGAAGGGCTTGCTCACAAGGAACGAACGGATGCTTGTGCGGTTCCGGCTGCATCAGTCATCGGTGAGGCAATGCTGGCCCTGGTATTGACAGATGCCATTTTGGAAAAATTCGGGGGTGATTCCCTGGATCAGGTAAAAGCACATATTACCGCAACAGGAGTTTGAGAATTAATATTGACAGGAATAATAACACAATTATATGCGTGCTATACTTCGACGAACTCAGCATGACGCACGCCTGCAGTATCGTCACCCTGAGCTGTCACGCTGAGTCTGTCGAAGCGCTGTCGAAGGGTTTATAAATAAATGGAAGCCCCAAGAATTTACTTGATCGGTCTCATGGGTGCGGGAAAAAGTACTGTTGGTAAAATTTTAGCAGACACCCTGGGTTGGAAATTTCAAGATCTTGATCATGAGATCGAAGAGCTTTGTGGTAAAAGTATACCGGAGATTTTCAAAGGTGAAGGTGAGGATAGTTTTCGAGCTTACGAATCCCAGGCTTTACTGAAGAGCCTTGATCAAAAAAAAGTCATTATTGCCTGCGGCGGCGGGGCTACCACCCGTAAAGAGAATGTGGAGTTACTGAAAAACCAGGTCACGGTGTGGTTGGAACTTTCAACAGAGCAAGCTGCTGCCCGTCTGGAATATTCAGACCATCGTCCGCTTTTAAGTGAGTGCAAAGATACATTAAAAGAGTTGGGTGAGATCCTGGATCAACGCAAGGCAGCCTATACAGAATCTGCTCGTATTCGTGTGAATAGCGGTGATGCATCTCCAGAAGTTGTGGCAAAGAGAATTATTGAACAAATTGAGAATCTACATGACTGAAAACGCTCGTCTCAGAATTAATCACCAAACCGGGAGCTATGAATTATGTGTCGGTGAGGGTCTCCTGCCCAATATCCATGCATATCTCAAAGAGATTGATGCATCAGGTCCCATTGGGCTTATCACCAATAACAAGATCAACGAACTTTTCGGTTCACAGGTCCGGGACAGCCTGCAAGCCGCTGGGTTTGTTACCCGGACGATTCTTATCCCGGATGGAGAAGCATATAAGATCTTGGCCACTGTTGAGCAGGTCATGTCTGCCTTGATCGCTCAAGGCATGCAGCGCAGTGGAACCATAATCACCTTAGGAGGTGGGGTAACCACTGACCTGGGAGGCTTTGTCGCCAGTATCTTATACCGAGGTATAAAACTGATTCATATCCCCACGACCCTCCTGGCCATGGTGGATGCCTCTGTTGGAGGAAAAACGGGGGTAAATCATAGCAGCGGAAAAAATCTCATCGGTAGTTTTTATCAGCCTGATCTGGTGCTTATGGATGTTAACACTCTAGAGAGTCTGGACATCCGTGACCGCATTTCCGGGTTTGCAGAGATGTTGAAAATGGGGGCAATTAAGGATAAGGAATATCTGGATTTTCTCGCTTTAGAAATGGACAATCTGCTCCATGATAAACCGGGAGAAAATCTGACAAAAGCCATTCTCCGCTCATGCGAATTAAAAGCTGAAGTAGTGGAAGCAGATGAGAAAGAGACCGATCTGCGCCGCATCTTGAATTTTGGTCATACTCTGGGACATGCTATTGAAACGACTCTGGGTTATGGTGAGATTCGCCATGGTGAGGCTGTCATCCTGGGTATGTATGGAGCCGGCTGGCTTTCGAATCAGGTCGGAAAGCTTTTACTGGAGGACTGGGAAAAGCTGGCAAAAATTTTGGTACAGATTCCCATGAAGCTATCGCTGGAAAAATTGGATGCCGCTGCCATTGAAGAAGTAACCCGCCTGGACAAGAAAGTATCAAACTCACAATTAAATTTTGTTTTACTCAAGGAGCTGGGGGAAGCACATATGCAGGGCGGCGTCCCGGTTTTGATGATCAAGCTGGCCGTGGATGCCATTAAGAATGTTTGGAAGGGAAATCAATGAATCTAGATCTTAATGCCTTTATGCATGCTTTTGTCACTCTCCTGGTCATTATGGATCCCTTTGGTGGCTTACCTGTATTTATGACCCTGACCAAGGATTACTCAGAAGAACGCGCCAAACATAGTGCTCACCGGGCAGCCCGGGTTTCCCTAATCCTGCTCACAGTCTTCGTGTTTATTGGGGAAGGGATATTGAAATTTTTTGGAATCTCCATTTTCTCATTCCAGGTGGGTGGTGGATTGATCCTGTTGCTTATTGGACTTCTGTATGTTCTGGATATCACTTTGGGAGATGCTAAAGATTATAGTAAAGATATTGTCATTCCCATGGCAACACCCCTCATCGCCGGACCTGGCGCTATTACTGCCATTATTTTGCTGGTGGCTCAGTATGGGACCTGGGTGCCGCTAATGGCCATGTTGGTTAACCTCTTGATCTTTTGGGCAGCCATGTATTATGCCCGTTATATTAGAAGATTTATTGGGGAGCAGGGCTTAGAGATCATGAGCCGAATTATGGGATTGCTCCTGGTTGCCCTGGCCATCGAAATGATTCATTCAGCCTGGACAGACCTGATCTAATGTTTAACATCTAGCCCTGCGTTTTAACGCGGGGTTTGATAAAACCTAGAGTCCCATTATATTTGAAAGACGGTCGATTGGCTCAGTTGGTTAGAGCGCTCGGTTCACATCCGGGAGGTCACTGGTTCGAACCCAGTATCGACCACAAAAAGCCCCCAGGTTTGGGGGTTTTTTATTATGCTGTGTTAAGCCATTGAATTTTGCATCATTTGAGATTAATTTGCGCTTGTGCTATACGATTCAATTCTATACCGCCCAAGCTCCTTTGTACCTCACCCTCCCTAAATAGAAATTTATCCCGGAAAGAATTCTATTTAATTAATCTCACATTGAGAGGGTGTTATGAATTTACGATTAAAGCTTATCTCTGCATTTTTGACCATTGCTATCTTACTTATTGTTGCAGGATTGATGTCCATAAAGGGATTCGAGGATGTCCAGGTATCTATTCAGAATATTCTAGATGAGAATTACCGGACAATTTTGGCGGCTCAGAAAATGGGTGAGGCTGTTGAGCGCGAAGATAGTGCCATTCTATTGCTTATGCAGGGGTATTGGGAAAGAGGCAGATCTCAACTTGCACTGGCTGACAGTACTTTCAAGAGCGCACACCAAATTGCCCAGGGAAATATTACCGTAATTGGGGAGGAAGAGGTTCTCAAGTCAATTCGGGAACACTATCAATCATACAAGGATATTTGGGCACGTCCCATCGTTGGCACAGATATGGAGGGAAGCTGGAACTGGTATCAGGAATCCCCCCATAGAGCACTCCTGTTACTGAAATCAGATCTGGAGCATCTGGCTGAAATGAATGAGAATTCCATGTATAGAACTGCTTCTCAGCTGGAAGATATTGCCGAGAGGGCTATGAAACCGGGTATTGTGGCCATTATTGCCACACTTATCCTCATTGCAATTTTTAGTTATTTTATCTCGGATCTTGTGGTGAGTCCCATAATCCGCATGACCGCGAGGGTGCGTGCTTTTCGCGAGGGGGGAGATCTCAATAAATTAGATATCCATACAGGAGATGAAATTCAGGATCTTGCCGAGGAAATTCGTTTGCTGGCAAAGCGCAACCCTGGGAAAAGGTAAGACATCATGCGTTTTTATGTGGTTCTACGATACACGGTCCTCACTTTTCCACTTTCAGCCCTGTTTATGCTTATTTCCAGTGGGATTGCGTGGGTTGATCATACCCCCGATTTGGCACCCTTGTTATTTTCTGCGGCCATCGCCCTGCTGATGGGAATATTCCCAGTTTTGTTCGTTCAAAATGTGCCCGCTATCAGCAGTAAAGAAGGGTTGCTCATAGTGGTCTTGAGTTGGCTATCCGCCTGTATTTTAGGGGCTCTTCCCTATCTGCTGTATGGGGGGCCCTTTACCCTGACTAATGCATTTTTCGAGAGTATCTCTGGATTTACAACAACTGGATCCACCATTTTAGGCGATATAGAGCATTTGCCGCATGGATTACTTTTCTGGCGCTCTGCCACACACTGGATAGGGGGTGTTGGTATTGTGATCTTTGCTCTAGCCTTGCTACCTTTCCTTGGATATTCAGAAGTGATTCTTTTCCGTAGCGAAGTTTCCAGCCTAGCCCAAAAGGACTTCCAAATGAGAGCTCGTAAAGCTACGCGAGTTCTTGTGCGCGTCTACCTTACTCTAACTCTGCTTGAAACCCTTTCACTCATGCTGGCAGGGATGAGTCTATTTGATGCTATCACGCATTCGTTTGGAACTGTTGCCACAGGAGGCTTTTCTACAAGGAATACGAGTGTAGCTGCTTTCAATAGTCTCTGGATCGAAGGAATAATCATAATTTTTATGATCCTCGCCGGAATTCATTTTGTGGCATTGTACGCTGCCATCACGGAGCGTTCCTTGAAGGTTTTATTTAGGTCAAGTGTCGTACGATTATATTTATTCCTGCTGTTTCTTGGGACACTCTTTACTACCTATGACCTTATTTACCAACAGGGATTGGCACCAGTACAGGCTTTCAGGAGCGCTGCTTTTAACCTGATCTCTGTAGGGACTTCTACTGGGTTTTCTACTGCAGATACTTCTGTTTGGCCCGGTTTTTCCCGATTGCTTCTGATATATTTCGCACTACAGTGCGCCAGTTCTGGCTCCACCTCGGGAGGGATAAAAGTGGATCGCATCCTGTTATTGCTCAAGTCGATTACAAAACGCTTACGACAGATCATGCGCCCTCGGGCTGTGGTCCCTTTAAAAATTGATGGAGATGTCATCGACGAGAGTTTCGCCAGTCATGCTGTTCTATATATCGTCGTATACATTCTGATAGTCATTTTGGGAACTGCATTATTAACTCTCGTCGGGGTTTCTTTGGAAGAAGCCTTCTCTGGTTCAGTTGCTGCTACAGGAAATGTGGGGCCCGGTTTTGGACAGATTGGAAGTATGGGCAACTTCGGTGGTTTGCCTGATTTTGCTAAATGGGTGTTAAGCGCATTGATGATTCTGGGTCGTTTGGAAATTTATGTGCTTATTGTTTTTTTTACACCCAATCAATGGCGTCAGACAAGAGCCTACTAGGGTAGAATAATCAGTTTAGGCAGGAATATTAATAGTCGCGAGAACGAAAGACCCCCCGTTTCTGTGGGCTCTTCTATTATCTGTCTGTCCGAAGCCCCTTGCCAATCAGAAGCTTCCAGCGAAAGCTGTTCTATAAGTGGAGATAATATTGTAAATTTTTCATTGTTTTCCAAAGTGCCCTCCAGCATTTTCAAGAACAGTAAATGATTTGACTAAATCCATAGCATTTTTAGAGGGGGAGTCTCATGATCCATCCGCAGCGTACTTTCATAAGTGTAGTTATCTTTTGCACCTCAATTTTAATATTCGCATGTGTTCAAAAAGAACCAGAACCTCAACCACTTTTTAGCTTTGTGTACCTTACTGATATCCATGTCCAACCTGAAAGGCATGCTATGGAGGGTTTCACCCAGGCACTAACCAGGGTCAATGAATTAAAGCCTGATATGATCCTTACTGGTGGTGACCTGATCATGGATGCTCTGGGACAGAGTTACGGACGAGCAGACTCTTTGTATGACATCTATGAGCAATTGACCAGCTCTGCGACCATACCTATATACAACACCATTGGAAACCACGAGGTGTTTGGCTTGTATGAAAAAAGTGGTGTCTCTCAGAATCATCCTGAATATGGGAAGCAGATGTTTTTAAATCGGATGAAGCTGGAAAAACCTTATTATTCTTTCGATCATAAGGGCTGGCATTTCATTATGCTGGATGGTATTGGAATCACTGAGAATAGAAGCTATTATGGTCATATCGATTCATTACAATTACAATGGTTGGCTGCAGATCTTGAGGCAGTGGGCGCTGAAACTCCAGTAATTATGTCTACCCATATTCCACTCGTATCAGTTTATCCTCAATTGGTTAATGGTAGCCAAGAGCCTGTTGGGAGGGGCTATATCATAACCAATGCACATGAAATAATGGAGATCATAGAGCCATATAATGTAAAGCTGGTCTTACAGGGACATTTGCATCATCTGGAAGAGATATATGCCAGGGGTATTCATTTTGTGACTGCAGGTGCAGTCTCGGCGCGTTGGTGGTTGGGCCCTTATGAAGGTTCTGAGGAAGGATTCCTTGATGTGGAGGTGTTTCAGGATAGTGTGGCGTGGAAGTATATTGACTATGGTTGGGAGGTCACAAAGGAACCAACCCCAACTCAAGAGTGAAGAATCTCCATAAATGGAAAGAGCCCCCAGTGAAGGGGGCTCTTTTGTGTTCCAATGGATTGACCGGAGACTTCGAGATTTGTCATTAGTCGAGATTGCCACAGCATCCTGACTAAATTGAGGGTACTCCCCCCACATACACAAAAAACTCTGCGACTTTGCGCACTCAGCGAGAGGGTTTCGAGAACCACTACCCACGGACTTATTTACAAAGACTTCGCCAGAACCTCATTCAAGCGCTTCACAAAGTCAGCGGGATTCTCCAATTTCATACCTTCTAATAGTAGCGCCTGTTCATAAAGCAGCTCTGTGGCATTGTCAAAGTCCTTTGACTTGCGCATCCCTTTCATCTTTTTCAAGATGGGATGATCCAGGTTGATCTCCAGGATTGGTTTGGCATCCGGCATATCCATTTGACCCATGGCCCGCATCATTTCCTGCATCTGAAAAGTAGGGTCATCTGCATCGGCGACCAGAACAGAGGGTGAGTCAGTTAATCGGGAAGATACTTTCACATCTTTGACCTTGTCGCCGAGGACTTTCTGGATTTTTTTGATAAAGGGCTTGATCTCTTTTTCAAGCGTCTCATCATCAGCAGGCTCATCTTCTTTCTTGAGCTCATCCCCAGCATTGCTGCGGTTCACTGATTTAAAATCATGCTCACCAAATTTGGCAACTCCTGGGATGATGATCTCATCGATCTCATCGTCGGCAATTAAAACTTCAAGATCCCTCTTGGTATACATTTCGATCAGGGGAGACCTGCGCAGGGTAGCTTCATTATCGCCGGTAATGTAATAAATACCCTTCTGATCTTCCTGCATACGACTCACATAGTCATCCAGAGTCGTGTAGCCATCAGTTTTGGTTGATTTAAAGCGGACCAGTTTTTCCAATAAATCACGATTTTCGCGATCCTGATAGTAACCTTCCTTGATAGGACGACCGAACTGTTTGTAAAAGGCCAGGTATTCCTTGTCCTTTTTAGCCAGGGTCTGGAATGATTTCAGCAGTTTTTTGACGGACGCCTTGCGGATATTATCTAATATTCGATTCTGCTGCAGGATCTCGCGGCTGACATTCAGAGGGAGATCTTCAGAGTCAATAATACCTTTTATAAAACGAAGGTATGTGGGTAGGAGTTCTTTTTCGTCATCAGTTATAAAGACACGTTTGACGTAGAGCTTTACACCAGGTTTATAATCAGCATAGAACAGATCCTGGGGTGCTTTTTCAGGGACGTAAAACAGGGTGGTATAATCCAGGGCACCTTCTGCTTGAGTGTGGACATGTAAGGCAGGATCTTTAAAATCGGCGCTGAAAGTCTTGTAGAACTCATCGTAGTCCTTTTTCTTCAGACTGCCTTTGGGCTTTTTCCAGAAAGCAGTTGCATCATTGACCTGCTCTGATTTCTGTTCCTTGATCTCTTTCTTCTTGTCTCCTTCACCATCAAAAGTGCTTTCTTCATAACTGAGATAAATAGGGAAGGCGATATGATTTGAATATTTCTTGAGAATTTCCGTGATGGACCAGCGATTGGCGTATTCATAGCCTTCCTCATTAAGATGAAGGGTAATTTCTGTCCCCGTTTCTTTCTTTTCTACTGTATCGATTTCAAAACCACTTTTACCATCACTGACCCAGCGATAGGCTTTCTTTTCGCCGGCTTTCCGGGTAATGACCTCCACTTCATCAGCGATCATGAAACAGGAATAGAAGCCAACGCCAAACTGTCCAATGAGATTGGAGTCTTTTTTGGCATCACCAGTAAGTTTGCCCAGGAAATTTTTAGTGCCAGATCGGGCGATGGTACCCAGATGCTCTATGAGGTCTTCTTCGTTCATACCAATACCTGTATCAGTAATGGTAATGGAACGAGCATCTGCATCATCATTGAAGGCAATATCAATTCTTGGATCAAAGCTGATCTTTTTGAATTTGTCTTCAGTGAGGGTCAAATATTTAAGTTTGTCAAGAGCATCCGAGGCGTTTGAAACCAGCTCACGCAGGAATATCTCTTTATGGGAATAAAGCGAATGAATAATAAGGTGCAGTAGTTCATTTACTTCGGTTTGGAATACATGTTTGGTCATTTTATTTATTTCTCCATATTCGTTTTGTTAAAAGCGCGGCAAATATAAAGCAATAGCAAGGGGCTTCAAGAATGATTTGCGAATAGCCATATTTAGTAATTTAGGTGTCATGTTTCGGTAAATCTGAAAACAGTTTAGATTATACAGGAAATTCAACGCCGGTCAACTCCTCTGAAATAGCCCAGAGTCTTTTACCAATAACCTCATCCTGTGAAAGTTTGTTTGGTGTAACCAGCTTAGGGAAACCCCGTTGCTGTGCAAATCCTGATGGTCCGTAAAAATTTCCGCTGCTAGCCTCTGGATCTATTGCCGCCATGAGGGTGGGCATAGCACCCATGAAGCCAGACTGTGCCACGATAATATTCAAAAATTTCAGAAAAAATCCTTTTTGAAGACCAGTAGCAGCGTATCCCGGATGAGCAGCAGTAGTGATCACATTTATTCCAGCAGATTTCATACGCTTTCCTAGCTCATTTGTGAAGTAAAGATTTGCGACTTTACTGTCGCCATATGCTTTCCAGGGGATGTACTTTCTGGATTCCCAGGCAAGATCATCAAAATTAATGTTCCCCATATTGTGGGCTGTGCTGCTCACATTTACAATACGACTGCCCTTTGTAGTTTTCAGCAGGGGAAACAGTTGAGCCGTCAACGCAAAGTGCCCAAGATGATTAGTCCCCATTTGAGATTCAAACCCATCTTCTGTTTTGGAATAGGGGGGAATCATGATTCCGGCGTTGTTAATCAGGAGATCAAGTTTTTCATGGTTCTTCGTAAATGCTTCGGTAAACGTTTGTACAGATTTTAGACTGGCCAAATCGAGTTGAGCAATATCTACTTTTGCAGCTGAAAATTCTTTTATGATATTAGTTTTGGCAGCTTCACCCTTCTCTATATTTCTTACGGCAAGGATGACATGGGCATTTTTTTTGGCTAAAACTTTAGCAGCTTCAAAGCCTATTCCACTGTTACTTCCTGTTACGATGACAAGCATACCTGTTTGATCTGGAATATTATCTGTTGTCCAATTTGATTTTGACATGAGTTTATTTTCCCCCTTTATTGTTTGCAGCGAGCTGCACGATGTCTTTTACTTCAATTATATGGCCCTCATAGCCAGAGAGGGTTGCTTCAATCATTGCCTGCCCAATCTCACCCAAGGTACTGACCATGTTTGGAAACAGTTTCCGAAGCAGGGGGATGACGGGATTTACCAGCTTATATAGGAGATAAGCATTGTCAAGCCCCTTGGTCGGTTGGATAAGCGCAGCTCGGAACATAAATGCCTGGCGGAAGGGCAGCTTTAAAAGATCGTTCTCCGTTTTACCTTTTACATTAGTCCACATCAATTTGCCCTTTTCCGATGAATCCGTCCCGGCTCCAGAAACATAGCATACAGTCATATCAGAATTCAGCCTGGAAAGTGGTTCTGCCAAGGCCAATGTCAAATCGTGGGTGATATGAGTGTAGTTTTCTTCACTCATTCTGAATGATGTTGTTCCCATACACAGATAAGCAGCATTATATCCGACCAAATCTTGCTCAATTTCGGAAAAGTCTGAGAAATCGCTGTGAATGAGCTCTTTTAGCTTGGGATGCTGTTTACCACATGGTTTTCTATTGATCACCAGAACTGATTCAACATCGGGATGCTCCAGACATTCATGCAGAACACCCTCACCCACCATACCTGTGGAGCCTGTAATAATTGCTTTAATTGCCATGATTAAATCTCCTTAATTCACATTTACGGGGTTTCAACTTGCGGAGCTTGATTGGAATCCAGCACCCTACTTGGTTTCGGAATGTAAGGAGCCCACCATTTTTCTGTTTGCATTCTGCCAGGATACTCGACGATTTGTCCAAATAATGGTGTTAATAATCGCACACCTCTCTCCTCTGCAGCGATGGTGACCCGTTTCATGGGATCAAACCAGTCGTGTAGTGCCAGGTTAAAGGTTCCCCAATGAATAGGCCAGACATAATGGGCCTTTAAGTCCAGAGAGGCTTGAACAGTCTCCTCTGGGAACATGTGCACAGAAGCCCATTCTTTATTATAGGCTCCACACTCCATGAATGCGATGTCAAAGGGACCGAATTTTTCACCAATGGTCTTGAAGCCATCAAAATATCCTGAATCCCCGCTAAAGTAGATATTGTGATCTTGGGTGGCGATGACATAGGAGGTCCACAGAGTTTTATTGCGATCAGTGAGTCCACGGCCTGAGAAGTGCTGGCTGGGAGTAGAGCTAATGGTCAGGTTTTCATCAAACTCATAGGAGTCCCACCAATCCAGTTCAGTGATCTTTTCCCGTGGGACACCCCATTTTTCAAGTTGAGCCCCCACACCAAGTGGCACAATAAATCGTGAGACTTCCTCATGAATCGTCTGTATGGAGTATTTATTGAGATGATCGTAGTGATTATGCGAAATGACGACCACATCAATATCTCGTAATTCTTCAGGATTCAACGGAATCTCTTTGTTAAAGCGGGTGGGTCCAAAAGGACTGATCTTCGCCTCATAAACCGGATCAGTGAGAATGCGATACCCATCCATGTGAATCAGGAGGGAGGAGTGTCCTGCATTGGTGACTTTAAGATAGGAACTGTCAGCGGACTCCAATTGATCCAGATCGATTTTATCTTGAGGCAGGACCACCTTGGGGGAGCGTTGCTCTTTACCAAAGAGATACTTTTTTAGCATCCCAAAAGATGGACTCATTTCCATTGCTCGCGGATTAGTGAACTTCCCATCTTTGTACTGAGGGGAGGTAATTATTTTATTCAAAGGTTTTGCTCCATTTTCGTATTGTGAGGCTGAAAGCGCCGAGTTGATGGCAAAAATGGTAGAGAAGAGTAACAGGACGATGGCGAAAGGTATTCTTCCTCGTCGGAGGATTTTATTAACTCGAAAATTCATTCAGGGATCACTTTTATAGTTTAATAGCGTCCCAGGCCATTGACATTACTGTCTTTATATTTTCCGGGCTCGCTTTGAAGTTTGGGTTTAGTCTTGGATTGGCCAAGTTGAAGATGGGAAAGTAAAGATGGGAATGGAGGAGCTCAAAAGGAACATCCTTGATGATCTTATCCTCTATCCCTTTCTGAAGTAATTCAAAGAGGGGCTGAAAGGCAGCCTCGATCTGTGCTTTATCCACCAGGTCATTGTAGGGGGAGTTGGCAAACTGCTCGGCGAAATAGAACATATCCGGCTGGCTTGAAATATAATTAAAGAGATTAATCCCAGCCTTTATTAGGGCTTCACGCAAGGGTATTGAGGGATCAAAATCAGCCATCAATGCATCACCCAGACAGGTCTTAATACTTACATAAGTGGAGACCAACAGATCTTCCTTATTTTTATAATAGATATAGATGGTAGCCGGGGATACGTTTGCCCGTTTGGCAATTTTTGAAACAGAGCTGGAAGCAAATCCAATCTCATTTACCAGGGCTACTGTAGCCTCGATTATCGCCAGTTGTTTTATTTCATCTTTAATTCTCACGCTTCTATAATAAATGAACATTCATTTATAACAAGAATAATTTTGGACTCCGCTCTTGATATGTTTTTCTAAACCCAAGTGATCTTTACAGGGGGAGCATAGATACTCGATTGTCATCCAAGTAAGGCGATCATTCACTCTGTTCATAATTACGCCTATAAAACTCATTTTTTCTGTGAACCATCTTTGAAAGTGTAAGTCCTGCGACACACAGGCAGCCATGCGCACATAAATTAATTGCACAAGGATGTTTGTTTTTAACCGGGTAGGAGACCATGAACAACCACGCAGAAATTATTGAAAACCATCAAGATATGGATTTTTCCAAAGCCGAATCATCTTTCATAAAAAATGATTACGGTGCTGTTGTGCTCATACAGGGATATTCATTTACTTTTGTTAGTTTTGGTCTTATGGTCGGCCTGGGAGCTTTGCTCAGTTCTCTCCACATCTTGTTTTATTTGGGCAGCTATCAAATATTAGCTAAACCTGCGCAAATCTACCAGCTGGGCTTAGCTGTTGCCTTGGGAGCACCACTTTCAGCCTATGTGATTACTCGCGTTTTAGACTTGAAAACATGGTTGTCAGGTGAAAAAAACTTTTTCGAATACATCCGGACGGTCAGTTTTGGATTATGGGGTGGCTTAGTTGGAGGTCTACTCATTCTAATTGGTTTTGCTGCGTTAACTCAAACGCCGCTGTTGGCTCTATTTGATTCTTTCGCTGTGGGAATTCCTTTAGCGCAGGTGTTAGGTAGACTGGGTTGCTTAAACTATGGCTGCTGTCACGGACGAGAATGCAGTTCAGATCATCAATTAGGAATTCGATATTCTAACCCGCAGACCAAGGTGTTACGTTATAATCCTGAACTCAAAGGCAAACGATTATATCCAACCCAAATTTATTCTGTGCTGGGAAACCTGATTATCTATACATTCATTTTAATATTGTGGCTGAACTGGGATGCAAGGCCTGTGGGGACTTTAGCAGCTGTGTACATGAGCCTGCATGGACTAAAAAGATTTAGCGTTGAATTTTTACGTGGAGAATCCCCACGGGTCTATTTCAAAGGACTCACATTATGGCAGTGGTTTAGCATGGGCTTTATGGTGACAGGACTAGGGCTCCTGACGTTCGTCATAAATAGTACGGCAGCCGTTGGTGTGGGTGACTTTACTCTAGGCTTCCAGAGTATGCAATCAGCATTGGGAATCCTAATTCTTGTCTCAATAATATTTGGACTGGCTTATGGCACACACGGTCGGAAAATCGGAAGCTGGTAATGCTAAAAACACCTATTCTCATCGTTGGAGCTGGTCCCTATGGCTTGTCTCTGGCAAATTATCTCTCTGCACGAGGACGGGAATTCAAGATCATCGGAAAACCCATGGAATTGTGGCGAAACCACACCTTCACAGATGCTTCCCTGCGGTCTGACAGAGCCACCTCTGAGATCGCTCATCCTCGGCAGTCCTATACTATAAATGCCTATCGCGAAGCCACTGATTCGATTGACGCTTCCAATGGTGAGCGAGTAAGTGTCCGAGAATACCGTAAATATATTGACTGGATGCTGAATGATCTCTCTTATCCAATTGAAGAACAGTATTTAGGAAAACTGACCAAAGCAAAGGGCGTTTTCACAGCAGAACTCAGCTCAGGTGAAACCATTCATGCAGATCAGGTTGTTATTGCCACTGGTGTTGCCCATCATCTCAATATTCCAGATGAATTCAAGCAAACACCAAATGTCATACATTCTTATCAGGTGCCTGAGATCGAAGCAATCTCAGGTAAAAAGGTTCTGGTTATTGGAGCGGGACAATCGGCAGCAGAAGCTATCGAGGTGTGTCGTGACAACAACAATGAGGTTGAGTGGTATTGTCGCACGGAGCCACGCTACTACTCCGAGCCCCTGGATTTGCCCAAATGGATATTTGATCTGGTGGTCAAAAGTGCCGGGTTTTTTAGAAGTATGCCATCCTGGATGATCAAAAAGGTCTTTTCCATTTTTTCGGCGACGACCATGACCCCAGACAACGAAGAGAAACTGGCGGATGTTACTCGGTATGCTGAAAAACCTTCACTTTCAGAGTATGATCATGTCATTGTTGCCACGGGATATCGATATACCCTGTCTCACATGAAGTTCCTTGATGAATCATTAAGGAACAGGCTTGAGATGAGCGCGGATATGCCCCGAATTGATAAAAATTTCATGAGCTCACTGAAAGATCTTTATTTTATAGGTCCTTCAACAGAGCAGTTTTTTGGTCCTCCCATGAAATTCATGATCGGATCCCAATATGTAGCCCCCCGTCTTTCCTCTATCTTGGCAGGATGACACCCTTACCCGTCCATATCGAACGGAATGATCAACTCGCCAATTTTTTTGGTGTTGAGGAGCTGGTTTTGGTCAGAGAAGACCTGCTCTCTCATGGAGGAGGAAAAAAACGTCGTGCCCTGGAATCAAAAAAAGAAGAATTAAGTCAGTATCACAATATCCATATTCTCTCCTATGCCGGATCTCATACTGCACTGACGCTCTCACGCCTGCTACCTGATGTGAAGATCCATCTCTATGGTACCCATTACGGGGGTGGAGCCTATGAAGAAACCATGGTAAACATCCTCAATACGCAGAAAAATATCACTCAGAAAACAGGATCATCCCTTGCCATGAGCCTGGATTTCAACCTGCATAAATTAAAACTGGGAGCGGAGCACCATTTCATGAAAGTTGGCGGCAGTGTAAACGCGGATCCAAGCACACTTGATGCAATAGATGAAGTGATAGCTGAGAGAGGACAGGACTTCCACCATATCGCTGCTGTGGCATCCGGTGACCTTCTAAAGAGCATACAATCTCGTACAAATCGAGTGACAGGTGTTTTAACCCAACCTCTAGGAATTCGTTTATTCAAAGCACTCTCATTGAAAAATGTGACAGGTTTAACTAAAGCTTCCTTGCATAAACGGATAGAAATAATGAAAGAAATTCGCGATCTCACGGGAACACTCTGGGACCCCATCTTTATGGGACCTGTTTTTACTTATCTGAATAAACAACGGAATCTTCCACAAAAAATCTGTATCTGGGTAACCTGCCCCGGCGGGATTGACTGGGTTTCATCAGCTTAAAACCAATTCCCCGTAAATTTTACTTCAAGGATTAAAAAAGACCGCCTCATCCAGACGGTCTTTTTTAATCAGAAAGTTTAAATCTTTAAACGAGACGCGAATCTTTATTCCTCGTCTCCCTCCAGGTCACCATCCATATCTCCCTCCATGCCTTCATCCAGAGGCATTTCTTCATCCATGGGAGGATTCATCAGCAGGTCAATTTCCGCATCTATCAGGCTAATCATCTTTTTGATATTTGCAGCAGATAGCTGACCATCAATACTGAGAATCACTTTACCAGTTGGATCAAAAACACAGATATTGTTTGAATCGTCAGCCAGTCCCCAGACCTTACCAACCCTATTGTCATTATCCCTTACATAGACTGTACTGGGGTAATCTTCCTGCTTTCCTGACAGGATCAGATTGATAGCAAAATTTGGTTTCCATGTTGCTGCCATATTGATAAGCGCAACAGATCCATAATAATCTAGATTGTAGTCTTTGGCCTTAAGTGCTTCTGTAGCTGCATTATTCATTTCGCTTTCATCTGGGTCAGCGTGAACCACAACCCAAACTTTACCCACCAGCTCAGAACTGCTCCAGGCGGTGTTATCAACTCTACCACCGGCATCACCCGAGAGTTTGAGTAGTGGAGCATTCTTCCCTACGGGTAGCCCTGCGAACAAAGTGCAACTCAACAATAGTAAAAAGATACCAAGTGTTCTCATCGTATTTCCTTTTTTTTATGATTGACATGAAAAAACATATATGCTAATCCATATGTATTGTCAAGTGGCTTTAGTATAGGGATTCCTGGAAATTTGGCAAGATATATCCAATCAGGAAATAGTGTGAGAAACCCGGCGACACGAGAAAAGAATTAGGCTTCGATCTTGACGCCCTTCCAGAAGGCTACATGATCCTTTATGGGCATGGCAGCATCAGACGGAGAAGCGTAGTACCAGGCGGCATCTGCATTGTCCATTCCATCAACCTCAATATGGTAGTAGCTAGCTTCCCCTTTCCAGACACAATGTGTCGTTGTCGAACTATCTTTAAGTAAGTCAAAGTTTACTGATGAGACTGGGAAGTAATGATTCCCTTCGATCATGATGGTTGCATCGCTTTCAGCAATAATTGTTTCGTTCCAAATAGCTTTCATAATAGAATTCCTTATATCTTGTGCCCAACAGGCACAGAATCGTTTGTTGTTAAGTAGTTGAGGCTAAACCAGCCAGAGTCATCCAGCCATTGTTTTTCCAGAAAGAATCCTGATGTCTCGGCCAGAGCCTCAATTTCCGTGTGTGAATATTTGTATGAATATTCGGTTAGTATTCTTTCATTTTTCTCAAAATAGAATGATTTATTCAGTGAGTCGACCCAGACCTCTTGATCAGTTTCACTCACGAGATACATTTCGATCCGTCCCTCGAGTTCGTTGTAAACGGCTTGGTGATGAAAGGTCTCAAGCTGGAATTGTCCACCGAGTTCACGATTTATGCGATTCAGTAAATTCAAATTGAATGCGGCTGTAACTCCCTTGGAATCATCGTAAGCGGGCTCAAGGATATCACTGCTTTTTCTAAGGTCAACCCCGAGCAGGAAACTATCTCCAGGCCCTAGATTTCGACGAACATCACGCATAAAATTACTCGCTTCTTCACGAGTCAAATTGCCGATGCTGGAACCCAGCCACATGATGCAATCAGGGCTTTTATCATCCCGCAGAAGACGTTCTAAGCCGACCTCATAGCGGTCTGCAACGGCTTCAATTGTTAACTCAGGATACTGCCGGCTTAAGTTTTGCGTGGTTTCGGTTAACAATTCCTCTGAAACATCGACAGGAGAGTATCGGGTGTGCTCAAAACGGGACAGAGCAGCCTCTAGAAGAATTCGGGTCTTTCTCGAAGATCCACTACCCAGCTCTATCAGATGAGTATTTAGAGGCAAGGATTCGATGATCTCTGGTGCGGATCGTTTTAGGATCTCCGTTTCCTTCCGGGTCAGGTAATATTCTTCAAGATCACAGATCTGTTCAAATATTTGAGAGCCTTGTTCATCGTAGAAGTAGACTGAGGACAATCGTTTGGGCTCTGAGCTCAATCCTTTTTCGACATCAGCTTTAAAACTGCTGGACGAATTATCAGATCGTTTTGGCCTATTCAGTGTTTGTGAGGATTCCATTATGAAGATAACTCCTGAGAATTTTTGAGTCCGGGGGATAGAAAGAAATGTTCAACAAGATCAAAGAGCCATTGAACCAATAGTGCCAATGCAGCAGCCGGAATGGCCCCCTCCAATATGAGCGAGGTGTCATCCAGACGAATTCCCGTTAGAATCGCCTGGCCATAACCACCTGCACCGATCAGAGCTCCGAGAGTGGCCGTTCCCACATTGATCACCGCTGAGGTTTTGATACCTGCTAATATGGATCTTGTGGCCAAGGGTAATTCAACAAGTCTCAGACGAGCCATCTTGGGTAAGCCCAGTGCCAATGCGGATTCCCGGATATCCTGTGGAATATCTTTCAACCCGGTCAAAGTGTTGCGAACGATGGGTAAAAGACTGTATAGGAACAGAGCGACCAGGGCAGGGGGTCCACCAATACCCAGGAGGGGAATCATAAAGACCAGGAGCGCAAGAGAGGGAATGGTTTGAATAACCCCAACCACACTTAGGATGATCTGTCCTGTCGTCGGATTTTTTGAACCCCATATCCCCAAGGGAATTGCGACCAAAATTGCTGCCCCCAGGGAAAGCAGCACGAGGAATAGATGTTCTCTGGTAGATTGAAGCAATCGATCAAATATTGTGGACATCTGAATACTTGTAGTCGTCTTAAAATTGTGCTGCAAAAAGTTTTGCGCTACTTGGGCTTCTGTGTTACCGTCAATTTTCACACCAGAATTCAAGTTGGTCATGATTGAGTCAGAAAACAATCCAGAGAGTTCACCTATTACAGTGGAAATCTCAGGTACCTCCTGTTCAAGATCACTACGATACAGGACGACCGCCTGATATTCGGGAAAATGATTCTGGTCATCAGCTAAGATGTGAAGCTTGTAATAAGCTATCTCTGCGTCGGTTGAGTACAGATCCATGAGATCAATTGAGCCCGACTCCAAGCCCTTGTATGCCAGGTCATGATCCAGACCTCTGACTTTCTTCTGGGGTAATTGATAATAATCTCTCAAGCTGGGCCAGCCATCTTCACGATCCATAAATTCATTGGTGAAACCAAATCTGAGTTCAGGATGTCGGAGAAGATCAGAAATATTGTTCAAGTGGTAGCGATGAGCCACTGCCTGGGTCACGCCCAGGGCATAGGTGTTATTAAAGCCAAGGGGGTCAATCATGCTAATCCCGAAAGCATCCAGGGCTGTTCGCAACTCAGCCATTGAATCAATGTTTTGTGATTGAAGAATCTCGTGGATAATGGTTCCACTATAATCGGGATAAATGTGGATCTCACCCTGCAGCAATGCCTTCCAGAGGAGTCGGGTGCCACCCAATTGGTCCTGATGGATCGCCTTAATTCCATTGCTCTGAAGATGCTGGGTGATGATTTCCCCCAGAATAACAGATTCTGTAAATTTTTTGGAGCCAACTCTGATAGTGTTATCACTTACTGCCGACAAAACAAGGGGCAAAAGACCCAGCAATACCATCCAGACTAATTTTCGAAACATGATCATTTGATTTGATCTTCCAGATACTGCCAGGGTTTTCTTTGGGCGTTGATGAATTCGAGAACGAAGGGATCGGTCGGCTCAGAAGCCAGCTTGGACATGGTATCGTATTGAATGATACGTCCCTCCCGCATAAGCACGATCTTGTCCGCCAGAGATGCTGCTTCTCCCATATCATGAGTCACCATCACCACAGTCTTTTCAAGCTGCGAAAATATAATCTTCATATCTTCCTGAAGTGCAACCCGATGGAGGGGATCCAGAGCGCCCAAAGGTTCATCCAGAAAAAGAATATCTGGATCCAGCATGAGCGCCCGCATCAGAGCGACTCGTTGAACCTGTCCCCCGGAGAGTTCATGTGGATATCGCTCAAGCAGATTATCAGAAATATGAGACAGCTCGCTGAGATCTGCCAATCTTGATCTGATCCAGGCTGAATCACGCTCCAAATAGTTGGCCATAAGGCGAATATTCTGACTTGCTGTGAGATGTGGAAAGAGACCGCCATCCTGAAGGACAAAGCCTACTTTTTGACGCATAGATTCAACATTGTCGAGAGTCAGCTCTTCTTGAAAAAGGGATACTTTGCCTTCATTGGGCAATAAAAGTCCGATCATCAAGCGTAGCAGGGTTGATTTGCCACATCCACTGGGTCCAATGAGTATAACAGTTTCATAGGCAGGGATATGCAAAGATAGATCATGAATGATCTTCTGATCCCCAAAGCGTTTACTTATATGCTCCAGCTGTATCATCGAAAGCTTAACGGCTCAAGGCCTCAGCCACAGACAGGGCTTCTTCCAAATATTCCCGAGTGACACTATTCTGCCGAATTGATCCATCTTCAGAAGCAATTTTGCCAAAGCTTAACACCATGCCGATCCAGTCTTTGCTGTGCCATTCCCCAGCGCTTTTTAATCCAGAAGAGATCTGATCCAGTGTGGGTGCCGGCCAAACCGTAACATAGTAATAGGGAGCAGTATAGCTGCCGTCACCTGGAGACATGCCGACCCCGATAGATTTACTGAGATTCCCCTGCTCATCCTCTGCTACTGTGATCAAGAGGCCCAGATCAAAATGGTGGGGCCAGATCAATAGATCTCCCGCTCGGGAGTATACATTGGCGATCTGGTCTAATTCCAGGAAGGCATTATTATAGCTATTTGCCAGAACCTGGAAGGCTTCAGTGTCTGAGCTGTCAAAATCTCTGTCCCAACGATCGGGATAATCAGGTAAGTCATAGTGCTTTTTCATGGTGAAGACATTTTTTGGCAATCCCTCGTCTTCCAGGAGCTGCTGCAGTCTCCCAGATGCTTGAGAGAGGGTGATGCCATTGAGTTCAAGCTTGTGAATAGACTTTCCGGCCTTATTAATGTTGAGATTCAGATCAGCCGGATCAAGGGCAATCTGAAATTGTTCACCAAAGCTCTGGCTTTGAAATTCATGCTTTTCAGCTGACCAGAGCATGGCGGTATGACTATCATCAGCACGATGTGGGACATAAGATATCCCTGTAGCCGCCAGAAGTTGGGCAGCCTGGTGTAGCTGTCCTCGAGCATCGTACAATCGTGTATCGGGGATTTTATTTAAAGGTATCCAATTTGTATTCATACTATTCTAATTTGTTTATATTTTTGGGTCTCTTGCCAGGCGAAAACCCATGAATTGCCACCGGGAATGTGGATAAAAGAAGTTCCGATAGCTCGATCGAAGGTGATTTCTACTACTCACGCAGGATCCGCCCTTAAGAACCATCTGGCTGGACATAAATTTTCCATTGTATTCTCCCACGGCACCCTGGTCTGCTTTAAAACCGGGATATGCCGTATAGGGACTGCGGGTCCACTCCCAGACATCCCCAAACATCTGCTTGGCCTGCTTGTTTTCTGGGAATTGCCCTGACATGGGATGGAAAACACCATTCTCCGCAAAATTTCCTTCAATGCCAATGTCTCGGGCTGCATACTCCCATTCAAACTCACTAGGAAGCCGAGCATTTGACCACTGGGCATAAGCATCCGCTTCATAATAACTGACATGGGACACGGGTGCATTCAGCTCCAGGGGTAGTAGTCCTGCCAGCGTGAATTCAAACCACTTTCCAGCCTCTTGAACCCAATAAAGGGGGGACTCCCATTTCTCACGATTGATAAGCGCCCAGCCATCGGAGAGCCATAGATGAGCCATGTGGTATGCGCGGTCTTCCATAAATTCGAGATATTCCCCATTGCTCACCAGGCGATCTGCCAATTCGAATGATTGGAGTAAGACCTCGTGCCGGGGTGTTTCATTATCGAATGAGAAATTGGTTCCATCAAAACCATGGCTAACACGATCACCGCTGAAAGCAAGCCACTTGACATCATCGGTTTGCGGGGAATCTTTTATACCTGCAGAGGATGAGTATGCCGGGAAAAGAGGATTTTGGAACAGGACATGCTTAATATCTGTGAGCATCAACTCCTGATGTTGCTGCTCATGATTCAATCCTAGGATAATTGTGGGTATTAGTTCAGACAGCTGCTGTTCATCCAGACTCTTGATGAGTCTAAGCATTTCCTGATCAACATGATGTCTGTAATCAAATACCTCAGCAACAGTGGGACGGCTAAGCAGTCCACGTTCAGATCGTGGATATTGCTCACCAATCGCATTGTAGTAGGAATTGAATAGATAGTTATAGAGAGGGTTGGGCGTTTTATAGCCAGCGAGCTCTGGTTTTAGTAGAAAGGTTTCAAAGAACCAGGCTGTATGGGCGAGATGCCAGCGAGTTGGGCTCACATCGGGCATAGACTGTACTATAAAATCCTCAATTTCGAGAGGTTCACACAGCTGTTCTGTGTAGCCGCGAATCGCTTCATATTCTTTAATGAGATTCGGTTTTGAACTGGAATTCATAATACAACAAGCTCCCCATTCTTTGAGCCTTGAATAAACGCCATGACTTGTTCCGCTATTCTGTCCGGTGTGACCCACTGGGATGTATCTGCATCAGGCATGGCATGGCGATTTGCCTTTGTGTCAATAATTCCTGGCAAAATGGCGTTGCAGGTGATGTCAGGGTTAAGCTCGGATGCTGTTGCCTTACTTAGCGCGTGAACCGCTGCCTTGCTGGTGAGATAGGGACCAGCATGAGCCATGCCCTCAGCGACAGCTACAGATCCAAAATTGATCAGGCGCCCCGCGTTATTTTTTTTGAAATGAGGTAATATGGCCTGTGTGCAATTCAGTGCAGTCAAAAAATTCTGAGCATACATACTCTCCCAGACTGAATGTGGAGAGTGTTCGATTCCTTCACCCATGTGAAATCCGCCAATTACGTTGACCCAGACATGGATCTGCTGAAATTTTCTCGTGATCTGATGGATAGCTGAAGCAATGGATTTAGGATCCAGAGGATCCATTTCTATCTGAAAATCACCGGGATTGAGTTCTTTCAGCGCCTGAGTTTCGTTCATCGGGCGGAGTGTTCCAGTAACGGTTGCTCCCTGTTCCAGAAGATGTGTTCGGATGGCTGTCCCCGTTGCTCCTGATGCTCCCGTCACAACGCAATGGCACTGATTAAGATTCATGGTTACTTTCTAATCATTAAGCTGGTGATTGAAATTAACAAAAGCACCCTGAAATGATACTTATAATCAGAGTGCTTTTATTGATTGTGGAAAATGAACAGCTAGAAGTGATCTTCCTAAAAGCGGACATCCAAATTTAAATCAACATTATCCAAAACTTTCATGGGTCCCATACCCACCAAGGGTAATCCAAAATCTGTTGGGATGATTTGAACAGTCCCTGTGGCACGCCACTTGTCGCTATCTTGAGTAAGTCTGAGTATCAACGTGTAAGGTTTTATGACCCCATTGACTTGCAGCTTACCAGCAAGCGTGACTTCACCAGCCATCACCTCAGCCAATTGAATCTCTGACTTAAAAGTGATCAGAGGATGTTTCTTGCGGTCGAGAACAGACATACGCATATGGGAGGTACGCATAGCATTCCCAGTTTCAAGATCATTCACCGATACTTCTACATTCACTTCGCGTATTCCGCTGGTATCAGGATCACTTACTCTGACGGTAAAAATTTCAGCCTCAACTGGAAAATCATGGGTTCGCGCATGTCCCAGTCCCCCGAAAGTACCATTGGCTTCGGTAATGACAATATCGGACCAACCCATTATGGGTAGGATCATGGTAAGCAGTATAATTGTGTTTCTCAGTTTCATTGTTAACCCCTTTCAACGAGTTTTAAATTCTGCCTTCAGACTAAGAACAGAGGGGAGGGCTTACTGTCATGGAAATGACAAATCTTTGCTAAACTGTGAAAGAGGAAAATGTGGGAAAGGTGATATAGCTTCTACTTATTTGAGTTGGGCCAGGGACGTTGACTCTCAGCATTTATCCAGGCGGTGACCCAGTCAGGTAATTCTCCGCTCCATTTGGTATCTGGAAATTCCTGCATCACTTCGGCGGCTGGAACCAGACCCTTTTTTGAGATCACCCCAGCTTTTATTAGTGCTGAGGAGCAGATCGTGTCTCCCAGGCACATTTTCTGTAGAAAATAGAACCAGCGTCCATCATGACCGATCACTTCGCTGTGCAATTGAAATTTCTTCCAGAGCGTTATTCTGCGACGATAGCGAATACTGGATCCACCCACTGCAAACCCCCATTTTTTCTTTGCGATGAGTGTCATCAGGCCACCTCGAACGCCAAGATCATAACGCCCCAGGTCCATGAGGGTAAGCTGCCGCCCGTTGTTGAGCTCACCATAGTGATCGATATCTGTGAAACCTGCCCGGAGGTTGATGACACTGGTATCGCCAAAATCCAGAGTTGGACGATAACGGGCTGTAAGAATGGTTCTCAGGGTTAGGAGATAGGGATACATGCAAAATTCCTACTTGTAAATTCTCTGAGCTTGGGACAATTATTCATGCCGTCATACTAATCTTATATCCCGCTGATAAAAATACAGATTCAGATAGATGGAAAATATTTCGTATGCTTAAAAGGATTGGCTGGAATACGGACTACCAAAATCAATCGTAATCTCTGCAGAGCTAAATCATTCCCAGTAATTTATTCTTTTGCTTACGATATTCACGCTCCGTGAGTAGCTCATTGACCTTCATCTCATATAAGAGTTCAATTTGGTCAATGATCTCGGGCGTTGATAACATGGCGGCGTCAAGATTGACGGACATGCCAATGCGATTCAATAATGTCTTCTTGCTACGCTCAAAATCATTCTCTGTGATCAGATTTCGCATATATAGACTATTCAATGCTTTTATATCTTCTGCTACCATTTCAGCGCTAAGAAGAACCAGGTTTTTGGGGTAAACAGTCGTTGTAGTGCTGGTAACAACAAGCGGAGTGTAATATCGTGGAGTACGATAAGAGAACTGGAAGTAATTATAGTGATATGGGTGATGAACTCTGCGATAATTGGGATGTCGGTGTGGGGTTCTTTTGTATCTACGATGAGGATCTGCTTGAACAATTGTTACAAGGGCCAACAGCAGGATCAATATTCGCTTCATTTTCATCATGCATCTCCCATTTTCGTACTGGCTTTGACCTGTGATGTTCCGAAATGGTTAAGACATTCTAGTTATTGCTAGATTGAATATAGTTTCGCTGTGCAATAAGAGCAGCGCCTAAAGCACCAACAGTTTGAGGATTTATTGGTACATTTAGCGGCTGCCCCAGCTTCTCTTCCAATATCATTACCAATCCCTGGTTATTTGCTACCCCGCCTGTCAGGGTTACTTCGCCCTGCACCCCAATTCCGATTACCATGCTGTAAATCCGATTTACAATGGAACGCTGTAATCCATGAACGATTTCCTCACGAGGTGTATGCTTAGCCAATAAAGAGATGACCTCACTCTCCGCAAATACGGTACAGATACTGCTGATGGGAGCGCATTCTCCTTCGATATTTAGAGGGCTACTTAATTCATTCAGATCAAGTTCCAGACGAGTAGCCATAACTTCTAGGAAGCGCCCAGTCCCAGCTGCACATTTGTCATTCATTGAGAAATCAAGCATACGTCCCCGTGAGTCAATTTGAATGACCTTACTGTCCTGGCCACCAATATCGATCACCGTTCCTGTCTTTGGGAAGAGTTGATGAGCACCAACACCGTGGCAGCTGATCTCTGTCGTTTTTCCTGTGGCAAAGGCCACCGATGCGCGTCCATAACCTGTCGCTGTTACTCCAGAGATGTTTTCCCGCGTGAGGTTTACCTGCCTTAGGGCAGCATCAAAGGCTTTTTCTGCTGCTTCAGAACCATTCACGCCCGTAGGAATAACGGTTTCAGAGAGGACATTTCCTGCGCCATTAATGATGGATACATCCGTGCTCAGTGATCCCACATCTACACCTGCGAAATAAAGATCAATCATTTTTTGACCCCTCCAAAGATTCACAGAAGGCTTCGAGACGAGTATGAATCTGTTGCTCCGACCAGACCCGCTCATCAGCAATGTCAGCGTCCAGAATTACAGTGGGTAGATCGAGATCATCCGTGATGACTTTTCGAAGATCATATTGGCCCACAGAGTAAGGTTTGCAGCTTCTGGTAGAATGCATAACCATACCATCTACTGAATAAGTTTTAATCATCTTCTTCATCAAATCAAGGCGGTGTTTCAGGTTATTGTTCAGAATGATCTGCCCATAGGTTTTTGCCATAGATCTCCAGGGGTCTTTCACATCGAGATAGCCTGTGGTTTCAGCCCAGGCATTCGTATAGGTAGCGGTAACAAAATTCATTTTTCGCTCTGCAAAAAAAGTAGCCAGGAACCTGACCTTGTACCAGATGGCAATATTATCCCAGATTAATCGATAACGTTCATCGCTGATAGCTCCGATTCCTTGAGTAACCCGAGTGTCAACCTCTTCCATCAATATGTGGTAGTAATCTTGAGCCACAGGCAACCCGCGGAGAGAAACAATAGGAGCGAGATGACCAAAAGCGTCAAAGATGGTCATGGGCGCAGGTTGAGCTTTCATGGCATCCAGAATAGCACCCCAGGTCTTCGATGTTTCCATGGAGCGCTTGAGGATATCTTCAAAAAAATCCAGATAAAACACTCGCCCAGACACTCTCTCGAGAACAGGAATCATATCCTGTAATTGCATCGCCATATAGTTAATATCTGCTTCAGTTTGCGCTGTGGAAACGAATGGAGCGTCAAAGTGAATGAGGGGAATGTCCAATTCATGGGCGATGGCTTTGTACCAGTATAGGACGGTCTGGCAAATATTGTTTGAACAAAACAGCAAGTCTGGTTTAGGTAGCTTTCCAGCAGGTGTTTTCCCGGAGAGCATATGCCCGAGATCAATGCGGGCGTATGAACACAGATCCTGACTAAAACCACCGTCTTCAGCGATCCCACAGTAGTCGGCACCCTGTTTTTTGGCTCCAACCAGGGCCGAATGGTTTTCAGGATAGATAGTATAGAAATCAAAAGCCCTCAAGAGTTCCACGGGAGCCCCACTGGTGACCCAGGCGACCTTTTTTACACCGGGAGCATATCGGGAGAGGAAATAATGGCGACTGAGAATTTGTTTTAAACGCTTATTGGATTCCAGGGGAGGGCCAAAAGCCTCAGGAATGGGTCGCGGTTTCCGTTTTCCAAATTCCTGTAGTGCCATGAGAGCTGGAGCCCCATAATCTTTCATGACTTTATATTTAAATTCTGCCGTAAGACTCATAGTTCAACCATATCAAAAATAAGTTCAGTATATGCTTCAATACGAGTTTTATCCTGTCCAGATATGTTTCCTTGCAACTCAGTCTCAAGGGTCAAAACAGGGATGCTTTTTTCCCGGAAAGTTTTTACCAGGTGGCGATGATCGAAAAGTTCTGGCTCGCAGAATTTTACAATATCAAATAGAATCCCCTGGGCCCGACTTTCCTTCAGAATATTGTCTATATGGTGAACACGCTCATCAAGACTACCTCCGCGGGTAGAGCAGGGAGGTAGGACAAAGAATCGGTCAATCAAATATTCCACAGGGGAAATAGGTGCATCCATGGGATACCGGGGACTTCGTCTACTTCCAGCCAGTAAATCATCTGCAACTATGCTTACTTCGAGCTCATCTAACAAAGCTAATATTTCTGGAGTAGGTGGCAGAATACCAGATACCATTATACGGGCTCTTGGAGCTTTACCAATCCGAGTCAAAATGTCAACCTCTTCTAATAGTTCTAAAAAGTCATCCGGGAGAAAATATTCTTGGGCGCGTATAAGATTGAAGTATTCAGAATTATTTAAACGAAGATGGCCTTTTTTGCGAGCCTCTTGAATGGTCAAGAGACGGGAATCAATCTTATGACTCAAGACACAAGCTTCCAGAAATTTGCCCTGGTCCAAAGGTCCATAGATCATCTCAAGGGTCGACTGAAAATTCTGGAGGATATCACCGTAATATTTTCTCGTCGTATTGTTGAAGCTACCCTTGGGATTGTAAAAGGTAAATACAGGGAGAGATACACCGATAAGATCTTTCACCTGAGTCCCCAGATTTTGGAGGGAATCACAAGTGTGTGGGAAAAGATACCCAGCATTGATGATTTCAGGCTCCTTGAGGATGAATTCCAGGCTTCTTTTTACGATGGGGCAGATGGTGGTCTGCAAATGTGCATTGGCATGGAGAATCTCTCCAGGAGGATCCCATATCTCAGCGGCGTGAATACCGAAGGTCCAGAGCAATTCTCTTGGATACAGAGCAGGAAGGACACCCATAATCTTCTTTCCAAGCTGAGCCTGATGCTCAAGGTATTGCGATCGATTTTGAATCATGATTCCTGGGCTAATTTGATTGTCAGTTTGAATCATAGTACCTTTGTATCATTGAGGAGGGTGATTTCCCTGTAACCTGACTATTTTTCAGTTTTTATTCACAAGTAGTGCTTAAGACTTAATAAAAACAAATTTTCCGGAATAAAGCATTTCACCAAAGTCAACACTGACAATAAAAAGCTGACTCGCCCAATAGGAGGAGGGCGGCAATTCAAGCTCCACAACATCATCTGAAATGAAATGTACATTCAAGTAAGCCAGGAAACGACCACGTATATCAAAAAGCCTAGCTGTCCTGGCCTCTGCTGCCACTGGCTTCGGGAGCGACATTCGCACGGTTCTGGAGATGCTTGGATTAGGATATATGATACCTTGTGTGGCAACATCCAAAGGAGTAAAGAGGCTGACAAGATCTGGCACCCCATAACCATAGGTATTATCCGGATTATCGCTTCGGTTAGAATTCTCTCGAAAAAGTGTGATGACTGAGTCCGGACCCAGGGACGGGTGTGCTTGGAGCAAGAGGGCCGCCAGACCTGCTACCTGAGGAGTGGAGTAAGATGTGCCTTGTCCAGTTCTAAATGTGTCCTCCCCTTGCATCATATAAACTGATGAGCCCATGGCAACGACCTCTGGTTTCCGGCGACCATCAAAGGTGGGTCCTCTGCTGGAAAAATTTGTGATGTCCCCAGAAGCATGAATGGCTCCCACACTTAATACATGGGGACTATCTGCTGGGTGCCAGAGTGATCCGGCGGAGGGTCCTTCGTTTCCCATGGAGTTGACAACCAGGATACCTCTGCTTGCTGCAATGTTGGCCGCACGAGTCACGATAGCAGTTTGACCATCCAGAGCTTCGTCTGGATAGTCCTCTGCCGTTCCATCAAAATCGCGATAATTGAGTGAAGCGGATATGATATCGACGCCCAGCGAATCAGCCCATTCCATGGCGGCGACCCAGTTATCTTCCTCCACCCGGGTCTCACTGGCTACGTTTTCTGTCCTGGCCAAGAGGAATGAAGCCCCATAAGCAGGTCCGATTAATTCACCAGGATAATATCCGGCCATAACACTTAACACTTGGCTCCCATGTTCGTCCGCGCCATATCTATAGGGATCATCATCCTTTTCCACAAAATCATAGACATCTACAACATCTATGCTATTGAATGCAGGATGCTCAATATTGAAGCCGGTATCAAAAACAGCAACCAGAACACCGGCACCATCATAGCCATAGTCATGTATTGTAGGAATTTTTAGGATGTCGTTTTGAGTTGAAGACAAGCCATAATCTGATACTGATCTACGGAATAGACTAGATTCAGAAATTGGATCAAGTGGGGTCCTTTCCATCCAAGATGCCACGGGTGCAACTCGAAGCACAAAGGGAAGCTTTTTGAGTTTCTGCAACTGAGCGCTGTTCTCTACGTCCAGACTTGCCGCATTGAGAAAGCGCGAGACAGTTCTAATTTTGTATCCTGAATTTCTAAGCTCGGCTAATTGTGCCCTTGAAACGTCCTTGTCACCCAGGCGGTTGGCCACACCCCTTTGTTGGAGTCGGAGCGTTGCCTTTTCAGTTAGCTGGGCTCGTGGTCTGGTCGAACTGTCCGTAAAGAATACCCAATACATCTTTGCCGAAAGAGAACTAACAATGAGGGTGAAGAGTAATATGGTTCGAATCAAACGCATGGCCTAAAAGTAGATACTGATATGTGGGTCAAACAGTACTTTCTTAGAGATTAAACCTTAAGCCAGGGGTTTTAATCGTGCAGTAAAATGACGCAGGACGGCAGCCTCGTACTCAATTTCATAACCCCTGATCTCATTTCTGACTTCGTAAATTTCGATGATATTTTCAGCCACATACTCCATTTGGCTATTGGTATAGACCCGTCGGGGAATCGCTAGCCGCACCAGCTCCAGATCCGGATAGTGAGTCTTTCCGGTTTCAGGATCATCATGGGCAAACATGAGGCTACCAATTTCAACAGCACGAATTCCGGCGTGGGTATAGAGTGAAACAGTGAGGGCAATACCAGGGAATTGTGATTGGGGGATGTGGGGGAGAAAATTCTTAGCATCCAGATAAATAGCATGTCCACCGGCAGGTCGGAGGATGGGAACCCCTGCCTCAATAAGGCGGTCGCCCAATTCTTCAACCTGGGAGATTCGGTAGGCCAGATAATCCTCATGGAGGACCTCTTCGAGCCCTCTGGCAATAGCTTCCATATCTCGACCAGCCAAACCACCATAGGTTGGAAAACCTTCAATAAGGATCAATCGATTCGTGATCTGCTGAGCCAACTCCTGGTTATTGGTGGCAAAAAAACCGCCCATGTTGACCAGACCATCTTTTTTTGCACTCATGGTACAGCCATCTGCATAGGAGAACATCTCGTTGGCAATATCCAGGATGCTCTTCTCCCTATATCCATTTTCGCGCATCTTAATGAAGTAGGCATTCTCGGCAAATCTGCAGGCATCGATGAAGAAGGGGATGTCATGTTTGTGAAGTAACTCTGAAGTAGCTTTTATATTGGCCATGGAAACAGGCTGACCACCCCCAGAATTATTGGTAATTGTGAGCATACCGATGGGGATTCGACCTGCACCTACCTCATCGATGAGCTTGGCCAATTTGTTCAAATCGATATTGCCCTTAAAATCATCCAGGGCTTGCGTGTCTTTGGCAATGTCTACAACCAGATCTACTGCAATACCCCCATTATATTCCACATTTGCTCGAGTTGTATCAAAGTGGTTATTATTTGGGATTACCAGACCTTCTTTCCCTTTCAGAATGGTTGAGAAGAGTAGGTTTTCAGCAACACGTCCCTGGTGGGTGGGAATGACATATTTGAAACCAAAGATCTTGTGGACTACTTTTTCAAAGTGGAAGTAATTTTTACTGCCGGCGTAGGATTCATCCCCGATCATCATTCCAGCCCACTGATTGTCACTCATGGCACTGGTTCCGCTGTCTGTCAGAAGGTCGATGTAGATCTTTTCAGCAGGAATATTAAAGACATTGAAACCCGCATCCTGGATCACCGCCAGCCGTTCCCAATCGGTAGTTCTGGATATGGCCTCAATGGTTTTAATGCGAAATGGTTCTGGAGGATATTTCATTTGATTACCTCAGATTTAGTATTCTCATGCTATGGCATGAATAATTTTTGTTGAAAGAAAGCGTGCATGCGATCCCAAAAATCAGGATGGTGATGGCAATTGGAATGACCATAATCCGGGATCCTCCAATAGTCACATTGATGATCTCTGGCTGCATTTCTAAGCTTTTCACCCTGGGAGAGGGGTACCACTTTATCCTTTTCGCCATGGATGACGAGGAAATCAGCCTGTGATTTTGCAATATTATTTACAGGAGCAAATTCCTCATACGGGGCACCTATTTTGGACTCGATCAATCTTAAGAGATACCAGATCACCGGTGTGGGTAAGTGATGGCGCTTAAATTCCTGGGTCATGACATCGACCGGGTGGGCGGGTGCTCCCACAGTAACCACTGCCTTGATTGCTGGTTCGATTCCCGAAGCATAGGTAGCCCCGGCGCCACCAATGGACAGGCCGATTACACCGATCTTATCAGGATCTATATTCCTCGTTGTAGCGTATTTCACTGCGGATTGAACATCCTGGCCAAATTTAAACATGGATGAATGTCCATCTTTATCACTGGAGCCATGGTGACGCGCATCAAAGGCTAATAAATTGTAATTTAAGGGGTAGAGATGTTCAATATAGCGCAGCATGCGACCCAGGTTGCGGCTCCAGCCATGTACTAAAACAAGAGTTGGACTAGATTCAGGATTAGTCCTGGAGGGCATCCACCAGCCATAAAGTGAGCGCTCATTTCTTGTGGGGAAGCGGATCTCTTCAAAGGGGATCCCGAATTTCTCCGGTGTTTCATGATGGGGTGTCAGCTTCAGAGCATAAACCTTGAAGGCAAAGAGACGCATAATTCCAAACAAGAGAACGAAGGGGATAAGTATCCAGGCGAGAGCGGTCATTAGGCCAGCAAGCTAAATTCTTTCTTAAATAAAAGCTAGCGCAGCCTTTCGTCAAATTGAGAGAAATATGACCATATTACTCTCAATTTATTGAGTTGACTGAGCTGTGGGTGAAGATTAACTTAATTCATTCTAACATGCCCTCTGAATTCCTCCCAAACTGCTGGGAATCTGATTTGTGCGCACACGAAGTCTGACTTCACTCCCGAGGGATCAATTAAAGGAGACAAAATGATGTTACACAGATTTTCCACTTATAGGGTTCCGGTATCATTGATAATCCTGGTGCTTTTCATGGCGACGCCAAGGGAGACCATGGCTAAAAAAAAGGACAAACACTATAAGGATCAATATAGCCTGGATTTAACAGCCCTGAAGGGACCCAATGAGACTGAATTAAAAATCACTGTTTTGACCCGCGATCCACTAAAATATCCAGTTCCTGAAGAGTTAGAAAAATTAAAGGTGAAAATTGTAGGTGAGAGACCTCCAAAAGGTAAGGATCATGAAAAGGAGAAGGGTCATCTCATCAACGAACGGCACCTTGAATTAATTGACAATCAGATCGTACGTTACCTGTCAGAAGCCCCCTTGCATGTTACACTAAAAGTCGAAGCTGAAATCAGGATCGGGAAGAAAAAAGTTAAGATAAAAGAAGATGTTGAAGTTACTCTACGACCTGATCTGATCGTAGACAATGTTAGCTATCCGCTCACTGTCTCTGTCGATCAACCCTTTAGCATTACCGCCCACCTTCAGGAGATCCTTGGTGACAATGGTGCCACAGCCAATGTGAATCTAAATACTGATGAATTGACCATGATCACACCTGAGGTGTTCATTGCTCCAGGAGTAGCTACTACGGTAATATTCACCGGTCTTAGTTTAGACACCCTGGGCCTCTTTTCATTTATTGTGGATATCTCTGATGCCATTCCCGGGGAATATGATGTCAGCAATAATAGCTTCTCATTTGACGTTGAAGTAATCCCTCCAAAGACACCTGGAGTAACTGACTATTTTATGTACTATGCTAATTTTAATAACCGCCTGGCTGGTTACGGAAGCGATATTTGTGGGAACATTGATGAAACAGAGGTGAGCGGTGATTATGATGAATTCTATCTGCAGGGTAGTTCTGTCGAGGCCACGCCTGGTGGCAGCCTCGATATTTCCTTCAGACTTTATGCTGATGGAATTTCAGCATATACCCTAGATCTGGAAGGTCTGGACCCCTATCAGACTGTGAATGAATTTGAGTATTATGAGTATATCGATGAGGCTGTAGGAATTTTCATCACCTATGAGTCCAAACCTGGTGATGCGGCCTATTTTGAGATCAATAAGCTCTCAGGGCAGAATATCTATGTAAATCGCTTAAATAACATAACTACAAACTATACGGAAGATTATGGTCCTCACATGGATGCAGAGACGAGTATAGAAACTTCCGTGCGTTTTGATGATGGCTTTACCCTCATCGGAGGTTCGGCCAGTATGAATCTCCAGCTTCCAGAAATTGTCAACGATGTAAGCACCACTGTAATACCCAATGATAGTTGCGGTGTGGATCTTTATTTTAACTATGAAATGTATGAACTCATCATTGGTTTTGCTGATGGGATAATGAGCCCCACGTTCCTCACGAAGCGTAGTCAGCCCGCAGTGGCAGAATCATTGCTACCAGAATCGATTTACCTGACAGAAAACTATCCCAATCCCTTCAATCCGAGAACAGCCATTTCGTTTGGATTGCCTGAAGATGCAAAGGTTCGTATGATAGTATATGATATCAGTGGTCGAGAAGTTGTCAGACTTGCAGACGGACGCTTTCCTGCTGGAAAGCATAATTTGTATCTGGATGCCAGTGAGCTAAGTAGTGGAACCTATTTCTATAGTTTGGAAGCCGGATCCTTTAAAGAAGTGAAAAGGATGCTGTTGCTTAAATAAATCTAGAGTTCAATTCACTTATTCTGAGCCCTGACTTCGGTTGGGGCTCTTTTTTTGATCGAGAGAGATTTCCGCCAATTTTTATTGTCCCGCCCAGGCGAGGCAGTTGAATCCTTCCTTGGATGATGCCACTATTAGAGAGAAATGTTCAATAAATCAGAAGGAGGTGATTAAAAAGTTGTGTTATATATGGAAACAATATTCATTTTACGGCATGTACTCTAGGGTTATGAATAGTCAGAAAACAAAATTTATTATTCTCTATCTATCTGTGATAACGCTGAGCTTCGCAGAAACGCCTTCTTACCAATTACTCACATACTCCTTTAGCAATCGGGCGGCAGCCATGGGCGGTGCGCGAGCAAGTGATCCGTCCGGAAATATGGACATACAGGGCAATCCTGCAGGAACCAGCTTTATTAAGAGTACTCAGCTACAGGCCGGACTTGTCAATCATCTGGTTGGGATCAAAGGCTACTCTGCCGGTATCGTGGTACCGATTGAACGTCATCGTCTAAGTTTTGAATCTATCTATTTTGATTACGGTCTTTTTGACAAGACCGATGTGAGAGGGCTGACAAGTGGCACCTTTGGTTTTCATGAGTTATCATCTGCCCTGGGCTATGCGTTTAAATTCTCACCCGCCATTCGCCTGGGTACTCGAGTTGGAAGATTTCAGCGGACGGCAGATCAAATATCTCAAACTGATTTCTATTATGATCTGGGGGCCGTATATCATAAGGAGGAAGATTCACTTACTGTTGGTGTTTACCTGGCCTCTGCGGCACTGGGTGAAAGTGAAGAAGCTTTCCCAACAGAAGTGCGGGTCGGTTCCTCCAAGATCTTATCTCATTTACCGCTGCGCCTGAATCTTGAAGGTATTTATGCTTTTGATGACCAAATAAGATTCGCAGTGGGGGCGGAAATTCTTGTTCATCCAAATTTTACTGTTCGGCTGGGTATGAATTCAAATCGATTTGACCTGCAGACAGGAATTAGCGAATCAGACTTTATTGCCGGAGCCTCCGGCGGATTTGCCCTGAATCTACGCGGTATGCTGATTGAATCTGCGACTCAGAGTTTTGGAGCAGCAGGCTGGGTCAGTCAGATGTCCATCTCTTACCATCTTTAACAAAGACCATCTCTCTAAAATTCAACAAAAAAAACCCACCGACATGCGATGGGTTTTTGTCCTGTTTGGAAGTAGGATCAATACAGGAATTTCATAATGAACATCGCGCCAATACCAGCTAAGGTGATCAGGAACGCTCCCATCTGACGGATGGGTGTTTTTGGATCCTGAAATACATTGACCTCAAATTCATGTAAATTTGATGAGCCACGAGAATCGATGAGTTCGACAATGAACTTGTTTGAGCCCTCGTTGGAGGCATCGGGAGTCCAGGTTATTAACCCTTCCTCCTCGTTCATGACTGCGCCATTGGGCAACAAGACCTTTGCATAACTGATTGTATCTTCATTCAGATCACGTGAAGAGAGCTTATATCGATATTCGCGGTCGGTCAGCACGACAGCTGACGGGCTGGAAGTCACCTCAGGTAAGGCGTTGACAAACAAATCAACTTTTTGGACATTGGTCACAAAGCCGTCAGTCACACTCACTTTGAATTGGGCCTGATTAATCTGATCAATTCCAGGGGTCCAGGTTACGATGTTGCCATCGCTTATACTGACTCCTTCGGGAGCATCAAAAACTTTATAGATGAGACTTTGATCTGTATTTAGATCCAAAGCCTTGATTTCATATGTGTATTTCTGTCCTGCAATTGCCATGGTATCCGGTTTGGAAACGATGGCCGGCGGGGCATTTGCGTAAATGGTGAATTTCCGGGTATCTGAACTGTATACATCGGAAACTTTAAGAAATACCTCATTCCAGCCTTTTTGATCCTTGGACGGCGTCCAGTTGACCTGTCCTGCGGGATTAATGCTCATCCCCTGCGGAGCATTTAGGAAGGCGAAGCTTAGTTTTTGATCTTTGTTCAGGTCGGTGACCGGAACTGTGGTGGTATATGGACGAGCCACCATGGCCAGGGTGTCTGCTACTTTTCCCAGAACTGGTGGGCTGTTCACATAAACTGTGGCTTTCTGCAGATCATCTCTCAAACCGTCCGAAACCGAAATGGTGAAAGCCTGACGTCCCAATTCTGCTTCAGTGGGTGTCCAGGTAATTCGGCCGCGTCGACTGATGGTCAAGTTTGGAATACTGCTTTCAGAAAGCAGAAAACTTATATCCTGATTTGTGTTCGGATCCTGAACCTCGACATTGTAGTGCCAGGGCTTGCCCACGGGAACATGCACGTCATATTTTGAAGTAATAACAGGTGATGTGTTGGCAAATAAGGTAAAGGAATCCAGAGCGCTTGACATGTCGTCGGTTATCTCAAAAAGGATATCATAGAAGCCCGTTTGGCGTGCCTCAGGTGTCCAGGTGATCCTTCCTGATGATTCCATTACCAGATTTTGAGGGGCTCTTAAGGGGATGACCCGGGCCGTGTTTGGAGCATTTTTATCCTGAAAATTGATCCGACCTATGTAGGGCTCATTGATGAAGGCTACGGGAGCAGGTTTTTCCATGATAACCGGTAGGCTGTTGACATAAATCGCAAATTTTTGAAGGGTTCTCTCAAAACCATCATGGACACTGAGAGTCACATATTGAGAATCCAGTTGAGTATCACTTGGCAGCCAACGGACCAGCCCTTCTTCATCCACCTGCATACCAGAAGGAGAGGCAACAAATTCATATTCGAAGAACTGTTCTTCATTCAGGTCTTCCAACTGTACCTGATAGAGATACTGTTGTCCGGTTTGGGCCAGCGGTGGGGGGGTAGAAAAAATATCCGGCCGATGGTTTACATAGAGGCTAAGCGTGGTGTCTAGGTTTTGTCCAAATGAATATGATATCTGATGATAGCCCAACTGATCCTCGGCGGGATTCCATCGTAGGACGAAGTCTTTACCCAAGCGCATTCCCTCGGGGTAGGTTTTGAATTTTACATAGGCCTGTCCAGGATCTATTTCCTCCTGCCGGGGGATGACGTGTACAAAACTTTCACCCACATGAAGCACCATATCAGCAGATTTAGGTCTACGCCTAGGTGCTGGAGGGACTACGGGTTCTTTAACTGGATTTTCGGATAATTTTTCCATGAGAGGAGGTGAGCTCACTTCAGTTTCAGCCATTTCTGCTTCAGTGGGGGCTTCTTCTTCCTCCTCAGCAACTTCTTCCATCTCTGCGTCATTGTCTGCTACTGCATAAAATTTGTAGCGACCGCCGGTCTTAACCAGCATGCCGTCTCTGAAGACCAATGCATCATCTGCAAAGAGGTCTTCGTCTATACGTGAATTAAAATGCTCAAAGCTACTTCCCTTGGATTCCTGCTCCAGATAATAGACACGATTCCCCGTTCTGATCAATCCTTCAAAAAGTCCGTCGCCATCAAGGTCGGTAAAATTTAGCTGTTCAATAGGATCAGAGAGGCTCTTCCATACTTTGCCGCCATGGTTTGAATCATACTGATAGATATTACCCTTTGAACTGCCCAGATAGAGTTTCTGAACAGTATCATCCAGATTGGCCGAGACAATATTTTTGGATCTGATGATCTCTCCGGCGCCACCCCTTAACTGGAGTGGAGCAAGGGCTCTATGGGCATATTTATCCTCACCGGTGGAGATAATTCCACCTGCTACAAGCTTGTCGCCTTGTTTTTGAAGAAGTAAAATATCAGTGTTCTGGTCTTTATCCACATCACAAAGGGTCATGAGAATTGAGGCAGGGATCTGAGTCATGTTTGCCGGAAGACCGGAGAACTCAATCTGGATATTTGCGGATCTCAAGTCACCATCAGATTCAACCACAAGGAGATTTGCCTGGGGGGCGCTCAGAGAAATGATTAATTCACTAAGACCATCACGGTCAATATCTCCGACTTCGAGCTGTTCAGGTCTGGCATAAAGACCATTGTCTGGGGCCCAACCCCATTGAAAACTGGGGATGAATTCAAATTCAGAGCCATTCCATTCAAAGCCATACATCCATGGTGCACTGTTGCCTGAGCCAGCTGAGATCAACTTAACAATACCTATTAATTCAGGTCGGCCGTTAAGATTTAGGTCTGCCAGGGTAAAATCGACCCATTCACCGATCAGGTTCTCTGGGAGGGCAAAACGCCAGGTTTGTTTGAAATCACCTGAGGGGGATACACTAAATGTAATTAATTCTGAGCTGGAGCTGGAAACCTTACGGATAGCCCCAAAATCATTGTTGCCATCGTGATTGAGATCCCCCAGATCCACCACATGGTGGATATCCCGCATGTCACTTGCTGCCCAAACTGTGGTCGTTGATATGACGATCAAAAGTGGGACCAGCAAGATGTGACGTAGTACTACATGGCTAAAAAAATGTTTGCTCATCATGGAAACCCATTTCTTTACAGTTAAAACTTTTGAATCCTACTCCAAACTTTAAACCAATTTATTGGGCTAAGCTGCTGTATGCAATATAAATTTAAGCCGACACTTAAAGTAAATTCTTAAAAGACTTGTGTAAAAAATTGAGCGAGCATATATTGTCTCAACAACTTGTTTTAAGATAAAAAGAAGGTCAAGTTACCAGGCAATTCAAAATATGATCCTGGTAGAAGTCAGGTCAGATTGATGGGGCGTGCCCAATTACGGAGGTAAAACAAAGATGAAGCGATTGAACAAGATATTGATGATCACAGCCCTGATGGTCGGGTCACTCCAGGCACAATTTGCAGAGGGTCAACCCGCTCTGCGCGCAGCTATTGGTCCGGCATTTTCTTATATGCTATCATTTGAGTTGGATAATGCAGCATTTGTTGATTTGGCAACTTTTGCCACAGAATTTGATCCTGCGGGAGCCACTGAAACGGGAATAAATAGTACCGCCATGGTGGTAACAGGATTTGAGGGTTTTGGGGAAGTGACCCCGCATTGGACGATAGGGATGTATGCTGGACAGGGTGAATATGTCGCATCTGCTCAGGATGCAGCAAATATAGATTATTATATCAATTTCGTTGTTAATCAGGTTGGTGTGACGGCTGAATTCAACACACACTCAAGATCCAGACTCAAATTATTGGCTGGTTCACTATTCGGCATCGGGCAGGCTTCTCTCACTGCCAGCTCATCACCAGAAAACGAAAGTTGGCAAGATATTGTTGCAGGCAATGATCCTGGAGGCGCAGCTTCAACGCGGAAAGCATTTGAGGTGTCTGCCTGGACCCCTGTTATTCAGCCCTATTTGGGTATGCGTTTTGATATTTCCCGTACCATGGGATTTAAGCTCATTGCTGGTTGGAATGAACAGGTTGCCTCAGCGGGCAGCTGGAAACTCTACCACCAGAAGGCAATTACCGATTCTCCAGAAGTCGCTCTAAGAGCACTATTCTTCCGTTCGCAGATCTATGTAATCCTCTGACCGAAGTATGGGGGCGCTCAACTTCGCTTTAGTCCTCATGACAGATTCCACCCTCCAGATCTGCTAAAAAGGCTTATAATTATCCTGTAACCTTTAAATGGGAGCTTTCATCAAATCAATACATCCACTATTTTAAGGGTCAATGGAATTAGTGGAACTTTAGAACTGCATTGGAATTATTAGAACACGTATGAAAACATTAAAATATATATCAGTCGTTGGCCTTCTCCTCATTGGTGTCTTTGCCCTTAGTCCTCCTGGCCAGATCATTTTTGCCCAGGGCGGGGACTTTTACAATAAATGGCGCGATTTTCAAGACATGGTCAAGATCATCAACACCAACTATGTAGAAGAGGTAGATTGGGACAAGACCATGCTCGGAGCCCAAAACGGTCTTATGGAAGCCCTGGATCCCCACTCAGTATTTATTGGTGCTGATCGAACAGAGCAGATCAATGAGAGTTTTCGAGGTGATTTTGAGGGTATTGGGATCGAGTTTGATATTATTGAGGATTATATCACAGTAATCACCCCCATTGTGGGCTCACCCTCTGAAGGTTTGCTGCATGCAGGAGATCAGATCGTCAAAATTGATAATGAATCCGCCTACAAGATCACCCGCGATGGTGTCTTTGAAAAGCTTCGTGGACCCAAGGGATCACGGGTTGACCTCGAGATTGCCCGCATGGGTGAGGATGACTTGATCCCTGTTACTATCTACAGGGACAAAATTCCTATTTACAGTGTGCTGGCTAAATTCGTCATGGATGACAGTACGGGCTATATCTTGTTAAATCGATTTTCAGCCACCACTTCCGAGGAAGTTATTTCCGCGGTGACCGAACTAAAGGCGCAAGGAATGCAACGACTGGTCATTGATCTCCGCAACAACAGTGGAGGTTATATGGATGAAGTCATTAAGATGGTAGATTTTATTTTACCCGGTGGCGAGAAGATACTGTCCACGAAGGGTCGCTTAAAAAATGCCAACGAGGAAATGTTCTCTAAGCATAAGGCCGCCTATTACAACCAACCTGTGATTGCTATGATCAATCGTGGATCGGCTTCTGCCAGTGAAATTTTTGCTGGCGCCCTCCAGGATCTTGATCGAGGGATCGTCGTTGGGGAAACAAGTTTTGGAAAGGGATTGGTCCAGAGACAATACCCCCTCCGTGATGGTTCAGCCGTTCGTGTTACCGTTGCACGCTACTATACCCCGAGCGGTCGTTTGATTCAGAGAGAATATGAGAAGGGTGAGGCGCATGACTATTATACGGATCTTATGGAAAGAGATTACGGTGAAGACACAACAAATATAGAAGACAAACCTCAGTATAAGACCAAGATGGGCAGAACGGTCTTTGGTGGAGGTGGAATCACACCGGATTATTTTCTAGGGGACCCTGCGGTTATGACACGTGATCTGGCAAAAGTAAGACGACACGACATCCGCTTTTTCTTTAAGATCGCCTCAGATTATGCTGCTGAGCATCCGGAATTGGCCGAGGATTGGACAAAATTTAAGAATGAGTTCGTGATCAGTGATGATCTCATGGAAGATGTGTTTCAAAAAATATTCGCACTTGAGGATCTTGAATTAAACGAAGAGAATATTCGCAAAGATGCAGAAACTATTCGTTACTATCTCAAGAGTGAGTTGGCTGGCACACTGTGGGGGAGGAACGAGCAATATTTCATCAGAACCCAGATGGACAATCAGGTTCAGGAAGCCCTTGACTACTTTGACAAGGCTCGAGATATAGCCGCCGCTGCAGATTATTTGTAAGAAGGGACTTTTGGGCGAATTTTAGCTCGGGGTCAAAGCGGAAATTTGATTGACTTTAGATACGTATCAAACTATGATTGTGTGCTTGGTCAAATCAAGTTAGAAAATATATAGGATTGGAGGATTTCTCGCATGGTAGCATGGTTTTTTAAGGGTGGTGATTTTATGTGGCCTATCCTTTTTGTGTTTATGGGTGGACTTGTGTTTGTGGTTGAACGTTTCTTTAGCCTCGTCAAAACGACTGTACAGACCAAATCTTTCTTAAAAAAAGTTGATGTCACACTGAAGGAACAGGGTATAGACGCAGCTCTTGAAGTTTGTCGAAGCACACCTGGATCTGTCGCTCAGATCTATGTTGCAGGACTTTCACGGGCCGATCGCGGTTCAATAGCCGTTGAAAAGGCTATTGAAAGTGCCGGTTCTATTGAAATGTCATTTCTTGAGAACAATATGATCTGGTTATCAACGGCTGTTTCCCTGGCTCCCATGTTAGGATTTACAGGGACAGTATCTGGTATGGTCTCAGCATTTGATTCTATTGCTGCTGCAAATGATATTCAGCCAGCCCTCGTTGCTGTTGGTATCTCACAGGCCTTGTTAACAACATTATTTGGCCTGATCGTGGCTATGATTATTCAGTTTTTCCAAAATGTTTTTACTTTCATGATCGATAAATTGATCATCAAAATGGAAGAATCATCCATCGATCTCATCGATACGATTGAGACATTGGAGAGCAAAAAATAACATTTAACCGGGGTTAGCTGAAATTATGCTAGTTAATAAAAAAAGAAATAAGAGCGGTGGAGAAATCCCGACAGCATCCCTCCCGGATATTGTGTTCATGCTTTTGCTCTTCTTCCTGGTTACCACGACCATTGATATGGATAAGGGACTTGGAATGGTTCTTCCCGATAAGGGTGAATCAGTTGAGGTGCACAAGAAGAATATTACCAATATCCTGGTAAGTGCCTCTGGAAAAGTCGCTGTTGGTAGTGGAGGAGACATTCGCATTGTGGATGTTCGTGAACTGAAGCAGATCGCGAAACAACTTCTTGCTGCAAACGACAAGATGATCTTTTCCGTGAAGACTGATTCCCGGACAATGTACAGAGTTTACGTAGACGTGATTGACCAGTTAAAGCAGGCCAATGCCACGCGTATCTCCATAGCAGACCCGGAGAGTTAGATCATGCGCCTACAACGAAAATTGAAAACAGAGGCGGGAATTCCAACATCCTCACTCCCTGATATCATCTTCATGTTGCTGATCTTTTTCATGGTTGTTACCGTCCTCAGGGAATTTCAGGGTCTAAAGCTGATCCTGCCCGAGGCGAAGAAGATTGCCAAACTTGAGGGGAACAAACACGTTTCCCATATCTGGGCTACTGCAGAAGGTACCATATCCATAGATGATCAGATCGTAACCATGGGTAAAATTCGTACCATTATGTATGATAAGGTTGTTGCAGATCCGCAGTTAACTGTATCCTTGAAAGCTGATAGACAAACCGAGATGGCGATCATTACTGATATTCATCAGGAGTTGCGTGAAGCTTCAGCATTAAAACTCAATTATTCAGCCAAACCGAGGGAGTAGGAATATGCTAGAACAACAATATTCACACGTCTCGGTTAAGCTACAACATCGCAAGTTCCTTGAGATCGGTGCTATTGTTGTTTTAAGCTTTTTCATTCTCATACTCTACGCATTTCCAAAATTTGTAGTGGCAGAAATTGAGCAGGAAGAATATGTGGCACCTATTGAGAACATTGAGATTCCACCGGAAACTCAACAATTCGATAAGCCACCACCACCTGCCCGTCCCTCTATTCCTATTGAGTCAGAGGATGAAGAGATAGATGAGGATTTCACCATCGAAGAAACTGATCTTGAAGATTTTGAAATTCTGGATGAGCCACCACCACCACCAGAAAGCAACGTGATTTTCATCGCTTATGATGAACCACCTGAGCCCATGGGAGGTTATGCAGCTATTCAGAAAGCAGTAATATATCCTGAAATTGCTCGAGAAGCCGGTATCGAAGGTACAGTGATCGTTCAAGCCACCATTGGTAAAGATGGACGGGTACAGGAAACCGTTATCCTTAAAGGTATTCCCAAAACTGGTCTTGATGAAGCCGCCATGGATGCTATCAAAACGATCAAATGGAAACCAGCTTATCAGCGTGATAAACCTGTTACTGTCCGAATTTCCGTTCCCGTGGTCTTTAGACTCAAGAACGGCTAGAACAAGCAATCCTATATAGTTAAAAAAGACCCCGACAGAATCGTTGGGGTCTTTTTTATTTATCCAATTCTTTCAGCTTAATAGCTTTCCCGTTCCCTCCTGAGCTTGCCTGCCAGGCCGAAGAAAAGTGAAGGCTGGGCCGTGGCGTAGGTCCGGAGGAACGAAGACTGCTAGCCCTAGGGGCGTAGTCTGGCTCTAGTTATGTGTGAATCGAGTTCACCTAAAGAAGCTTCCGCTCCATCCTCTTCGTAGTTTCACTTTCTAAAGAAACCGGTGCATAGTCAAATAGTTCTCTCAGTTTTTTATGTTCATCAGGAACGCTTTCAGCTAAATCTGGAGGAAAATTATTCAGCAATTTTAAACTCTTATATAAAAACCTTACAAAAGGAGTAAATGGAATAAGCAGAAATGATACAATGTTAATAATAATCAATGGAATCGCAGTGTGTTTGATGTTCTTACCACTAATCGATGAGATTCGTTTTGCGGCTTCTGGAAATGTAAATGCTTCAGGGCCAGTCAGCTTTAACCGATGCCCATTTAAATCGTTTCGCAATGCCGCCTGTGCAGTAATTTCACCAACATCTTCAGCAGAAATACATGGGATTGCATTTAGGCCTCCTCCAGGGACGGCCATTTTTCCATTACGAATAAATGCAAAAAATATCTCAAATGCTGGCGCATCTCCTAAAATTGTCCAGTTGAAATCAGATTTAGCTATAAGCGATTCTAGCTCAATTTTTATTTCGCCAAATTCTGGAATATTTAATTCATTCAGTAACTGTGCTCTCATTTCATAGCCTGACATATAAATCAATCGAGAGATATTTTGTTTTTTTGCTTCTTCCATAATTGCCAGAACTGCATCCCGCTCGATCTGTTTCATCTTGCGAATGAGTTTGTTACTCATTGCTGAAAGACAAATGATGATTGCAGTGACGTTACTTAAAGAATCGACTATGGTTTGCTTGTCGGTAACATCACCTTGTATTATCTCAACATCATCTCCAAGTATTTGCTCAGCTTTGTCACGATCACGACTTAACACCCTTACAGAGACCCCTTTCATGACGAGCCCACGGACTACTTCCCGACCATAATAACCGGTTCCCCCAAACACTATTATTTGATTTCTTTTATTTTTCATAAGGCCCCTGAATGAATATACTATTCAACACATATCGACCCTGTGCTTTTTCTGCGAGGTTGTTATCAATCAATTTTGTATCATTTGTATTCATAGGCGCACACCGATCAATTGCCAAGTCAGTAATAAGCGCGTGTTAGAAACCGCCCTTTTTACTCATAATGAGTCCACATTCTGATAATCTTTACAGTCTTATCTTCTTCCAGTACTTGATAGACGAGCCTGTGCTGAATATTTATTCTCCTGGAATAGGCACACGAGAGGTCTCCTAGAAGTTTTTCGTACGGTGGTGGGGTGGAATATGGATTTTCACGGATTACTTTCAGGAGTTTTGAAGCCTTTGGCTTCAATCCCCCCGATTCAATTTTCTTGGAATCTTTTATTGCTTGCTTTGTGAAAACAATCTTCCAACTCACCAATCAAGTTCCTCAGTATCTTCAATATCCGTATTAAGGCCTTCAATGATTGACTCACGCATTCCAGGAACGGAAGAGAGATAGAGTGTTTCTTGAATTGCACGCCAATCCTCTTCGGCAAGCAATACTGCATTGGTCTTTTTCCCCGTTATCTGAATGGGCTCGTGCGATTCTGATGTTTCAAGCAGTAAGTTATAAAGATCGGCTCTGGCTTTTGTTACGTTTATTGTTCTCATAATATCCTCGTTTCAAGAGTTCGCAATAACGTACGCTTCTATATTCTGCTCTGCAAGAGGTAATTCGACCTAGATTGTTGTCGTATTCCTACCGCTTTTGGCCCTTCTGCGTCTCTAGACTACGAAGGATAAACTTGAGCCCGCCTACGCATCGCTTCGGCGCGCCAAGCTGCTTTGGATTGAATTTTTAGTCTGCTCATTATGTCAGTTTACCCTCCGTAGCCTTTAGGCGTAGGATGGGCTCCAGCCCTTTGTTATACGCATAATTATTTCTTCTGCGCAACGATAAAGCTAATTGTTATTCCATTAAAGATACGTTCGCTTTCAAGTATCTCAAATTTTGAATCGCTAATTAATTTCTCAACATCTGTTGTTGTGAACATATTTAAATGTAATGGAAAAATGCCTAGTTTTTTTATTATTACATATAACAGGAACTCAATTCTATTTTTTAATTTCATTTTATCTTTTAAGCAGGCGGTTGTTGAAATAAATAATCCACCAGGTGCTAACATTTCATGTATTTTTTGGATAACATCTTCCTTATTATTTAATAAATGAAGCACGCCGTATGCTATTATTTTATCGAAAACTTTATTTGAGAACTCATTTTCAAAAATTGATCCAGATGCAAATCCAGCATTCTTTATATTTTTTTTTGCTTGGAGTTTATTTAACGCTTCATTGATCATTTCTGGTGAGATATCAATTCCATAAATAAATCCAGATGATTCTGCGAGCTCAAATGTTTTTGAACCCGTTGCACATCCAAAATCTAAAACGGTATCGTTTTTTGTGAGATAAGTTTTTGTTTTTGAAACTATTTTTTTAAAAACCTGCTCAAACTGCCGCTCACTATTATCATATCTCTTTGCTTGTTTGTCCCAAAACTTTTGAATGTTATCCATTTTTCATACTCCTGAATATTTTGAAAATACTAAGTGTAACTTTCGCGTATAACGTTTGAACTAATCTGCTTTTGCTCTTGTAGCGATTGAAAGTCAGGTTTAGTGATTTGTGGGCATTTCTTGATGTCCCACAATTTAAACATTTAGGTCGATGTACACAGATCAGTTCGCCACAGACAGGGCAAACCCAGCGGGTGTTCTCATTTCTGACGAATTGCCTAATACCCAAATCCTCTATCTGCATTAGATTCTCTATCATGCTCATCCCAATATTTTGCCTGATATCTCTTATCTAGGTTTTTCAAGCGCAGACAAGGAAAGGATGAGCAGGAATGATCGCAATATTTCCCTTCACGTTTAGTGCAGAAGCGCAAAGTACATTTCTTGCTGCATTTGTAATTTGCGGTATAGGGGAAATGGGTGGAAGTGCATGTAGCTGCAGGAGCAATCCAAGGTATCCCCTATATACCACCTATTGAATCGGTACGTGGCTATTATGTGGAAAATCAGAGTTTTCATTTCTGCTGTTATGCATCAAACATACTCCTTGCAAAATCAATGCGAGATATAAACCTAATCTAATCCCAATTCACCAATAAATCGAGGTCAAGAGTAATAACTAGAGCTTAAAAACCGGGAATATCCGCCTTTTCTTGCGGCTGGGGAGACCCTTTATTGAAATGGATCCGCTGGGTTTATTGTCGCTATTCTTTGTCGTCCTCAAACTGCTTTATTGAACCTGAAAATTCAGTCTCAGTAATATCTTCTTCATTGATCCAATAGTCTGAAGTAATGAGTGTGTATTGATTCTGACCATGATTGTGCATTTCCCAGATTACTTTTTCCGCATCTTGGAAATGCTCTTTCCCACTTAACTGAGCCTCAAATAACCTTTTGAGGGGGCTATTGCTGTTTAAGCCCTGAGCAATCGATTTTATGGCAAATTCCTTCGTCACGGGCGTTTCAGCGCCGCCACTTTTTATACTCAGTTCAAGGTCTATGATACTTGCCTTGGTATTTGGAAAGATTCCATTATAAGCCCGGTGCAGCAACTGGTTAATATTGAATAATGTATAGTGTAAACCCATATCTGGATTGTCCTCTGCCTCATCATCCTCCGCCATCTCATGGGAAAGATTCCGAATTTGACCGCTGCTTAATCTGTCTTCCAATTTATATCTCAGTAAAATTTCTGCTGATTCATGGGGTTCATAATCATTGATGGCCATCTCCAGCAACTCAGCGAATTCCGAGGGATTTGAATTTTTTGCATCGGGATAATCGAATGCTTCTAACAAATTGATATAATCCTCACTACTCCAGTAGCCCTCTATGGCGGTGATTGATCTAATGTCATTTATCTTTAATGTGAAATTCATAATCGTCTTTATCTTTGTTTACCTAAACATTATCATTAACAAAACTTAACTCTACCTCAACAGAACCATTTTCCGGCTTTGCTCGAAAGCTCCGATTTGAAGGCGGTAAATATAGATACCACTGGGAAGACCAGCACTATGGAATACCACAGAATGCTCTCCTGAGGGTTGCCGTTCATCAATTAATATCTTCAGTTCCCGACCGACCATATCATAGATCGTGAGCTTAACTTTACGCTCAGATTTTAAAAAATAAGAGATGACAGTTGATAGGTTAAACGGATTCGGATAATTCTGCTTGAGGTAAACCTCTGTTGGAAGGTTTGGGTTGTCCCATGAAATACTTGTGGATTCATTTCCATAACCCGGAGTGGGAACTAAAAAGTATGCGAGATCATCCCTACCATCGGGAAGCCGGCCAAAGGATACATCGGTAGTTTGACTGCTAAAAACAAGCGTATCAATAAAGACAAAAGTACTACCAACTTTCTTGGCCAGGCCAATTTCTTCACCATCTCCCCCTAATTTAAAATCAAGGTGCAGGACTCCCTGCTCAGGCTTACTGTCGGCCCAGAGGAGCAAAAACCCACCGGGTTGAATGCTTGTCGAACCTGGGGAAGATGTGGGAATCTGCCACATATCAGCTTGGTTCAAATCATCCGTGAAATACAATCCCCCAATGTTTATGGTATCAGGGCCACTGTTATACAATTCGACCCAGTCATCATATTCATTGTGCTCATCCGAATTGGTTTGATCATTCAGTGCTAGAATTTCATTGATACGCAGGCCATCAAAAAGCTCAGTATTGTCAATTTCAAACAGAGCCTCCAGGCTTTGGTCTTCACTTAAAACGATACTAATAGTCTCTCTCTGTGAGACTGAAGCCCCCTGCCAGCCCACAAAACGATACCCGGGTTTAGGACTCGCTTTACAGCTAAGTGGAATATCTTTTAAATATTTCCCACTAAAATCATTTCCAGGCAGTTGGACACTATTAATGGATACATTTCCCATCTCTGGACTATCATGAATCACAGCGAGTTGAATTGTACCACTCAAATCAAATTTTGCTTTGAGATGATCAAAAACAAAGCCTGGTCTCAATGATGCAAATTCACGCATCACGTCTATATGATAGTTCCAGCCATTGTTGAACGAAGTCGATTGTTCCCATTTTCGTATGTGGCGAGGAATCTCAGCTTCAATATCCGTTTTGAGGCTATCGATGATATTCAGAACTCGTGGAGGCTTAAATGTTATGTTTAAATGGCTGGCAAATCTTTGTATAAACTGATTTTTAAACTCAGGGTTATCCAATAATTTTCTAAGTAAGAGAGTAGACCAGGGAGGATTTGCATAATAGGTCGCAACTTCGGAAGTGGCCTCTGCAAGTGTGTTGCTGTCATATTCTCCACGCCCATGTGCACCAAATCCTAGATCCGTATCAAAAAGGATCCAGCGCCATTTATTGTTGTCGCCATGTTGTCGCCAATATTTAATATTTCCAGCTGGCCAATCAACATTGGCAAAATAGATCTCTGCAATCACATAGTTGAGGTATTCGTTGATATCAATTTGGGTCGCAACCCAAGCATAGTACTCCTCAGTAGCCAAATCATGTGATCCAATAAAATCAATCAAGGCTTCATATATTTCTGCGGACCCTTGTTTTACCGAGGCATTCCCGCTCAAAATATCTATCGCATCGGGGTCAATGCCATAGTTGGCTGCGAGGTAATGCTCATTGTGTTTTTCACGAATACCGTGGATGCCCCAATATTCGCCATTTAAAAAAAGGATTGCCGGTTTATAAGCCTGCCAATCAATATCCATATGGTCTTTTACCAGAGTGTGCATGACCCCATCACGACACATAGCTCGCCACCAATCCTGGCCACTGTTGCGAAGCAGAAGGTTGTTATAATGATAGATGGGTTTATCATCAAAAAGCTGGTAATCTATTTCCTTATCCCCGTACTCTGAGCGGGCATAGATTGCTAATGTTTTCTGTGGATATTTCCGTGTACACCCGCCACCTATTTGCATTCCAGCATCAATTTTGAAAGCGGGGCTGCCATCAGATTCATACATTTCCAAACTGACTGGCCTTTCCCAGGGTTGGTTCCAGTTTCTTGGCTCACTAACGCAGAAGCCAGGGACACCATTTGTGCCCTCAACATAGATCCCGATCTCGTCATTCCACAAATTTTCAGGATTAGTTGCAACTGAGATAACTGGTAGCGTTGTTGATTCATTCATAAAGTAGGTGTGGGTAATTACTTTACTGGGTAGATAGCCATCCTGGAAGGCTTGTGCACGTATGACGGTAGTTGAATCCAACACAATCGCAGAGGAATAGATGGAGGATTGTAGATTCGGGAATGAACCATCCAAGGTATACCTAACTATTTCAAGGGAATTACTTTTAATTATCTCTATAGAAATGGCTCCATCATAAAAGCCCCCACTATTGGAAAATTCAGGACCAGAGACAAGCCCATTGATTTCCGGGTATAAGTTGGATGTCCCTGGTGTGGGCGTGTCAAAGAAAAAGAAGTTTTCAGCACCGTCTGGATAGCGCCCAAATGATATATCAGATATTTGTTGGGAATAGTGGATCGAATCGACCAATGCTCCCTCACTACTAAATAGCCCAATCTCCTCACCACCCGCTGAAAGTTTAAAGTTTGTATGCAGGCCCGTACCCTGCCCGTCTGCCCAAAAAATAACGGCCTGTCCTGGACTGATGTTAGTGTCCGCGGTGATTTGCCATTTTTGTGGATCAGTAAGATCATCTGTTAGGTAAAGACCACGGAGATTTACAATGGTCGCCCCGGCGTTCCAGAGTTCCAGCCAATCGGCGTATTCACCAGAGTCGGGTGAGGGGATTGTGCTGGAATTAGACGCCATGAACTCATTGATATATATTTTTGGCAGGTTTGTCTGGGCGACTAAAATGCTAGAAAGATTAAGCAGAATAAGTATGAGCAGGTGTTTCAATTTTGTTCTTTGCATCCCCAGAGTATTGTAGGGTTGATTCCCGCATAAACCAATCCAAATCAACAAATAATCATATGTTATCTGGGGAATGCTACCCGATTAAGTATTTATGGAATTAAAATCCTGGAATATCAGCCTTTTCGTGATGGAGAGGAATCCCATTGTCATAATCGATCCGTTGTGGCTCACTTTGCATGAGGCCGGGGAACTGACGGTAAAGACTTGTGGCAAACAGATGATCGAGATGCTCATTGCTTTCAGGGCTCCAGCCCATGGTGCGCTCCCAGATTTCTGCTGATTCCATGCAGAAGTAAATAAAGAGATTCTCACCACCATATTCACGAAGTGCGTTATAGACTGTTTTGTACATATCAAGGCGTAAAGGCTTGGGATAGCGCATCTTGCCATCCATACCGCGGATCAATTCAGCAAACATGATCTTTGATTTTGGAAATTTTTCCAGAACCTTGTCCTTCATCTCTGGCGGAAAGCGCAGGGAACCAATTGAGATCCATGCTACATTTTTTGGATCAACCACCTCAAATAACAGCCTGATAAGATCAGGGTAATTCTTTTCCCAGCCCTCATGATAGAGCAGGGGATCAAAATGAAAGCCGATCTTGTAACCAGCCGCTTGAACCAGTACCATGGCCTTGAGACGTTCATCCAACGAAGCAGCCTTATGTTCCTCAGCATCGATGATCACCTGGGGATTTACTGACCATGAAATCACCGTATGACCCTGATGATCCAGTTCCAGCAGGTTCTCGATCTTGTTTGACTTTGTTTTCAGTTCCAGAAGGACATTGGGGAGATCCGCAAAATATTCCACGACATCCCTGGAGTATTCAGATGAGGAATCGAAAGCCAGGCTGTCGGAGAGCTCGCCTGTCCCAACCCTAAAGAATCGCTTAGACTGGGTGGCAATCTTGTCCTTCACCTCGGTAAGGAGCTTTTCAGTATTGGCATAGACGGTGGTTACAGGATTGTTCAAATAGAACTGGAGAATGCAGTAGGTGCAGTCAATGGGGCAATTACTGGTCTGATTGATCACGTGATAATTACAGCAGCGGTAGGTGCGATCCGTACCGGGACACTGTTTAACCGTATGACCCTGCTTCTCTGTAAGCAGGATGTCCCGTTTGGCCGGGGTGGGTTCCTGCTTGAACATGGATTCTTTTATTTCATCCGTAAGTGCGATCTCGATGACCTCAGCCTTGGGATTATTCCGTTTATAGCGTTTGACCAGATCCTGGTCAGCAACCTTCTCATCAACGATGATCCGGGTGATCTTTGGTTCTTTCATATATTTAAATTTTCTTAAAGAGGTCTTTAAATTTGTTTGAGGAAAGCTTTTCCAACACAGCTTCCAATTCATCTTCATTTTTAGCATGGAAACTGATATCCAGTCCCTGTTGTTCAAATTGAGGGTCCCATTTCACTTTCACATTGGGAGGAAGCTCGGCTGAGGCCAACTCACTTGCCAGATCTTCACCAGCCTGAGTGAGGGTAGGGTATCTGGCAGCATTGATCTTCTTGCGAATTTCCATGACGGCGATACGGTTGTCTTCAAAAACAGTATCTGCCATTTCCCAGAGTTCTAATTCCTGGGCCTTGGATTTGAAATCAGTATCATCCCGCTCAGCCATCTCCCAGATATTCTGGATGATCTCAGCCGTCATATTGATCCCGATTCGCAAATTCTCAATGAACCGGGTGACCCAATCAAGATGATTCTCAGCTCTTTGGAAGATCAGGGCACGTTTCAGGCTCAAATCCTTTTCCAGGATAAATACTTGAAGTTCGGGTGGCAGTTTCAATAGAAAGAGAATCTGATCGATGAGCTTTTCCCGAGGTGCCACATCCAGAAGAGGTAAGATCTTTTCTGCCAGAGTGGGTCGAGGAACACCCAGATCAAGAGCGGCACGAGTAAGCAAAGCTTTATCCATGAGACTCATAGGATGATAATATTCAATGATCAATTCCAACAACTCCAGCGTGCTCTCGGATGCTTCGATCAGATAAGCGGGCACCGTAGGCTTTCCTGCTGCCTGAGCTGCCAGGAAAACATGTGTATTGCCAACGATCTTGATACAGGAGGATGTCTGATAAGCCAGGATTGGCTTGATCAGCCCTGAGCCCCTATCCATTTCACGTTTGAAGGGCAGGGGGGTAAAACTTGAATGTATGGCAGGACCGACAGTCGTCAGTTCTTTAACGCTAATCTTCATATTGGCAATATGTTGTGGATTTGATTAATTCAAACATTAATCAGATGCATTTTTACAACGAAACAGACGAAAAACACGAAGAGGATGTTTTATAAAAAGCATGGGCTTCAATTTTGACTCATCACAAAAAAGTTCGTAGAATTCGTCAGATTTGTTGTAAGAAACAGTGAAGCTCTCTTTCCTCGAAGAGTAAGCGGAAATGAGCAACATTTATGAGTCTGCTTTTCTCCTGGCCAGGGATAAGCCTCCAAAACCACTAATGATGGCCATGTAAAAGCCGAAGTCATACCACCAGCCGGTATTATTTGGCTCATAGATTCTGGTTGTATCATTGAAGAAGCCTATGATGAGGGAGAGGGGAGCGATCCAGCCATGCCAGACACCCATAAAGAAACCAGCCGGTTTTTTAATCATGGCTTCTGTTGGATTGGGCATGCAGGACGAAAGAATTGCAATACTGATCAGACTGATTAACACAATTGATAAAAGATTCTTTTTGCTCATATTGTTCTCCTAAAGCGTCTCAAAAAGACCCTTAATTTTATTCTTTCTCACATTGTCATGATGGAAGTATTGACCATTCATGGCAATGTACACACCATGCTCCAGGGTTTGGGCGTATGCCAAGGCAGCACCCATATTAAAGAGTCCGTCAGAGCTGCCGAATACGATGGGGATCATGGCGCCGGTGAGGATAATCGTCTTGTCTTTGATATGCTTTGCCAGATACTTGGCGGTTACAACCATGGTATCTGTTCCATGGGTAATGACGATACGATCAGCAGGGCTTTTTCGACAATGAGTTAGCACGATCTCCCGATCATCGTCAGTCATCTCCAGGCTATCAACCAACATGAGGCTGCGAATGTTCACTTGAAGATGGGAGCGGCCTTGCTCCAGCATTTGTTTCAAGTGCGTATCCTGGAAAAAAAGCTCGCCATTGAGCTCATTATATTCTTTATCAAAAGTCCCCCCGGTAATAAGAATTTGAATCTGCATGTCTATTGGACTCCTCTAGAATATATCAAGCGTCAAATCTGCTCTGTTTGAATCCTGTCAGCAAGGGAATAAGTGGTTCTAGCTGCTCATTAGCACCAGACTTTCCTGCCGGGTCTTCTTGTCGGGGTGTAGCTGAAAGTGAAGAGCTAAGCCCAAAGGGCGAAGACAGGAGTCTGGTCTCATGGGGAGAACTATCGCTACATGAACCGATTGAAAGGTTTCATTTAAAAAATAACCTGATCAATCGGTTCATGCTTTAGGACCATGGGGTGAGGTAAACCACCAACTAAAGTTGGTGGATATTGCATGAACAGGCATGATATTATTTTAAAAAGGTACAGGATTATTGTGAAAAATTACTTACACTTCATGCTGTTTAGTAAAGGAACCTTCATGTTAGAGAAAACAGCAAGACGTTGGTTAAGAGTCATTCATATATTTTTCATTGCAAGCCTCACAGGGGGTTTGGCTTCCATTCTTATTGTAAATCATATTACAGGATTAGATGCCCGTGAGTTATTCATTGCAAATTATTCCATCTACACACTTTTTAATATTGTGGTGACCTGGTCCTTTTACGGGGTGGTCACAACAGGACTCATATATTCAGTATTTACCCACTGGGGTTTGACAAAGCACTGGTGGATCATTGGTAAATGGACAGGCACAGTTATCCTCTTTGTGCTGGTATGGGTCTGGCTGGGACCAGCTATAAACGGGATGGTCGCACTATCTGACATAGGTCTATCAAAGCCAGAGATATCGCATTCCTATGCAGAATACCATAACTCCCTGACTCCTGTCATCGCCATTGCTCTCCTTCTTGTCTTTGTGCTTATCTCCATCACCATCTTCAGGCCCTGGGGCCAGCGGGAACAAAAATATGAATTGAGAAGAGGAATGATACTCACTTTGACTGGTATAGGGCTCGTTTTAGGTGTGGGGCTAGGACTGCTGGGGTACTATGATCTAGAATCCTACCGCAACATGGAGATCAAAACCCCTGATTTGGCCCAAATCCCCGATGGGAGCTACACTGGTTCTGTGAGCTATTCTGGTTTTGAATATGCAGTAGAGGTGAGGATCGCCGAACATAGAATTGAAAGGGCCGAAGTAATTGAGAATCGAGATAGTGATTATGCCCGTTTCGCTGAAGGTGTTATTCAGCGGATCATTGAAAAACAATCACCTGATGTGGATGGTATCACTGGAGCGACCACGACGAGTAAATGTTTGATGAAGGCAGTGGAGACCGCCCTGGAAGGAGCAATTAAATGAATGTAGATAAAAGAGTTCAGCGCAAATTCGAAAAAAAGACCTGGAGTGAGGTAAAATCCAAGAATTCGTGGCAGGTTTTTCGGATCATGGCTGAATTCGTTGAGGGTTTTGATGCTTTAACCGAAATCGGTCCTTCTGTGACTGTTTTTGGCTCTGCCAGAACCAAACCAGATAAACGCTACTATAAGATCGCTCAAGAATTGGGTATGTTGCTCGCTCGCGAGGGTTTGACCGTCATTACAGGTGGGGGGCCAGGGATCATGGAAGCCACTAATAAAGGCGCCAAGGAAGTGGGTGGTGCATCGGCCGGTGTGGGGGTTGAACTTCCCTTTGAAGCATCCAATAATGCCTACATCGATTCAGACAAGAATATCACCTTTCGCTACTTTTTTGTGCGTAAGCTCATGTTCCTGAAATATTCCCAGGCCTTTGTCGCCTTCCCCGGTGGCTTGGGCACGTTGGATGAGCTGTTCGAATCCCTTACTCTATCTCAAACTGGTAAGACCCCACGTTTCCCCATTCTTTTGGTTGGCAGAGACTACTGGGCTGATCTGGTAGATTGGCTCAAGGATCGAGCACTGGCAGAGGGCTATATCAACGCCGAAGATCTAGAGCTATTCAGAGTGGTTGATACGGCGGAAGAAGTGATGGACTCCATTACAGGATTTTTTGCGAAATTCCGCAAAGAAATGGTTCCGAATTTTTGATTATTTATGAATTCATGGTAGCCTCGTAGCATGCTACGAGGCTACCATGGGTTAATTATCAGCTTAACTTCTGTTTGAGTTTAGCCACATAGCGGCGACTCATGACGTAAGGTTCTTCTATCCCCTTCAAATAAACCCGATAAGAATTGTTGAACCACTCTTCCAGCCTGTCGACAAATTCCATGTTCACAATGGTGGTCCGATGAATCCGATTGAAAAAAGTAGCCGGTAAACGGGTTTCCCATTCGGACATTGATTTATGAACCAGGACCTTCTTCTTGTTGGTGCAAAGAACCTCAGAGTAGTCGCCAGCTGAGGTGATGCTGATAATGGTACTGATCTTGAGGAAACCAAGACTGGTATTCAGCTTTAGCAGGAGTCGATCGTGATACTCCAATTCGCGTATACTTTCATCAGATTCATCAGGAATGAGCTCGAGTCTCTCAATGGATTGCTTGAGCCGTTCAGGATTGACAGGTTTTAGCAAATAGTCCAGGGCGTTGACTTCGAAAGCACGTAGGGCATATTCATCAAAGGCAGTTACAAAGATCACCTTGACATCAGAGCTGATATGTTCCAGAACATCAAAGCCGTTTAATCCAGGCATTTGAATGTCCAGAAAAACCAGGTCTGGCTGTCGCTCATTAATGAGTTCAAGAGCCTTGTCCCCGTTGGCAGCTTCACCGACGATGTCGATGTTATCATGGGCTGAAAGCATCTGCCGCAGATCGTTTCGAGAGAGACGCTCATCATCAACAAGAAGGGTCTTATATACTTTAATCATGCGCTTCACTTACTGTTCGTGAAATTGTGAGTTTGACGACCACACAACCCTCTTCTTCCGAGGTATTCATTTTATAATTCCCGGGGAAACGGTTTTCCAGGCGATCCCTGACATTCTTCAAGCCTGTACCTGTTCCTGCTGGACGAGAGCGGGCTGGATCATTTTCGGCTAGCCATTTTCCACTATTTCGTACAATGACAGTGAGCTGATTGTCTTTCACTTTCGCCCGGATACTGATCTTTAGGGGCATGTCAGAAGTCTTCATCCCGTATTTAACCGCATTCTCGACCAGGGGATGTACCAAAAAACTGGGGATTGGATATTCTTCAGCGAGAGGATCAATTTCAAAAATTACCTGAAGGTTTTCCTCAAAGCGCTTTTTCTCGATTGCAAAATAATGTTGTATGGCCTGAACCTCTTCACTGAGAGGAACATCTCCATTATTCTTAGTGACCAACGAGTACCTGAGCAGTTCGGCCAGTTCAGAGACCATGTCTCTTGCTTTATTATGATCTTCAAGGATCAAGGCTCTGATGGAATTCAGAGAGTTGAATAAAAAGTGCGGGTTCAACTGATAGCGAAGCATTTGCAGTTGAGCACTCTGGGCTAACAATTCAGCCTTTTCCACCCGCAGAAGCTGTTCATTCCACTGACGCCAGAAATTGATGAGAAAATACAGGGATGACCAGGTGAAGAGGATGAAGGAGTTCCAATAGATCTGACTAATGTTGCTGCGCCAGGTAAGTCTATCCAGTGATTTCTGAAATTCCTGGATACCGTAAATGGGATAGGAGACAAAACGATCCACATACAACCAGATGATGGCAAATATGATAGAGCTGAGGATAACGAGCACCGAAACGTTCAACAGGGACTTATCCTGGATGTCTATCTTTTGATAAACCTTACGCATCATTAGGGTCACAAGAAAGGCCACCACATAAGTTACCGAAAAGCCGATCATGTTGGGAGTGTCAAGGTCTTTGTGGGAATAGAAGATCAGATAATAAATGACTCCGTAAAGAAGCCATCCACTGATTTGCAGTACCCAGAAAAGGGAGAGTTTGCTCTGTTGTATATTGGTTTTCATTATTGTCTGAATTCTTCCTACTGGTATGCCATGGGATTTACTGAAAAGGGTATCACTTCGTTTTTCATCAGATACAATTTGGTTTCGCGAAGGCTTTCTCGCCAGTTTTTTCTTAGTGATTTATTCATGTCTAATTCTATTCGATTCATTTCCAGCGCCAAAATAGGAAATATTTATGGGCACAATTTGCGAATTAGCCAAACGGCCAATTGAAGCGACAAGCGGTTGAATTATTTCACCAGAAAAAATGGGACAAAACCCGCTCATTTAGGGCTTGGATATATTTGACGTCCATAAATAACCACTCATCGAAGCTGGCTACCCCTCATAGAAGAATGATCGAGTCAGGGACTCTTTTGTATAAGTTTGGGCATGACACTCCAAGCAAAGGGACCAGACATGCACACGAGACTTTTCAAACCATTACGAATCATTGTCCTGTTACTCCTCAGCCTGATAATTGTCAACTGTAGCACAGGTCCGCTGGCAAAAGGACCCGATGCTGGTAAAGTTGACCTGAGAGAGCTTCAGATGAAGGCCATCCAGGCTTACAATGACAAGGATTATGCTTCTGCCGTTAAGTACTATGAAAGCGTTCTTAATCACAATCAGGATGCATTTATAATCGCCTATAACCTGGCTTGCTCCTATGCCCTCATGGGCGATGCTGATCAAGCTTCAAACTATGTGAACCATGCCTTTGCGAATGGCTTCCGGAATATCGAATTTATGCACAAAGATCCTGACTTCGATCCGATTCGTGAGGATGAAGGGTTTCAAGAAACGCTTAAACGACTTGATGAGAGATTCAAAGCGATTGGTATCCTGAAATATGTGAAGGCTGAATCATTTTTGCCCTATCGCATACGATTACCAAAGAATTATGATGCCAGCAAAAGTTATCCCTTATTGATCGGTATGCATGGCAATGGTGGCAATGCCGATGCCTTTATTGCTCTCTATGATGTTCTGGAAGACCCTCAGGTCATCTATGTGGCACCAGAGGGTCAGTATCCACTTTCTTTAAATATTGGGCCGCAGTTTCACCGCAGGACCTGGGCTTTGGCTGGAGTGAACAAAGCAACGATGATGCAAGCCGATCTGGCTGTTGAATCATATATCCTGAGCACCATCAATGAAGTTTCACAAGAGTATAAGGTCTCAAATGTTTATCTCATGGGATTTTCACAGGGAGCTGCTTATGCTTATACAGTGGGTATCAGAAACCCTGAGCATATCAAAGGGGTAATTGGCTTTAGCGGATATCTTCCTGATTTTGAAGGCAAAAATTCGATTCTCACAAAACGGGATATTGAAAATGGTAAAGATGTTCGGATCTATGTCGCCCATGGCATCGATGATGCAGCTATTGGGGTCGAAGAGGCTAGAATTACCAGCGTATTGTTGGAAGAGCAGGGTTATGAGGTTTCCTACATGGAGTTTGAAGGACATCATGGGGTCAAAGCAGATATATTCAACCACGCTGTGGGTTGGATGCAGAAATAAAATTCGGGTTTCATTCTAGGTTGAATGAAAAAAGAGAAGCCACCGCAAGGTGGCTTCTTCAGTTTAATATGATTAAGGGTCTAGAACCTTGCGAAGGTTTTGAACCTTCGCAAGGTTAAGAATTAGTCCAGCAATGACCTCATCACATATTGAAGAATACCACCATGACGGTAATACTCCAATTCATTTGGTGTGTCGATCCGAGTCAAAGCATCGAATGAAAATTCACTTCCATCCACTCTCACACCATTCACCGTCAATACTTTCCCAGGGGCCAGACCTTCAGCAATACCACTTATGGAGAGTGTTTCTTCTCCTGTCAGATTCAAGCTTTCTCGACCTTCTCCGTCTTTGAATTGTAGGGGCAACACACCCATTCCGATGAGATTGGAACGATGAATGCGCTCAAAACTCTCTGCTATAACAGCTTTTACTCCCAGAAGGTAGGTTCCTTTTGCTGCCCAATCGCGACTTGATCCGGTTCCATACTCTTTCCCGGCAATGACCATAAGCGGTGTACCTTCTGCCTTATAGGCCATGGCACTATCAAAAATGGTAGTGACGTTCCCTTCAGGAAGTTTTCTGGTGAATCCACCCTCAGTTCCAGGGGCCAGAAGATTTCGCAAACGGATATTAGCGAACGTCCCCCGCATCATGACCTCATGGTTTCCTCGTCGACTCCCATAGGAATTGAAATCTTTGACTTCAATACCGTTTTGTATCAAATATTTACCGGCAGGTGTATCAGCTTTGAAAGCCCCTGCTGGAGAAATATGATCAGTGGTCACAGAGTTACCCAGTAAAGCAAGAACACGAGCATTTCTAATATCACTCAGTTCTCCTGCTTCAGGGCTCATCCCTTCAAAGAATGAGGGCTTCCGGATGTATGTTGAATCCTTATCCCAGGCAAAGGTATTACCTGTGGGGATTTCAAGATTCTGCCAGGCTTCGTCTCCGCTAAATACATTCGCATATTTGCTTTTGAATTGTTCAGGTTTAACAGCTTGAGCCACAGCATCCGCTATTTCCTGTGAACTGGGCCAGATATCTTTGAGAAAGACATCATTTCCGTTTGTATCCTGACCAAGAGCCTCATTATAAAGGTCAATGTCCATGGTTCCAGCCAGAGCATACGCCACAACCAGGGGTGGTGAAGCCAGATAGTTGGCTTTCACGTGGGGGTTAACCCGTCCTTCGAAATTTCGATTTCCTGAGAGTACAGAAGTTACCACCAGATCACCTGATTCTACTGCTTCAGAAATGGGAGCTGGCAGAGGACCACTATTTCCAATGCAGGTAGTACAACCGTATCCAACGAGATTGAACTTTAATTGATCAAGATATTTTGATAGACCTGCTGCATTTAAATACTCGGTAACCACCTTTGATCCAGGAGCCAGGCTGGGCTTGACCCAGGGCTTTATATTCAGCCCGAGTTCAACAGCCTTCTTTGCCACCAGACCAGCACCTACCATAACATTGGGATTTGATGTGTTTGTACATGACGTAATGGCGGCGATGACGACCGATCCATCCTTCAAATCATAATCTGCACCAGTAACTCTAACTGCGCCCTTACTCTCTCCGCGAAGAGTCTCCAGGTCTTTGGACCAGGTCGATTTTGAATTTTTTAGCTCAATACGATCCTGGGGACGTTTGGGACCGGAAATAGAGGGGACAACAGTGCTCATATCCAGTTCCAGATTGGCAGTATATACTGCGTCCTCTGTACCAGCCTCATAATACATGCCCTGGGCTTTGGTATAAGCTTCCACCAGCTCAACCTGATCCTCATCCCGTCCGCTAAAACGGAGATAGTTCAGGGTGGCTGCATTCACAGGGAAGTAGCCCATGGTGGCGCCATACTCTGGTGCCATATTGGCGATCGTTGCCTGGTCTTCGAGACTGAGATGGGCGATTCCCGCTCCATAGAATTCAACAAATTTTCCAACCACACCCTGGGCGCGCAGCATTTCCACAACAGTTAGTACAAGATCGGTTGCAGTTGTGCCTTCAGCCATTCTACCGCTGAGCTTAAAACCCACAACCTGGGGGATCAACATAGAGATGGGTTGTCCCAGCATGGCTGCTTCAGCTTCAATACCACCTACACCCCAACCCATGACACCCAGACCATTGATCATGGTTGTGTGTGAATCAGTTCCCACAAGTGAATCAGGATAGATCTGAATCCCATCTTCAGTTTGTTTCTTGAAAACAACCTGGGCCAGGTATTCCAGATTAATCTGGTGAATGATACCGGTATCCGGTGGAACCACATTAAAATTTTCAAAAGCCTCCTGGCCCCAGCGTAGAAAGCCATAACGTTCCCGATTGCGTTCCATTTCGATGACAGCATTATCAAGTAAGGCTGAGCTAGTACCAAATTTATCAACTTGAACAGAGTGGTCAATGACAAGGTCAGCAGGTTGAAGTGGATTGATCTTTCCTGGATTTCCACCTAGGTCGGTCATGGTATCTCGCATAACAGCCAGATCCACAACAGCCGGGACACCGGTAAAATCCTGCAGGAGTACACGACTGGGTCGAAGCTGGATCTCATGATCAGAAACAGCTTTGGAATCCCAATTCAGAATAGCTTCCACGTCGTTCCGTGAGACGGTAATATCATCTTCAAAGCGTAACATGTTCTCGAGAAGGATCTTGTGAGCGATAGGAAGTTTCTTCAGCTTCTCATCTGCATTTAGTTGGGAGAGGGCAAAATATTCATAATCCTGACCCTGGATGGTGAGCTGTGAACGTGTATTAAAGGTATTCAATGATTTAGTATTGCTTGGCATGGCTGCTCCTGGAAATTATAGAGTTGAACGAAAAAACAGGGGTGGTGGGAGTGTTATTATTAAGTGTGTTGATCACCTGGGAAACTAAGATTTTGAAGCCCAAAATCAATTGTCATCATCTGAGGTGTAAGATTGATATAAAGTAATCACCACACGAAGCAATATTTTAGCATAGGACCGTTCAATCAGTCATAAATTGCTTTGTTTGAGTTCTCCTTATTACATATTCCATCAGTTAGACTTTTTCTGATTGATTAGGACTTTCAATGAATTTTTATATAGATATTCTATTCTGGATACGCCAGAAGAAATGGTTCCTTGTAGCCCTGGTCTATGGTATGGTCATGCATCACATGGTGACGCCCCCTGCTGATCTAAATATGGCTGCTTATGATGCTCTGATCATTATTTCCATGGCTTTGATACTTATCATTACTGAGCCACTCCCTCTACCAGCAATAGCCATGTTTATGCTTTTCATGCAGGTAGTGCTGGGGATAGATACAGCAAATAATGTTGCCTCTTCCTTCATGAATGATGCTGTCTTTTTTATTATGGGATCGCTCATGCTGGCTGTGGCAATCGTTAGCCAGGGACTGGATAAGCGACTCGCTCTGGGTATTATTAAGCTAACAGGGCATAAAACCTGGCGGATCATCGCCGGGTTTACCGCGATCTCAGCGATTCTCTCATCATTTATCGGTGAACATACTGTTGCTGCTATGATGATGCCGGTTGGTTTGACCCTGGTTCGCTATGCCCACAAAGATCCCCGGAAAGTTGCTGGCTTAACAGCAGCCCTGCTCTTCTCAATTGCCTATGGCGCGACCATTGGTTCCATTGGAACACCATCTGGTGGAGGGCGCAATGTGATCATGATGAACTATTGGTCAGAATTTGGCGCTGGGTCAGTCTCATATCTGGAATGGATGAAATATGTATACCCCATGGTCTTGTTGCAGATACCCTTCACGGTAATTATCCTACTTTGGACCTTTAAGCCTGAGCAAAATAATCTTGATAGTGCGGTACGAAAGCTTGTGGTTGATGTGGCCCGCGCTGGTAAAGTAAAAGGTAAAGAATGGTTGGCAATTTTCCTGTTTATCCTGGTATTCCTTGGCTGGGTATTTCTCAGCGAAGGATATGGATTGGGTATTATTGCCTTGCTGGGAGTCTTTCTTTATCTGGCTTTCGGATTGGTGGAGTGGAGTGAACTAAACAGAAAGACCAACTGGGGAGTGATCCTACTTTTTGGTGCTGCTATTTCCATTGGTATCCAGATGAATCAAACTGGTGCTGCTGAATGGGTAGCCCAGGTAATTATTATTAATCTAGGAAAAATTATTAGTAGCGAGGCGATCTTACAGGGAAGTGTTTCTGTCCTGTTGACGGGCGTCATGTCCAATATTCTCAGCAGTTCTGCCACAGTCGCTGTCGTAGGACCCATTGTTTTAGATTTGGGTGGAGATAAGATCCTCATTGGATTCATGACTGCAATCGCATCAGCATTTGGATATTTTACAGCTGTGGCGGCTCCGGCTTGTACCATTATTTATTCCAGTGGACTGGTTAAATCTAAAGACTTCTTGCGAGCAGGCTGGAAAATGGCTGTTTTATCTGTTGTTAGCCTGCTTGCTTTATCCTTATTATGGTGGCCATTACTATGACAAAGAAAAAAGGACAAATCGATCCCCGATCACTCAAGTTTCTCACGGCTGTGAGCAGTGCGGAGTATTCGAAATCTACACTAAAGTTAGGTTCCTTGATCGCATCCGTATTCGATGCCAGTCTTGGTGTGGTGTACGTCGGTGAAAAAGCCAGCGAATTTCATGGGAGTTCTGTAAATCTCACCCGTCAGAACCTGACGGACTGGAATATTATTCACCCTGGGCTGGAAGTCCTGGAATGGGCGCTTCAAGAGCTCAAAAAAATGAATCCTGATAATAAAGCCCTGGCAAAGATCCAATTTAATCCAGATCATGTATACGAAGAGGATGGCAGGGTAAGAGTTATTATGCCAGATGAAGAGGGCTCTAGAATTGAACTGATTCTCCGGGAAGGGGAACTGGTCAATGAGCTACGCAAAGAAATGCAATTGGAAAATTATGATCTGGCGATCATTGGCGGAAGTCAGAATAAACGCCATCTGGCTCATTCCCTTATACAATATCTTCCTGCTTCAATTTTTGTTCTTCAAAAGTTTAATCCACGCAAAAAATATAAATTATTGATCCTGGTTGATGATTCGACTGCCACAGCAAAATCGGTGGAGTACGGAGCCCTTATTGCTAAAAAATTAGGTTGGAAGGTTCGGACCCTAACCGTATCCAAGACCAAGCGCTTTGGTGCCGGTTATCAGGGGGCTGCAGATATGGCTAAACAATATTTCGAATCCAGAGGTATTCCTGTGGAACAATTCTTCCTTACTGGTGATCCTGTTCGGACATTTGTTGAATTTGCAGGTGACAATCATTTTGTCATCATGGGTGCATCTACTTTAAATCCTGTAAAACAATTTTTATTCGGCAGTAAGCCTATACAGACTTTAAAGCAAACTGACATCCCGATCCTGATCGTCCGTTAGGGACGTAGCTCTTTTGCATATTTCCGCCGATATGCTCTATTGGATCCAGCGGAAGCGCTGGCTCCTCATTGCCTTTCTCCTCGGTGCAATTTTTTATTTCCTGATCCCAAAACCTGATGATCTGAGCCTGGAGGCTTATCACATTCTGATTATCATTCTCATGACCCTCATCCTGATCCTTAAAGAACCCATACCGCTTCCAGCTATCGCCCTTCAGTTGATCTTCTGGCAGGTTATTATTGGAGGAAGTACGCCCAATGAAGTAGGTTCGTATTTTATGAATGATGCGGTCTTCTTTATCATGGGCTCCCTCATGTTGGCTGTGGCCATCGTGAGCCAGGGATTAGATAAACGACTCGCTCTGGGGATCATCCGATTGACTGGCAATAAGACCTGGCGAATCGTAGCCGGAATTACGGCCATATCGGCTCTGCTTTCAAGCTTTGTGGGGCCACATATGGTCACTGCCATGATGCTCCCTGTAGCGCTTACCCTGATACGTTTTACCTCGAAAAAGGGACAAACAAATTCTGGTCTAATTGCCGCCTTGCTTTTCTCTATTGCCTACGGAGCGACAATTGGATCTATCGGTACGCCCAGTGGGGGGGGTCGTAATGTGATCATGATGAATTATTGGGCAGAATTTGGCTCTGGTAGTTTGAGTTACATCCAATGGATGAAAATGGTATATCCCATGGTTTTAATTGAGATTCCTCTCACTATTCTCATCATATTAAAAACATTTCCGCCTGAGTTGCGCGTTTTGGATACTGCCGTCCGCCGACTCTCAGTAGAGGTAGCTCGCGCAGGCAAAATAACGGGAAAAGAAATCTTTTCTGTGCTTCTCTTTGCTGGTGTTTTGTATGCCTGGATCGTTTTGAGTGAGGATTATGGACTTGGGAGTATTGCACTCATTGGAATCTTCCTCTTTATGGCTTTTGACCTGGTCGCCTGGAAGGATTTGAGTAAAGGGGTGAATTGGGGAGTCGTCCTTTTATTTGGGGCAACCATCTCAATTGGTGTCCAGATGAAAATTACTGGAGGGGCTGCCTGGCTGGCTGAGGGAAGTATGAACTTCCTAAAAGGAGTGATCCCGAATGTTGATGCCCTGCGGGCTGTTGTCTCAGTTGCCTTGAGTGGGGTTTTGTCCAATCTCCTGAGTAGTTCAGCCACTGTCGCAGTTGTGGGGCCTGTCGTTCTCAATTTGGGGGGTGATCCCATCCGCCTGGGTCTGGCTTCAGTCATATCCTCGGCATTTGGATATTTTACTGCTGTTGCAGCCCCTGCCTGTACTATCATTTATTCCAGTGGCCTGGTCAAAGCCCCTGATTTTCTAAGAGCAGGGTGGAAGATGGCCATCATGTCAGTTACCTCGCTACTACTATTAGCACTTTTCTGGTGGCCCCTGTTCGAATAGTATTCCCAACGGCGCCACAATTGATCAAAAATGACAATATAATATTCAGCTAAAAGAGGTTATCTTCCTGGACTATGCACTCCTATGATGTAATTGTACTTGGTGCCGGGATCAATGGCTGTGGAATCGCTGAGAATTTTGCGCGATCAGGGAAGAAGGTGCTTCTACTTGACAAGGAGGGGGTTGGACAGGGTACCTCATCCAAGTCATCACGACTGATTCATGGTGGCCTGCGCTATCTGGAAACTGGTCAAATTCATCTCGTACATGAAGCTTTACATGATCGTCAGCGACTCATCGCCAAGTATCCCGATCTGGTACAAGCCAGGCGTTTCTTCCTCCCGATATACAAATCAAGTCCCAGGCCTGCATGGATGATTAGAGTTGGCTTATCCATGTATGACATGCTTTCAGGCTCACGAAAGGTTGGCCATTCCCAGACGGAGGATATTGCATCATTTAAAGAAAAATTCCCGGCATTCATCGAGGAAGGACTGGTGTCCGTGCTTTCCTATGTGGATGCAAAAACCCATGACAAGGAACTCACACGGAGAGTAGCTGACGATTTTCAGGATCTGGGTGGGAAGGTTATGGTTCATTGTGATATTGAAACTATCCACTGGGACGACGAGAACTTTCAGCTCTATTCAAGTACTGGAGATTTTTCAGCTCCCATCCTGGTGAATGCCACGGGACCGTGGCTCAACGAAGTGAACACTAAATTTGATTTTCCCACACGCTTCCAGATTCGGAAGGTGAGCGGTATTCACCTCATCTTTGATGGACTTTTCGTACCGGAACTCATGTTCATGCAAACCAAAGAAAAACGTATATTTTTTATCATACCAGAGCCGGAAAACGACCAAACCCTCATCGGCACAACCGAACGTGAGGAAGACTGCGACATGGATGACGTGGATGCACAGGAAAATGATATTCAATACCTTCTGGACCAGGTCAATGTCTATCTCAAACCAGACCACCAGTTCCAGAGGGAGGATGTGCGTGATATTTATATTGGTGTTCGTCCACTGGTTCGAAGAAAGGGCGATATGTCTGATGTGAGTCGTGAATATAAACTTGACCTTCATCGTAAGGGAAAGACCAAATTGCTGCATGTATTTGGTGGGAAATTAACCACCTACCTATCTCTAGCGGAGGATGTAGCTAAAGTGTTAGCAGCAGGGAGTTAGACGGGAGCTTAATAGCTAGTCCTGAATCTGTGTTAGTTTGTTTTTTCTAGCAAAGAGATCGAGCAAGTGGGGTAATAACAGAAAGTCGCAAAGAATGGCCGCGACTAATGCACTTATACACAGAATTCCAAAATTTCTCAAGGGTTGCGATTCTGCGAGGATAAATACTGAAAACCCGGTGACCAGAATAAGTGTAGTGAAAAATGCTCCTGCACCTGCAGCAGAATAGGTTTTTTGGAAATTCCCCAGCTTCTTATACCAATATAAAAAATGAATGGTGTCATCAACAATAATACTCAGCATCAGGCATCCTACTGGTACAGTAACCATATCAATCGGAATTCTAAACCATCCCATAACCCCCAAGATAAATAGCACGGGTAATAAGTTTGGAAATATGGTTGCCAAGAATAGACGCGTATTTCTTAAGTAAAACAGCAGTATGGCAAAAACAATGATAAATGCCAGGAGTAAACTAGAACGAAAAGAGCCCCCCATTTCCTTGGCCACCAATCCGTATAAGGGGACGTATCCTGTTGCTTGTGGTTCTTTGCCATCGAAATATAGATCATTCAGCTCAGCAATCGATTTTTCAAGTTCTTGACCCTCTTGGGTGGACAATATTGGTATGACAAATGTTATCCGACCGGTATTACTGGACCGCGACTTGTATCCAAGACTTTTAGCGTCGAAAAAAGGTTCAATATCTAGAAAGGATAAGGAGGCGTGTATTTGCGGCAATTCAAAAACAGCATCTATCCATTTTTCCAGGTTGTCTTTTGCCAGCCCGTCAAGGGGAATGACATATTCAATGGGAATATATTTACCAGCGGAAGCCTCGATGAAGTGATGATCAATTATTGCCTTATTCCTGGGAGATAAGAGACGTACACTGTCGATATTGGTACTTATACTCCCAATTTTTAGTAGACTCAACAACAACAAGCCCCCAAAAACCATAGCTGTCAATTTCCAGGATGGAGTCTTCATTGTGGAAAAGGGATTTAACCAACGTGTAGAAAAGGTATACTTTATGGTCCAAGGATAAAAAAGCACTATAGCCCAGAAGAGACTCCCCAGTAATCCAAAAAGAGCCAAAAGAACAAAATCATTGAGGATCGGAATATCTTCAAAGGCAAAAACTATGAGCCCTGCCATGGTTGTCAGGTTGGCAACCAGACTGGGAACAATAACTTTGCGAAAATTACCATTGTGTACCAAGATGTGCAGGCTTGTAGACGTGCTGTAAAAAAGGATTACCACGGGCAGGATCAAGTGGATCAGACTGAACTGAATACCAAGTACTGAACTGGCTACGAATAGAGAAAGAATACCACCGACAGAAACACCCAGGGTCATAATTATTACCAATGGTTTCCTGATAATAATAATAAGGAAAATGATAAGGAAAATGATGCTGAGACCCAGAAACTTCTGGAGGGATGCCCGGGTTTCCTGGTTGATAGCATCATAGATAACTCCCGTACCTGCTATGTGTGATCGCAGAGGAATATCCTTCACCATGGTCTGGATTTTGTGCAGCAACTCTGGACGGTTGGGATTTAATGCTGAAGGAGGTTCAAAAAAAGCGATGAGAGAGAAGGTATTTTCAGCTGGTTCTTCTTTCAATCTTATTAAGGGCAATGGCCAGGATGATACACCAGCTATGTGTTCCAGACTATCCAGAGATTCTGAAAAATCAAACAGAAGGTCGTCTACCTTGTCCTCTGGGAGTTGGCCATTATCTTCAAACACGATTACGTAAAAAGCATCTGAGCCAAATTGATCCAGGAAATGTCTGTATTCTATTACCGCGCTGCTGGAGTCCACGATCCATCGGTTAAATGAGTTGTTAAATGTCAAGCCAGGTACTTTCAGGAAACAAATAACAATAAATACAACCATCGCTGAGACTCGGGCAAACATTGTTATTTTGCTCTTGGTCACCTTCTATCCCCTCAGCGTCCCCATCCCACTATCCTGCAGAGAAAACAGCTAATTTCGGGGTTCATTTTCATACGATTTGAATCCTGATTCACCAATAGTCAAATAACTGAATAGGCCATAGACACCAACGCTCAACACAATATTCAAAATATTGCTCACCAGGAGGATCATCCAGAAACTGCTCGGTTCAGGATTCTCGAACCAGTGAGTTTCAATCACTTTCACTGAGACGCCAAAAAAGAATCCGAACAGGCCAAAATATGCCGGTGCATAGTGCATAGAGATCACCTCAGGTCCTTTCCCCTCAAACCAGGCGCGATTGTAGACCCTTATAAATTGAGTCTTGATCGCAAAGAGATCATAGAGCCAATTCCACAAGGCCAGGACCGAACCCAGGATAAATCCAGCCTGGAGGGTCACACCAAACCCAGTCTGGCCAGGGAGAAAGGGTAGGGTCAAGACAGTGATGAGGCTGGTGGCGGAGCCAAAAACGAATCCATGATAAATCCGGAATCGCCCTAGTCTCATTCGCGTATCAAATTCCCAAAGTTTTAGCCAATTTGTACCAACTCCAGGCACGATGTACGAGAGTAGAATAGGAATAGACATTACCAGGATGACCAGATCATGGTCACCCTTATAGCGGTGTAACCACAGGTAATACGCAGATGGAAAAAGGATGAGAACGGCCAGGTATTGGTAAATCTTGAAGAATCTTTTCATTTGTTCTTTCCAAGCAGCATACCCTGTTTTTTAAAGGTTTCTTTTCTGAAGAGCGGATTGTAAGCCAGATAGACTCCCAAGCGATAAGGATTCCGCATGTTTGTTTTAAAGTCAAAAGCCCTTGAAAAGATGGAGGAAATGCTGTTGAAGCGGGACCGGATCTCAAACGCGACCTCGGTGAGCTCATCGGGTGACATATTCTTGGGGATAAATGCCGCATGGTTGAAGCGATATTCGGGATGTAGCCACCACTTCTCGTCATAAAGCAGTCGTCCTTCCCTTCTTAGTTTATCATACAGTGGTGTGCCGGGATAGGGCATGAGAATATTGAAGGCAGCGAAGGCGAATTTATTCTCTCGGGCAAAGGCTTCGGTGGCCAATATCGATTCATGTGTGTCATTGTCAAAGCCGATGGTAAAGGCCGCCCAGGTCTGGTGGCCAAAGTCTCTGAGAATCTTGATCTGATCTTTGAAACCCTCCTGCCAACGATTCAGACTCGGCCCTTTGCGCATTTCGTGTAGACTCGATTCCGTGATGGATTCAAATCCGATGACATTGCCCAAACAGCCGCTCTGCATCATCAAATCCATGAGTTCCAGATCATTGGTGACATCAATACTTGCCTGAGAAACCCATTTTTTCTTCAGCGGGATTAGTTCGCGGAATAGATCTTTGGCAGCTTTCGGGTTGGCAATAATATTGTCATCCACAAAAAACAACATTTTACGACCCTGAACATCAATTTCCCTCAAGACCTCGTCAATGGATCTTACATAGTGACGTTTGTCAAAATATTGGGTTACTGCACAGAAGGTGCAATCGTATGGACAACCCCGACCGAACTGTAGAAGCGTTAGAGGTAAATACCCCTTTTTGCCATAGATCGTGCGTGTAGGAATAACACCACAGGGTTGGATACCGATCTCCGACTGATAGACCTTTTTCAACTGCCCGTTCTCAAGGTCATTAAGAACGTCTTCCCACATGAATTCTGCGTCTCCAAGAAAAATTGCATCAGCATGTTCCTGGGCTTCTTCCTGAAGCAGGTTCACATGGATACCACCTAGAATGACCGGGATGCCCCTGCGGCGATATGCTGAGGCGATTTCGTAGGATCTGCGGGCAGTGAAGGTTTCCACCGTAATACCAACCAGATCAGCTACTTCGTCAAAATTGATGGTTTCCACCCGATCATCAAAGATCTTGACCTCATGCCGCTTATCGGTCACAGCAGCTATCATGGCTAATGGCAGGGGCTCCATCCGTCCTTCATCTACATACAGGCTGTGTTCCCGCCGGCCAATATTGGGTTTGATCAAGATGATTTTTGCCATGACTACCCCAGTTTCAGGAACTGTTTGTTCCCGATCTCTCTTTTTGATACCAGGTTTGCCAGAATGAATATCTGACTATGATAGAAACTTTGGCGATTCGTAGGATTTTTACGCAATCTGCTGAAAATGTTCGCATGGGTATTGAAGCGAGTTCGGGCTTTAAAACAGCCTTCAGTAAGCTCGTCCGGACTCATGCTGGCTGGTTGAAAGGCAGCCCGGCCATATTGATAGTTGGGATCCAACCACCAGGAATCATAAAGCAATCGATCTTCTTTCTTGAGCCTATCGTATAGAACGGTCCCTGGCATCGGTTGAAGGGGATTGAAATTGGCGAGAAAGAATCCGGATTCCAGCGAGAAATCCACAGTCTGGTCAAAGACCTCGGGTGTATCATGATCATACCCAAAGATAAAGGTCGCATAGATCAACATCCCATGGTCATGGAGCTTTTTGATCTGTTCGGAATAGGGTCCCTGCCTCAGGTTCCATTTCTTGCCCATTTGGGCCATGTTTTCTTGACTGAGTGATTCAAATCCCACGAGGACATTAAAGCATCCACTTCGCTGCATGAGATCCAGGAGTTCATCGTCCTCTGTAACATCCAAACTGATCTGGCAGGACCAGTGGATCTTCAAGGGTATGAGTGCCTGCAGTAATTCCTTAAAATGTTCTCGATCTCCAAGAATATTGTCATCCACGATAAAGATATGGTTTTTGCCTGAGACTTTGATCTCATCAATCACATTGGACACAGTTCTAAAACGGAGGGTGTCACCATAGGATGCCCGGATGGAACAAAAATTACAGGCATGGGCACAACCCCGGGTGTATTGAACCAGTGAGAGGTGAGGATACCTTTTGTTTTCATAGATAGATCGGTCCGTAACCGTTGCTTTGATATCCGGAAGTTTTTGCATTCTATAGAATCGTTGAAGTGATCCAGCTCTTAGATCAGCCACGATTTGTGGCCAGAGTTCCTCAGCATCACCAGTGACCACAACGTCTGCGTATTGACCGACCTCTTCCGGCATGGCGGTGGCATGGAAGCCCCCCATGATCACGGGGATTCCCCGCTGGCGAAATGGGGCAGCAAGGCTATAAGCACGTTTCGCTGTATAGGTCTCTACACTTAGTGCGACAGCATCAGCATGTAGATCGGGGGGAATTGTCTCAATACGATCATCAAAAAAGGATACGTTGATATCGGGAGGTGTCAGTGCTTTCAGACAGGACCACACCAGCGGTTCCATGGCATCCTTTGCCTTGTAATCCCCTAGATTTGGTTGAATGAAAATGATCTTCAATTTGCCACCTCGAAAATGTCACCCCAACCACTGTTTCGATCCAGGATGGATGGTTTAATATCCCCTAGTTTTTGCCCTCTCCGATGACGGATCTGCAAATATTTACCTGCGGATCCACTAGAGATTTGATTTACAACCAGGGGACCCAACTGTCCTAAATTTCGACAGTAATCATAATGGTAATTTTGGCGTAGACGCTGATCTACTTTCTTTGCCAATTCCAGCTTTTCTGCTTTTACCGGTGGCTCAAATTCGAGGTATAGACAGTAGTGAGGAGTATCAGCACTTTCTTCGGGACTTATGAGCATAAAGGCAGGTTCCAGGGCCAACTCTGAGAATACCTCGTTCAGACATTCCAATACAAAGCTCTCTGTGAGTTTTTCTCCGAAAAGATCAGAATAGCCCTCGGTTTTACCGATAAAGCGGAATCTTGGTACTTTTTGGTAATAAGCTGTGACTTCAATGATATCATGCATCTGATAACGATAGAGACCTCCACTGGTGCTTACTGCTACAGCATATCTTTTACCCTGTTCCAATTCATGAGCCCTATGCGGGTCTTCAGTCAGTGGCGCTCCGAAGCTGTCGAGTGGTAAAAATTCATAGAAATGAGAATCAATGGCCAGTACTGGATCTTCACCATCATGAAGGGGAAAGGAAACGAAGGCCTCTGTGGCCAAAAGACCTTTGCCTTGAAATTCAACCGTGGGGAAATAATTCCGCTGCAATCTCTGGGCATAATGATCGGCAGGTCCATCTCTCCAACAACTGATCAATCGTAATTTGGGCCAAATCATAGATAGATCACCTGAGCCAATTTCTTGAAGCTCTCGGGCTCGCCTCTGGTCAGCTCGCAAAGATGTGTCCAATTGGGTTCTGATGGCTTCGGGAATGTCCAGTGAATTATTGATTTCTCCGGTTCTGATGTCCCGGAGTAATGGCTCCCACTGTCTGGGTAGCTCATCCATGAGCAAGCTTAAGAATGTTGGATTCCAGACCGAGATCAATCGTAAATTACGCACCCTTAGCAAAAACAAAAGAGTCACATAGCGAAAGGCATTCATATCCCGTATTTGTGAAACGATTCCGGGGACAGCCAGTACACGATTCATCAAACGTCGACCAAAGTTTGACAAATATTCACTATCGTCATTGAAGCCGATCGGAACTTGAAGACCTTCGATCTGGGGAGATTCATTTGCAGGACTGATGGACCAATAGGCTTGGCCATTGATTAATGTCGGGATGCTGGAAAAGAGATCGAATATCCAGACCTGGATTCCCCGCTTAAATTCTTGAGACAAAGCCTCAGTATAGGGGATGTATTTGATGCCCCCCGATGAACCCCCACTGGGTTCAAGCAGTTTGACGGGCTCAGTGGTTAACACGAACTCCTCACCGCGGGCTATACGCAGAATATCCGTCTTAAATTCTTCATAATTCTGCAGAGGGACTAAAGCCTTGAAATCAGCATAGTTCTTGATGTTCTCAAACCCATGTGCTTTGCCGAAATCAGTCTCTCGGTTTGCGGTGACGATCTTATCGAGGATCTTTTGTTGAGCTGATTCAGGATCTTTAGCGTGCTTCTTGAAGCGCTGCCAGGTCGGATAAGCTGAAAGAGACCAAGTCAAATTGCTCAGTGTGATAGAAACTGACATCAGCGTAGCATGCGCCTTCCAGCAGGGGTGTAATTATCCCCGCCTATCTGGGTTAGGCAAACCAGCTCATCCCCATGAATATGTCCTGGATTAGAATGAATGTAAAATTCGATATGAGGATCGTCCAGTCGGCCATCATCCACCTCAGCCAGTTCCTTCACCAATGGAGTGGCTCCGCCAGAAAAACGGACCACGCCGAGATCGTTCAAATATTCATCTCCGAACAAGTATTCTGCCAAAGCATCCATAAGTGCCTGCTTTTGAGGCGGTGTTTGATGCTCATGACAGGGATAGAATTCTTTGTAGAACACGGGTAAAAAGCGATAGGTGCGAAATCCTGATGTGATCAGCATCCAGTAGACTGGTCGCGAGTCACTCTGGGTAATCTCCAGGACGGTTTTGATCCAGGTCTTGGATAACATGGTCGTACCCCAGAATTCTGGAGCGATGATGGTGTCACCATCATAAACAACGATCATGCTTTCTCCCTTGAACACAAAGTCAAAGATCTTTAGGGAGGTGAATCCGGCCAATTTGTTACTCTCAGATTCTCTTAGAAGGATCACCCATTGTTTGTCTTTGAGATCATTTAGAAAGTTTTCCTGTTTTACAGAAAAACAATCCTTGAATAGTTGAAACATCTCCTGCTTGGTCGAAGCAGTGATACTATCCTCTCTTAGGATTTCACTATATAGTTTGGCACTCATAGAAGGGCTAGCTCCAGTCCCGGATTGCGGTCATCTATTAGCTGCAGGGGATTTATTCCATCCTCGGGTATGGAAACGAGGTAGATCAGACTGGGGTTTTGAACCGTTCGAAATTTTTCAGAGATGAGGTTTTCAAAATTTGAGTTCTTAAAAAAGCCAGCCATTAAGAGATCGATACCCCGTGTCTGCGCCTGGGAAACGGCAGACAGTAGCAAACCCTGGAAGATGTCTATATCATCATTGTCTACTGCGATCATACTAAGAAAAGCGTGGGGGAGTTCGCTACCCACGGGAGGCAGGGTGGGCTGCTTCAAAAAGGGGGAAATTAGATTAAGGAGCCCCCGGATTCTCCTCAGTCGAGGTTCATAGTCCATCACAATGATCTTGCGATAACTGCGTTGATCCCAAACGGCTGCACAGGCAAGCATATCCTCACCCCGAAAAGCCAAAATAAAGTTTTCTGGTCTCAGGCCGGGTGTCGTGTAGTCATTGAAAAGAGTAGCTTCAGTCCAAACCGGGCTGAATTGATTTTTCAAGCCACTACGAGTTAAGCATTCCAGTATTTCAGGGATATCAGCGCTGGTGGCAGACCGGAAGACCATATTTTGGGGTGATCTCAAACCGCGTGGCGAGTGGCGCGTCAAAATGGTATGTGTGATCAATCGGGTATAGTAATCATATTTTAGAAAGCCCGGTTTGTTGGCAGTGAGCATCCTTCTGGCGATTCGATTGTCTTCCATGATACTGGTTAAGTAGTAAGGAACCCGGCCATCTTTATGGAGTCCCTTGATATATCTGATCCCCAGTTTCAGGGGGAGGCCCCTACGAAATTTCCTGGCTACACGCAAGAGGCCGATATATCCTATACTCTGGGGTTTACCATTGACGAAGAATTCTGCCCCGGATCGGGTGGAAACACCCTGGATATGCTGCTGATCATCCCGGGCAACAATGGTTTGGTGAAATGCATTTTCAAAGCCCTCAGGGGCATTGTGGGGCAACTGACTCTCAAAGGAAAGACTTATCCGGCCAGGCATGGCCGTTGCCCGTAATAGTTGTCTGATGGCTTCAGAATCGCTGGCCTCTGCCAGGCTGTAACTAAGGGTAGTCATAGATCAAGCTGAGGTTTCCAGGGGGGCTGGCCATTCGCGTGCTTTGATGATCTCACCCGTCCAGTTTTCATCGCCCAGAGGATAGTGCTTCCTGCTATGGATCTCTTTGCGGATGGCCCAATTAATGCCATAATAGCTGAGCCACATCTTGAGATCCCCCCGATTCACTTTATCAAAGCCTCGTTTCACGATGCTGCCAGTAGAATAGAAGCGCTGACGGGCATCAATGCAGCCTGCCTGCACCTCTTCAGGACTCAGACTCGCTGGTTGAAAAGGCAGCTTATTGTAGCTGTAATCATCATCGAGCCACCACTTTTCGTAGAGCAAGCGGTTTTCTTTTTCTAACCTCCTATAGAGCGCCGTGCCCGGGAAGGGCGTGAGGTGGTTATAGGCAGCGATATAGAATCGATTCTTAATGGCAAAATCGACTGATTCTCGGAAACTGTCGACTGTGTCATGATCGTATCCAAAAACAAAGGTGATGTAGAGCCGCAGATCATATTTCCGAAGGTTCACCAAGGCTTTTTCGTAGCCACCATCCATTTCGTTGAAACTTTTATTCATGTGTTTCAAATTCTCAGAGTTGAGGGACTCAAAGCCAATAAGCACCCCAAGGCATCCGGAAGCTTTTAGCAGGCTCAGTAGTTCTTCATCGTGGGCAGCGTTTACACTCATCTGACTGACCCAACGAATCTTTAAGGGAATAAGTGCTCGGAGCAGTTCTTTGGCCTGCTTGATGTCGGAGGAAATATTATCATCCACGAAAAAGTAGAGCTTCTTTGGACCTTGGGTTTGGATCTCGTTCACGATATCAGCTATTGAACGTTGTTTGTATGAATGATTGAAGACTTCTTGTATGGCGCAGAATTCACAACGAAACTCGCATCCACGACTCGTCTCAAGCAGGGTGACTGGCAGGTAGTTTTTCCCGCTATAAATGCTACGATCTGCTTTGATTCCCACCAGCGAGCAGCGTTGATCTGCTTTATACCATGTTTTGAGAGTCCCGCGTTCAGCATCACGGAGAACTTCATGCCATACCAACTCGGACTCACCGATTACCACCGCTTCGGCGTATTGGCTCACCTCCTCAGGACAGAGCGTAGCGTGAAAGCCACCCATAACCACCGGGATGTTACGTTTACGATATTCGCTGGCGATCTGGTAGGCTCGTTTCGCTGTATAAGTTTCCACGCTAATAGCCACCAGATCCGTTGGTACATCAAAGGGGATGGATTCTACGCGGTCATCATAGAAATTCACATCGATATCGGAGGGTGTATTACCGGCCAGTGTGGCCACTCCCAATGGTTCCATTTGCCAGGTTGGGATATACTTCGCCTGGCCTGCACGTCTGCCAATGCTGGGGTGGATAAAGGTCAGTCGCATCAATTACGCCCCTGACCGATAATCCAGTCACAATTGTAAAAATCCCGCAGGTGATTCGCATAAAAACGATAGCCCATATTAGCCAGCATGGACACGGGCAGCTGGGTTCGCGATCCAGCCAGACGCTTCATGATCGATTTAGCAGAATAGGTGTACTTCCAGGCCAGTTCATGTCCGTCATACAACTGTTGGGCGCTCATGAGCTTGGGTTCAAAGACCACGTGTTGGCCATCATAGAGATCCCAATTCTCCGTGAGAATTCGCTGTTCTTGCTTTAAACGCTGATAAAGACCAGTTCCCGGGAAGGGAGTGACAATGGCATAGCGGGGCAGATCGATATTGGCTTCGACAGCAAATTTAGCGGTTTTCATGAAGATCTCCGGGTCATCATCATCCATCCCGAAGGTGAAACAGGCCATGAGGGTGATCTCTTTGCTATGCAGGACGTGGCTGATCTCCGCATAGTCCGCCGGTTTGTTGAAGGGTTTTCCGGTGAGCTGTAAGTTTTTCGATGACAGGGATTCAAAGCCCATGAGTAAACCTGCACAGCCACTACGGGCTGCAAGATTCAGTAAGTCCTTGTTCTTGATCAGAATAGTGGTGGAAAGTCCGAACCATTTTAGTTTCAACGGGATGAGAGCTTCAAATAATCTGGCAGCGTAGTCCGTGTCTCCAATAAGGTTTAGATCCAGGAAGATGATCTTGCTGGCTCGGTGTTGCTTGATATCCGCGATGATCTCATGAACTGGTTTTTGGAAAGGCTTGGTTCCCCAGGCAGAGGGAACAACACAGAAATCACAACTATGAATACATGCCCTGGTAGCCTCAAAAGTATGGGTGGTGAGATAGCTATGCTTTTTTAGGAGCTCACGACGGGGGAAAGGCAGCCCCTCCAGATTAAAGTCTGCCGCTTGATCATATCTTGCTTTGAGTTCTCCCCTGGAAAAATCCCTCAACAGACTTGGCCAGGTTCGCTCAGCATAGCCGGTCACCACGCAGTCAGCGTTGGCTTGGGCATCCTCCGGAGCCAAAGTGATATGGGGACCCCCGAGCACCACGGGTATGTGACGCTTTCGAAAGTGTTCACTCAATTCATACGCCCTTTTTGCCGTCCCGGTGATGACTGTCATACAGATCAGATCAGCTTCAAGACTCAGATTGATCTCCTCGATCCCCTCATCATAAATCTCAACTTCCATATTGAGGTCATCAGGTATGAGTGAGGCCAGAGTCGTAAGTGTTAGAGGAGCATAGCGTAAATTCTTTTTGAATATCCCTCCCCGGTATCGGTACAGGGGGCCTTTAGGTGATATTAGAGCTATTTTCGGCAATTTTACTCCTCACTCGCTGTTTTGGTAGATTAGGTCTCAGGGCTTGAGTTTTTTATACCTGTCACTAAAATCAATAGATTTTGAGACATCTTGCCTGTAGTGTAAATATATTTTTGAAGTTAAAAGTTATTCCATGATCTCAAAAGGTGTTTTTTCCATCAAAGAGAGTTAGCCCTTCGTTAATAATGGGGCTTTCAAGTCACAAAAAACTAACTCACTCAATCAATATCATTGGTATGAATTTGTGGCTTTATAAACTCATTTTGATTCGTTCATCTGTATTCGATCTGGACATTTAATACTAGTGTTCAGCTCTACACTTTTTTTAATCAACACATTTCGCTTATAGCAATTCGGTCGAATTTTGATACTTTTATATATGTCATCAATGAAAGGACACATTCTGATTTCCATGCCCCATTTGAGCGATCCGTATTTTGCGCGCTCACTGGTACTCATTTGCGACCATGATGAGATGGGAGCCATGGGACTTATTGTGAATAAGTCCTTTGAGGATGAATCAGTTAAGAAAATTTTCCCAACCCTGATCATCAATGACGAAGCCATCAAAGAATTGATCTCTCCTATCTATTTCGGTGGCCCTGTTGAACTGGAAAGTGGGTTTTTGATCCACAGCACCGACTTTGAAAGCGAAGAAACTCTGAGTGTGACCCCTGATTTCTCAATGACCAGTAACCATCTTATCATTGATGCCATTCAAACCGGTACGGGCCCTAAACAATACAAGATGATGCTGGGTTATGCAGGTTGGGGACCAGGTCAACTGGAACAAGAGATAGAGAATGGAGATTGGCTATTCCAGGAACTTACTCCGGAATTCTTGTTTGATGCGGATGATTCAGGAAAGTGGCTTACTGCCGCTCAAAACTTTGGGATCAATATTGCATCGGGTACTGAAGGTATTGCCTAAACTCCATTTGTGAATCGAAGCTTGTATCGTCCTGAGGTGTCACACTGAGCTTGTCGAAGTGCTCTCGAAGGATGAAAACATACAGTTTGCACCTAAATACTAATCTACAGTGAGTCTAATGGAACGAACACCGTGAAGTGAAGAATCTCTGGTTGGACCTTGTGCTGAGATTCTTCGTCCCGACAGAATCGTCGGGACTCAGAATGACCCGCTAGTATAAATCTTTAAATTACCGCCGGCTCCAATAGTGTAATACTCCCTTTATCAGCGTCAATTCTAGCTTCGATTCCTAAGGGTATTGTGAATTTATCTGAGATATGACCGATCATGGAACCATACCAGGCTGGAATCCCCAGCGGCTTGATATGATCATCAAAGACCTCCTCCAGAGTGTAAACAGGATCACCATTACCATCACAATTACTACATTTCCCAAAAACAAAACCTGATATATCGTCTAGAATTCCTGCCAGTTTTAATTGGGTGAGCATCCTGTCAACCCGGTAAACATCTTCGCCAACTTCCTCTAGAAAGAGAATGTTGTTTTTGAAGTCAGGTAAATAGTCAGATCCAACCATAGCAGTAAAGACAGAGAGATTACCACCCAAAAGCTTTCCAGTGGCTTGCCCGCCAGAGATAGTCCAAATTCGGTCTTCCGTCTGAGTCAAGTTGTCACCAATATCTATAGGGTTTTCCATGGTGAAGGCTTCGGCATCAAAGAGCAGTCGTTTCACAAAGGTGGTGGAATATTCATTCCAGGTAGAAACGCCTACTGGACCATGAAAAGTGACGAGGGAGGTCTTTGCATTGAAGGCCAACAACAGACTCGTAATATCACTGTAACCCATGATAATCTTGGGATGCTTAGCGATGGCTTTATAATCCAGAAGATGAAGAATTCGATTGCAGCCCCAACCTCCACGAAGTGTGATAATACCATCTACTTCCGGATCGTTGAACATAGCATTAACATCATCAGCTCTGGCCTGATCCGTGCCTGCGAAAGATCCTTTACGATCCAGAAGATGAACACCAGCCTTAGTCTTCAGCCCCAGAGCAGCAAGCGTTTCAGTAGCAATGGCCACATCATCTGGATGGAAGGTCGCTCCAGCTGGATTGACCAAACCAATCGTGTCACCAGGTTTCAGGCGAGGCGGTTTTAAGGGGGCTTTGCCGAAGATTCCTGAGGACCTTACTAGAGGAACCTGAGTAGCAACAATTCCAGCACCAACCATTTGTAAAATTTGTCTGCGCGTAATGCTCATTTTCGCCTCATAATGATTTTGCTCTAAGCTAGTCCGATTTCAAAATATAGGTAATTGTAAGCTTTGTTCACTTGAAAGCAAGAGCGAATAGACTAATTTGGCCTCATATTCAAAACTCGTATCTTCAACTTGGAATATTTGCTAATAGATCTCGATGAGGAATTGATTAACTACATGAATCGCATTTCAGTTGAGGGAAAACATGAAAACACTACCTGAAAAAGGTCTGGAGCATGGAGAAATTCTTGAGCAAATGCGCGGTTTCAGTGGGAGAGATGTCAACTATCGCGAATCAAAGACCTGGAGTCTGGTCTATCACTTAAATGATGAGCATACTGAATTTTTAAAACAGGCCTACGGTCTCTATTTTTCAGAAAACGCCCTGAATCCCATGGCTTTTCAGAGTCTGAAACGCTTTGAAACCGAGATTATTAACATGACTGCCCAAATGCTCCACGGGGATAAACAGACTGTAGGGACCTTAACCTCTGGAGGTACGGAAAGCTGTCTGCTTCCAGTTTTAACTTACAGAGACATGGCTAGAGCCAAACGAAGATTGCCCTTCAAACCTGAAATGATTGCCCCGGAAAGCATTCACGTCGCCTGGAGCAAGGCGGCAAAATATTTTGGTGTAAAAATCAGATACGCTCCCCTGAAAAGTGATTTCACTGTAGATGTGGAAGCCGTGAGGAAACTCATCAATCGTCGAACGATTATGCTGGTTGGCTCTGCACCGTCCTACCCACATGGGGTGATTGATCCCATCGAAACATTGAGCAATGTCGCTCTGCAACATCATTTGCCATTACATGTAGACGCATGCCTGGGTGGGTTTTTATTGCCATTCATCGAAAAGAATGGAGGAGAGGTTCCACCCTTTGATTTTCGAGTACCAGGTGTGACCTCCATTTCTGCAGATGTCCATAAATATGGATTTGCAGCCAAAGGGGCTTCAACCGTTTTATACCGAAATATGAAGCTTATGAAACATCAGTTTTTTATTCATGAGGAATGGCCTGGAGGTGTCTTTGCATCACCCGCTCTTCTGGGTACCAGACCAGGAGGTGCTTTTGCCGCTGCCTGGGCCGCCATGCATGCCCTGGGCGAAAGTGGATATCGTGACAATGCCCGGCAGATTATGGACACTACCAGGAAGCTTCAGGCAGGGGTCAAGGCAATTGAAGGATTGAAAGTTCTGGGGGCGCCTGACATGAGTGTATTTGCCTACACTTCTATTGATAAAAAGGTAAATATCTTTGCCGTTGGTGACCAGATGGAAGCCAGGGGCTGGCAGATAGACCGTCTGCAAAAACCCGAAGCATTGCATGTCATGGTGGTTCCAGGACATATCAGGGTCATCGAAGCGTATCTTGCTGATCTGAAACATTCTGTGGAAGCAGTGAGATCAGATCCGGATCTCGCAGCTAAAGGCAACGCGGCCATGTATGGAATGATTGCCAATCTGCCCTTTCGAGGCCTGATTAAAAAAGAAGTCATGAAGATGATGGAATCAATGTATAGCTCCAAAGGACAGATACCCATGAGTGGGAATGACAATCCCCTGGCTGTGAGGATGTTGGCTAAATTCATGAATCGATTTAACAAGTCAAAACGTTGATTCCTCTAGTCGCGGGATTAAAATGACAGGACTATAAGTTCAATTAATTGAGGAAATAAGAATCAGGGGAAATAGCATGAAATACGAACACATCGGACAAATGATCACGGAAAAGATGATAGAATATTCCCAGAGCCCTGCACTTCGTTACAAGGCCGGAGATTCCTGGGAAACACTGAGTTATGCCCAGTTTGGTGAAAAGATAAATAGTCTAGCGTGTGCCATGATCAAAGCTGGTGTTAAAAAAGGCGATTCTGTGGGGATCTATTCCGCCAATCGCTACGAATGGGCAGTCAGTGATTTTGCCTGTATCCTGGCAGGTGCCATATCAGTACCCATTTATGCCACGAACACAAAGGATCAAACAAAGTTCATCATTGAGGACGCAAAAATCAACCTGGTCTTTGCCGGAAATGATGTTCAATATCAGAATCTGGCTGTCATCCATGCCGAAGGGAGACCTTTGAAGGTGATAAGCTATGAACAAGGGCTTGTAGTAGACACAAGCTTTACCACTCCCTTTCAAGACTTTATAAAAATCTCTGATGAATCAGACTATGTGGAAGAGATGAAAAAACGTTCTGATGATATAAAAGCAGATGATGTCACTACCATTATCTATACTTCAGGTACAACGGGGAATCCAAAAGGGGTCATGTTATCCCATGGAAACCTCTTTCATCAGTTCGAATCTGTAGATGCAAATTTCAGTGTGAGCAGTAAAGACACTTCCCTTTGCTTCCTCCCTTTGAGCCATGTTTATGAGAGAATGTGGTCGTATTATGTTTATTTAAAAGGTGCTTACCATACTTACCTGGAAGATCCCAAGGCAGTCATAGAGACCATGCAGGAGATCAAACCTTCAGCCATGGTTTCTGTGCCCAGACTTTATGAAAAGATCTATTCTGCAGTGATGAATAGTCAGGAGAACGCCTCAGCTGTTAAGAAATTTCTATTCAATTCAGCCATATCCGCCGGTGAAAAATATAACAATAAGCATTTCAGGGGTCAGCCTGTGGGCTTTGGCCTAAAAATAAAGTACAAAATATTGGACAAGCTGGTTCTTTCGAAAGTCCGTGCGGTTGTGGGCGGAGAAAAGAATTTTTTCTCTGCAGGCGGAGCGCCTCTGGAAAAAACGATTGAGGAATTTTTTCTGGCTTGTGGTCTGCTCATCTGTCAGGGCTATGGTTTGACAGAAACCTCACCCATGGTTTCCTATAATACGCCAAAAAATTTCAAATTTGGAACAGTAGGTCAACTGGTTCCGAATTGTGAGGTGAGAATCAGTGACATTGGAGAGATCCTGGTGAAGGGTCCCCAGGTCATGAAAGGCTATTTCAATAACCCGACTGCCACAGCAGAGGTTATGGAGGATGGTTGGTTCAAGACGGGAGATGTAGGTGAAATAGACGAGGATGGTTATTTAAAGATAACGGACAGGATCAAGGATCTTATCATCACTTCTGGTGGAAAAAATATCGCACCACTGAATATTGAGACCATGGTGGGGAAAGATTTCTATATCGACCAGATCATCGCCATTGGTGACAAGCGGAATTTTGTCAGCGCTCTGGTGGTCCCGGCCTTTGAAAGTCTTGAAGCCTGGGCTCATAAGAAGAAGATCCAGTATCAGAATCAGGAAGAATTGATCAATCACCCCAGTGTAATTGATTTTTTCAGGCAGCGCATTGATCATCACTCAAAAAAATTAGCTCAGTATGAAACCATCAAGAAATTCAAATTGCTTCACATGCCATTTACCATGGAGGGTGGCGAGATCACACCTACTTTGAAGCTGAAGCGTAAGCAGATCAATGAGAAATTTAAAGCCTTGATCGATTCAATGTATCGAAAGAACTGATAATATTCTGGATTGATCTGAAATTTGAGCGAGCAGATCAGATCTTTTTAAAGCCAAAGATCAGCTTGAGTAATCCCTTGAGCTTGAGACTCCAACTGCCGCCAATGATCATGGCAAAACCTACCCAACGTCGATAAACAAAACCGGAGACAGGCGTCCAGTGGGGCTGTTTATTCAGCGGCAAGTAGTTGGTGACAATAACTCTGGATTCCGTCATTGAGATGAGTCCACTTTCCCCATGGGTTCTGCCAACACTACTTTGCTTAAATCCGCCCCAGGGGAGATTGGGAAATCCATGAGTTATCAGATGGTCATTAATGGTGATCACACCAGCTTCCAGCTGCTCAGCTATTTGCCGGCCCAGTCGGTGATTTTTTGTCCAGATAGATGCAGTTAAGCCCAGATCAGAATCATTGGCCAGCCGGATGACCTCATCGATGGTCTTAAAGCGCATGACACCCAAAACCGGTCCGAAGGTCTCTTCACGCATGATAGCCATTTTATGCGTCACTTCTGTAAGAATGGTCGCCGGTAAGGCTTGCTTAGTTTTTCCATCGGTCTGAGATGTGCTGGCGATGACAGCACCAGCCTTCACTGCTTTTTGGATCATTTCTTTCACAGTATCTTGTTGACGCGAGGTGGTCATGGTGCCGATATGGTTTCCAGCTGTTTCCGGGTTTCCTGTCTTTAATCTTTTAACTCGCTTATTTAATAATTCCAGAAACTCATCGTAGACATCTTCTTGAACGTAAATGCGTTCAACTCCGGCACAACTTTGCCCTGAGTTTGACAGCCCCGCCCAAATAGCACCGTTGACAGCCTTTTTCAAATTTGCCTCGGCACAGACGATCATGGGATCATTCCCCCCCAATTCAAGGGAGATAGGAGTCAATGTCTCGGAGGCTTTTTTCATGAGCTTTTTGCCCACAGCAACACTACCGGTGAAGAACAGTTTGTCAATGCCCCCGCTCAGAAAGGCATCCCCGGCAACCCTGCCAGGTAGATTCACCTGGATGAATAAATCCTGGGGTAGCTCACCGGCATCAATGATCTTCTGAATGAGCTGACCAACCATTTGAGTTTCGGAGGCGGATTTGAAAAGAATACCATTTCCTGCCATGAGTCCCATGAGAATCTCATGCATAGGGATGGCCAGTGGATAATTCCAGGGTGAAATAATTCCGATCACCCCCCGGGGGACGTGTTGAAGCTTATTTCTTGTATATAGACCAAAAATGTGGGAGGCTTTAACACGACGTGGACGCAGTACCCTTGCTGTGTGTTTGATGTAATAGTCAAAAGCAACGATGGCTGAGGTTATCTCCGTCATATAAGCATCAGGAAGGGTTTTGCCATTGTCTTGTGAAATGATGTGAGCATATTTCTGACCATTTTCGCTTAGGTGTCGCTGCATTTTTCTCAGATGACTCCCGCGCTCAGAAAAAGAGAGTTGCACCCATTGTTTTTGAGCGATCCGAATCCGCTTAACCGCTGCTTTAATATCCCTAACGCTGTTTTGGGGGATGCTTCCTATACTTTTCCCGGTGGCCGGATTGTATGCTTCGGTATGTACCTGGTCTGTCATGTTTTCCCTCTATTTATGCAGAAATGTATTCCGATAGGGGTCTGATGTGTAGGTTTTTTTAAAATCAAATTGGCATCAGAGCTCACTATGGACGGAAGAAACTGAATTCCGGGGATCATCACGCTTATCTTTGAGTACAAAATGTCCAATCTTTGACTACATTAGTTGATATTAGGAAAGTATTATTCATCCAGTAGCAATTCAATAAACCCAGGAAGCGAAGATGAGAGAACTCAGTAAATCAGATCTATGTAAAACGACCAACGGGGATGCTCTAAAATTCAAATCAACTTCAGAACTTGCAAATCTAAAACAAGTGATCGGGCAGGAGCGCGCGGTGCGTGCACTAAAGTTTGGTCTCGAGATGTTGGCACCGGGATATAATGTCTTTGTTGGAGGGCTGCCTGGAACGGGAAAAAGCACCATCGTTAAGGGTCTTGTGGAAAGATTTGCGGCTGGAAAACCAGCACCTCCAGATTGGGTTGTTGTCTTCAATTTTCAGGATGAGTACCGGCCAAAAGTGTTCAGTTTACCCCAGGGAGAAGGCCAGAAATTCACCAAGCAGATGAAACGGCTTATCACAAGCTTAAGCTCTGATCTTCCCAAGGTCTTCAAGGGTGATCTCTATGCGAAACGAAAAAAAGAGATAACTGCTGAATTCGATACAGGGAGGGAAGAGATTCTGGCCGGCGTGCAGGAACAGGCGACGGAACAGGAAATACAGCTTATCATGAGCCAGGAAGGCTTCCAGACCATCCCCCTGAAGGATGGAAAACCCATGGAAGAACAGGATCTCATCGGAATGTCCGAAAAGGAGCAGGCAGTTATTAATGAAAAGATCGCTCTGATCCAGGAACAACTGAGAAAAGCCTTGAGAGAAATGGCAGAACTGGAAGAGGAACGAGAAGAGGTGGTGGAAGGACTTCAGGAGAAGATCGCCCTGGACTCCGTTAAGCACCGTATCGGCCGTTTGCTGGAAAATTATTCCACTCATCCGGGTATTGTTGAATACCTGGAAAATGTTAGAGATGATATTGCCGCGAATGTTCAAGAATTCGTGGGGATGGAGGTAGCTCAAGTCAATGAAGGCATTAGTCCTCTAGAAATACAGCAAACCCTCCTGAGAAGATACCAGGTTAACCTTCTCGTTGACAACAGTAGACAGAAGGGGGCGCCACTTGTCGTCGAGAACAATCCATCCTATTACAATCTATTTGGTCGCATTGATAAAAAAGCTGTGATGGGCGGATTTTATAGTGACTTCACAATGATAACTGCCGGTGCCCTTCTGAAAGCGAATGGTGGCTTCCTCATTCTTGACATTCATACTGTACTTCAAAACACCAATGTCTGGGAACCACTGAAGCGGACCTTGAAGAATAAATCTCTGCACATTGAGGATGTGAACGAGCAATTTGGATTTTCCTCAACTACTTCATTGAAACCGGAACCAATCCCCCTGGATATGAATGTGATTCTCCTGGGTCGATCTGATTATTTCCATTATTTACAGGAAGTTGATGATTCCTTCAACGAAACCTTCAAAGTGAGAGCCGATTTTGACTATGAGGTGGTCAGATCTGCTGAAAACGAACAATTACTGTGTCAGTTTATTGCCCGTGTCTGTCGTCAAAGCAAATTGCCTCACTTTACGTCGGAAGCGGCCAGTGTCGTCATCATTTACAGCTGTCGACTGGCAGGGGATCAAGAAAAACTGTCGCTGCAGTTTGGTACTCTGGTGGGAATAATCACAGAATCAGCCTATTGGGCAAAGAGACAGAAACACAGACAAGTCCGGGCAGAAGATGTGCGTCAAGCCATCAATGAAAAACGATTCCGGGGAAGTCTCTATGAAGAGAAGGTCTGGGAGAACATCGAAAGTGAGACCCTCATGATCGATGTCCAGGGTGCCAGAGTAGGTCAGATCAATGGCTTGGCTGTCTATTCCGCAGGAGATAATTCTTTTGGAAAACCCGCTAGAATTACCGCGACAAGCTATATGGGTGAACCGGGAATCATCTCAGTAGAGCGAGAAGCGAAGCTTTCTGGAAAAACCTATGATAAGGGAAATTTGATTATCAATGGATACCTGGGCCAAACCTTTGCTCAAAACTTCCCGCTTTCCGTGGCCATCACCTTAACTTTTGAACAATCCTATGGAGGCATTGATGGGGATAGCGCAAGCTCCACTGAGATTTATGTCATTCTTTCGGCGCTTTCTGGATTTCCTATTAAACAGGGTATAGCCGTCACCGGCTCCGTAAATCAATGGGGGGAAATTCAGGCTATTGGCGGTGTGAATGAAAAAATTGAAGGCTTTTTTCACCTGTGCAAGATGAGGGGCCTGACAGGTGATCAAGGTGTTGTTATTCCTGAAGCAAATGTAGCCCACCTCATGACCATGCCTGAAATCCAGGAAGCGGTGGATGCAGGCAAATTTCATGTCTGGGCGGTGAAGACCATTGCTGAAGGCATAGAAATTCTGACCGGGATCGAAGCAGGTACAGTAAACAAACATGGTAATTATCCCGCACGAACAGTATTTGGTCAAGCCCAAAGTCAGCTTAAGAAATACTTTGAAAAAAGATTAAAACTGCAAAGCAAGCAGGTTTAAGGCAAGGAGTGCTTAGTACGGCTCAATAGTTGCTTTATCAAATACTTGTGAAAAATAAATGGTGTTACAGATCATTCCACTTTGTTTTAGCCATGGCAGGTCGTTAATTTTGGTCATGATCGAGTCGAAGGATTCCGGGCCTTGCCTGCCTCAAAAAAAAGACCCCAAACTATCAGTTATCTTTTCTGTTTTTCAAATAAATCAATTGATTCACAAGACAAAAAATAAGCATATTTCATACCCCAAAATTACAAATTGGACTATCAGGAGTTCGCATTAATGACGAAGAAAATCGTTCGAGTAAATGACGCAACCATCCGTTTCGCCGGTGATTCAGGCGACGGTATGCAGCTCACGGGCACGCGCTTCACAGAAGCAACCGCCATCGTTGGGAATGATCTAAAAACCATCCCAAATTATCCATCTGAAATTCGCGCCCCAACCGGTACACTGGCTGGTGTCAGTGCCTTTCAGCTCATGTTCGGCTCTCAGCGAGTCTTTACACCAGGCGATCAACCCGATACCCTGGTGGCAATGAATCCTGCCGCCCTGAAGGTGCATCTGGTTGACCTGAAGAGTGGTGGCAGTATCCTGGCAAACTCAAACGCCTTCACCGATAAAAATTTGAGAATGGCTGGCTGGGAGAGTAACCCCCTTGAGGATGGCACGCTGGAATCCTACACAGTTTATGCCGTCGAAATGTCAAAATTGGTTGGACTGGCTCTCGCGGATTCAGAATTGACCTCAAAGGGAATCGAAAGAACCAAGAATATGTTCGCCCTGGGTGTTCTATTCTGGATGTATAACCGACCTGTTGAGCCCACAGAGGAGTGGCTGAGAAAAAAATTCGCCACAAATCCGGCCATAGCTGAATCAAATATCATCGCCATGAAAACTGGCTTTAACTATGGCGAGACCACAGAAATATTTACTACTTCCTATGCAGTAGAAAAGGCTGAATTACCAAAGGGAAGGTATCGAAATATTACCGGAAACGTGGCTGTGGCCTATGGTCTGATCACAGCAGCAAAAAAAGCAGGTAAAGAGTTGTTCCTTGGCTCCTACCCCATTACGCCTGCCAGTGAGATCTTACACACGCTTTCCGCTCTGAGGAACCATGGTGTAAAAACCTTCCAGGCTGAAGATGAGATCGCTGGAATTGCATCAGCCATTGGTGCATCCTACGCGGGAGACCTTGCCTGCACGACCACCTCTGGTCCAGGAATGGCTTTGAAAACGGAAGCTATAGGTTTGGCAATCATTACTGAATTACCGCTGGTGATCGTCAATGTTCAACGGGGTGGACCCAGTACGGGAATGCCCACCAAGATGGAACAATCTGATCTATTTCAGGCTATCCTGGGACGCAATTCCGATGCACCTATACCGGTCATCGCTGCTCAGGACCCGGCAGACTGTTTCGATGCCGCCTTTGAGGCAGCTCGAATTGCACTGAAGTACATGACCCCGGTTATTCTGCTTACAGATGGTTATCTGGGCCAGGGTTCCGGTCCATGGAAGATCCCTGATCCAAAGGACATTCCTGAGATTGTGGTTAATCACCCAAAGAAAAAAACCGATGATGAAGCAGCATTCATGCCCTATTCGCGTGATGAAAATGAAACACGCCCCTGGGCGCTGCCTGGAACTCCAGGTCTGGAACACCGTATTGGTGGTCTGGAAAAGGAGAATATCACGGGAATGGTCAGTCAGGATCCTGCGAATCATCAGCTCATGACCGATATCCGAGCAAGAAAAGTCGCCAACATTGCCCATGAGATTCCGCCCCTGGAGATTTTTGGAGACAAGCAGGGTAAATTGCTGGTTATTGGCTGGGGCAGTACCCATGGCTCCATTCACGTTGCTGTAGAACGCGCCAGAGCCAAGGGTCGATCCGTCAGTCAGATCCATTTGCGCTGGGTTAATCCCTTACCGTCTGACCTCAAAGAAATCTGTGATAATTTTGATGAAATTCTGGTTCCTGAAGTGAATTCTGGCCAGTTGTCATTCTTTATGAAGGCAGAGCTTATCAGGCCTGTTCACCAGTTGAATAAGGTTAGAGGCGAACCTTTCCGTTCCTCTGAGATCGAAGACAAAATTAATGAGATTCTCGGTTGATCCCCGGGAATTCAAATATAGATAAGGTATTGTGAGATGAGTGAAACTATCAAAGTAGAAGAGCTGACCCTAACACGGAAGGATTTCGTCCCCGGCAATGAGGTCCGCTGGTGCCCAGGTTGCGGAGATTATTCGGTTTTGGCAAATATGCAAAAGACCCTCCCGGGTCTTGGTGTGGCCAAAGAAAACTACACCTTTGTTTCCGGTATTGGATGCTCCAGCCGCTTCCCCTATTATATGGATACCTATGGCTTCCACTCCATCCATGGACGTGCCCCGGCGATCGCATCAGGTGTTAAATTAGCCAACCCTGATCTGGCCGTTTGGGTCATTACCGGGGATGGTGATGGATTTTCCATTGGCGGAAACCACATGATTCATGTCCTTCGACGAAATATCGACTTGAATATTATGTTGTTCAATAATCGTGTATACGGTTTGACCAAGGGTCAATATTCACCAACATCCCTGCTGGGGATGAAGACGAAGTCTTCTCCCTTTGGTTCAATCGATCGTCCCTTTAACCCAAGTGCCATCGCATTGGGCGCCAATGCCACATTTATTTCCAGGGCAATCGATGTTGATGCGAAGGGACTGCAGGAGAGCATCAAAAGAGCACAGGCTCATAAAGGTGCCTCATTTATCGAGGTTTATCAAAACTGCGTCATTTTCAATGATGGAGAATTTGGTGATATCGAGAATAAAGCAACCCGCCCGGATAATGCTCTTTTTGTTGTCCATGGAGAGCCCATGATCTTCGGAAAAGACCGGGATAAGGGCATTATCATGGAAAATCATCATCCAGTGGTTGTCACTTTAGGTGATAAATACTCTGAGAAAGACCTGGTCGTACATGATGAAACCAACCCCTTCATTACCAATCTTTTACTAGAGATGACCTTTGATACTACAAATCCAACACCTTTTGGGATCCTTCGAGCTGTGGAGGAGCCTACGTACGATGGTATGCTTCTTGACCAGATTGCGGAAGTAACCAAGATCAAGGGGGCCGGCACGCTAGAGGATCTGTACGCTTCTGGCGATGTTTGGGAGGTTAAATAATTCATAGGTGACATATGATTCAATATGACGCAGGACGTGTTAAGAACCAGCTGCTTGAGTTAATTCGTTTAGCGGCCACAGATTTACCGGAAGATGTTGTTGAAAGCATTCGGAACGCTCGAGAAAATGAACCTGAGGGTTCATCAGCCAGAAGTGTTTTTGGCATGCTGCTGAAAAACATTGAGCTGGCCCGGGAGGAATCCACACCGATCTGTCAGGATACCGGAACCAACATCTATATGGTCTATATTCCTGAAGGTGTTTCCATGCGTAAGCTGACAGCACTCATACATGAAGCGACATCAGAAGCAGTGGACAAAAGCTATCTGAGACCCAATGCGGTTGACAGTATTACCGGAAAAAATTCCGGTAATAATATTGGTGAGGGACAGCCCTTTATCCACTTTGAGGAGTGGGACAATGACTACATCGAATTCAAACTCATGCTAAAGGGCGGCGGTTGCGAAAACGTTTCCACTCAGTATAAGCTGCCTGATGTTGGATTGGGTGCCGGTCGTGACATGGATGGTGTTTACAAGGTGATCGTTGATGCCGTCAACCAGGCTCAGGGATTGGGTTGCGCACCAGGAATACTGGGAATTGGTATCGGCGGGGACAGAACGTCGTCACACTTAACGGCTAAATCTCAACTATTTAGAAAAATGACCGATACAAATGCTGATGCTGCTCTGGCTGAATTAGAATCAAAACTATACGCTGATTTAAACAAGTTGGGAGTGGGACCCATGGGATTTGGTGGTAATACGACTGTGCTGGGAGTCAAAGTTGGGACCCTGCATCGTTTGCCGGCTTCCTTTTTTGTCTCCATATCCTATATGTGTTGGGCTTATCGACGTCATAGCATGATTTTGAATACAAACGGGGAGGTGAGTTATGATTAAGCTGCAATTACCTATCTCCGAAGCAGCCATTCGAGAATTGAAGATGGGGGATGAGGTCACCATTTCGGGACTGATGGTAACGGCTCGGGATGCTGCCCATAAATACATTCATGAAAACTGGCCGGACTGGCTTAAGCCCATCATGGAAAACAGTATGATCTACCATTGTGGACCTGTTGTTAAAAAACACGATGACGGTTCCTGGTCTTTTGTTGCCGCCGGTCCAACCACCAGTATTCGTGAAGAACCCTACGAAGCCGCCGTCATGGAGCACTACAAGGTCCGCGCAGTTATTGGTAAGGGTGGTATGGGTGAAACAACCCTGGCTGGCCTGGCAAAATCAGGTGGTGTTTATCTACACGCCATCGGTGGCCTGGCCGCCTCTCTGGCAAAATCTGTTGTGAAAGTCCACGATGTCTATATGCTGGAAGAACTGGGTGTTCCAGAAGCCTTTTGGCATATTGAAGTAAAGGATTTTCCGGCAGTTGTCACCATGGATAGTCATGGCGGATCCTTGCATAAAGCCATTAAGGCCCAGTCTGATAAGGTCGCAGAGAAACTGATTTTTGGTTAAAATTATTTTCATGGGTCGCTCATATATCACAAGATCACGATGCTAATCGGGACCTTTTTTATTTCGTAGCGACAAGTCTTAGACCTGCCGCTACTGATGAATTATTCGATAATTTCAAAAACGTGTGAACATGAATGGCTTTAAAGTTTATAATCCTAAGATATGATGAGACAATTCCAGGCCAAAGGCGGTAGACAGAGATTTAAACAGCGTGTTTACATCGCGCTGGTGTTTTCCATTACTGTTGTAGCCGGCGTCTTGATCTGGCTCTATTTTTTAGCTCAGGATCTTCCCTCCCTGGATGAATTGGAGCGATATGACCCGGATCTGGTGACCCGAATAATGTCTGCAGACGATCAGGTTATCCAGGAATTATTCACCACCCAGAGAACGCTGGTTAAATCAAACGAGATCCCACCTCATGTAAAAAAAGCCCTGATCCTCACCGAAGATCAACGATTTTACAGCCATTGGGGAATGAACTTTTTCAGAACGGCCTACAATATTTCTCTCAATATGTTAACAGGTGAGATCCATGGTGGCGCATCTTCGCTCACCCAGCAGTTGGCTCGCAGCCTGTACGCCCGTATTGGATTCAAACAGACCTATACCAGAAAACTCCGCGAATTAATTACTGCCGTTCAGATCGAACATACATTTACCAAAGAAGAAGTCCTGACCATGTATCTGAATACGGTTTATTTCGGACATGGGACCTATGGAATTCAGGCGGCAGCCACAAAATATTTTAATAAGCGGGTCGAAAATCTGACCCTGGATGAAGGGGCTATTCTGGTGGGAATGCTTCGCTCTCCAGCCTATTACTCTCCCATTGTCCATCCTGAACGCTCCAAGCATATCCGCAATGTTGTGATCAACAATATGTTCAGGGAAAAAGCCATTAATGCCGTAGAACGTAATTACTTCAAATCCTTGCCAATTGATGTATACAAACCCGATAGCGTTGATACGGAAAATGTGGCTCCCTATTTCGGAGAATATGTCAGGCGTCAACTAGAAAAAGAAGATGATGAGCTTGGTGTAGATCTCTATCGCGACGGGTTGACCATTTATACCAGCCTGGATACACGCATGCAAAGCATTGCCAATGAAGTGGTTGCCCGCGAGTTGGAACGGGTACAGGCTCTGTTTAATGCCAGGATGTTGGATAAGAAGTCCAACGCGCTGCCTGAAATTCTGGAGAAATTTGCCGCCCAGTTCAGCCCGGATACCGTTCGCTTGATGCTGCTGGACTCCATTCCAATGCATCCAAGAATTGAGAAACTCTTAACTGTGCAGGCTCAATTGATCTCCCTGGATATTGAGACTGGCCAGATCAAGGCCATGGTCGGCGGCAAGGATTTTAGAAAATCCAGCTGGAACCGCTCAACCCAAATGGTCCGGCAGCCCGGTTCCGCTTTCAAGGCCTTTCTTTATACGGCAGCGATTGATAATGGATATCCGGTTACCACAAAACTATTAAATCAGCCTGTTGTGATCAAGCAGGGGACCAACGACTCTACTGATTGGCGACCGAAAAATTATGACCTGAGTATGGGTGGGGAAACGACTATCCGTGAGGGTATTCGACGCTCATTAAATCTCATCGCTGTACGCGTTATACAGGAACTCATCGCCCCTGCGGCGGTTGTTGAGAAAGCACGGGATATGGGGATAACGACAAGACTCTACCCGGGAGATGCACTCGCTCTCGGATCATCAGATGTTTATCCCATTGAAATGGCAGCCGCCTATGCGGTCTATCCACGTTTAGGTATCTGGATCGAGCCCATTGGTATTCTGTCTCTTGAGGATCGCTTTGGCGGTCAACTGAAAAAGTATACCTCCGAACGCAAGGAGGTGCTGGGTCGAGGAACCTCCTATGTCATGCTTTCCCTCCTGGAAACGGTAGCAAATCGAGGAACAGGAATGGGGGCCAGAACTCGCTTTGGTTTTCAGGAACCAGCTGGTGGAAAAACGGGTACGACCACTGGATTTACCGATGCCTGGTATGTGGGTTTTACCACCAAACTATCCACAGCAGTCTGGGTGGGATTAGACGATAAAATTAGCCTGGGACCAGGCATGGCCGGTTCTGCTCTTGGTATCCCCATTTGGGCACAGTACATGAAAGCAGTGTATGATAGTCTAGACTGGGAGCGAGAAGAGTTTGAAATTCCAGAGGAATCTATCGTTTATGCCAATGTCTGCTCCGAGACCCACGATCTGGCAACGGATTACTGTACACCCCTCAGGGAGGTCTTTTTACCAGGTACGGTTCCGTCACAGTATTGTGATGTCCACGGTAGCCGGAAAAAGTCCACAGTCATCGATTTCTGATCCACCCCTGCCTCATCCCCATAATTAGCATATTGTCCACAAAGCTGTGATAATTCTCACTTGTACCTCAAAATTTGTATGACAATTATCACAGGAGCTCTCGTTGGTGGGATTTCGCCCTGATGTGACCCATAATTGGTGACTTGAAATGTGTCATTTTATTAATAAATGTCACAAATCTATGACGGCTTCCCCATGAAATGGCATCAAAACATGACAGATTCTGTAATATAGGGTAAATATTTTTGGCCTGTGATTTTATAATATGATGTATATATTACATTTAGGGTGTTTATAAAATCACGGTACAATCTTTGCAACTCGCGGAGGTGTATGAGAGACCGAAACACAGATCAGAAAATTGCCAAAAGCCATAATGTGTTAGCTCGTCTTATTGTATATGCGATTCAGCGCAAACTGATTTTGTTTCCCCTGATTTTCGGTCTGATGACTAATATTGTTTTTCCAGCGGCAGCTTCAATTACGGTTACGGGCGGATCACTAACTCCAAGTGCCGCTAATCCTGGTGATACTGAAAAGGGTCTGCTATATATGGATATTAGCGTGACTAAGAATACAGCTACTTTTACTGGTGTCACGATCAATAGGACGGGGACTGGTACTGACG